>Ga0247841_10010838_pt1 | contig 12299 bp, 9 predicted proteins | sample LaCruzMarch2015__2_FD_192410 | JGI IMG/M metagenome (GOLD analysis project Ga0247841, IMG submission 192410) | Freshwater microbial communities from meromictic Lake La Cruz, Castile-La Mancha, Spain - LaCruzMarch2015_18m | ecosystem: Environmental > Aquatic > Freshwater > Lake | place: Spain... | reverse complement strand
TTCTCTGAAGCCATGAAGTTATTGGTGAGTCTTACTGCCTCAAAAACATGACCCAACGCCTGAGCTGTATTAAAATCATCATCCAGGGAATTGTCAAATTTTTCCTTCATATCTTTCAATTTGCTGATGTATTCTTGCCGCTTTGCCAAATTCTTTTCATTTGCTTTAGCTGCGGAATCTGACGGCTTGCCCGGAGCCTCTTTCAAAAGCTGCAATGTTGTATAACATCGGACAAGCCCCGATCGTGCTTCGGCTAAAGAACTTTCCGAATAATCAACCGGGCTCCGGTAATGACTCTGAAGCATAAATAAACGTAAAACCTCCGGATGGTAAATTTTAAGAATTTCACGAACGGGGAAGATATTACCGAGTGACTTGGACATCTTCTCCGCGTTGATCTTGACAAAACCATTATGCATCCAGTAATTGGCCAGTGGTTTCCCTGTGGCTGCCTGCGATTGGGCAATTTCATTTTCGTGGTGTGGAAAAATTAAATCTTCACCACCACCGTGAATATCAAAAGTTTCGCCAAGATATTTTCTGCTCATCGCGGAACATTCGATATGCCAGCCGGGCCTGCCCTTTCCCCAGGGACTTTCCCAGAAAGGCTCTCCTTCCTTACTATTCTTCCAGAGAACAAAATCCAGCGGATTTTTCTTTTTATCATTGATTTCCACGCGCGCGCCAGCCATCATTTCTTCCAGATTACGACCGGAAAGGCCTCCGTACCCGTTAAAATTATTTACCGCGAAATATACATCACCATCGACTGAGTATGCATTGCCCTTCTCCACAAGAACACTAATCAGGGCGATCATCTCCCCCATGTGCTCTGTTGCTTTCGGGGTCACATCAGGAGTTGTAACCATCAGCGCGGCCATATCTTCATCGTGCAGCTTAATGTATTTCTCCGCAATTTCGCCGATGCTTACGCCCTCTTTATTAGCGCGATCAATAATTTTATCATCTATATCAGTAAAATTTTTAACATACGTGACTCGGTAGCCGCTTGCCCGTAGATGTCTTACCGCAACGTCAAAAACTATTGCCGCACGGGCATGTCCTACATGGCAGACGTCATAAGCGGTAATACCGCAGACATAAATTCCTACAGTCTTTTCTTTTATAGTTTGTAAAATTTCTTTTTTCCGGGTGGCTGTATTAAATATTTTTTGTGGCATGGTAAACATCTTTCATCAGGGATAAAGTGGCGCCGTATTCAAGCCGGCATCTTCTTCCAAAGAACATACAATATTCATATTTTGCACAGCTTGACCTGCCGCGCCTTTTATTAAATTATCAATAGCCGCAATGATAATAAGCCGTTTAGTTCGCGGATCATGAGCAATCCCGATATCGCAGTAATTTGATCCGGTAACGGAAGAAATATTGGGATACGATCCTGCAGGGCAAACCCGCACAAAAATTTCTGCGGCATAAAAAGAAGAATAAAGAGCATATATCTCCGGCAATGTAATATCTTTTTTCAGGCTTGCGTAAATTGTACTCAAAATTCCCCGTTTTACAGGAAGCAAATGCGGCGTAAAAGTAATCGCAAAATTTTCGCAGGCTAATGTGCTTAGTTCCTGCTCAATTTCCGGTGTATGCCTATGATTTCCGACTTTGTAGGCTTTGAAACCGCCGTCAACTTCGCAAAAAAGAGATCCGGTCTGAGGATCACGCCCCGCTCCGCTCACACCGGATGACGAATCGGCAATAACCGTAGATACATCTATAAGCTTATTTTTTAAAGCCGGCGCCAAACCTAAGATAATGCTGGTCGGGTAACACCCCGGATTGGCAACAAGTTTAGCATTTTTGATTTTGATCCTGTAAAGTTCAGGGATTCCATAGACAGCGTCTTTTAATATCTGAGCGCTGCTGTGCTTGGCATACCAAGCCTCATAAGTTGCCAAATCACGCAACCGGTAATCAGCGCTTAAATCAATAACTTTTTTCCCCGCGGCAATAAAAACGGGGGCGATAGTCATAGAAACACCATGCGGAAGCGCAAGAAAAACCACATCGCAAAGACTGGCAATTTCTTCCGGTGATGAGTTTTGATATTTTAATTTAGTAAGACCATAAAGAGACGGGAACACCTCCGCCACAGGCAAACTGGCAAATCGCCGGGACGTTACCGCGACTAGTTGCACATGCGGATGTCCCAGCAAAATCCTGGTCAACTCCTGACCTGTATAACCGCTGGCCCCAAATATAGCTGCTTTTACCATAAAAAATCCTCCAATCACGGTTATAAACCACAAAGCAAGCTCTGGGGTTTATAACCTCCGCTACGCGGCATAATTCGACCTGCAAGTTTCAGTGTCGCAGATGCCCTTTAGGGTACACTTCGTTTCTGAAACTTGGGTCTCATTACAACTTACCAATTCCGCCGCATTTCGCTTGCGGAATTGGAGTTTCACAAAAAAAGGGAGGCCCGAAGCCTCCCCTGTTTATGAATTTAACGCTTGGAGAATTGGAATCTTTTCCTTGCTCCGGGTTGTCCGTATTTCTTTCTTTCTTTGATACGGGCATCTCTGGTTAAAAATCCCGCTTTTTTAAGAATGCTTCGTAATTCAGCATCATACTCCAGAAGAGCTTTAGAAATACCATGTTTAACTGCTCCTGCCTGACCGGCAACTCCACCACCATTGACATTAATATACAAATCAAACTGGTCAGTTTTACCGGTTATTTCAAAAGGCTGCTTAATAACCATTTTTAAGCTGGGACGGTCAAAATATTCCTCATATTTTCTCTTATTGACTACGATATTGCCACTACCAGCCTTCATATAAACACGGGCGATAGCGCTTTTTCTCTTACCTGTTGCATAAAAACGTTGTTGTGTCATGTATTCTCCAAATATAAAAAATGATCAGATAATTTCTCTTTTCAGGTAATTAAACCGACAAAGCATGTGGACATTGCGCTTCGTGAGGATGAGCATTACCCGCGTAAACTTTTAATTTTTTTAGCATCTTGCGTCCCAGATTATTCTTGGGCATCATACCGGCAACAGCTATGCGGATTAAGTTTTCCGGTTTTTCAGCAAGCATTTTACCTGCCGCTGTTTCTCTTAACCCACCGGGATAACCGGAATAAGAATAATATATCTTATCGGTCAACTTTTTACCTGTAAGTAAAATCTTTTCCGCGTTAACCACGATGATAAAATCACCCGTATCCACATGCGGAGTATAAATAGCCTTATGTTTTCCCCGCAGGCGCAGCGCTATTTGGCTTGCCAATCTGCCCAATATTTTTTCGGAAGCATCTACAATGTACCACTCTTGATTTGTCGCTCCCGCCTTCGCCGAATATGTCTTCATAATATAATCACCACTTGTTAAAAAATTTAAAGGCGTAAGCTACGCAATTACCTTCCGTTTGTCAAGAAAAATGTTCAAAATTATTTTTAATCCCTACATTCTTCAGAAGAAACTATCTGATTCCCCCAAACTTTGCTCCTGGATTGGGCGAAGCGTAACCCTGCAAATAAAGCTAAAAATTAGCCCCGAGAAGTCCGGTCAGTGATAGTTTCAGCATAAATCTATCGTCGGTATCGGTCTTTGTATAATCGACACCTACAGCCCAGCACTGCGAACGGTAAATCACTCCTACTGTATTTTCTACAGTACGGGAATGGAATACATCACGACTGGAAATAAATATCCCTTCAATGTTTTTAGTGATCACTGCCTTCACGCTAACATTTATTTGTTCAATAGAGTCCAGAGTATAACGATAGCCAACAGTCACTTTGTCACCCCGCCAATCGCTGATATTCAGATCATAGTTCATTTCTTTCCAGCCGTTATAAATACTGTATTTATTGCGCGCGGCAAATGACAAATACTTATGCGGGGTAAGATCAAACTCGATTCCAATATCGGATAGAGGCCTTCTTTCGACAGTAATCCCATCCATCCCCTTATTAGCTTCGTTTATGTCATAGGTCTGGAAGAGTTTAAGCCTAAAAAATTCCAGATAACTGTACGCGCCCTTTTCATCCTTCAGCTTTGCCGTAAAAGTATTGGTAAGTGACCAGGCCACCGCATTTTGTTCACCTGTGACATTCGTGCCTACAGCCATATTTGGGTATAAATTCTGGTCTATAGCCGGCGTTAACGCGGTTACATAATCAGGGATATTGTCCTGTTTTACATTAGGGATATAAGAATATTTTATTTCCGGCTTAACTTCATGCCTGATTTTTTCCCAGTTGAACATGTTTAAGTCAAATACTCGTGAAACCTGGCTGCTTGCAGCTATTGAAGCGTTATAAATGGTTTTGTCACCGCTTTTATCACCAACGCCACCGCCTGTCTGATTATCATCACGACCCCAAAATATTTCTTTAACAGCAATCTGGGGGATAACTTTAGCATAGCGTGACAAATTAAATGGCAGAGACAAAGTGGGTAAGACACTACCATAGTGTCCTTTTTGTCCTTCACCCCGGTAAAAATAATCATAAGTTCCGGCAAATTCAAAATATACGGGTGTATTAAATAGCGGTTGCTTGATGCCGGTAAAAACAATCTCCGGATATTTCTGCAATGTTTTGTCATTATTGGCTGCCGCAAAATCGTCAGTTGAACTTATCAGCGCCGATATGCTATAATTTGACCAGCTTTTAACCGCGCGGACAGTTGATTCCAAAGATCGTAGGGACTCATCACCATGAAAAGGCACTTTCTTAAATGGATCTTCTTCATTGGCGGCATAATGCTCTATATAGTAATTGTGGGAAGAAAAATCTTTAAAATACCATTTATCGGAAACTTTGCGTAAATCTGTTCTTATATATAATTGGGGATCGAAATTTGTCTGGTGATTCAGATAATAGGACCAGCGTTGATGCACTGAATTCCAATCGCGACTGGTCGCAGCATCAATTGTCTCTGTAACCTGCTTAACATCTGCTATATAATCGCCGTACAAAGTGCCGAAAGACTTATCCCCAAGATAATATCTAAATTCAACACCTTCCTTAAATCCCCTTCTTTCAATCAGACGCTGGTAAAAAGTCGCATCCATCTCAGGTGAAATAGCCCAGAAAAATGGAAGCTCCACATCAACACCATCTTTATTTTGAGAATAGGATAGATAAGGTAAAAGAAATCCTGATTGACGTTTTGTTTTCGCGGGGAAAGGAATAAACGGTGAATAAAGAACAGGCAAACCCTTGGTAAGGAACCGGGCATTTTTCATTAAGCCATAACCTTCAATGGTTACCTTCATCTCGGAACCGGCTACTTGCCAGTCCGGATTATCGCCATCGCAAGTTGTTGCGGACGGTTTTTCAATATAATATGTGTCTTCACCTGTTTTCTCAATTTTAGCGCCTTTAATATAAAAATGATTTTTAGCTAAAAATACCTTGCTGTTAAAAGCAGTTCCCGTTTTACTTTCAATATTGAAAACGATCTTATCGCCTGCCATATTATCCGCGCCCTTGCTTAGAAAAGCGTTACCCTGGGCAGTGGCAATACTGTTCTTGTTATCTAATTGGACATCATCGGCCTTTAAAGTGCCCCCTTCATAAGTTATTATAACACTTCCATGAAAATCGTAAACATCAGTGAAATTATTGTATTTCATCACTTCAGCTTCAATCACCACGGGACTGTCATTTTTTTTATTTTCAGCGGCAAAAATACCCGGACAGGAAAACAAGAATATAGTTCCGGCGACAAAGGCCTTTGTTAAATTGCATTTTATACTTCTAATCACGATGAATAAGTCCTTGTTTTTGTGAAATTTAAGATTTCTTAACACAAGAAACCGATTTTGGAAATATTTGTTTTACTTCACCTGCCAGATATAATGAACCGGCCGCGCAAATCAAATCCCGCTCGTTTGCTATTTCCCGTGCCCGTGCAATTGCTTTGGCCACATTTTCGGTGACAATTACCGGATAGCCCCTTTTGTTTAAAACTCTTTCCAAATCAGCAACCGGAACCGCACGCTGAGCCTTTAACTGCGTTATAATTATTTTGGGGGACAACGATACGATTATTCGCAACATTTCGCGATAGTTTTTATCGGCGAGAGCCCCGAAGATAAAAATCAACCGCCGGTAAGAATAATCATTTTTTAACGCTTGGCATAAAACCCTCATACCTGCGGGATTATGCGCCCCATCAAGAAGGAAAAGAGGATTATGTTGCAATATTTCCAGGCGTGCATCCCATTGTGTACTGGCAAGACCCCGGCTTATTGCCTCATCATCAATCTGGAATCCATTTTTGCAGCACAACTCTACCGCCGCTAAGGCTAAAGCGGCATTGGAACACTGATGCATTCCCCGCAGGGGTAGCGGCAAATTTTTTAAATTACGATTAAGTCCTTGATAAGTAAAAAGACCATCTTTCTGTTTCTTGATCTTTATATCGCTGCCCAGACAGTACAGTTTAGCGCGACGCTCAAGGCAAACACTGTTCAAGAATTCCAAAACTTGTTTTTGCTTTGCGGCTGTAAGACAGATTCCATCGAACTTGATTATACCTGCTTTCTCACCGGCAATTGCTGTAAGGGAGCTACCTAAATAAGCCGTATGATCTAAACCAATATTGGTGATGACTGAAAAGATTGGCTTGCAAGCATTGGTGGCATCGAGCCTGCCACCTAAGCCGACTTCCAGCACAGCGATATCAACCTGCTGGCGTTGAAAATAAAGAAAAGCCACAGCAGTTAAAAATTCAAAATACGTTACCGTCTGTTTAAGATGGATTTTTACATCCTCGACTGCCTTGCTAAATTCCTTCTTTGTGATTTTTCGTCCGCTTACGACAATCCTTTCCCGAACATCAATCAAATGAGGCGATGTATAGAGACCGACCTTATAACCGGCGCTATGCAGAATCGAAGCTGCCATTGCCGCTGTTGACCCTTTGCCATTGGTTCCCGCAATCAAAATTGACTTGTATGAATTTTGCGGATTTTCCAAGCGCAGCAAAAGATCAGTGATGGCCTCCAGACCAAAACGCATAGAGTCAATATTTAAACCGGCAAGATATGTATAGGGATCTGTTTTCTTCATTGTGAAACTCCAATTCTAATGAAACTCAGATATTACAAACGTAGTGCAGTAATATCTGAAAGTTGAATTATCCCACGTGCGAAGCTAAGTGGGGCTGTAGTAATGAGGCTCAAGCTTCAAAAGCGAAGCGCAATGAAGTTTGTTAGCCGAATTATCCAGCATAAGCAGGGTATAATATTCCGCAGCTTGCTGCGGGGTTCATACCCGTGGTCTAGTGTTGGCAATTAACATACCTTATGCCCGCGGGCAATATTTTTTCAACAATCAAGTTGAATTAATTGTAGTTCATAGGTATAAAACCAGCATTCTGACTAATAAGGAGAAAATCAAATGGAACAAAAGAAAGCCCTGATAATGGGAGCAAGCTCCGGGATTGGAAAAGAACTGGCAAAGATATTATCCGGCAAGGGCTATATAGTCGGTCTGGCGGCAAGAAGAATCGATTTGCTCCATGAACTGCAAAAGGAATTGCCCAACAAATCGTTTGTCAAACAAATTGATATAAGCAAAACGGAAGACGCGGAATTAAAATTTAAAGAAATGATCACTGAGATGGGCGGCGTTGATCTGGTTGTCATCAGCTCCGGATATGGGGATTTGAATTCCAAACTGAAATGGCCCATTGAGAGAGAAACCATAGATGTCAATGTCACCGGCTTTGCCCTGATTGCCGGCATCTCCATGCGGCATTTTATGGAGCGGGGTTCAGGACATCTGGTGGGGATTTCATCTATTGCCGCTTTGCGCGGCAATAGAAGCGCGCCTTCTTATGCCGCTTCCAAAGCTTTCGTTTGCAACTATCTGGAAGGATTACGCCACATGGCGATTAAATCCGGCAAACCAATCTACGTCACCGATGTGCAGCCCGGATTTGTGAAGACCCCCATGTCAAAAGGCAACAATTTATTCTGGATCTCAACCGCCGAAAAGGCCGCCAATCAAATTTACGATGCGATTGCCAAAAAGAAAAACCACGCCTATATCACCAAGCGCTGGCGCCTTATCGCATGGCTTTTAAAGGCCGTTCCGGATTGGATTTATAATAAGACTTAGTCTTATAATCAGAGAGCCTCGACCCGGCAGGGCACAAAGCGATGAATCGGCGTGCCGAACTGGTCACGGTGGGTATTCTTCGTCAGGCGATTAACATTCGCCCCGTATTTCTTGCCGTTGTAAACCATGCCAAATCCATGAGGGATAACGACATGGCCTTGCTTTGCAGTATCCGTCACCTCCAGTTCGATCTCCTCATAACCTGCCTCTGTTGTTACCAGAACCTGCTGGCCGTCTTTCAATTTCAAGGCTTCCGCATCAGCTGGATGCATAGCTACCGTACAGGTTCGCTTACCTTCGTTCCAGGCCGGATCACGCATCAGCGTATTGGCGTTTGTGGAAATATGCCTTCCCGCCATCAGAATTAAAGGATATTCTCGAGGCATCATCAGTGCTGCTTCTTCGCGTACCGCATCAACGCTTTTTAGTTCATCGAGAAGCTCCGGAATGTGCAGACAGATTTTTCCGTCATCCGTCTTGAGACTCGCCAGATTATTTCCCGGATCAACCTTTCCCACCCAGATACCTTCGGGATGGTCCATAATCTGCTGAAAGATTTCCTCTCCCAGCGTTGCTCCCGGCTTGAATCCGGCTCTTGCTGCATCTTCATGAAAGGATTTGGGCGCGACCTGCAACATGCCCCAAAGGGCTGCCAGATGGACAGAACCCATTACTTTGCCCAGGGTCTTTCCTAAAATAAAAGGCATACTCTTTAAGGCTTTTGGTTCTTTCATGGCATATTCCATCAGGGCATTGGCAAAAGCGGCATGGCTTTCTTCTGCTGCCTGATAAAGGCTATCCGGAATCGGTGGGATTAAGCCCATCTTATCGGCTATCCGCAAATGGATTTCGCCCAGTTCCAAAGGCTCGCCTTCCGGTTCAATAATTGGCCTGCGCATCTGGAAAAAAATACCAGGATAGGTCATGGGAAAGAAGGTTCCATCCCATGATTCGTAACCTGATTTTGAAGGCAGAATATAATGAGAAAGTACCGCTGTTTCCGTCATCGCAATCTCCGCTGTCACTAGAAGGTCAAGGTTTTTGAAAGCCTTTTCATAGGCAGTTGTATCGGCATAAGATCGAAGCGGGTTAGAACCGGCAACCAGAACCGCCCGAAGCCGCTCCGGGTGATCCGACATAATTTCTTCCGGCATGACATTGGGCGGAAATGTGCCGCACACGGGAAACGAGTTTGTGGCCATAGTGCGCCAGTTTTTTGGATTTCTTTCGTCCGTGTGAGACCCAATGGGTATCATGTGGCCGTTCATAACGTTGCCGCCTTCAACTCCCAACCTGCCGCAGATGGCCTGGAGAATGACAATAAGATAAGAGGACAAGCCGCTGTGGCGTCCCATGAAGATTCCCAGATCATAGCGCAGGGATGATTTACGGGTGGCATAAAGCCTTGCAACTTCACGAACCTGATCATAATCAAGTTCACATGTATTCGCGGCGGCACGAGTATCAAAATTCTGGAACAAAGCCTTTACCTGCTCAAATCCTGATGTGTGATTTTCCATGTAGGTTTTGTTCTCCCAACCCTCTTTCAGGATAATGGAAATCATCGCCTTAATGAGCAGGGCATCCGTTCCGGGGCGGATCGGTAAATGCATATCGGCAATTTTGGCCGTCTCCGAAAGCCTTGGATCAACAACAATAAGAAGTTTGTCGGGATCTTTGGAGAGCCGCTGAAGTTGTCGCGGCGCCTGTGGAATCTGGTGGCTCTGCATGCCGTTCCAACCAAACACCAGAAGAAGGTCAGTCTTATCCACATTTGGTTGATCGTGCAGGTATTGTCGCCCGTGAGTCCGTCCGCACACCCAGAAAGCTCCGGCAAATTCCTGCGCCAGGGCGCTGTAATGATACTGGGAACCAAGCCCACGTAGTAGGCGCACACCGAAGGCTGCTTCAAAATGACAGCCCTGCCCCCCTCCTCCCATATAAGCAAACGATCGCGGCCCATACTGACCGATAATGCTTTTGAGTTTCTCGGCAATTTCATCGATTGCCTGATCCCAGGAGATACGTTCAAATTTGTCGCCCACCTTCTTTAAAGGATACTTAAGGCGATCGGCATTGTGCTGGTGATAGGCAATGTTCATCCCTTTGCGGCAGAAATAGCCTTCACTTCTAGCATTGGATTTATCCGGCGTCACTTTGACAATGCGGTTATTTTCCACCTCGACTATCAGCCCGCAGTTCTGTGCGCATAAAACACAACCCGTTATGTGCTTCGTTCCCATAAATGCTCCTTTCTTCGACCTATCGACGAACTTGCGAATCTGTAAATATGATACTACTTTTCTAGTAGAAAATGAAAGTCATAATAACAAATAAAACAACCAAAATAGGGATAGAGTATTTAAACATATAACCAAAGAAACTGGGCATAGCCACACCCGCCTCTTCCGCGATGGATTTAACCATAAAATTAGGCGCATTGCCAATATAAGTATTCGCGCCCATGAACACTGCACCTGCGGAAATAGCAGCCAGATAGGGTATCTTTTCTACGATAAGCCTCGCCACCGCTTCCGCTTCCGTCATGCCCGGATAAAATTTACCGATGGCGCTACTAAAGAATGTCAGATAGGTTGGGGCGTTATCCAAAAAGCTCGAAAGCAAACCCGATGCCCAGAAATAATTTGCCGGCTTATCTACTGATTTAATCAGGAAAGCCAGGGCTCCGTGTTCGCCTGCTTTTAATATAGCCAGCGCCGGTATAATTGTCATAAATATTCCGGCAAAAAGGTAAGCAACTTCCATTATCGGCGCCCAGCCGAATTCATTACTTTTTCTTATTTCCTTATTTGTGAAATACAGAGATAGCAACCCCATAATTATCAGGACAGCATCCTTGATTAAATTTTCTATTGATTGATTAATACCCAATATATTTACTTCACTTAGCTTAACCAATCCGCTGAACAGAACACCGGCAACTACTCCCGCCAGAAAAATAAAATTATGAGCTCCCTGTATGCGAAGCGGCTCCGCTTTTGTATATTGCAGGGCGGATTTGTCTTCTTTGCGGTAATAATACGTATCCATAATAAAATATAATAAAAGCAGTATTAGAGAAGCAAAAGCCATCTGCGGGAATAATTTCAGCGTCCAGAAGAATGGTACGCCGTGCAAAAATCCGAGAAATAACGGCGGATCACCAAGTGGCGTAAGCGCGCCGCCGATATTACTGATGAGAAAAATAAAAAAAACTATCGTATGCACTTTAAATTTCCGCCATGCGTTTGATCGCAGTACCGGCCGGATGAGCAGCATGGAGGCGCCGGTGGTTCCGACTAAAGAAGCCAGTAATGTTCCGATTAACAGAAGCAGCACATTTACCGCCGGAGTCCCTTTTAACGTTCCTTGAACATAAATGCCGCCGGAAATAGTATAGAGTGACCATAAGAGGATGATAAAAGGAATATAATCAATAATATAAATATGCCCTATCGAGTAGAGGGCATTGCCTTGGTAAAAGAAAAGAAAGGGAACGGCAAAAACCAGCGCCCAGAATGCCGAAACTTTGGGAAAATGATGATGCCAGAAATGAGGCTTCAAAAGCGGCAGCAAAGCAATAGACAGTAAAATGCCGACAAAGGGCAGTACCGACCACAAAGGCAACAAAGATCCGATATCCACAGAACCTGTGCTGGCCGAAGCTGCGCTTACAAACCCTGAAACTGCAATAGTAGATAATGACAATAAGAATATTGAAAAATAATAACTTAATCGTTTCATCATTTATCAATCCGCGGTATGACTAATACCGGCAATTGCACGGCATCAATGATATTGACATCAGCGCTATCGAAAAGAGACGAGTAAATTTTATGCCGGTGCTTATGCCCGACAACAATTAAATCAATACTATTATCCCGGCAATATTTAACAATTTCTTCATCCAGCTCACCTTTGGAAACGGCATAGATAATTTTGACTTCATCCAATAGCTCGGCTGGTGCTACTTCTCTAACCTTTAGAGCAACGGCATCCTCCCTGTCGGTGGGGTGTCGGTAACCGGCCTGAATGTCATTCACGTAGAAGATATGAATCGTGATTTTGAACATTGCCGCAATCTCTAAAGCGGTGACAACGGCAGAAATATCTTCGGAATCCAGATCAATCGGAAACAGAATATTTTTAATATTAAACATAGCCACCTCGCATCAAATAATTAATAGCCGCCTGA
>Ga0247841_10010837_pt1 | contig 12299 bp, 14 predicted proteins | sample LaCruzMarch2015__2_FD_192410 | JGI IMG/M metagenome (GOLD analysis project Ga0247841, IMG submission 192410) | Freshwater microbial communities from meromictic Lake La Cruz, Castile-La Mancha, Spain - LaCruzMarch2015_18m | ecosystem: Environmental > Aquatic > Freshwater > Lake | place: Spain... | reverse complement strand
GGGCGATCAAAGAAGAGGTGTCTATGGCTTTCTTGACAAGCTTCTTGGAAATGCAATGATTGGTGTCTCTCTTGAACCGGGATTCATGACCAGAAAGTTTCTTAAGATGCTTTTTGGCACTATCGCTGCCACAACTTTGAAGCGATGCTTTGAGATTATCAAGTTTGGCTCTGGTCTTGTCGATCTTTTTCCCTGAGAAAGTTTCTCCTGTAGAATCTACGGCGATATTCTTAATTCCGAGATCGACACCAAGAACATTCGTTGGAACGATGAGGACAGGTTCAGCAACCTCGACGACGACACAAAGATAGAACTCTTTGTTTCTGAAAATCAAATCAGCTTGTCCCTTAATTCGATCCAATCTCGGAGCATGATAATCACAAATCTTAACGGGAGCCTTGATTCTACCATGAACAGTCAACAACGAAACCGTATCAAGTCCTTTCCAAGAGAGGATTCTTTGGTCGTAGATGACGGCTCCATTGAGATCAAAGGTTGGTTTGATAGACTTATCTCGTTTATAGGCTTCGCAAGCTTTAGAAATGGCTCTAACTGCCATTTGGGAGGATATACCAAACTTCTCACGGATATCATGATAAACAATGGGCTGCAACTTGATTTTATTGGCTGTATGCATTTGAAAAGCAATTTCAGCTACATAGTTGCAAGCAGCATTGAACTGATGCATAGTCTCATGGAGAGCCTTCGCTTGCTCTGGTTCAACTACAACTTTGACTTTGAGAGTTTGCATCATGATAGTATAGACATATATGATCAATGTTATAAATACTTAACGTCCGGGAGTGTCCAATTCCTCCCACGAATAAATTCGTGGGCCTCCTTGGACGAACGATCGTGAACAATTTAAAGTTATTTGATGCTATCTTTTGGTACTGCGGCATCCGTGCCACCTTCTGTTCTGGTGAGGTATCATGCGGGGAACTTCATTTTGGTAAGCGGCGTAATCCTCGCCGAACTGAACGAGAAGCCTGCTCTCCCAATGAAGCGAGCCCAGGAATAGGTAGACAGAGGCGATGAAGTAAACCAACAATAAGTTCTCAGTCATAATGGGTGTGAGCCAGATGAGGATAAGGCCGGACAGCAGGAATGGATCACGAATCCAGCAATAGATCCCTTTTATCCCCATAGCAAATGCATCCGGACTTTGAGATTTAGCAAGCTGGGCACGAATCAGGAATCGGTGAGGCGCGTCCAGGAAAGCCCTCAGGGTGGCAATTCCCATGAGGAGTTGGACCAGAAAGAAAAGCCAGATCCATGGATGAGGAACGGCATAAAGCACCGGGCCGGGAGACTGGATTAGCATAATCACAAGAGGAAGGATAGTAATAACTGCAATAGTGCTGAAGAGCACAGGGTACCAGGGATCCACCTTGGAGCCGAAGTGCCTTCTCGCCATCTTCTTTGCAGGCAGGCCGGCCAGAAGACTGTGCAAGGCTGCAAAGCCGACAATATAAAGAGCCACATAGAGGGAAAAGTAATCCAAATTTTATCCCCCTCGGTCCAAGAAGAGCTCTCTGATGTTAAAATTTCTCAGCCTGCCTTCATCCTCTATGGCAAGATCGGGAAACGAACTGAGCACGGCTCCTCCAAAGAATCCAGATGCTTTCGATATTGCTCCCGATCCGGCTGCGGAGGAATATACTTTGATATCCTTCATGCCTACCTTTGGCCTCGCAAACTGCCTCATAAAAAACCCAATCGTGAATAGGATGGCTGGATATTTAGGTTTGGTGATCAAAAAATATCGATTTCCGAAATCAGAGAGTGGCAATGGTTGCCGGCTCTGCGCTACAAGTCCCCAGCACAATTCGAACTGGACATTGACAGAATTATTTGGGCAGCAGATATTTCTGTAGTGACCACTCCCATGAATGAATTCACGGGCATCTACGGACTTTCACCGATGGGTTGTGATCCCAACCCAATTAGTTTAAGATGTTTCGTTTGTTGCTTGAGTCTTTTCAACTGCTGGCAACAAACCAGACACAAGGTATTATGTGCCCATGAGGTTAAATAGATGTTGTTAACTCAGAAATCACAGCGGGGCACGATTCATCCCACCTCTGAAGGGGCAGGGATTCTCTGCCCCTGCACCCCGTCCTTCCTAAATGAGATTAATCATTAATGTCTTATTTTTGTCTTAATATTAGAAAACGCAATTTATTAATACTAATATTATGTGGATTGCGGATAGCTTCGCGAATAAACACAAAAAATTATTTTATAATGATTTATATAGATGCTATTGGGTTGAGGCCGAAATCATTAACCTTATTTTTATAGAGTTAGATTCTGTTTCCAATACTACTATCTCTATTACAACTACAATCATTCTCTTGAATATCCATATGATAATTGCTTTCGATATGTTTATATCCCTTCAAGGCAAATTATTAGTATACTCAATAGAGTATAGGGGTGAATTAGAATGAAGGGAGTAGTAATAGCGACAGCTTTAGTACTATTGCTATGCTGTTGTATCGCATTGGCGAACCCACCATTGGTGCCGCCAATACAGTACGAACAGTTTTGTGAAGCACAGAAGGTATCCGGAAGCGGCGTTATCGATGTCAGTACCTCGATAGTCGATAAGAAGATTGCTCTGGAGTACTACAACAACATGGCCGGAGACGGCGATTTTGAGCTTGACCAGGAGCATGCTTACTCGCAGAATTCCGATAAGCTGCTGAGAAATATAACCTCTGTCAACGGTGGAAACGAGTCACAGCTCAATCTGTTTGAGAAGACCAAGCTCACTTACGCCAGCATGGACACGCCTCTTATGGGCAAGAAGTTCCTGCATTCCAAGGCGTTTTACGGCGGCATAGGCGCGAAGATCCAGGAATCTTTCGCTGTTTATGAAATGGAGAAGGATCAGACCTCTTTCTTTGTCTCAACCACGCCCTATAATCCCCAGGAGCCGGAAATGCCTGTCAACCGGGACTACTTGCAGCTTCTGGCATTGTACTATCCACAGGAATATGCCCAGTACATGGCAGCGCCCACGCACACCATAACTCCTGAGCAGCTCATCAAGAAGCTGAAGGATGCGGGAAGGGATACTGATCGAGTGGCTGCCCTCATGGGCAATAATCCGGCCCACGTGATCGGCCTTGAGACCAAGAATACCTTCAACGGCACATGGGGAACGGATGCTACATGGCATAAGATATTCTACAAGGATATCAACGCCCACGAGATGTTCTCCGGAATATTCGAGGCGGAGAAGACCATTAAGTTCCATGAGAATCCCGTGCCCGAAAGAGATCGCCCTGTTTGCGACGGTATAGATTGTTAGAAAACCGGCAGTCTATCTCTTTTTATCTTTTTTTTATTTTGCAGTTTTGTGGATAAAAAAGGGCTCTTCGCTATTTAGCCTTACAACTTTTTCTTCTTTCCCATGCCCCAATGATGGATATATAAAGTCCAAACATTCGGGACGGCACAGTATGCAGAAACTATGGCAAAGGACTCCGCTTTCATCCTGTGGCTGACGATGTCAGCCACTCCCCCGGACTTGCAGTCCGGGAGACCACCCAGAAGGATGGGGACTTACCGATGTTTCGACTTCTCGTCGAAACTCTCGCTGACCCGCGGTCAGCGATATTCGTCCTTCGCAATCCTACAAGTTAAAATCTCCTATCTATTCCTCTTCCAGCCGGCAGAAACTGCAGCTATGATGCCATATGGGCTGGGCCTCGATTTGCACGGGATTTTCGCTGCTGTAGCGGCCTGCCGTCATCTCCTGGATGAACTTATGCACCTGTTCTGCGGACAATCCTACAGGTTTGATCCTTCCCACCTCGCGACCATGAACGCCATGGTGGCCTTGTGTCTTATCGACAGTCATGACGGCGTACTCGGGCTTGTCCTCGCTATCTCCGTCGCCCAGGTAGAGCAGATTTCCAAAGTAGAAGCCGTAGCATATAGGCCACTTATGGTTGATCATGGCCTCTACCAGATCGTCCTCGCTTTCCAGCTCCTTGAAGGAGAATACGCGGTCGGGATGAATCATAATCAACACCATTTTCGCTAAACCAAATTGTCTTCCCGGCGTTAAATAGTTTCTCGATATTTCGGCACAGGATATTTATCTTAAGCAAGCATGAGAAAGAAGACAAAGCATTTTGGAAAGGGTGGTCTCAAGTTGATACTGCAATTCTTCGGAGCGGCACAGTCCGTTACCGGCTCCATGCATTTGCTAGAGGCAAATGGGCATCGTGTGCTGCTGGACTGCGGAATGGTGCAGGGCAAACGGCAGGAAGCCAGGAAGCAAAATTCCGAATTTCCTTTTGACGTCAAGGGCATCGATGCGGTGGTGCTCTCGCATGCCCATCTTGACCACAGCGGCAAATTGCCCATGCTGGTCAAAAATGGTTTTGATAACAGCATTTTCTCGACATCGGCTACGCGCGACCTCTGCAGCGCCATGCTGCGCGACTCCGCCTCCCTTCAGGAGATGGACACGAAATATGTAAACAAGCTAAACGCAGAAAATGGATTGCCTTTTATCAAGCCGCTATTCACAGTGCATGACGTTACGGCCTCATTGCGCCTCTTTCAAACCGTAGAATACAGGCGACCTCTTGAGATCCTGCCGGGCATTCGACTTGCATTCGGTAATGCGGGGCACATTCTCGGCTCAGCAACGGTCACGCTGGAGATTGCCGAGGACCGGGATAAAAGTAAGGTGACGACGCTGGGCTTTACCGGCGACCTGGGACGAAAAGGGGCGGCGGTGGTGCGAGATCCTGAAGCCTTTGCCCGGGCAGATGTTCTCATCACAGAGTCAACTTATGGCGGCCGCAGTCACGGTCCTATGAATGAGGCCAAAGAAAAGCTGGCCAGAGTTGTAAGCGAGACGGCGAATAGAGGTGGACTGCTCATAATTCCCGCATTTGCCGTAGGGAGAACACAGGATGTGGTCTATCATCTGCACGAATTGATGGAATCAAAACAAATTCCCTCAATGCCGGTCTTCGTAGACAGCCCTCTGGCAAGCAATGTTACCGAGATCTTCCGGCAGCATCCTGAATGCTATGATGAGGAAACCGCGCAGCTTTTGCTGCAAGACGGGGGAAAGGACCCCTTCGGCTTTGACATGCTCAGGTACACCCGCAGCACCGAGGAGTCAAAGGCGCTCAACAACCTTAGAAAGCCGGCAATTATCATCAGCGCTTCGGGTATGTGTGAAGGGGGAAGAGTGCTGCATCACCTGCGCCGCAGTATCGGCGATCCCAAGACCACGGTCCTCTTCGTGGGCTTTCAAGCGGAAAATACTCTGGGCCGAAAGCTCTTGCAGGGAGACAAGACTGCGCGCATTTACGGCGAGGAGTATGAGGTAAGGGCCAGGATGGAAGTGATTGACGGCTACAGCGCCCATGCGGACGAGGGCGAGCTGCTCGATTTTATCGCCGCCATCCCGAACAAGCCTGCCCGGGTGTTTGTGGTGCACGGCGAGATTGAGGCGGCAGGGGCCGTGGCCGCAGGACTGAGCAAGTCGGGCATCAGCAATGTCACTATTCCGGCGAGAGGGGAGAGGTTTCAGATCTAGATCCATTTTTTTGCTATGGTGAAAAAAGATGTTTTTCTTTGCTCTTAAGCGCCTTCTTGCTCTCCAATGGATTCAGGACGATTTATATCTGTGCCGATACGTCCCCACTCGATTATATTATCTGCTTCATTGTATTCATAGGCGATGAAAACCGGCTTTTCATATCTCAATGTATTGACTATTGCCTCAAATCTGCTCATTTCGAAGCACAAGGTGCAATGTGTCGGATATTTAGCAGATTTTGCTTTTATCAAGATATCGTTCTCGTAGAATTCTAATTTTGCTATGAGTACTCCCTCATTATATAGCAAAATTCTATCTTTCCATGTATAGTACTTCGGTATGTAATGTTCAACAACATACGAGTCCACTATGATTGATGTGCTATACACCAATAAGATTCCTCCTTAATTTTTGTTATAGTTGACTGATGTGATATATATATAACTTACGCTAGATATAACGAGGTGTCATCAGAGGCCGGAATTGACCGAAACCCCCTGACAAAATCCTTATATACGATAATAGTCGTATTCATGTTGTTCACAATTGTGATTGAGGATCTCGGAATATTGCTTCGCAAACCGCGTCTTTGTATGGATCAAAGCTTTCTCGATCTCCGGGGTGGGAACGCCTTTGCCTGGCAAAAGGATCGTCAATTGTCGCAATAATATCTGATCGAACTAAAAGGTGATAAGAGATGAGACGATGCATAATAACCGGATCATTGCTTCTGCTGCTACTGACGGCTTTCGTTATGCATGCCGCTCAGGGAAAGGATGAGCCGGCAGAGCTGCAGAATGTGTCCGTGAAAATTTCCGATATCATCGAGAATGAATCCGCTTACCAGGGCAAGATGGTAGTGGTAGAGGGCAAGATCGAGCTGGAATGCGGCTCAGGCTGCTGGTTTATCCTGAATGACGGCACCGGGAGCATTTACGTTGATATTCTGCCCAATAACTTCGCCATACCTCAGAAGAGCGGCGAAGATGCCAGGGTCTATGGTGAGGTGACCCTCAAGAACGACGATCCTCAGATCATCGGCAAGATGGTGTTGATCGGCGGAGAAGTCTATCGATGAACTTTTTTACCCTGGCGGCCAGGAACCTGATGCGCAGGAGGGGTCGAACCATGCTTACCGTTCTTGGTGTGGCCATCGCAGTCTCCGTTCTCTTCAGCCTTCTGGCTCTGAATTCCGGTTACGAAAAAGAGCTGAACAAAGAGGTAAACAGCCTGGGCGTTCACATTCTGGCCGTGCCAAAGGGCTGTCCCTACGAGGCAGCCTCTTTGATCATGCATGGCGGTGTGATTCCCAAGTACCTCTCCGATTCAGATTATCGGAATGTGAGCACAATTGCCGGCGTTGAGCTGGCTGCCCCCATGCTTTTGCACCAGTTTATGAAAAGGGACGAAAAGACCGGCGTCAGCACGCCGCACATCATCTACGGCATCAACATGGAGGAGACGAGAAAGCTCAAGCCCTGGTGGACGGTGGAGGGTAGATTCTTTTCCGATAATGAGACGGGCGTCATGCTGGTGGGCCGGGGTCTGGCAGACAAGGAGAACCTGAGCCTGGGTCAGGTGCTGCCCGTGGGAGCGAAGAAGGAGAGCTTCACCATTGTGGGCATCCTGGACCGGACGGGCGATCAGGACGACCAGTTCCACTTCTTCCCCTTGAAAGAGGCGCAGCGCGTCTTCAATAAGCAGGGCATGATCACCACCATTGCCGTCAAGGTCGAGGATGTGAGCCGCATCGCCGCCGTCTCCCAGGAGATGGAAAAAATCCCGGACATTCAGGTGGTCACCATGACCCAGATCATGGGCACCATCATGAACCTGGCCGGCTCGGCCCGCTCGCTCCTGCTCACGGTAATTGCCATTGCTCTTATCATCAGCGCTTTTGGCATCATCAACACCCTGCTCATGTCCGTGAATGAGCGGACGCGGGAGTTCGGCATGATGAAAGCTATTGGAGCCTCGGGCCTGGACATCGGCAGGATGGTTCTGGCAGAGACGGTCTTTATCACCCTAAGCGGGGGCATCCTGGGCACTGTGGCGGCGGTGGTGGGGTCAAGCATAATTGAAAGTTTCGTGAAGGGCATGCTGCCCTACTCACCGGGCGGATCGCTCATCTCTTACAGCCCGGAGTTGGTGGGCTTTGCCCTGGCCTTCTCCGTGCTGCTGGGCCTGGTCTGCGGCATTTATCCGGCCATTAAATCCTCAAGGCTGTCGCCCATGGAGGCTATCCGGGGTGGCTTTGAATGAGCGGCATAATTGAGGCCAGAAAGCTATGCAAAGTCTACCGGCGAGGCAGAGAGGAGATTCAAGCCCTCAAGGAAGTGGACTTTTGCGTCGAGGCGGGCGAGTTTGTCTCCATCATCGGCCCCTCGGGTTCGGGCAAGACCGCCCTCCTAAACATGCTGGGTTGCCTGGACACCCCCAGCAGCGGCAGTTTGCGGCTGAACTGCATTGAGATAGCGGGCCAGAAGGAGCGCGACCTGGTCAAGATTCGCCGGGAGAACATCGGCTTTGTCTTCCAGCAGTTCTATCTCATGCCCACCCTCACGGCGCGGGAGAACATTGAGCTACCCCTGCTCTTTTCCAAGAAAAACCGCAGTGCGAAGAGGATCGATGAGGTATTGCAGATGGTGGGACTGGCCGATCGGGGCGATCACCTGCCCGGACAGTTGTCAGGTGGCGAGATGCAGCGCGTGGCCATAGGACGGGCTCTCATCAACGATCCCAGAATCATATTGGCGGACGAGCCCACGGGCAATTTGGACAGCGCCACATCGAAGATGATCTACGGGATCTTTTCGGAGCTGAATAGGCGGGGTTTGACGCTGGTGGTGGTGACGCATAATCTGGATCTGGCTCGTCGAGCCGAGAAGATGTACACATTGCGGGACGGTCGGATTGTGGGCTGCGAGGAGAGGGCCTGCCTGAATGGGATGTAGGAGGATCGACTGAATTTATTAATTACTGTACTATGCTCTCCTAAATTTTTAACTCACGCTGTTTTAAGATTCTGACTACAAATAAGAATTTCAAATTCTAATTTAAGTTTCGAAAATGGTTTAAAGGCTAAAACCCTAACTAAATCAACACTTGAAGAAAGATCTTATTGACGTCGTCATTCCTGGAGGGAGAGTCTTGAGAAAGAGGTACAAAGGGTTTCTAATTGCGATCTTATTTTCTGTAATTTTCGTGGGGTTGACCTGTGGCCAGACTGAGATCAGCGAAGATTCAAGATATATATATCATATGGATCAGGATGTAAAAGGAAATGGTTTTTTTAGCTCTTATCAAACTACAGATGTCACAAACCTGACTTGGAGCAATCTGGCCCATGGGAGCGGGAGCTATGACTATGAATCGAAGCTCGATTCGCGCAATGGGGCCAAAAAGAATGAAAATACAGGTGAATACACATCAACCAGCGATCGGGGTGTGACCTTCCTGGAGAGCGCGGACTTTTCCTATGCGCCAACCAGCATGAAAATGGGCAAGTACTCCCTTCCCATTGCCTTCCAGTCAAAGGGCGCTGAAAAAACATGTCTCAAGAACTACATATCCAACGTCTCCATGAATGCCAGGTTCAATTACCTGGATACGCTCAGCAAGAACCTATCCTCGGAATTATATTGGAAACTTGTTAATACCACGGATGAATATGAGTCCAATCTGGATAACAGTACCAGAACCAAGCTTAATTTTGAGGCGGCATTCTCGGGCAGCGGCCATGTAGGAGTCCTGGATATGAGCCGGAACGTGCATGATGCGGATATTCTGATCGATGAAGACTACAGAGGAACCTACTACATTACCAAGAATATGTCGCATGCAACCAAATACATTCTAAAGCGGCAGATTGACGAATGGCTGCCCTGCTGCTCCGGAGGCTACCTTACCATGCCTGCGACCTATATCGGAGACGCAAAACTTAAATCCGCCAGGGGCATCTTCGACTGCACCTGCTTCAATGCACCAACCAAGGCCGAGTTCTCCCGCATCTAATAGAAAAATGGAAAGGGGCTATCCCCTTTCTATACACAATCTTTATATTCAAAATAGTCCAATAAAGCTATTGGTGGACTTTTGTGGAGCTACGGTTTGACAACTACATTTTAAAGGCGTTCCTCGCTTCCGGCCTGCTATCGCTGGTGATGATGACTCTTGCTCTGGGACTGATTCAGTTGTTCCGCTATGGCTCGTCCTTGCCTTTATCCATAATTCTCACAATAGCCGCAATATCTTTCGTCCTTTCCGCGTCATTTTTCGAGCGCTACGAGGTGGGTTCCATCATGTGGTCCATGCTGGTGTCGCTTATCGCAACCCTGATGCTGACAATGCTCTCCGGCGGCATAATCTATGGCATAACCGCTCACAGGCAATCCTGGGAAGAGCTGCTCTCGGGTCTAGCCATCTGCATGATAGTGGGCATGACGCTGCTTTCCTATCTCAAGCGCAGCCTGGGTGAGATTGAGTACTGATTAATACTAGCAGCAATACTAAGCAGTCTTTCAATGCCTGGCATGATGGTGGACTCCTTTGGCCGCGTAGTTACAGGTATTCGTATCGCTCTAACTCCTCGCTGCAATCTTAACTGCATTTACTGCCATCATGAGGGCGAGGCAGAGCCGAATGGGGAAATCTCCGATGAGATGGTGGTGAGCGTGGCCAGGGCGGCGGCCCTTTTAGGAGTGCGCTCCCTGAAGTTCACGGGCGGTGAGCCCCTACTACGCTCTGGCTTAGCGGGACTGATCGCCCAGATGCCTCAGGACCTGGACATATCCTTGACCACTAACGGCATTTTCCTGGCCGAGCAGGCCGGGCACCTGGCGAAAGCGGGGCTGGACCGGGTCAATGTGAGCCTGGACTCGCTCTGGCCCCAGATCTACCGGGCCATCACCGGCGGACGGGAGGGTGATCTGGAAAAGGTCCTGGCGGGAATTGATGCCGCTTTGGCCGCCGGCCTCGCGCCCATCAAGCTGAATGTCGTGGTCTTGAAGGAGAACGAGGCCGGGATTCCTGATTTGATCGATTTTTGCCGGGAGAAGGGCCTGATACTGCAGCTTATTGAGCTTCTGGACCTGCGCCACCTGGGCCTTTCCGGAAACATCGATGCCATCGAACGCCACCTGGCCGCGCGGGCGGACCGCGTGCGCATCCGCGAGATGCACCGGCGCAAGAAGTACTTCCTGGATGGAGCTGAGGTGGAGGTAGTGCGGCCCATGGACAACACCGAGTTTTGCGCCAACTGCACGCGTCTGCGCGTCACCTCGGACGGGAAGATAAAGCCCTGCCTTCTCCGGAGCGACAATCTGGTGGAGATCGGCACCTGCGACTGCGAGAAGATCATGGAGCTGCTGCAAGAGGCGAATGCGAGGAGAGAGCCATATTTTGGGAAAGATGTTTTGCAGGCCGGGCGATCGACAATAATCGCAACCAAGGACAAATAACTTTGTAGTTCGTAAACCATTGGTTATAACCAAGTGGCTAACGACTAATCCACCACAGAGACACAGAATTCACAGAAGGACGCACAGAGCGACGAACTAACAAGCGGACTGGAAATAGCGATGAGCCCCATTTTTGTTATTTTTAAAGCAATACCCCGATGCTTGCATCGGGGATAAAGGGCATGCGTATTCAGCTTAGTTTTGGATCAGCTTAACCTGGTTCCACCTTCATGCGGCGGCGCCTCGGATGCCCCGCAGCTCTGCTGCGCGGGTGCGCCGCCGCCGTTTCACTGGTCTATGGCGGCTCTCGACCGCCAACTACAAATATCTATAATGATTATATAGATAGTTTGCCGCTTCATGCCATGATAGGGTGGCGGGCGTGCCGTGGGCTTAACGTATCTGATGATGCTCTGATGAAGGAGATGCATGCCGTCGTGGCACTGCATTTGGCTACGAGCCTGTGAGGCTGAAACTTCGGCGGGCTGAAAAAGTTGCGCGCTGTAACTGGCGCAGTAATCTGCCGGATCTCACGCTAATACACGGTCGGGGCATGAAGCGGCACAAGTCAAGCCAAAGGCGAGAGGGCAAGCACGAGGCCCCGAAAAAAGGTTCCGGTAATTCGGACGCTGTGTGAGATTCCAGCGCTTATGCCGCCTTCGAAGCCCGGCTAATTAAAGTCGAGCTTCGGGCAGGGTCAGGTCGTCGCTTCGCGGTGATTGGCTCCCGTCTATTAGGACGCTGTGGATTTGGCGCTGGCCCGCCTGGGACTTGATATCTCTTTCTCTTGATGATTTCTCTCTGGGGTGGAGAAAGGTCTTTTCTAACTTGAAGCGAAAGCCTTTTATCTCGGCAATTGACGTATGGTGTATTGGCGAAAGTCGATGGCCATTTTTCCCTCCTACATCCAATTGACTTTCTCCTCCCTCCTTCTTATCCATCTTTCATGAGATCCTACCGCGTCCCATTTCATTTCCTGCTCTGCTCCCTCTAAGAAAGACTTATAGCCTGACTCGTCCTTCATTCCTTCCAGAACGCCAGCCATTAAGGAGGAGAGAGGCAATTAAGTTGGAGCGATGGGGCTTGAGGACTGGCCAGGCCCGCAGCTCCATTTATGATATCTGGCTCAAAATCGATTTTATGGGCTTATCAGCTCTTCCGGAAAAGTTCTATGGCACATCCATCTTCCCATAGGTTCCGAGATGAAGATTAGATGGCAAGGGCCTGGGGCAAAAACCGGTTTACTTTCTCCCTAAGATCTT
>Ga0247841_10010835_pt1 | contig 12302 bp, 9 predicted proteins | sample LaCruzMarch2015__2_FD_192410 | JGI IMG/M metagenome (GOLD analysis project Ga0247841, IMG submission 192410) | Freshwater microbial communities from meromictic Lake La Cruz, Castile-La Mancha, Spain - LaCruzMarch2015_18m | ecosystem: Environmental > Aquatic > Freshwater > Lake | place: Spain... | reverse complement strand
TATCACAATCAATATTTAGTTTTTTATGATACATCCATAATTTAACATTAGTTAATACATACATATATTTTATATAATTACTAGTTGGAACTAATGCATTTTCATTTATTTGTCTAAGTCTACTTAATAATTGTCTATTTAGATTATATTGAGCATTATATTGTTTTTCAAGAATATCACATTTCTCTACTGTATTATTAGAATCCGCAACATAAACCATAAATAAATCATCAAGGACCATTTGTTGATTTAATAATTTTATATCTTCTTCATAACCACTTTTTTTATAATTATCATACGCAATAACTCCAAAGAACACAATTATTAAAATAATTAATAATATCAAAAATGCAGTTAGAAAAACATTTGCTGTAATATATTTTACCATTTATACTTCACTCCAAATACACCATAGATTATACTAATAATACTTATCAAAAGTAATATAAAACCATGTACAAAAATCATATAGAATAATGGAATTAGATATTTTCTTTCTAATTTAAATTCATTATATTCAAATGATATTATAATAAAATAAAGTGCTACGGTAATTGAAATTAAGGCTAACAAAAATAATGAATTCATAAATGGTGCAAATGAAATCTTGATATTAAATAAATCAGTAAATGAAAAACCATACATTAGGAAATTAGAAATATAATAATATCCATTTATGATTAAATTACTAATAAAATCATAAATTGTTTTAGAAACAAACAACATACCTAAAATTAGTGATGCAGTTGTATATATGAAAAAAAATGAAAAAAATCCAAGATTTTTTTTAAATAAAAAGTGTGCATATTTGTTTGTAACATCATATCCACCTCTAAACCATCTAACCCTTTGAATATAAAATCCTTTTATAGTACTTGGAACTACTGTTTTTGCTTTTGCATCAATAACAAATTCAGCCCTATATCCGTGATCAATAAATTTATATACAATTTCCTTATCTTCCGTAATATTATTTACATCATATCCTCCAACTTCATCAAATATTTTTTTCTTATAAAGGCATAATGCACCAGTTCCAATATCCAAAGAATTCATTGCCGTCATAACCATTCTAGGAAAACCAAATCCAAAATTATATTCAACAACTTGTACTTTTTCAATAAAATTATTCGTGTTTGTTACTCCAACAGAACCTATGGCCATAACCACATTATCATTAAGCGTTCCAGTAAGTTTCATTAAAACATCTTTATTTGGGATAGTATCCCCATCTACTTGAAATACATTTTCTTCTTTTATATATTTCAAACCCATATTTATTATTCTTGATTTAAGATTAATATCTGATTTAAGAAAGTACTTTTTAGGAAGAATAATTTGTTTTACACCTGGAATTTTATCAAGAAATTTACAAGTTCCATCTGTAATAACATAAACTGTAAACGGTATTGGATATTCTAGTTGTTTTAGTCTTTCAACAGTCAAAAGAATGGGTTGGAAATTATTAAACGCATAAGTGACTACCGCAACTTTTGGTGCCTTTTTTGGAAATGGTTTTGAATTTGAAATTGTTGGATATTTCTTTGCAATAATAATAGATAATATTAAAAAATAAAATAAAAATCCAAATATTATTAAAAGTACATATATATTCAGACTTCTTACAAATAAAATAAATAAAATTATTAATATAAATACAAATAGATAAAATGCTTTTCCCTTAAAAAACAAACTAATTTTTTTTAAACACATAGTATTCTTATCTTTTAACCATATTTTATATTATATCTTTAACCTATTATATATTTGAAACTATTTAAAAATATATTATTGATTACATTTATTTAAAAAACACATATTTATCAAAATCATTGCAAAACAACTAATTTATCTATTTTTTTTTCAATAAATGGCACTAAATATCTTTTTCTTGATAAAAGTTTGTTATATTGTTTATTTATGAAATATTTAGATAGTTTCCCAAAATAATATATATCAGTTGTTTTATTTTTTAAATCTAAAATCATTACTACATTTAGATGAAAGTTTGTTTTCAAATACTTTTTTATAGATTCTATATTAATAAGTTCCCCATTTGTTTTGATGTTTGAAAGTATGATTTTATTTTTTTTATAAGTACATATTTTTTCATCTTCTAATAATTTTTGTTTAATACTTTTATTTGAGTTAAAATTAAATACCTCTGATAATACAAATTCTATTGATGGGAGGGTTTCGTATTTTGCTTTTAATTCACTAATAGTTAATATATCCTGTTTTCTAGTTGCATCCACAGAAAGCCCTAAAGTATCAACAATAATCGCATAATATATTAATCTTGCTTCTCTGGCATTTATTTGAATATTATTTTTTTTATATAAATTATATATAATAGTTGCACAAGATCCTAATTTTTTTATAATCTTGAATTTAATATATTCTGTTTGCTTATCTCTATGATGATCAACAATTCCAAATATTCTATTTTTATATCCTTTAGTATCTATGGAAATAGTGGGTAAATTGTGATCTACAAGTATAAATAAATCATCTTTATTTAGAGTATATCTTTTTGGAAAAGAAAAACCCAATCTAGTAATTAATTTTGATAGATCAGTATTTTTTGATCCAAGATATATTGCTTTTGATTCTAAATTATATTTTTTTTTAATAAATTTAGGTAGAAGAATAGATGAAGCAATACTATCCAAATCAGTAGTAGGGTATATGTGACCAGTTATATAAATCATAATTTTCTTATTAATTTGTTATTAATCAAAGATATTTGATATATAATATATATATTATAAAGTATATAAAAAACTATAGTTTGGATAACAAATATGCTTGGCCAGATACCCCCCTCCCAAAAGCATATACCCTACCTTGTAGTACATATATAATAGAAAATAGGAAAAGCGGAAGAGTTTTAAAGTGGGACAGGGATTCCCTCTTTTTACTCTTTTAATTTAAAGCTTTCTTAAAAGATCAAGATGATATGGCCTGCCACCAATCATCTTTTTCTCTCCCCTAAATATAAAGGGTTTGTGAAACTACAAGGAAAATGGATTATGGAAAAATTATATTTATTAAACTCCGTATATGAAAATGAAAAAAATAGGATTGTACTTTACTTTTCAAATAATCTTTTATCATCTAAATTTGATTTTACGTACAAAGAAAAATTTAATCCATATTTTTATATTGATATCCCACTAGAGCTTGGAAAAAAACTTCTTTATGAATTCAAAGGAGATATTAAAATAGAGGTAATAGAATTAAATAAAATTAAAGTAAAGGCTAGAAATTATGATATCTTGCAAAAGTGCTCAAAGATTATTTCTATATCAACAAGTAAAAATATAATTCTTTTAGAACCTGAAAGACAATATTTATTGAACAACAATTGGAGTTACTATGATACATTTTGTATTACCCACGAAAATAAAATTAAAAAAATAAAAGATGAAAATGATTTACATATTGCAATAAAAAATATTACAAATAATCTTTCAGACCATGAAAAAACAAAAATATGTACATCAGTTACAAGAAAATTAATTACAAGTAACTTATTATATATAAATCCAGATAATGAAATTCCAAATGATCAAATATTGAATATTTTATTTGAAAATAACTTTTATAAAAATACATTAGTTCTAAAAAATAGACCAATTGTATCTATCCCAAGAAGACAAGAATCTATTAAAAAAAGTTATTGCCTTGATTTTTCAAATGTATTACCTCATCTTCTTTTAAAAGAACGTTACAATATTGGATTTGAAACCATTAATTGCTCTTGTTGTAAACCAAATAGGATATTTGATCTAAACACATTGTCTAACTCATTAGTTGAAGTTAGGTTTGAAAGAAATGGATTTTATTTTATATCAACTAATAAACAATTCAGATATCAATACCATAAAGAAGATGCGAGAAAAGAAAATAGGTTGGTTTACATGCATGAAAATAAAATTAAAGACCTTCCGTGTGGTCCATTCTTTTTTGGAGAAAAACAACAAATCCCATTATCTGACGCAATTAGATTATCAGAAATAGGAGATGTAACAATTACTAATGAAAATAATAAACTTAATTGGTATTGTTTAAAAAACGAATCATTTATTTCTGAAATAATATCAAGGCTTATTAATAGATTAAAAATTATTGAAAAATCAATTTCAATTAGTAATTATCTGAATTATTCAACTAAAGTATCAAGTGAGCTTGATAATAATTTCGCATACACATTATACATGACAGAATATGCTCTTCTTTCTGATTTGTTATCTGAAATACCTAGATTTATGGCACACACAAATACTAAGTTTTATACTCCAGAAGTTGCAAACGCAATTAAAGCAATTAAACAAGAGATGGTAATTAAAGCATGCCCTCCTGAACACACATCTCCAAGATTTATAGAAACTGAAAAAGAAAATATACTTGTAACAAGCAAAAGTTTTGTTTTAGATGTAAATACATACTTTACAAAATTAAATCTTCCAATACCAAAGTTAGTTGTAAATTAAAAATAAAAAAAAAGAATATATAATTATATATTCTTTATTCTAATTATTCCATATACTGCAGCAATACCTACAAGAATATAAATTATATTTATAAGTATTGATATTGATGAGAATAAAAATTTAACTAAATCGAAATTAAAAATCCCAACAAGACCCCAATTTAGACCACCAATAATCAAAAGAATTATTGCAACCCAATCAATTGTATTTCTAACCATATATTTTCACTCCCTTTTTTTTTAATAAAAACTACTTAAGTAAAGTTATTTCTATTGCTGACACCTTCATAGGTGTATTGTTTTCAGTAATAATTTCTTCTGTTGAAATTTCTATATTTTTTATTTTCAAAGTATTTACAAATTTATTTTTAACTATTTCTGCAACATCAACAGCCTTTGAAATTGTTTTCCCTCTAGCTTTAATAATAACTGATTCTGCACCTTGATTAAACTGTGTGATAACAGCTAAAACATAGGACATTGTATTTTTTTTACCTATGTAAATCACATTGTTTTCCATTGTGTCCATATTATTTCCCCCTCAGTTGTTTTAGTTGTTGCTAGTCAGAGTATAATTAATAAGTATATATACTAATAGAAAAAGCTTAAAAACACTAATTTTAAAGAAAATATATTAATTATGAAAAATTAAAATAAATTAACTTCTTAAAAACTTGATTATTTCAGGAGCAAGAGTAATAAAACTAGGATTTGTTAATAATCTTGGCATAAAATAACTTGGGAAATCCATATCCCCTCTTTGTTCAAGAAATTTCTCAATACCAATCTTATTTAATTTAATTAAAAGATTCTCAAGCTCAATATTATTCTTTGAATCTATATACTTTCTAATCTTGTAGTGTGTTTTAAGTTCACTTGTGTACCTTGAAAGAAGATGCTTATAATTACTTTCAAGATCCTTAAAATCTTTTATTCTCTCATTAACTGCTTTTGCAGCTGCCTCTGCTGAAAGAAGACCAAAGTTTATTCCACCACCAGTTGTTGCTTTAACAAAACAAGCAGCATCTCCAACAATCAAACGATTGTGACGTGCATATGTTTCAAGTGGTTTTGAAACAGGAATAATTCCAGAAGTTGTTGAAAGAATGTTATCAAACTTAATTTTACTTTTTTCTAAAAATTTATCAAACTGTTCTTTTGGATTTTTGGTTCCAATACTAGTTCCAATTCCAATCTTTGCTCTATATGGTGATTCAGGAATTACCCACCCAAACATACCTTTTGCAAAATCTCCAAGATAAACAGAAACACCTTCAGTTCCAAACTCACCTTCAACCATAACTTGATAAGTATGTATAAATTCGGTTTCTGGTTTTGTAGTTAATATACTATCTCTTACAATTGAATTAGGACCATCGGCTCCAATTAAGAAATCAAATCTTAAATCAGAAATAATTCCAGTTTTTAAATCCTTAACCTTAATATTATCTTCTTCAACAGAAATTAGTTTTTGATTATATTGAATATCAACATCTAAAGCTAATGCAAGATCTCTTATTTTTTTATCAAATCTTTCTCTATCAATAACAATTGCCTTATACTCTCTAGATTCTATTTTTAAAAAAATTGCATGAGGCCCAAATATGTCTGCACCTCTCACTTTATTTATAACATAATCATTAATATTTATATAATCTTTAAGCTTAGTCTTATTAAATCCTGATAAAGAAATAAGTCCTGAGCAGCAAGTAGGAATTCCAACTTCTTCATGCTCTTCAAGCACAATAACAAGTATATTTGGATTAAGCTTCTTAATTAAGTATGCAGTGTAAAGCCCTATTGGCCCACCACCTGCAATTACTATCCTTTTATCTATGCCTTCTATCATTTCTTATCTCTGTTTGATCGTTTTACGGCATCTAATATAAAATCATAATTACTTTGAAATTTATCATCAACAGCAACTTTACTTGCAATAGGATTGCCCATTCCTTCATTAATCTTATTGTTAGTAGATGGATTATCCTTAAGCTTTGATAATTTTTCAAAGTCTCCTTTTCCAAGGGTATTATATATTTCATCTTTTGCAGTTGGTTTACCAAGCTCTGGTTTCTTTTTATTTGCAGAAACAACCAGCCATGTAATTATTAATAAAAGAAGTAATGAAATTACAAAAATACCAATATATGTAAATAATTTTTGTTTAATCGTAGATGAAACAATAATTAATTTATTAGATGCTACCTCTCCAGATAAAATAATAGGAGATTTAAAATTAATTAGTTCAAATTTAGTTATAACATCTAATTCAGTAATTGGATCTTTTTTATTATATCTTATAATTGTTGATCCCTTTGCAGGTATAGTAATCGTGTGTTTAATTACGGGATCAGTTACTAAAACTTCAACTTTATCTGCAAATATTAAATCTCTAATATCTGCTGCTAGTTCTTTTGGAATTTCTTCAATAAACGTAATTATTATAGGATTTGCAGAGGAATTTTTAAATTCAAGTGAAACTGAATAATATTTCTGAGAACTTACGTCCATAATCAAAAAATTACGATCAACTGTAATTGCTGCTGTTTCATATAATTTTGTTGTATTAGTTATTGCATTTGTGTCAGTTGTTGACAAAGTCAAATCAATAGATGAATTTGAATCATATTTACTTGAAATAGTTTTAAGTTTAATAGTTGATTGCTTTGGTAATATATCTTTTACTTCAATTAAAAGATTATTTGCTTGATTATATAATTCATTTGCAGAAACTTCATTAACTCCAACTAAAGTCTGTGCAGCTGCTATTTTTTCATATACTGTATCTAATTTAGTATTAACATCTGCATTTACTGTAATAAGCAATGCTTCATAAATATCTAATTCTGAATCGATTAAATCTAAATTTAATCTAATTGATGCTAATAATTCTTCTCTTTCTACCATAACTTCATTAACATTTTCAACAGCAACTGAAATCTTTTTTGTTCCAACATTCAACGCTTTATCATAAGCAAGTGCTGAGATTATATGATTCCCATCTTCAAAATCAAAACTATTAAAATCACAAGAAAAATTTATTGAATTTTTATCTTTTAAACAAAGCTCAGATATTTCATCAAGAAGATATTGTACTTTAATTACATCTGTTGGTAGATTTATTGGTGTAAGTGTATATACCCCATTAGTAACAGAAGAATTTAAATCAAAAGAAGGTATATTGGCATCCAAAGTAAAACTAATCGTATCTGTTGCACTTTGATTACTTACATTTCTACCACTAATTTCTATAGTACCTGTTCCACTTATTGAAACATTATAATCTCCAGATATTTCTCTTACAGTTGTAGTTGATAGGATAGTAACATAACTGCCTGTTCCAATTTTAATCTTAATTGTTCCAGTTCCTGTTAAGTCTTCATCACTTACTGCTTTAATATTAACAATCCCATTTTTTAAATAATTTATATTAGTATCTACATTTACTGGAGATAAAGTTATTGTAAAACTTGGGCCAAATCTTTTTGCAACACCAGTAACCTGTAAACTTAATGCAGATTCATTTCCTGCACTATCAATTGCAGAAACTTTAAAATAATAATTTTGATCTTTATTTGGAGATAGAGTATATGTTTCATCATATGCTGTATCTTTACTTGAAGAACTAGTTACCCCATTACTATCTGAATAATAAACAACATAATAATCAAGACCACTATTTGCGTCTGTTGATATATTCCAAGTTAACTTAATAGAACCATTAGTCTGAGTTGTTGCTTTAACTGAAGATGGTACAGTTGGTGCCACCGAATCATACTTAATTGTGTTTGATTTTCTTGTTATTGGATATGGATCGTCTTCAGATCTTGCTTCAATATAGATTGTTTTAGTTCCGTTTGTAGTAGTACATCCATTTCCAGATGTTATATTAAACTGAGTATATTCATAATCTGTATTATCAGAGATTTCTATCCAAGATGTAAAAGTCGATGCATTACAACTAAACCTAAGTGCATTAACATCTGATGACGTTGTAATAGTAAACACTGGAGTTGAATCTTTTGTATATGTATTATCATCATCTATATCAAAAGATAAGCTTGGACCAGTACTTATTGAGCTAGTTACAATTCCGCCTAAGTTTTCTGCTTTATCAACAGCAGCCACACCATAGTAATATCTAGTGTCTGCTGATTTTGAAGTTGTATCTAAACAAGTTTTTGTTGCAGCCGCAAGAACTGTACAAATTAAAGTTTGATTAGTGTAACTTGTAAAATCAGAGGTGGATCTATAAACTCTATATTCAAGTAAACCACTTCCTGAATCTGTTGCAATACCCCAGGTTGCAATTGTAATATTTTCATCAACTGCTCTTGTTAAAGTTGGAGCTGTTGGTGTTGTTGGACCATTTGCGTCTATCATAATATTAAAATCAATTGATAAATTATTATCAACAATATCATTAACATCAAGTGCAATTTTATAAACATCTCCATTTCCTTCAGCTTCTATTCCGGTGTGTGAATAATAAAATCCATTATTAGTTAAATTATAATCAATAATTAGTGTTGAAGTATCTGGGAAAGTTATAACCATTTTTGTTGCTGCTTGATCAGCATCTATTCCCGAACCATTTTCAGCAATAACAACATTTATTAAAAATGTATTTGAATCAACATAATACACAGTGTTATTTGCTAAGGTTCCTAAATTAAAGCTTGTAACACTTGGTTTTGTATTATCAATAGAAACAAACTTATTAGTATCAATTACATTTTGGCTTGTACCTTTGTTTCCTGCTGCGTCTTGTGCATCAAGAAGAACATAATAGTTTCCATCAGCAAGTCCAGTTCCAATTGCTAAATTAATTGGAGAAACATTACTATCCTTTTGTACCCTTTTAACATATGAAGTACTATAGTTTGCAATATTACTTGAAGTTACGATGTACCCAATATATTTTGCAAGATAACTATCAGCATCTGAATATCCAGATGCATTAAGATTTACATCTCCTCTATAATAATTACTATTTGTAGTTCCAAGAGAAGTTATAGTAAATGTTCCAATAACTGGATTTACGTTATCAACCTTAATTGTATCTTCTTTAAGTTGACCATTATTATCTTCAATTGTTATGGTATCAACACCAGCAGAAACCATGATTGGTCTTTTAGGATATGAAGAATGATAAGTTGGATTTGCAGCATCAAGATCAATATAAAAATAACCTGTAAAATTATTAGAATCTACATCAGCATTAAAATCAAAATCAGAATATTCAGATGATGTTATCTTAAGTGGAATCATATAATCTAAGATTCCGTCTGTATTTGAGAGAGTTCCTGAAATTTTATAAGGAGTATCAACGTCTGAAGCATTTGTTACTGCAACTTCAATATTAAAACCATTAATAGTATATGCATGTATATTTCCTCCAAAAATAGTTAAAGCAAATATTGCAACAAAAAATAGATAATTCTTATAATTCATATTTTATCAATTTCAATCCATATTTATATTTAATTTAATAAATTTAAAAGGATTTATTAAATAATTTATATATTATATTATATAGCTAATATTTAAATACATAACTCTTTTATGTAAAAGTGATTAAAAATGATTAAAACTATTGAAAGAAATGGAAAAACAATTATAATTATTGGAACTGCACATATTTCTAGTAAAAGTAGAGATACAGTTAAAGAGGTTATTGAAAGAGAAAGACCTGATATTGTTGGAATTGAACTTGATGCGCCTAGGTTCTATGGGATGATGTCTGGGAACAAAAGAAAATCAAAGTTTTCAGATGTGTTTAAAACAAGGAAACCATTTCTTTTCCTCATGCAATATTTTTTATCAAAATATCAAAGAAAGATAGCTGCAGACTTTAATATGGAACCAGGAGAAGAAATGAAGCAAGCTGCACTCTCTGCTAAAGAAGTTAATGCAAGAATACTACTTGCAGATAGAGATGTTAACATCACTCTTGAAAAACTATATAATGTTCTTACCTTTAGAGAAAAGATAAGACTATTAACAACAGGATTTAAGATGCAAAAAGAACTTGGAAACGATATTTCTGTTAAAAAAATACTTGATGAAGCAGAATCTGAAGATAGTGAATTCATTAAAAAAATAATGGAAGTTCTTGAAAAACGTCACAAAACTCTAAAGATGGTGTTAATTGATGAAAGAGATGAGTTCATTGCATATAATATTCAACAAGTTATTAAAGATGAAAATGTAAATAAGATTGTTCTTGTTGTTGGTGCAGGACACATGGAAGGAATAATTAAGAACATTGATAGAGAAGACATAGATATTAGAAAAATATTAAGTATTAGAAAAGAGAAGAAGAAAAAATAGTAAATTTCAAGATGAGGGAACCATAGTACACATATTTCCGGTTAAACCTGGTGAGTTTTGTTCCCTCAACTATCGGATCTAGGTCGTATTGTCATCTATACTCCTACTTTGTATCTCCTAAGATCAACCTCTTTTGGGTGGATCTTGAAATCTTACAATCCAAAATAAGTATGTATTAGTCCATATATATAAACAATATAACTTTAGATGTGCAAAAGTGTATAACCAAGAAACCCAAAATGTACCAGTTACTGATTTTGAAATGAAATCCAAATATATAGTTACAATTAACTAGAATAAGTAATTACTTTCATTTGTGAGAAAATTAGTATTGAAGTTTGGTTTTTGGCTTGTTTAATAATTGATCTTCAAGTGTATGTGAAAAAGCACCAACTGATAAAAGCTTTTGATTACCATCAAGTGTTCTTACAAGAAACTTATGTATTGATTTTTCTTTAGGTCCAACAATAATTATGTAAGGTATTTTATCAAATTCTGCGTTTTTAATCTTTTTTTGAATGTTCTCTTGTTTGTTATCAATTTCTATTCTTGCTCCAGTTTTAGAAAGAGTAAGTAATATCTCATTACAAAAATCAATCATTTCATTTCCGTTTGGTATTAATTTAACCTGAATCGGTAATAACCAGAAAGGAATTGAACTTGCTTCTTTTTTCAATATATTTTCTGGGATTATATAAGTATAAACTTTATCTTTGTAACTAATTGTAAAATCTTTCTTTGTTTCAATAAGGTTTTGTTTTGGTTTCTGTTCTAATTGATTTTCTTCTTTAATTAAATTAGGTTGGTTTATTAAATCTGGTTGATTTATTAAAGCAGAAATCTTTTGATCTAAGTTTGAGCTTTTATTATTATTTAAATTAAAATTATTATTTGAGTGTGAAATTGTATTTCTATTAGTATTTGAATTAAAGTTTTGATTTTGTTGATTGTTTTTATTTCCATTATTTTTTCTAAAGAAATTAAATTTATTCTTAAAATTATTTGTTTTTTCCATAAATATCATCTTAACTTAATTAAATAAACATAAATGCAAGTGCTACAAAATTGTAGGTTAGATGTGCAATATATACAACCCATAAATTATTAGTTTTTTGATAGAATCTTGCTAGAACCACTCCTAAAACAAATGCTCCAATTACCTCTGTTACTGAACCATAAAGAATGTGTCCACAAGCAAACAAAGCAGAAGATGCAATTACTCCTATTCTACTTACTAAGAAACCTCTAAAGAACCATTCCTCTAAGAATACTCTAATAACAAATAAATAAATTATATAAATTACAGATAAAGAAGTTATTTTTTCTCCAACAACTCCTAAGTCTTGTATTCCAAAGAATGTTGCAACATAACTAATTGCAAAGCTTATAACAAACATTAAGAAAAAAAGAAGAACTACATTTCTAATAAATTTTTTCCAATCAATTGCTTTTAAACCCTGGAGCTTAATTGCTT
>Ga0247841_10010834_pt1 | contig 12303 bp, 12 predicted proteins | sample LaCruzMarch2015__2_FD_192410 | JGI IMG/M metagenome (GOLD analysis project Ga0247841, IMG submission 192410) | Freshwater microbial communities from meromictic Lake La Cruz, Castile-La Mancha, Spain - LaCruzMarch2015_18m | ecosystem: Environmental > Aquatic > Freshwater > Lake | place: Spain... | reverse complement strand
ATCATCTCTTAATATTTAGTTTAATTAATCAAATTCCCCCTTCCCCCTTTTAGCTAAAATGGGGTTACAAATCCTTTATCCACGTGGGTTTATAGACTTGTGGGTAAAGATTAGTTGCTAAAGGGGGTATTGGCAAAAATTCCTTAGCTTAATGGCTATGCCCCTAACCCCCCTTTGCTAAAGGGAGTCAGAGCCATTCCCACTTTGAAAAAGGGGGTTAGGGGGATTTAAAAGCTCTATTACTGGATTATCCGATTAATTATTTAATGTTCATAAGCTGGCTACTCCATATATGATGAGGGATAAATATGAAATTAGGCATAAGTTCTTACACTTTTACGTGGGCAGTAGGAATCCCCGGATATTATCCTCAGCATCAAATGGGAGTTATAGAGCTTCTTGACAAGTCTGTCGAACTTGGCGTTCACGTTGTGCAGATCGCTGATAATCTTCCGCTTGATCGCCTTTCGGATTCGGAGATTGATTCTCTTGCAAAATTCGCTTCTGGATTGAAAATCACTATTGAGGTCGGTACTCGTGGAATTCTTAACAATAACCTATTAACGTATCTTAGACTTGCAGAGCGATTGAATTCTCCCATTGTTAGAGTCGTCTTAGATTCACTTGATTATCATCCAAGCGAGGATGAGGTCGTAGAAATAATCAAGCCTATAATACCTGAATTTGAGAGTTCTGGCATAAGTCTGGCGATTGAGAACTACGAAAGTTTCAACGTCAAAACACTCAAGCGGATCGTCAATCGGCTTGATAGCGAACACGCTGGCATCTGCCTTGATAACGCTAATTCATTCGGTTCTATGGATGATACGGAAAAAGTAGTAGAGGAATTGGGACATCTGGCAGTGAACCTTCACGTAAAAGGTTTTAAAATATATCGAGCGAATCAAAATATGGGATTCATCATTGAGGGTACGTCAATAGACAAAGGGATGCTTGATCTTGCGTGGTTTTTTGGCAGGATTAGCGAATTTGGTCGTGATTACAATGTAATACTTGAACAATGGACTCCGTTCGAGAATGACGTATATACTACTATTGAAAAGGAAAGTTCTTGGGCAAAGGCGAGTATTGAATATTTACGCAAGTTTATCAAGTCATAATTTAATATTTAAGGTTCTTCGCGTAATAGTGTGGTGAAAATGTAGTAGTTGTTTATCGAAGTGGGGCAAACTGCCAGTTTGCTAAAAATGGCAATCTAGCAGATTACCCTACGACATATTTTCCACACCAAAGCGCGAAGAGCCATATTTAAGTAGTCTGATAGCAATTATTCCCAATAATCCTTTTAGAATTCCCCGTGTCATTTGTACATACCTATCAGGATGAACTAAATGCAGTTGATCAGATTCAGCAGTAGTGAATTACCTACGAGTAAACTCGTAGGCTTCTTGCTTCAACGAAGGGCTACTCAGCGACGCTGAGGAACTCCCCTCTCCACAAGCGTCAATTCGGGCTATCCCAGCCCTATATTGTCAACATTGTTGACATTTACAATGCAGGCTTGGTTATCGCCCACAAACAAAAGTATATTACACGTTTTATGATTTGTCAAGTTCAAACATAAGCGGTCAGGAAACCGCATGAATCTTATATCCAGTCCCAAACGAAAGCTGGGACTAAAGCTCGTTGGTTTTACGATTCGAGGATCATAAGAAGGAGGATCATAAGAAGGAGGATCATAAGAAGCATGTCTCCTTCTTTAATACCGATGCTTTCACGCAATGCTTTTGGTATAACTATTTGACTTTTTTTCCAAGTCTAACTATTTTTGCTATTGACATACTAAAATCACCTCAGTAAAATTATACCAAACAAGTGTGTTAATTTCAAGGTTATCATAAAGATTAATCATCATGATACGAAGCATTAAAAATATTGTTTTATTTTGCGTTGTAATATCTTTGAGTTTTGGTTGCTCATCAAGTAACAGAGAGGATACTATTCCTATGAATGAAGAACTATTTGTCAGTAATCAGTTTACGGAACCGAAGGGATTTACTTCAGGTATCGAAGGTCCCGCCTGCGATGTTGAAGGAAATCTCTATGCTGTCAATTACGAGAAACAAAGCACAATCGGCAAGGTTACACCTGACGGTAAATGCAGTATCTTTGTCGAATTACCCAATGGTAGCATCGGAAATGGCATCAGATTTAACAGCAAGGGATTCATGCTGATAGCGGATTATACGAACCACAATATTCTCAAAGTAGATATGAAAACTAAGCAGATCAGCGTTTATGCCAATGAACCAACCATGAACCAACCGAATGACATCGCCATAGGGGCAAACGATATTGTCTATGCCAGCGATCCTAAATGGGCAGACTCAACAGGACAGATGTGGCGGATTGATACAGATGGCAAAGTTACGTTGCTTGAAAAGAATATGGGAACAACTAACGGTATCGAAGTTAGTCCTGATGAAAAGACGTTATACGTCAACGAAAGCGCTCAACGTAATATATGGGCTTATGACCTGTCACCAAAGGGTGAGATAAGCAATAAACGACTGCTGATACAGTTCCCTGATTATGGTATGGATGGCATGAGGTGTGACGTTGATGGTAATATTTACGTTACGAGGCATGGCAAGGGTACAGTAGCAAAGGTTTCACCAAAAGGTGAAGTTTTACTGGAAATACAATTGACAGGCAAGCTCTGTACTAACCTGACGTTTGGTGGAAAAGATGGTCGCACCTGCTACGTTACTTTAGCGGATACTGGAAATGTGGAATATTTCCGAACCAATCTGCCCGGTCGCTGCTGGAAACTGCACTATCGCTAAGGATTATGAATTTAATAACTTCCATGTTTAATACTTGAAAGTTGGGTTTCGTTCCTCAACCCAACCTACTTTTTCTCTATTTAAATGGGAAAGTTATTTAATCATGAATACTTAAGCGACTTTAAGAAACCTTTTTAAACTTTAGGAAATAGAACGCGGATAAAAGCTGATCAGGCGGATTTGCGCGGATCGAAATAAAGAAAGAAAAATCCGCGAAAATCCGTTTAATCCGCGTCATCCGCGTTCTATTCCTAAAAATTTAACATAATTTATTAAACTTGCTTAAGCAACTTTAAGAAACCTTTTTAAACTTTAGGAAATAGAACGCGGATAAACGCGGATCAGGCGGATTTGCGCGGATCGAAATAAAGAAAGAAAAATCCGCGAAAATCCGTTTAATCCGCGTCATCCGCGTTCTATTTTTAAGAAGGCAAGTGAGAAAGGCAATTCCAGATCATGCGATTCAAGTAGGTCTTTATCGCTCAAAATATCCATGACTTTATCATCAGCAACGATGGTTCCTTTGTCTATCAGCACCGTTCTAGTGCAAATATCCATAACCATGTCCAGATCATGAGTAGCGACTATTTGGGTGACGTTTAATTCCTTGAGCAAATTAATCAAATCACGTCTATGCTTTGGGTCCAGATTACTACTCGGTTCATCAAGCACCAATATTTCTGGACTCATTGACAATACTGTGGCGATAGATATTCTTTTTTTCTCACCAAAGCTCAAGTGATGTGACAGTCGTTTTATGGATTTTAGCATATCAACTTTCGTCAAGGCTTCGGTAACAGCATTTTCAACCTCGTCTTTTGATAAACCCATATTCATAGGTCCGAATGCTACGTCCTCAAAGACCGTTGGCATGAAAAGTTGACTATCGGGGTCCTGAAATACCATTCCTACCATGCTTCTAATCTTTTTTAGGTTCTTATCGTTTACTTCCAGATCAGCAACCTTAATGTGACCTTTTCCCCTTAATAACCCATTCAAATGTAGTAAAAAGGTGGACTTTCCCGCACCGTTTGGTCCGATTATACCAAGCGTTTCGCCTTTAAATAAGTCAAGATTTATATTTCTCAGTGCGACTGTACCATCAGGGTAAGAATAGCTCAGTTCCTTGATCTCAATGATTTTTTGCATGTTTATTTAATATCTTAATCCTTCGCATAAAATCCTTATGCTTGCCAACATTATAATTACTGCTGATAAAAAAAACGCATCAGTTCCTGTCAATTTACTGCGTTCAAAGGTTCTTATCGTTCCATCGAAACCTCTCGAACACATAGCGAGATATACAGACTCTCCCTTTTCATAGGACTTTATAAATAACACCCCTAGCATGTTGGAAAGGACACGAATATTAAACCATATTCCACCGTCAATTGAACGTGATTCCTTTGCCCTTTTCATCTTTTCTAATTCGTCTTGAAGGACAAATATATAGCGATACATAAAGGAGAAGATCATCACAATAATCTTTGGTAGCTTCATTTCTTCAAGGGCTTTGAGCAAACGTACGAACCTCATGCTTGCCATCAGCAATATCATGCAAAGTGTGGATAGATAAGCCTTGATGATGATATTCCAGAATAGACTCAATCCCTCGTGAGTTACTTTCAGATTCCATCTGCCAATGGGCAGATGCCATACAGTTTCTCCTTCTTTTAGAAAAGGCACAAATATAGCGACTACTAACACAAAAGGTATAATGGAGATTGATCTTTTGAGAATATGTTTGAGTGGTATTTTTGACAGTAGGATAAGGATTGCAACGAGACATCCGTACATAGCAAAACTTATATATGCTTCGGGATTGCTAAGGACTATGAATACAACAGATGCAACAAAAGATATAATTTTTACTCTGGAATCACGACGGTGTAAGAAACTGTCTATATCGCTATATTTATCTATGTAATCGTGTTTCATTCGTTTTACAACATTTTATCGCAGTATTTTATATTATTTCGTGTTACTGATAACGGAAATAGTAACACAAAACATAAATTATGTCAATGGTGAATAAAGGGAGACTGTTTTAGTTTAGTGGGCGAATAAAATTTAGCCACTGATTGACACGGATGAAACACAGATAAAATCCGTGAAAATCCGTGTTAATCAGTGGCTAATTTCGCTTTCACTTTCTTTGACCCACAAAATCAACAGTCTCGAATAAAGGAAGTGTCGTTGACATTAAATATGGGTTCTGATAAACTTATGATTAGTCACGATGATTCTGCAAAAATCATTGAAAGGAGAGATTCATGAATAGAAGACAATTCATAAAAGCCATAACCGCCGGTACTGTCGCAACCTTTCTTGATCCCACAGCCACAATTGTAAAGCGTGCATTATCCAATATAAGTTATTTCGGTTTACATTCTTTTATTGAAGCACATCCAGAAGCCGTATTTATCAAGCGTACCAACGTAGCATCAAAAATGGACTCCGAATCCAAAAAGCAAGCAGGCATAGATTTTGCTAATGATATATTTACGCTTAGGGATACACCGGGATTTCCACTCAATCAACAAATCGCCATAAAGCCTAATTTAACCTGCGCTAGTGGTAGATCAAATACAGAAGATGGCATGGGTATTGTCACAGACCCTTATTTTACTGAAGGCGTAATGGATGGTATGATAAATTTTGGGCTGTCAGCAGATGCCATATACATGAGGGAAGGGAATTGGCTTGGTGATTCGTATTGCCCAACTGAACGACTGACAAGCCCTTACATTGGTGTTGCAGAACGGACAGGTATACACCTGACAGATTTTCCGACAGGTCGTCAGATATTCGACTTATCATTAAACACAATGCAAGAGGGTACAGAAATAATATGGAAAGATTGCCCTGATGGTGTCGTTTTTAATCGCATTGGATTCGTTGCGCCTTTTAATCACCAGAATACATGGCTTTTAGACATCGCCAAGTTTAAATGTCACACAATGGGTATGACGTTGAGTGCCAAGAATCTTCAAGGGATGTGTGTTCATCCTTATGTTCATTTTTGCGAGGGGGTAAGTGGTGTTAAAAGTCATCCTGCAAACGTATTAAAGGACTTTCAGCCAGATTTTGAAAATCGTGTTGAGGAATTGTATTCTCAACATATCGTTGACGGTGTACCAAGATGGGATAAACCGGGCAGAGACGTAAACAGTGGATATGGTATGGAGTTATGGGCGCAGAGAGCCTGCGACTCAATCTCTGTCACTGATGTAGGACTTAGCATTATCGAAGGTATATACGGAAGGAACGGAAACGCATTTTTAGAGGGACCCGGTCCAGGCAATACGGCGCAGGACTTTATGACTAACGTTATCATTTTTGGCAAAAATCCATTCCACGTTGACATTATCGGTCACTGGATGGGTGGACACGAACCCGGTAATTTTGGATTTTTTCACATTGCGAAAGAACGTAAATTGAGCAAGACCATAAATCCTTCTGCGATACCTGTATATATCTGGGAAGATGGCATTCCTATTTTAACTCCTTTAGATAAGCTTGAAAGGTTTGATTTACTAACTTTATACCTTCAAAGAAACTATAACGGACAGAATGAACCATATTATCATCTGGTGAATGAACCTTTTAACTATGGACCATCAACAGCAGTAGAGTCTTATACTAAATCGAATTCAAAAACTACGACACCCGAAAAACCTTCTGTTCAGGTGATCGGGCAGAACTTCCCGAACCCGTTTAATGGCAGTACAAATATTGAATATACACTTCTGAATGATGGTAATGTTACTCTTGAGATATACGATTCCAGAGGCGATTTGATAGAAGTCTTGGTAAACTTGTGGCAAAGAAAAGGAACACATATAGCATCGTGGGATGCGGGACAAAGGGCGTCTGGAATCTATTTCTATGTATTCAGGACTAGCGGATTTGAGAAGATGGGGAAAATGATACTCGTCAGGTGATCTTTTAGATACACAATGAGGAGATTGGTTGATGGCTGACATTAACTTGACACAAAGTAAAGCAAATATACTTATATCAATGGAAAAGCATCGTGAAAATGAAAACTGTTGTACTTATCCTAGCATTGGCAAATCAATTGCAATACCATTGGTTTCTATAGACAAAAGAGAGAGATTCGTCCTTGATATAAGTCGAGGAAGAATTAACTTCTTGAAAGGTAAGTATCAAAATCGTGCTAGAGAAACTATAGTATTAGTAAGATTCGATTTTGGTGGACCACCTCATTCTAATCCTGATGGAGTGGAAGTACCTTGTCCTTATCTTCACATCTACCGAGAAGGTTATGGTGATAAATGGGCTATAGCTGCTCCACTGGATAAATTCCCTAATATCGATGATTTATGGGAAACTTTAACTGATTTTATGGCTTTCTGCAATATTACACGACAGCCATTGATTGAAAAGGACCTATTCTCATGATTAATGAAATTCAAAATTTGCTAGATCAATATATAGTTTGGTTAAAAGACAAGACTAAAATATGTCAAATTAATGATTGGGTTGAGATTACAACCCCATATTTAGACCGACATAATGACTATTTGCAGATTTATGCAAAAAAAGACAATGGCGGGTTTGTTTTAACTGATGATGGTTATGTTATTGATGATCTGATAACCTCTGGTTGCAAATTGGATAGCGAAAAAAGGCAGAAAATTCTTAAAATGACTTTAAATGGATTTGGTATACAACTAGGCGATAATGATGCTCTTGTCGTTCATACTTCGGGAGATAACTTCGCTTCACGAAAACATAATCTTGTTCAAGCCATGTTGGCAGTTAATGATCTTTTCTATTTAGCATCTCCAATCGTTGCAGACGTATTTTTAGAGGATGTGGCTTTGTGGTTAGATATGTATGATGTACGCTATACACAAGGAGCTAAATTCACTGGTAAAAGTGGATATGACCATGTTTTTGATTTTGTTATACCTAAGTCAAAAAAACAACCAGAAAGAATTATAAGAACAATTAATCGTCCTAGTCGTGATAATGTGCAAGCCCTAACTTTTGCGTGGGTTGACACAAGAGAAGTAAGACATACTGAATCCCGTGCTTATGCGTTCTTGAACGACACAGATCGAGTACCATCTGGCTCTATAATAGATGCCTTTAGAAGCTATGATGTACTTCCTATGCTATGGAGTCAACGTGATAAATTCAAGGATGAGTTAGCGGCATAATCGAGTATTTAAGCAAGGACATGGAGAATAGATATGAGTCTTATTCGGCTTCATAATGTATCGAAAAAATATGATTCCAGAATGATCTTTCATGATGTGTTTTTCCGTCTCAATAAAGGCGATAGAGTCGGTTTAATCGGTAAAAACGGTGTCGGAAAGACGACTATACTAAAACTAATATTTGGTCAGGAAGAACCAACGTCTGGAACGGTAGAGATGGAGAAAGACATCAGGATCGGATATTTTTCTCAATTTTCTGAACTAAACGGCGAAATGACAATCCAGCAAGTGCTTGATGACGTATTTGCGGACATCCATACTATTGAAAAAGAATTATCTGAAATTGAGACTGAATTGAAAAAAGCACCAAAAGGAAAACAACTTCAACAGTTGATTGATAAACAGTCACTATTATTAGAGGAAATGGAGCATCGAGATGGTTGGACGTACCAGACACGTATAGATACCGTACTGAATGTGCTTGGTTTCAGTGATGTTTATCGAAATAGACCGATAGAGCAATTGTCTGGTGGTTGGCGTAACAGGTCAGCGCTTGCAAAAATACTTCTGGAAGAACCTGACGTTTTGTTAATGGATGAACCTACAAATTATCTTGATATATCAGGAATTGAATGGCTCGAAGATTGGTTTAATAAGTTACGAGGTGCATTGATCATCATATCTCACGACCGTCAGTTCCTTGACCTCGTGGTAAATCGGATCGTGGAGATTGAAAATTATCATTTTCAGGAATATGAGGGGAATTTTACTCAATATATACGTGAGAAGAAAATACGAATCAAGACTTTAGAAAATCAATTCCAGCACGAAGAAGAATTATTAGCTTTTGAAGCAGAGGCGATCATAGACCGTAATGAGATGAAGAAAGACCCAAGCAAAGCCTTAAAAAGTAAATTGGCAAAAATCAAGAAACGTGTTGAGCCAAGACCCGTTGATAAAATAATCACAAACCTTTATAATGGTATTCGAGTGAGTAATAAGCTCTGCCGAATCGAGGGAATATCAAAAGCCTATGATGGTCAAACACTTTTCCATAACGTTTCAATGGATATAGGACGAGGGGATCGAATAGCAATAATAGGTCCCAATGGCTGTGGAAAAACTACGCTTCTACGCATATTAACAGGCGGTGAATTATCAGACACCGGCAAGATTGATTGGGAAAAGAACGTTGAATGTTTATATTACAATCAGGTGCTTGAAGAACTCGATCTGAACGACAGCCCTACTCATACATTGAATGTCCTCAGTCTTGGATATTCTGCCCCAAGAAAGCAAGTAAATCGTTTTCTATCGCTGATGCAGTTTTCGGATATGGACATTGAACAGAAAATCGGAACTCTATCAGGTGGACAGCGTGCAAGAGTCGCTTTGGCAAAGTGCCTGCTTTCAGGTGCATCAGTGATCGTCCTTGATGAGCCAACGAACCATCTCGATCTGACAAGCACTCAGGTGATGGAGCGTGCATTGGTACATTTCCCCGGTGCAGTAGTTGTGGCAAGCCATGACCGATTCTTTATTGATAAGATCGCGACACGCTTATTAATATTTGAGGGTAGTGACAGGCTTCGTGAGTTTAACGGTAACTGGACATTGTATCAGGCAATCATCGAAAATCCGGAACTAATGGAATTGACTGCTGAAGAATAAAAAGGATCAATAAAAAGTGAATGATAGACCAAAATTCTCACAAGAAGATCATCTGGAGATGGTTAAAAATGCTTGGAATGCGTACCAACCGTCTTACATGGAATTTAATTTGAAGGCACGTCCCGATTACTATCAGTTTTTTGTGAACGGAGGCGTTAGTTTAGACGATTACGAGATAGAGTTGTTAGGTGACATACACAGATTGAAGTTGCTGGATACAAGCTGCGCCTGCGACGCAAGCCAAGCATTATCGTGGTTGAATCTGGGTGCTGATGTAACTGCTATTTGATTGCTTAGAAGAGCGGAATGGTTCATTGGTTGTTATAGCAACGATAATGATAGAATGCCAGAATACAGCGACAGTTTTGACGGCACACCAATGGCAACCCGATTCGGCGGGTGGAGTGTAGACTTGCCAATAGTAGAGTTTTTCCATACCATTGCTGACTTAATAAATGCGATGGTGGAGGCTGGTTTTCGTATAGAACGTATGCTGGAAATAGAAAATTCAACAACCCTCCCCCATAAGCAAATTGCCTAGCGATATAGCGATACTCGGAAGGAAAATATGATGGAACATTGGATTTGTAAGCATTTAGAAAAAATATACTTCATTGCTTTGATTATGTTTATTATTTCAATCCCATCTGAAAAAGTTTTGGGGGCGTGGCCCGAAGACCCTAGCATAGACATACCCATCTGTACAGCAAGCGGAACTCAAGAACATCCAAGAATTACGACAGATGGCGCATCTGGTGCAATAATCGTCTGGCAGGATATGTCATCTTCTTCTGACGTTTATGCTCAAAGAATAGATGCTCGGGGTCAGGTGAGATGGACAAAAGATGGTGTTGCTATTTGTATTGAAAGCGGAGATCAGTGGTTTCCAAACCTTGTTTCTGATGGCGCCGGCGGTGCAATAATAGCATGGTGGGACAAACGTGCTGGTTTTGCTGAAACAGACATTTATACTCAGAGAATTGGCGCTGACGGTGAGATACTGTGGAAGTCCGGTGGTATCCCTATATGTAAAGCTACGGGACCGCAACAAGAATTTGACATTATAAGTGATGGAAAAGGTGGTGCAATAATAGTCTGGCACGATTATCGAGACAGCTATGAATTCCCCGACATATATGCCCAGCGTGTCAGTCCAAGAGGAGAAATGCTCTGGACTCCAGACGGTGCAGTTGTATCAAACGAAGCTGGTGAGCAAGTGTACCCAAACCTTACAACTGATGGGTCAAACGGTGCGATTATAACATGGCATGATGGTCGAAATGGCAATCTCGATATTTATGCACAGCATATTGATTCAAATGGAAAGCAAGTATGGAAAAAAAACGGCATCCCAATATGCACTGCACCGGGAAGTCAGATGTATTCGGCAATTACGTCTGATGGCAACGGTGGTGCTGTTATAACATGGATGGATGATCGTGGCGGTGAAGATTGGGACGTATATGCTCAACGTGTTGATTCACAAGGCAAAATTCTTTGGGATTCTGATTGTGTTCCAATCTGTATCATGAGGGGCGATCAATACGATTACTCAATTGTTGGGGATGAAAAAGGTGGAGCATTTATTACGTGGAGAGATCAACGCAATAAGAAAGAATGGCACATATATACTCAGAAAGTTGATACGGAAGGAAACGCAAAATGGACAAAAAACGGGATCATTGTATGCAATACTCCTGGAAGCCAATACAATCCTAACATGGTCAGTGATGATGACGGTGGAGTGATCTTGACGTGGTGGGATGAACGTGATGTTAGTGCTGATATATACGCACAAAGGATTGATACAAATGGTAAGTTCCTCTGGGTAAAAAATGGCGCCGCTATATGTACTGCTGCGGGTGGACAGCAAGACCCATATCTTGTGAACAGCGGGATTGGTAGCGCAATCATAACTTGGTGGGACAAACGTAGAGTAGATGCTGACATATACGTCCAGAGAGTACTTTCAGAATGATAATTTTTACTTGTAAAGTAATCGTTAAAAAATGTAAAAACTCAAATTAGTGTGGAAGTCTAAAGCCTTCCAAAAGACCTATTTTTTACGATTGCGTAAAAGGAGATTTATAGTATGTCAATGACCGAAAGAACCGCTTATTTACGACAGCAAAGCCTTGATTCTGTACCTGCAATTTCGACAGAAAGAGCCGAATTGATGACTGAGTTCTATCGTCAAAACAGAGGAATAACTTCTATTCCTGTTCAACGTGCTATGGCTTTTCAATACATGATGGAATACAAGACGATCTGCATTAATGATGGTGAGCTTATAGTCGGCGAAAAAGGTACTGCCCCCAAATCAACACCCACTTATCCCGAACTTTGCTGTCACAGTATTAATGATCTGGACATTCTCAACTCACGCAAAAAGATACCATTCGCAGTCAGTGATCAAGCAAGACAAATCTATAAAGATAATATTATTCCATTCTGGCAAGGAAAATCCATGCGTGACCTTATATTTAACGAAATGACTGAGGAATGGAATCTATAGACATTCAGAAAAAGATTTTTAATCATGCAGCAACAGGAAATTGCAGATCGTCAAATGATTTGCGATATTCACCCATAAGTGCTAATACTTCCTCTGGAACTTGTGTTAAGTGTTCCAATAC
>Ga0247841_10010833_pt1 | contig 12304 bp, 12 predicted proteins | sample LaCruzMarch2015__2_FD_192410 | JGI IMG/M metagenome (GOLD analysis project Ga0247841, IMG submission 192410) | Freshwater microbial communities from meromictic Lake La Cruz, Castile-La Mancha, Spain - LaCruzMarch2015_18m | ecosystem: Environmental > Aquatic > Freshwater > Lake | place: Spain... | reverse complement strand
TGATGACCGGCCAGACGAGGAGGTCGAAGTACCGCCACGGTATCCGCAAGAGCAGCAGGTTCTTGTACACCTGCGACGAGATTCGGGAGAGCGAGCCCATCAGCCAGAACCCCCGTCAAGGCTGCGGTTCGCGAGCGCGATGAACACGTCCTCCAGCGACGGCTCGGCGATGCGGATGGAATCGAGTTTTATGTCTTCTTCCAGGAGGGCCTTCGCGATGGCGCGTATGCTCCGGTACTCGCCAACTTCCGCGCGCAAGATGCCGCCCGCGTACCAGCAAGTTTCCACGCCCGGGATTCGGGAGATGCGCTCGCGCAAGTCAAGCGCATCCGTCGTCTGGATTTCCACGACTTTCCGCCGCTTCACGCGCGCCGTCAGCTCGCGCACGGTGCCGAGGGCGACAATCTTTCCCTCGTTGATGAGCGCGATGCGGTCGCACAGCTCTTCCGCCTCCCGCATATAGTGCGTCGTGAGAATCACGGTCACCCCGTCGGCACGCAATCGTTTGATGAGCGTTCGCACCTGAATCGCCGAGGCGACGTCGAGTCCGACCGTCGGCTCGTCGAGCAGGATGAGCCGCGGCGCGTTGAGGAGGCCTTTCGCGATGAAGAGGCGCTGGCGGAGGCCGGACGAGAGGAGGGATGCCCGCACTCCGGCGTATTCCGCGAGGCCGACGCACTCGATGACGTCCCGGATGCGCTGCTCTTGCAGCGGAATTGAGTACAGCATCCCGTAGTAGCGGAGCAGTTCGGTAACGCTCATGTCCGTGAGGACTTCCGAGAAGCCGCTGACGATATTTATCGCCTGCTGGACGCTCCTACGCTGCCTGACCACGTCCATTCCGAGAACGTTCGCCTCGCCTGAATCGGCGAGCTCAAGACCGCAGATGACGGAGATAAGCGTGCTCTTCCCCGCGCCGTTCGGGCCGAGAAGTCCAAACACCTCGCCTTCCTTCACCTCGAACGATACGGAATCCAAGGCCCGGATGAGATTGCGGCCGCTGCCGAATTGCTTGCTGAGGTTGGAGACGCGGAGCGCGCAAGCCATGGGGAATTTTCACCGTTTGCGATATTAATATATCGCCTAATAGATAAGTAGATGAAGCCGAGAATCCGCGCCGTTCCGTTTTTCGCCTGAAGAGTGCGCCCTTCAGGCTTGGCCGAGCAGGCCCGCGGCCGCCATGAGCGCCCCGAGCGCGAGCGCAACGTACGCGAGATTGACTTTGCTCACGATTTTTAGGAGGATGCCGAGCGTCAGGTAGCCGAACGCGAAGCTCGAGAGCGCGAGCGCGATGCCGTCAGCCACCGGGAATGCGGCGAGGCTTCCGTTCACGTAGAGGAAGAGTTCTGCCACAATGACCGTCGGGATGCTGAGCAGGAAGCTCAAGTGGAAGCTGCTCTCCGCGTCGAAGCCGCGCCAAATCAGGCCCGTCGTGCTCGTCCCCGAGCGCGAGATGCCGGGGAGCACGCTCAGTCCTTGCATGATGCCGGTGAGAACGCCGTCCCGCCACCCGACGTCTTGGCGTTCCCTCGTTCCCGTTCCCTTACGGAGCGCGAGCAATATCCCGGTCAGGACCAAGCCAAGACCCATGACCACGAAGAGGAGACGAGCGTCAAGGCCGGGAAGGAAGATTTTTTCGATGACGAGGAGCGGGATGCCGACGATTCCCGTGAAGAGGAGGGACGTGAACAGGAAACCGGGCGTACCGCGGGCGTGCTTTCGGACGTCCATCTGTTTTTGCAGGCATTCGCGGGCGAGGGCGATGAGTTCTCCCCGGAAATAGATTACGGCGGAGAGGAGCGTACCGATGTGGAGGTAGAGGAGGACGGGGACCAGGGTTGACATGTCGCCTTGGTATACTTGCGCGTACACGAACGTGTCCTGCGTCTTCGAGCTGATGGGGACCCATTCCGTGATGCCCTGCACGAGCCCGAGAACGAGTATCTCGATGAAATCCACGCGGAATTTTCACGGGCAGGATTTTAGTGCGTTTTGGTTCTCCATTTTCGGGGACGGAGAATGAGGGAGATGAGAAGGAGTCGTTTTTCCGCCAGCGCTTTTACCTGCACGCCGCTTAAGCCGTCCTTCTTACCGTTTTCCTTCGCGGCTTAGGCGGCGTGTGGCGCAGCGAGCGAGCCGCTCAAGCTGGCGAGCGGCACGCCATCTGAGCCGGGATTCGTCCGACTGATTATCAGTCGGCTCAAAAGGCGTAAGCGTTGCGCTTGGAAAAAGAGCTGAAGCCTCCGGCGCAATTCGCCTTCGGCGAAAGCGCCTCGGCTTGCTGCGGCAAGCCTCCGGAGCTCGTCTCGACCGAGTCAAGACTCCCTCCTGCGACGGTAACACGCGCTTGGAGTCCTGCTCGAAGAGGTTAATAAAGACTGCTCCGGACAGGCCGCGCGATTCCGAGGAAACGATTCCGCGGAACTTGGCGCGTCGTCGGCACACTGCGCCTAACGGAAACGGTTAAATAGTTTAATTGAACGGGATGCACCAGGATTGACATGATGATGACTAAGGACGCGGATGCGCAGAGCTACCGGGAGAGGATTAACAGGGAGATTGGAGTGCGTGGATTTTTGTCTTCCAAGCGGATAGCAGCGAGCATTGCGGAGTATCTGGGAAAAGAACCGACGGAGAGCTCGGCGAGGGACGTGGTGGATTCTTTCTGCGGCTGGCTTTACAACGGGAATGATTTGAAGAATAAGACAGCCAAATTAGTGATGGACATCACGTTTGAAGCCGGCAGAACCCAGCACCTGACCGTATTTATGAAGGAACTCGGCAACCGCGAAGAGTATGGAGAAGCGTCCAGGTATGCACCAGAACAAAAAATTACGAAAGGGATGTTGGATTTGGTCCACGCGCTTGACGGTCTGCACTATAATTCATGCTGGATGAAATACCCAACGCTCATGCAAGCGGCACAGAAACAAGCGGATTCGCTCCCTCTTGAGGCGATTAAACTCTCGATGGACCATCTCGAAAATGATTTCGGTGCGGAATCTTCGCGCTATTTCTCGTACATGCATTACCTCGCAAAAGCCCTGTACAAAGGAGAATACGGATTCAAGAATTGTATAGCAACCGAGAGCGCGGGGATACGCGAGGGACTATTCAAAGCCGCGATACGACGCGGAAACAGCGATGCCGGAGAAATCGTGTCTTTGATTGGAAAGTCGTTCAAAAAACAAGGGATGACCGACAAGGATATTCCGGACTACGTTAGTTCCGCTCCGAAATGGGCGCAGGACATGATTGACGTCGCAATCTCGACGTAGCAATCAGCGGACAGTGAGAACTATGAATATGACATTTCGGGATTTTTTCGTTAGGCAGCAGGAGTGCTATCTGGATAACTCCGCAAGCACGAAAGTGGACCCGGAAGTAATCAAGGCGATGAAGCCGTACTTCGACAAGAAATATGGGAACCCGTCTTCACGCCACGAATTCGGGAGGCATGCGCACGAAGCGATTGAAAAGGCCAGGGAGCGGATCGCGAAGGCCATCGGCGCCGACCCTGCTGAGATAGTGTTCACTTCGGGAGGCACCGAGAGCGACAACCTTGCGATACGGGGGATGGCGCATGCAGTAAGCGAAATAATCTCATCGAATATCGAGCACGATGCGATACTCAAGACCTGCGCGGATGTTTCGGCGTTATACCGGATTCCTTACACGCAGGCGCGCGTCGACGGGCGTGGCTTGCTCCCTGAGCAATCCGTAAGCGAGATTCGCGAGAATACCCTGGTTTCCATAATGCTCGCGAACAACGAAATCGGGACGATTCAACCGATTAAGGAGATATGCGAAGCAGCGCGAGATTCCGCGAAAAGATGCGGTGCAACAGTCTACCTTCATACCGATGCGGTGCAAGCTGTTGGCAAGATGAAGGTGGATGTGCGCGAGCTTGGCGTGGATATGCTTTCCCTCTCTTCCCACAAATTTCACGGGCCGAAAGGAGTTGGAGTACTTTTCATCCGGGAAGGCGTTAAGCCCAAATCAATCCAGACCGGCGGCGGCCACGAAGGCGGCCTGCGCGCAGGAACCGAAAATGTGCCGGGCATCGTGGGCATGGGGAAAGCCGCCGAGATTGCGACGAGAAATCTGGCGGAGGATGCTGAAAGAATGCGCGTCTTGAGGAACCTCCTGGCGGACGGGGTCTTGGAGCGCTTGGAACGAGCAGAAATCAACGGTGACAGGGAAAAGAGGCTTCCGAACAACGTCAACTTCAGGTTCTTCGGTGTTGACGGGGATAAGGTCCTAGACGAATTGAACGAGAAGGGAATCGGCGCCTCAACAGGGTCTGCGTGTTCATCCAAGAAATCGGAAACTTCGCACGTGCTGCGCGCGCTCGGGGACCCGGACGGCGGTTGGCACTCTTGGGGCGCCTTGAGGTTAACGCTCTCCAGGTTCACCACCAAAAGAGAGATACGCATAGCAATAGACGAGGTTCCAGACACCGTTTCGGCGCTGAGACGCGAGTCTCCGGCCTGGAGAAATCGCCAAAAAATCCGATAGATGCGCGAGACCGGGACTCGGTAAATCCAAGGGCGTACTCGGCAGAATCCGGAAACATCCGGCGCGATTAGCCTTCGACGAATGCGCCTCGGCTCGTTTTTCCGCCAGCGCTTTTACCTGGGCCCCCGACTTGTCGGGCTGGCCCTGGGAAAAGGGCTGAGGGCTTCTTGACTGAGTCTCGAAGCCTCCGAAGGGAATTGAACCCTCTGCCTACTGCTTTCCGGCCTTTCTTTTCCGCCAGCGCTTTTCTTTGGCGAAAGAAAAGGGCTACCATGCAGTCGCTCTACCGATGAGCTACGGAGGCATCTTGCCATTCATCATTTTTCGGTACGCCTTTTTCCGTCAACGCTTTTACCATGTGGGCGCACGAGCGCCAGCGAGAGCGAGCCGCTGAAGCCGGCGAGCGGTGCGCCCATGGGAAAAGGGTTGTACGGAGGCGTTTGACTGCATAGTTTAGCCACTATACTCTTTTATCCTTTTCCCGCGCCTACCTTGAAAAAGGGTTTTTGAGGATGATTGTTTCCTCGCGGGAAGGGCCGAAGCTCACCATGTAGACGGCGACGCGCAGGAAGCGGGAGGCTTTGGTGAGGTAGTCCTGCACTTCCCGCGGGAAGCCTTCGAAGCCTCTGGATGCCATCCCCTCCCATTCCTCGGCGGAGTAATCCTTCCAGCCGTCCATCTCCTCGTACACTGGCTTGCAGCGCGAGAGCTCTTCGGAGGAAACGGGCGGGCGCGAGAGCGTTTTTCCGTCCAACTCGTATGCGACGCACACCTTGAGCTTGGGTATTCCAGCAAGCGTGTCGATTCTGGTGAACGCGAGGCCCGTGAACCCGTTTATCTCGTGCGCCTGCCTGAGGGACACGAGGTCTAGCCAGCCAATCCTGCGCGGCCTACCCGTCGTCGTGCCGTACTCGCCTCCCTTGTCGCGGATTCCCTGGCCGGTTTCGTCCTTGAGCTCGGTGGGGAGCGGGCCTTCGCCGACGCGGGAGACGTATGCCTTGACGATGCCGACGACTTCGGTTATCCTGCCAGGCGCGATGCACGCGCCTGTCGACGCGCCGCCGGACGTGGCGTTGGACGACGTGCAGTACGGGTACGCGCCGCCGTCGAGGCTGAGAAAGGTCCCTTGCGCGCCCTCGAGAAGGACGAGTTTCCCTTCGTTCATCGCGTCGTTCGCGAGCGCGGACGCGTCGCCGATTGCGCCATCAAGCTTTTGTGCGTACTCGGAGTATTTCTCGAAGACCTGGTCGGCGCTCTCGGAGATTTCGCCGCCGTAGAGGCACCTGATTTCCTTGGTCTTGAACTCGTGGAATGCCTTCAGTTTTTCGCGGAAGACGGCGGGGTCGGCGAGGTCAGCGAAACGGATGCCGATGCGAGAGGCCTTGTCCGCGTAGCACGGGCCAACGCCGCGCTTCGTCGTTCCGACCGCGTTGGGCCCTTTCCGCGTTTCCTCGAGGGCGTCGAGCGCCATGTGGTGGGGCATGATGACGTGCGCGCGCCCGTCGATGGTGAGCTTCGGCGCGATGCCATCCTTCTTGAGCGCGGCGAGTTCCTCGAGGACCACCGCGGGATTCACCACGCAGCCCGCGCCGATGGCGACTTCCTTCCCCTTGCGCACCGAGCCGCTCGGGAGCGCGTGGAGCTTGTATGTCTTGCTGTCGAACTTGACCGTGTGCCCGGCATTGTCGCCGCCGTTGAAGCGGACGACGACGTCCGCCTTCTCCGCCAGGAAATCGACGATTTTCCCCTTGCCCTCGTCTCCCCACTGCGCGCCAATCACTGCAACAACGACCATATGACCACGGGGTTGTATGCGAGTATCAGGGATATAATTGCGATTGACGGGGGTTAGCCACGGAGGGCGCCTTTCGCCGCTTCGAACAGCGCCCGCATGCTCCCCGGAATCCTTTTTGACGTCGCCTCCTTCCATGGGCGCGTGACGAGGGAATCGCAGATTACGAACGCGGCGGCGACGTCGACCTTCCGGTACGCTCCGACCGCGAAGAGCGCGGACGCCTCCATTTCAACGGTGAGTACGCCTTCGCGCTGGTAGCGCTTGACCTCATCGACGGTCTCGCGGTAAAACGCGTCAGTCGTCCAGCTGGAGCCTGTTCGGAATTCCATCCCGGCCTTCAAGAGCGATGACTTCAGCTGGCGGGTGAGCGATGGCGAGGGCGTGATGAATTTTGCCGCCTTCAGGTAATGGCAGGACGTGCCTTCGTCGCGTATCGCCCTAGTGCAGACCACGATGTCACCGGCGTGAAAATCATCTTGCAGGGTGCCGGCCCACCCGATGGAGATGAAACGTTTCGCCCCGCGGGCGATGAGTTCTTCGAGCACGAGCGCAGAGACGGATGCCCCGGAGGGGATTTTTGTTAGACAGAACGAACCTCGGGTCGTTGGAACCGAGTAGTACGAACCATGGAAGCCGTCGAACCGCTTCACGCCTCGCGCTCGAACCGCGCGTTCAACTATCCGGCGGTCGTAGGCAAGAATGACGCCTTCGGGAAGTAAAAACCGCTGCCGCGGGGCAGACGTGAGCGCGTCGCTGGGGTTTATGACTGCAAGGGAACCGGTTTTTTTCTTGAAGAGAGGAACATGCATGACGGGGATGAGGGAGCGGAAGGATTTAAACGTTGGTTGAGAACGATACCACATGATTCGTTTCCCTGAACTGCTCAGAAAACTCAAGCGCGGCCCGCAAGTGGCATTGCCAAAAGACATCGGCATGATTCTCGCGTTCACCGGCGTCGGCCGGGACTCCGTCTGCATAGACGCGGGAGCCGGAAGCGGCTGGCTCGCGGTCGCCCTCGGGAACGTGTGCAAGAAAGTGACGAGTTACGAGTGGCGCGAGGACTTCGCGAAACTCGCGGAAGAGAACGTGAAGCGCGCGGGCCTCGAGAAGCGCGTAAAAATCAAGATTGCCAACGTTTTCGAAGGAATCGAAGAGAAGGAAGTCGATTTGGTGACGCTCGACTTGGCTGATTCCGATAAGGTCGTGGCGCACGCGCATGGGGCCCTGCGCGAAGGCGGCTACCTCGTCGGCTACCTGCCGCACGCGGAACAGGTGCAGCGGTTCGCGACCGCGGCGAGGGCGGCCGGGTTCAAGGAAGACTTCACGATTGAATGCATCGTGCGCGAGATGCTCGTGCGCGAGGCGGGCTTCCGGCCCGAGAACATGGGCTTATTGCATACCGCGTATTTAGTGTTCGCGCGCAAGTGACTGGTCGGCTTACTTCCCGTGGCAGAGGTCGAAGAGCACGCCGTACGCCCGCATGAGGTCCGCCTCGTCGACAAAGATGAGCATTTCGGGCACGCAGCTCATGATTTCGTAGATGTTCACGTTGTTGCGCGAAAGCTCGCCGGTGATGACGAGCATGATGCCCGGCGTTTTCACCGCCTCGTCGTGCAGGTGCAGGTTGATTTCCGCGAGGTTCTTCTGCACGTGCAGCACGAGCTTTTGCGGAATGAGCGCGAGGAGGCGCGGCAGGTTCTTCTCGTCAACGAGCAGCTTGATGGATTCCTCGCCCTGAACGATGCGCAAGGTCTCGCCGCGCTCGTAATCGATGACGGAGAAGAGCTTGGGGAGGATGGCTTGCGTGTCCGAACCTTTCCGCAGCGCGATGTTCGCGACGCGGCTCTTGCTCGAGATGGCGGAACGCCGCACGATGTCGACCGCGCGGTCGTACTGCTTCTTCGCGCGGCTGTCCAGCGGATAGCGGCGGATTGCCGAGATGAGCGCGTCCTCGCTGCCCTCCACGCCGCACGAGCTGCAGTAGCGGGCGAGCGCGCGCGCGTTGATGAGCCTGCGCTCCAAATCCAGTTTCAGCGAGGGATCGCGGTCGATGAGCTTCCAGACCTCCTCCTTTACGCTCCTCGAATTTGTCATACTTGACTTGTTTTGGCGTGAAACTAATAAAAGGTGTCAGTTATTGGAGGGACGTCGATATCAGCGGAGGTATCGGAACCACGGAGCGGGAACGAGGAGCCGCGGCGACGAGTGACACGGGCTCATAGGGGTTCTAATGCGGGGGACGAGATTTGAACTCGCGTAGTCCTAGGACAGGAGGTCTTAAGCCTCCCCCGTTTTCCAGGCTCCGGCACCCCCGCAGCATACCAGTTGTGCATGATTAGTAATAAATAGGTGAAACGAGCGGGTTGTACAGGTGATGGTTTACGGATAGACTTAAGAAAGCATCTTCTGCTGGAAAAGGTGGAGACATCCTCAAGCATTGGGAAGACCCGGGAATGGAGAAGGACCGCAAAGACATGGGGCAGTTATACAAGGCATTCCCCGGTGGGGCCCGATTGTCGCTGAGACTGGAAGAAGGGAGACAGCGCCGGAAGATTGAGGAGAAAGAGAGAATTGTCGGTAAGGAGACTCTGTCGCAGCCCGCGGACCCGGAAGGCGGCGAGAAAGTCGGCAATGCGATTGGCACGATTGGCGCGCTCGCCTCGCTCGGTTCGCTCGCGGGCTGGCTCGCGGGCCAAATCTCGCCTGAAGCGGCAACGCTCGTGTTCGTATCCGGGGCGGTGACCGCGTTCATCGGCTTCGGAATCAGCAGGTTCGGCCGCGAAATGAGGGGATGATGAGCAGGACAATGGAAGCGGCGGCGCACGTTAGCGCTCCCGCGTCCCGGCGATGAATTCTTCAACCATCTCGCGGCACGTATCGTCAGGGAACTGCTGGAGCGGGTGCTTCATGAAGTAAGCCGAGGCGGAAGTCAATGCCCCGCCGACGCCGCGGTCGCGCGCCAGCTTCACGCACCGGATGGCGTCCACGACGATTCCCGCGCTGTTCGGCGAGTCTTCCACGTCCAAACGGCATTCAAGCGAAATCGGGACGTCGCCGAACTTCCTTCCCTCGATGCGGATGTAGCACACTTTCTTGTCGTGCATGAACGGCACGTAGTCGCTGGGCCCGATGTGGATGTTCTCCGGGTCGAGCGGCACGGGCAGGTTCGCCTGGACGGCGGCGGTCTTGCTCACCTTCTTGCTTTTGAGGCGCGAGCGCTCGAGCATGTTCTTGAAATCACTGTTGCCGCCGAAGTTGAGCTGGTACATGCGTTCGATTTTCACGCCGCGGTCCGCGAACATCTTCGCGAGGACGCGGTTCGTTATCGTCGCGCCCACCTGCGACTTGATGTCGTCGCCACAGATGGGCACGCCCGCGGCCTTGAATTTCTCGGCCCACGCGGAGTCGGAGGCGATGAAGACGGGCATGCAGTTTACCACACCGACGCCCGCGTCGAGCGCCTCCTGCGAATAGAAACGGACCGCCTCCTCCGAGCCGACGGGCAGGTAGTTCACGAGAACTTCGGCGCCGGAATCCTCCAGGGCTTTTCGCACGTTCACGGGCTTCTGGCGAGGGTCGGCGAGGAACGTGTCCTTCGTCGTCTCGCCGATGCCGTCGAGCACGGGGCCCTTCTGCACTTCGATGCCGGTCTTCGGTATGTCGGAGAACTTGATGGTGCAGTTCGGGGGGGAAAACGCCGCGTGCGCGACGTCCGTTCCCACCTTGCGCTTGTCCACGTCAAAGGCGGCGACGACCTTCACGTCGGAGAGCTTGTACGTCCCGAGCACGTTGTGCATGAGGCCCGGCACGGGCGGCGAGTTGCCGTCCACCTTCTTGTAGTACTCGAGCCCCTGCAGGAGGGACGACGCGCAATTGCCCACGCCGACGATGGCGAGCGTGATGGGACCGGCCAATTCAGACACCCCGCGGACGAGCCGCAGCACTATTTTAGCCTGACTAAAATATTTGAGGAAGAATTATATAAACCGCGCGGCCAAACCGGCGCATGGAAGACCCTTCGACGCTCCGGAGGCTGCGGCGGACCCTGACGAAGGAGAACCTGTGGCTGTACGTGCTCTCGATTCTCGTGCGAAAAAGGGTGCACGCGTACGGGATGGGCGAGGAGATGGAGCGCGCGTTTCGCTGGAAGCACGGGCTCATCACGACGTACGTCGTGCTCTACCGGCTCGAGGCCGAGGGGCTCATCTCGTCGGAGTACGAGGCGCGCCGGAAGTACTACCGAATCACGCGGAAGGGGAAAACGGCGCTCGCGGATGCGAAAAAGCTGCTGCGCCGGCTCGCGAGTTCGCTCTAGCGGCCCTGCCGCGGAGGCGGCCTGCGACGCTGCGCAGGCGGAGGGGGAGGCGGCGAACGCTGGGAGCCGTCGTCTTCGCGCGGGAAGCCGCGGGTCGGCCGCGTCCCGGCAGGGCGCTCGTCCGCGGGGCGCTCGTAGAAATCGCGTTCCGCGTCCCTGTCGGATTCCCGCTCATCGCGTCGGAAACTGTCCTCAGGCGGAGGGGCGCGCGCGTGGGAGATTTGTTCCTTGAGATGCGCCTCGAGCCAGTGCACTTGCGAGGAGTCTATGAACTTCATGCATATCTCGGGCCCGGGACCTCCCGGCGTGTCGATTTTGAGGCTCGCCGTGTGGAGGACGTAATCCCGGAGGCCCTGGCGCACGGTGATGTTGTCAATTTTTGTGAACGGAACGCTCCGGCGCGTCTTCGTGACGAGGCCTTCGATTGCTATGACTTCGTGGTCGGTGATGATGTACGTCGTGGCGAGGTACTTGAGGAACACGGCGATGATGGCGAGTCCCGCAAGAACCGCTATTCCGGCGTAGAGCGCGGCGAGGCCGAGGAGCGTGAGCGGGAGTAGGATGAGGCCGGCGACATCCGCGAAGCCGAGCGCGAGGGCGGCGAGGAGCGCGGCTGCGATGATGAAAACGTAGAGGATGACGAACCGTGGCCTGATTACTATCTGCTCCGCCATGGGACCACCACAGGCCATTTTGGCTCGCCGGATTAATTAAGGTTGCCTGCGGCCGCGCGCGCCGCACACGGGGCATGAGCGCGCCCCCGCCCGCAGCGGCATGCCGCAGCGCCGGCAGGGCGGGCCGTTCTCGGGGCGCAGGAGGCCGCGCCAGAAGCGGTACGCGTAGGCCCCCGCAAGCAGGAGCGCCGCGGCAAGCACGGCGGCCGCGAGGGAGGCGATGGTCATGACGTCGTACACCATGCTGTCGGCTGAAGCGAATTCCGAGCTGCCGGACGCGTCGCGGGCGACGCACGTGACGTGAAGGCCGCCCGCCGGGAGGTTGAAGATGTCGATGCCTCCCGACACCGTGCCGTTGAAGAAAAGCTGCCCCGTTTCCGTTGACACGACGCGGCAGGAGACGGCGACGGGCGAGCGGTTGCCTTCCACGCGCACAAAAACCGGGAGCGTCGGGTTCCAGTTGAGCACGGCTTCCGGCGCGGCGATGGCGAGCAGGAAGCTCGAGGCGCTGCCGAATGCGACCGGGGGAGGATGCGTCAGCGCGGCCGCGAGGGCGCTCACGTTGCCCGCGCGCCAGTCTCCCGAATGGAAGTAATAGACGGTGTCGCTGGAGATGTCCTCGGAGACAACGAAGCCGGGCCGCCAGAGCGCCCCGAGGTACGAGATGCCCGCCTGCCCGTCGCGCTCAATCCAGAGCGAGTGCGGCTCGAGCGGCGATGAGAGTTCGATGTCCGCGATGCCCGTCGAGCCGTCAGACGCGTCGTCCCACGTGCCGTTCCAGTCGGAAAATTCCGTTCCCGTTGCCGGGAAATCTCCCTCGCGCACGCCTTCGGGAGCGGGGTACGCGTAGTGCGAGAAGCCGTAGAACCACGTCCTGCGGTTGAGGCCGGAAACGTTTCCTGGCTGGTCCCCGAATCCATAGCTCTTTTTCATGCGGTAGTACGGGACTCCGGCGTAAACCTGCGTGATGGTTGACGAGGCGAAGGGGCGCGTCTCGTTCGT
>Ga0247841_10010830_pt1 | contig 12306 bp, 7 predicted proteins | sample LaCruzMarch2015__2_FD_192410 | JGI IMG/M metagenome (GOLD analysis project Ga0247841, IMG submission 192410) | Freshwater microbial communities from meromictic Lake La Cruz, Castile-La Mancha, Spain - LaCruzMarch2015_18m | ecosystem: Environmental > Aquatic > Freshwater > Lake | place: Spain... | reverse complement strand
CCTGTTGAAATTACGATCTTGCGAACTGTGTGGTTGGCACCATCTACCACGTATAAATTAGTTCCGTCCGTTGCTACACCGGCAGGGGAACTAAACCTTGCTGCAGAACCCGTGCCATCAGTAGAACCTGTTTCACCAGTAGTACCGCCAACGCCGGCAAATGTTGTCACCTCCGCTGTTGAGAGAACAACTTTACGGATCGTATGATTGCCATAATCTGTTACATACAAATTACTTCCATTAATTACTACACCAAAAGAATTATTGAATCTTGCTGCAGCTCCTGTACCATCGGCAGAGCCAGCAGAACCTACAGTACCGGCTATTGTCGTTACAGCAGTTGTCGAGATGACAATTTTACGGATCGTGTAGTTACTAAAATCTGTCACATATAAATTAGTTCCATCAGTTATTATGCCAAGAGGATTATAAAATCTTGCAGCAGCTCCTGTACCGTCGGTGGAACCGCTAGTACCAGCCGTGCCGGCAAAGGTCGTTACCACGCCTGTTGAGATGACGATCTTACGGATCGTCTGGTTAGCACGGTCTGTCACATACAAATTAGTTCCGTCGCCCACTATGCCACTAGGGCCATTAAATCTTGCAGCAGCTCCTGTACCGTCGGTGGAACCGCTAGAGCCAGCTGTACCAGCTAACGTTGTTACCACCGCAGTTGAGATGACAATCTTACGAATCGTTTGACCGGCATACTCTGCAACATACAAATTAGTTCCATCGTTTGTTATGGCATAAGGGCCATTGAATCTTGCAGATGCTCCTGTACCGTCAGCAGAGCCACTAGAGCCAGCTGTACCGGCAAACGTTGTTACCACTCCTGTTGATATAACTATTTTACGGATCGTGTGATTGCCATATTCTGCTACATATAGATTAGTTCCGTCGCTTGTTATACCTCTAGGGCCGTTGAACCTTGCAGCAGCTCCTGTACCGTCGGTGGAACCGCTAGTACCAGCCGTGCCGGCAAAGGTCGTTACCACGCCTGTTGAGATAACAATTTTGCGGATCGTGTTGTTACTGATGTCAGACACATAGAAATTAGTTCCGTCACTTGTTATGCCGCCTGGGTTATTAAAGCTTGCCGCAGCACCTGTACCATCGGCTGAACCGGACCCTCCGGGGCCCGCAAGGTGGCTTAGTGACAATATTTTAGTATAACTTGATGATGCCACGGCTGAATCCAAACATCCCGTTTTAACTGCTATCGCTTTTATCGTCATTGCTGTAGTAATAGCGATCGGAGCTACATACAACGCACTCGACGCTGTTGGAGTGCTACCATCTGTTGTGTAATGAATGATCGCACCACTCGTAGCGCATGAAATACTAACCGGCGTTCCTGTTAATACCGCCCCGGCTGTAGGACTGAACGTTGGTGTCGCTACCTGATCGTACGTTATTGTGTACGCTGCACTTGCCACAGCGCTGTCTAACATCGAATTCTTCACAGCTATTGCCTTTATTGTCATCGACGTTCCATGACCTGCTACTGATATTGCTGAACTATACGTTGTAGAAGATGAAGTCGGTGTGCTTCCATCCGTTGTATAATGTATTACCGCTCCAGATGTAGTTGTGCTTAGTGCTACTGTCTGGTCTGAATTATATGTTCCCGCTGGTACGCTGAATGTCGGTGTAGCCACCAACGCGTATGTTATCGTATACGTTGCGCTTGCCACAGTGCTGTCCAACATAAATCCTTTCGTCGCTATGGCCTTTATCGTCATCGTTGTCCCGTGACCTGCAACTGATATCGCCCCAACATATACAGGAGAACCGGATGTTGGAGTGCTTCCATTCGTCGTGTAATGTATTACTGCTCCACTTGTTGCATCAGTTAGCGCTACAGACTGATCTGTCGCATATACAGCTCCTGGAATGCTGAATTGCGGTGTAGATACCTGATTATAATTTATTGTATATGTCTCACTTGTTACGTCGCTGTCTAACATGCCTGTCATTACTGCCATCGCTTTTATCGTCGTTACAGTTCCATGACCTGCTACTGCTATCGCTGAAATATACTCTGGTGACAGTTCTGTTGGTGTGCTCCCGTCCGTTGTATAATGTATCGTCGCGCCGGCTGTAGCCACACTCAACGCTACGTCCTGATCTAAACTAAACGTTCCGCCTGATGGGCTAAATACCACACTTGCTATCTGGCTGTAATTTATTGTATAGCTCGCACTTGACACTGGACTGTCCTGCATCTGGTCTTGTATTGCTATTGCTTTTATCGTCACACTTGTCCTGTGCCCTGCTACAGATATATCTTCTCCGGCATATTTTGTTGAATCCTTGGTCGGCGTAGTTCCGTCAAGAGTATAATAAATATCTGCTTCGGCTGCTGCCACGCTCATGGTTACTAATGTATCGCTGGAGAAAGTACCTTGTGCTGGGCTGAATGACACTGCAGGAAGCACAGCATAATCTATTGCGTACTGTTTTGATACACTTATCCCGCTTGGGTCCATCCCCTCTTTTACTGCTATCGCCTTCAGCGAGATAACTGTTCCCTGTCCGCTGACATCTATAACGTCTGAATAAACCTGAGTACTCGTCGTCGGGTCTGTGTCGTCCGTTGTGTAGTAGATCGTCGCCTCGGGCGTTGCGCAGCTTATTGTTATGTGCTGGTCTACATTATACGTTCCGCTTTCTAAAGCTATTTCAGGTGTTGCTACCTGCTCTAGTACGACGCTGTTACCGGAAACAGGGCGATTTGTATACCAACTTATGCCGCAGCCACTCACACTCAACATAGCAATTATAGGAACGACTACGAGCAGTCTCGTCGTCAGGATTCTCGTCAGCATCCTTGTCAGCCCCTTCAACATACGTACCTCTTCAGATCATCACTCATCAGTTATTATTATACAGAGCTGTTATTTCTGTTGGGGTCAGAGCACGGCTATAAATGAACGCTTCTCCTATGGAGCCGGAGAATGTCTCACCTGAGCTTTCCGACCAGCCACCGATCCTTACATACTTATTTGCGTCATCTCCTGAAGTATCATATGTTATAACGCCACTTTGGCTTACCGAAGCCACTTCTACATTGTCGACATAAAGTTTTAATGAGGAACCATTATAGACTCCTACAACATGTCTCCATACATTTGCATTTGAAACAGTATAGCTCACATTTTTCCAACCATTAGCTGTTGTAACTCCAAAGCCCATACTACCCGGGGCAACATACATGGCATAGTCAAGCCAAGAACCACCGCTCCTAAGTTTTGTAATTACATAACAATGAGGGTTAGTCGCTGCTGACTTTGCCCATATAGAGAGAGTAATTGCTGCGGTTGGCTGCAAAGATGAATTTTTGCCCATATTAATAATATCGTTGACTCCATCGAACGCCGTTGCACCATTCGCCTGCCCATAATGGTTTGTTGTACCACCAATAGTAACTCCGCCACTAGCAGTTCCGTTATTGCCATTAGGAGAAAGATCCGTTATGCCATTAGTACTATTCAACATCCAGTGTCCTACTGAACTATCTATTGCATATGTCCCGGTTGTTACGTTGCTGTCCATCATTCCTGTTTTTACAGCGATCGCTTTTATTGTGGTCGTTCCTTCTGTAACTGATATTGGTGCACTGTATGTTGTCGACGACGATGTAGGCGTGCTTCCGTCTGTTGTGTAATGGATTTCCGCTCCACTCGTTGCATCAGATATAGAAATTGTTTGGTTCGTTGTATACCTGCCCGACGCAAGACTAAATGTTGGTGTAAATACCTGATTGTAAAGAGCCTGACTGTATACATTCGTTACTTCTGTTGGAGTTAGAGCACGGTTATAGATACGCGTTTCTCCGATAGAACCGGCAAATTGTTCATTTGTTCCTCCATGCCATCCGCCAACTTTTACTTTCGTGTACTCAACACCGTTTACACCATTGTCATATGTTATAAGACCACTCGCACTTGCCGAAGCCACCTCAATACCATCAGCATAGAGCTTTATTAGTGAACCATTATAGGTTCCTACAAAATGTCTCCACACATTTCCATTTGAAATAATATAGCTCACACTTGCCCAACCATTGGTTGTTGTAACTCCAAAGAGTGCCCCAGTAGGAGAAACCGTTAATACATAGTCATTCCAAGAGCCACTACTCTTAGGTTGTGAAATCACGTAGGGGTGAGAATTCGTAGTAGCTGACTTTGCCCATGCTGAAAGCGTAATTGCTGCAGTCGGCTTCAGCGCCGCATTAGAACCAAGATCAATTATGTCATTTACACCATCAAAAGCAGTAGCTCCATTCGCCTGCCCGAGCCCGTTAGTTGTACCACCAATGGTGACACCGCCGCTAGCAGTTCCATTGGCTCCAGTAGGTGAAAGATCCGTCACACCATTAGTGCTGTTCAACATCCAGCGTCCTACGAGCCCAATACCAACTACTGTATATATTCCACTCGCTACAGCGCTGTTCTGCATTTGTGTTTTAGCTGCAATTGCTCTTAACATAATGCCAGTTCCTTCGCCGACAACCGATACAGGCGAACTGTACAACGTAGACGACGTTGTTGGGTCTGTTCCGTCTGTTGTGTAGTATATTGTCGACCCTGTGGTCGTAGTGCTTATAGTTACGCTCTGATCTGATGCGTACGTCCCTACTCCCGGGCTGAACGTCGGTGTTGCTACTTGATCGTAACATATTGTGTATGTGCCACTTGCTATTGCACTGTCTAACATCTGTGATTTTATTGCTATCGCTTTTATAACCATACTCGTCCCGTGACCTGCTACTGATATCGGTGAAGTATACGTCGATGAAGACGATGTCGGCGTACTTCCGTTCGTTGTATAATGTATTACTGCACCAACTGTAGTTGTGCTTAGCGCTACTGTCTGGTCCGTATTATATGTTCCCGCTGCTATACCAAACGTTGGTGTAGCTGCCTGATCGTACGTTATTGTGTAGGTTGCACTCACTACAGGGCTATCCAACATAAAGCTCTTGGTCGCTATAGCCTTTATCGTTATCGTTGTCCCGTGACCCGCAACTGATATCGCCCCAACATATACAGGCGAGCCGGATGTTGGTGTAGTTCCATTCGTTGTATAGTGTATTACTGCTCCAGCCGTTGCATCACTTATCGATACAGATTGGTCTGTCGCATATACAGCCCCGGGGATACTGAACTGAGGTGTAGATACCTGACTATAATTTATTGTATACGTCGCACTTGTTACGGCGCTGTCTAACATTCCTGTCTTTGTTGCTATTGCTTTTATTGTCATCACGGTTCCGTGACCCGCCACTAATACCGCTGAAGAATATTCTGGGGACAGTTCCGTAGGCGTACTTCCATCAGTCGTATAATGCACCGTTGCTCCTGTTGTTGGTGTGCCCATCGCAACGTCCTGATCCAAGCTAAACGTTCCACCGGTTGGATTAAACGTCACATTGGATATCTGGTCGTAGTTTATCGTGTACACACTGGTCGATACTATGCTGTCCTGTTTCTGGTCTTGTATCGCTATCGCTTTAAGTATTATGCTTGTTCCGTGGCCAGCTACTGCAACACTGCCACCTGCATACTTTGTTGAGTCTTTGGTCGGTGTAGTTCCATCAAGTGTATAATAAATATCTGCGCCATCTGCCGCTACACTCATCGTTACCGTTATGTCGCTAGAGAATGTTCCTTCCTCAAGACTGAACAATACCTGCGGAAGTATATCGTAGTCTATTGTGTATTGTCCTGTCTCGCTCACATCACTTGGATCCATCCCCTCTTTTATCGCTATCGCCTTCAGTGATACTACGTTGCCCTGACCTTTAACCTCTACAGCGTCTAAATAAACATGGGCACTCGTTGTTGGGTCCGTATCGTCTGTTGTATAGTAAATAATAGCGCCCGGCGTTGCACAACTTATTGTTACGTGCTGGTCGCTGTTATATGTTCCACTATCAAGACTTATCTCCGGTGTTGCTGCCTTATCTAGGCCGCTGAAACCAGGAATGGTGTGGTTGACATACCAACTCATACCGCAGCCACTCACACTCAACATAGCAATTATAGGAACGACTACGAGCAGTCTCGTCGTCAGGATTCTCGTCAGCATCTTTGTCAGCCCCTTCGTCATACGTACCTCGTTGGGCTCACCAACTTACTTACCTAGTCCTTATCGGACCTCTGCAGTAAATCTTTATGTCTACGTTAGTATAACATGTTATGCTATTGTTGTCAAACAATTTTTTGCGTATCTTTTCAAATACTTACCGCCTGCCGCGAAACCCCGCTCGGTCAGGCTTGCCGGTCTTTCCCGGGCAATAATTTATGGGAAATATAAGTATGGCCAAAGTTGTTGAAAGTCAGAGATAACCACAAAACCCTTACCGGCACAACCATTTGCTTGTAACTGCGGTCTATTGTACCATAAAGAATGGTCATATCTATGGGGAGTAAAAATGAAATACGCAGTTATAAATAAAAAAGATCTCAATAAATGGATAGAGCATTTAAATAAAAAAACTAAGCTCTATGCGCCAAAGAAAAAAGAGAACCTGTTTGTTTTTAAACCAATAAAAGACGTGAAGGAGGTTTGCCTTAATTACATTCCGACAATACTACCTCCAAAAAAATATTACTTCCCGCAGAACGAGAAATTATTAAAGTTCAACATAGATCCATTTAAAGCAGAACAGGCTATTAAGGAATTTGAGGATTTTATCCTCTTCGCTGTTCACACATGTGATATTGCCGGCATACAGTGTATGGACGTTGTGTTTAGAGAAGACCCTGTGGACTCCAATTATCTGAACAGAAAAAATAAAATGACCATTATCGGCATGGAATGTTCCGAGTATTGCGATAAATATGCAAACTGCACATCAATGGGTAACCATGTTCCAAAGGGCGGGTACGACCTGATGATGTCGGATATCGGTGAGAAACTAATTATACATATTAATTCTGAGAAAGGAGAAAAACTTGTTCAAAGACTGCCCTATATAAAAGAGGCTGACGCGCAGGACGTTGCACTGTTAGAGCAACTGAGAGAAAGAAAAAAAACGCTGTTCAAAGAAGAATTTGCCGGGTCCTTAACCCAAGTTTATGAAGCCTTTAATGAACATTTTGATTCTGACGTGTGGAAGGATGTCGGTAGACGCTGTGTCGCGTGTGGCAACTGCACTGCAGTGTGTCCCACCTGTTATTGTTTTGATGTCGTCGACGAACTTGAGCTCTCGCTTAACGAAGGCGTAAGGAACAGAATATGGAACTCCTGTCAAATGGACGACTTTGCAAAGGTATCTGGTGGTGAGGATTTCAGAAAAGGACGCGACGCCCGTCAGAGGCACAGGTACTACAGAAAATTCAAATATCCGGTGGATAAGTTCAGCAGATATTTTTGCACGGGCTGTGGTAGATGCACAAGAACATGTATGTCAGAAATAAGCCTGATCGAGACAGTAAATTCTCTTATCAGCGAAGAAAGAAAAGGAGAACTAAAATGATCGACAGGGAAATGCCCTATAAACCTATAAAGGCAAAAATACTGGAAGTCACAAAGCTTACTGAGAGCGAAAAATTCTTCCGTATAGAGCTCGACGGAAAGGTCAACCTCGACCACAATCCGGGGCAGTTCGTTATGGTATCCATATTCGGCTATCCTGAGGCACCAATATCCATCTGTTCTTCTCCAACTGATAAAGGATATTTTGATCTGACCGTAAGGAACGTAGGGGTTTTTACCAATAAACTCCATCAGCTAAAAAAAGGCGCTGTCATCGGGATACGTGGTCCTTTTGGCAAAGGATTCCCTATAGACAATATGTTCGGCCATGACGTAGTTATTGTTGCCGGCGGGCTTGGGATCGTACCTCTACGTTCTTTGATCAGATATATAACGCATAATAGAAATGATTTTGGGAATGTTCAAATATTGCTTGGCTGCAAAACATCCAAGGACCTTTTGTTCAAAGAGGAAACAAAGGAGTGGATGAAAAGATCTGAAATAAAATTTAATTGCACGGTGGATAAGTCCGATTCTGAATGGGAAGGTAATGTTGGGTTGATAACGACCCTGATACCCGACGTAGATATTAACACAGCGAGGACCTATGCGGTCGTAGTTGGCCCACCAATAATGTACAAATTCGTTATAATGAAACTACTTGAAAAAGGAATACCGGAGAACAGGATCGTTGTTTCTCTCGAGAGAAGAATGCGCTGCGGTCTTGGAAAATGCGGACACTGTCAGATAGAAGGAAAATATGTATGCCAATCAGGGCCTGTATTCAACTACAGCGAGTTAAAGGACTTCAAAGGAGAATGTAATGAAAAAGCAAGCTAAACCAAAAGTAGCTTTTTTTGAATTTTCAGATTGCGAGGGTTGCCAGCTACAGTTCGCCAATATGAATGAAACATTTCTGGAGCTGACCAAGCTCGTCGATATAGTTAACTTCAGAGAGATCATGTCGGAAAACGGTCAGGACTACGAAATAGCCTTTATAGAGGGAAGCATCACCACCGACCATGACGTTGAGCGTGTTAAAAAAATAAGGGAAAAAGCAAAAGTCATAATCTCGTTGGGAGCATGCGCAACTATTAGTGGGGTTAACGGCATAAAGAATAGAACGTCGCTGGAGGTCGCTAAACAAAGAGTTTACGGTGATAAAGCTAACACCATAAGCACCATTCCAACCATGCCCGTACACAAAGTTATCAAGGTGGATTATTTTATCAACGGCTGTCCCGTTTATATCCCTGAAGTAATAACTGTAATTAAATGTATCCTGATGGGCAAAGCATATACAGTTCCAAACTACTCTGTCTGTACAGAATGTAAAATAAATGAGAATGTCTGTCGCTATGAAAAAGACCAGGAATGTTTAGGGCCTGTGACCAGGGCAGGATGTAACTCGTGGTGCATAAATAGCGGAAACAGATGTTATGGTTGCAGAGGAATGGTTGATGACCCGGCATCGGACGCAGCAAAAGATATTTTAGTAAAATACGGACTTAGCTTAGACGACGTATTAAATTCTTTTACCTTATATAACGACTCTCAAGGGGAAAAATATGACAAAGAGTTCAAATAAAACTAAAAATATAGAAATAAATGTAAATTATCTGACCAGGGTAGAGGGTCATGGTAACATCGTCGTAAATGTTAAAGAAGGAAAATTAGACAAGTGTGAATTTCAGGCAATAGAATCGCCTCGTTTTTTTGAATCAATGCTCGTTGGCCGTTCAATATGGGAGGCACAGCATCTAACCAGCCGTATCTGCGGTATATGCGCCTGCGCCCACAGTTTAGTCAGCATCAAGGCAGCAGAAAAAATATTGGGTATGCATCCATCAGAAGAAACTATCCTGTTCAGGAAATTACTCTTAAATACAGAAATGCTAGACAGCCACGTACTGCATATTTACGTCCTGGTAGCCCCGGACCTTTTGGGTGTAAAAAGCATTGTACCTCTTATAAAAACACACCCGTTAGTGATCGAAAGGGCTTTGCGTATGAAAAAGATGAGTGACTACGCTGGAGAAGCATTGGCTGGAAGACACATACATCCGATAAGCTATGTGGTCGGTGGAATGACCCAAATGCCAGTCAGAGAGAACCTGGAAAAATTATATAAGATGATGCTTGATGCGCGCAAAGACGGTGATGAAACCGTAAAATTAATAAAGAAATTAAAATTTCCCGAATTTGACAGACCAACACAATATATGTCCTTAACCTCAAATGACGAATACGCCCTCTACGACGGAGATCTGATAGTAAACAAAGGCTCTAAAACAATGGTCAAGGATTATCGAAACCTTTTTACTGAACAAGTAGTTAATTATTCCAGGGCAAAAACAGCCACAATAAATGGGAAGCCATACACCGTCGGTGCTCTCGCACGTTTTAATAATAACTCCAGCCAACTCAATGCAAAAGCAAAAAACGTCGCTAAAGAATTAGGATTAAAATCGCCTTGTCATAATCCTTTTTTGAACACTGCATTCCAGTTAGTAGAATGGGTACATTGCCTGGAAGATTCTATACAAATATTAGATAAGATATTAAAGAGTAACATTGATGAAAAGAAGGTCGTAGTTAATTCATGGCCAAAAAGAAGTGAGATGGGTAAAATCAAATATCAACCGAACACCGGCGTTGGCTGCTTAGAAGCACCTCGCGGCAGTCTGCTCCATGATTACTCTATAGACGAGACAGGCCATATTACAAAAGCGAACTGTGTAATACCCACGAATCAAAACATTGCTAACTTGGAAGAGGACATGCGCCAGAGAGTTTTAGAATTGTTGGGCAAAAAAACGCAGGAAGAAATAACCTTTGATCTGGAGATGCTTGCCAGGGCCTATGATCCATGCATTTCATGTTCGACCCACTTACTGGACGTAAAATTTGTCTAACAAGAAAGCTGTAATAGGTATTGGGAACACATTAAGAAAGGACGACGGGGTCGGCATAGTTGTTCTGGAGTCCTTAATAAGATCCCACAAAAAAAATGGAATAGATTATTTTGATCTTGGTTCCGCCTCTTTTGATCTAATTAACCGCATACAAAACTACGATGCTGTATTAATAATAGACGCAATAAAGGCGGAATTACCTGTGGGTGAACTAAAAATATTTGAACTAAACAGCGTAAATTATCCTGCAAATATTTCTCCAGGATCTACCCATGATCTTGATCTCAGAAATGTATTTGAGATATGCAAAAAACTAAAAATAAAAACAAAAATTTTTATCGCCGGTATTTCAGTAGAAGACGTTTCTTATGGTGAAGAATTAAGCGACTTGCTACGGCCCAAAGTTAAAAACATCATAAAAAGAATCGACTTATTTATTACAACAAAACTTATTATTGATAGGTAACAAGTTTCAGGGTGTGCTTCCCGACAGATAGGTAACAGAACATTCCGGACACATAGGTTACACTTTTAGGCATAGGGGGTAACAACCATGCCTTGGAAGGAGTGTAAAACAATGGATGAAAAACTTAAGTTTGTAGCAAGGTTCCTGGATGGAGAGACGATCTCTGTTCTGTGCAGAGAGTTTGGGGTCTCGAGAAAAACGGGGTACAAGATACTAAGCCGTTACAAGAGCTGTGGTGTTGAAGGCTTAACAGATCGTAGTCGTAGACCGTATCGCCAGGCTAACCAGTTGCCTTTCCAAGTAGAGAGCCTGATAGTTTCTCTAAAACAAGAAAAACCCAACTGGGGTGCTCCTAAGATCAGAGAACGTTTAATCAGGAAATACCCTGACATAAAACCTCCAGCAACGAGCACTGTTCATGCAATACTAGACAGGCATGGATTAGTAATAAGACAAAAATGTAGACGCTATAGAGCAGAAGGAACACCACTATCCTTCACAAAAACGCCTAATGATCTTTGGTGTGCAGATTATAAGGGTGAGTTTATGATGGGAAACAGAAAATATTGTTACCCATTAACTATAACCGACTTTAGCTCTCGTTATTTATTAGTCTGTGAGGCACTTGAGAACACCAGAGAACAGTATGCTCTCACCGTCTTTGAAAACACTTTCAAGGAATATGGGTTACCTAAAGTTATAAGAACGGATAACGGTGTGCCGTTCTCAAGTCCAAATGCTTTATTTGGCTTAAGCAAGCTGTCTGTGTGGTGGCTAAGGTTAGGAATAGAGATCGAAAGAATAAAACCAGGACACCCAGAGCAAAATGGCAGGCACGAAAGGATGCATTTAACTCTAAAAAAGGAGGCCACAAAACCCGCGGGGCAGAACCTCCTACAGCAACAAGAAAAGTTCGATGCGTTCATAAATGAATACAACACAGAAAGGCCTCACGGAGCGTTAAACATGAAGTATCCAGCAGAACTCTACACAAAGTCACAACGTCCGTACAAAGGGTTAGATGATGTTGAATATCCTCTGCACGATAAAACTATCACCGTTACAAACTGTGGTAGACTCTCTGTCAGAAATAAAAAAATAAACTTCAGTAGCGTCTTTGCTGGACAAAACGTAGGCATTAAGGAGGTGAACGATAAAATCTGGTTAGTAAGTTTTATGAATTATGATATAGGATATTTTGACGAGGACAGTTGCAGAGTGGAACCTCTGCAAAATCCCTTTGCCGAGAAAGTGTTACCTATGTCCTTGGAATAATATGTAACCCATGTGTCCGGAATGCACCCTTTAGTTTTTGGTTCTTCCCGCTTGATGGTGGGTAAATAGAAAAAGACGGACATAGTTTTGTACGGTGCCTGGGTTAGAATTTAGTTGTCTAAGACTAATTTTAATCTAGGAGGTACAAGAACTATGTCCGAG
>Ga0247841_10010829_pt1 | contig 12308 bp, 11 predicted proteins | sample LaCruzMarch2015__2_FD_192410 | JGI IMG/M metagenome (GOLD analysis project Ga0247841, IMG submission 192410) | Freshwater microbial communities from meromictic Lake La Cruz, Castile-La Mancha, Spain - LaCruzMarch2015_18m | ecosystem: Environmental > Aquatic > Freshwater > Lake | place: Spain... | reverse complement strand
AGGGTTTGGGATGGGGGCCGACCCCTGTGGGTTGTACTGGAATCGAACCAGTGACCCCATGCCTGTCAAGCATGTACTCTAAACCAACTGAGCTAACAACCCGGTTTTATGGACGATTTTACATGGACGAAGGACGATTTTACATTTGTCCTGATCTGCAAACGGCCATTTTGGGTTTGCAAAATTAATAATATTTCATTCCGAAATCCATATCTTTGCCGCAAAATTTAACTCCCCACCGGGGATGAATTTCTAAAAACCCCTTATGAAAAAACTATTCCTTCTTCTCATCGCTTCATTCCTGCTGATCCCAGGTTATCTCCTATCACAGGAAAAAGAAATTACTTTAAAAGACATCTTCGGCAGCCGGCAGTTCTACCCGCAAGGCGTTTATGGCCTGACCCCCATGAATGACGGTGAAACATACAGCCTGCAGATAGGTGACTCCGTCAATTTATATGCCTTTGAAACAGGTGATTACATGAAAACGCTCGCCTTCACAAAAGAGCTGCTGGTTGAAGGCGACACCACTCCTATCGCCCTCTCCGATTATACCTTCAGCAAGGACGAAAAAAAGCTCCTTATCGCTACCGAGACGGATTATATCTACCGTTATTCGTCTGCTTCTGAATTTTATATCTGGGATATCGAAAAGAAAAAGCTAAACCGCCTTTCCCTCGGAGGTAAACAAAGACTGGCAAACTTTTCCCCGGATGCGTCCAAAGTTGCCTTTGTTCGTGATAATAACCTGATTGTCACAGACCTGGATAAAAATACCGAGGTGCAGGTTACTACCGATGGAAAGCAAAACGAGATCATTAATGGAACGACCGACTGGGTGTATGAAGAGGAATTCGCGATCACGCAAGGCTTCGAATGGTCGCCTGATGGCAACAGAATCGCCTTTTACCGCTTCGATGAAAGCAAGGTCCCGGAATTTACCATGATGGAGTGGGGTGACTTGTATCCAAAAGAGACCAGGTTCAAATACCCAAAAGCCGGCGAGGTAAATTCACTCGTAATCGTAAATATTTATGATATTAACACACAGCAGATCGTCCCCGTTGACCTGGGACCTGAAACCGACCAGTATATCCCCCGCATCATCTGGACAAAAGATCCGGGTAAACTAATCGTGCTTCGTCTCAACCGCCTGCAAAACCAGCTCGATGTCCTGCTCGTGGATGCTTCCAGTGGTAAATCGGAACTCGTCTATCGTGAAGACAATCTTTATTATATCGAGGAAAGCCACTACGATAATTTTATCTTTATTGACAACAACCGCTACCTGATGACCAGCGAACGGTCCGGCTATTATCACATCTACCTTAATACGCTCGACCGGACAAGCAAGTTCGTCCAGCTCACTTCAGGCAACTGGGATGTTACCGACGTATACGGCTATGATGAGGCCAGTGGCCTGGTCTGGTTCGGTGCCGCATCTTCCTCCCCCATCAACAGGGAGTTATGGACTGTCGACCTGAAAGGGAAAATGAAACAGGTATCAACAGAAACCGGGACTCACAGGCCTCAATTCAGCAGCAGTTATAAATATTTTGTTGATAATTTCTCCGATGCCAATACTCCTGCCGTTTACACCGTCAATAAGGCAAACGGAAAAGCAATCCGCACTATTGAAGGTAACCTGGCCTTGCGGAAGAAGATGGAGGATTACCATTTCAGCAAGAAGGAATTCTTCACTTTTAAAACCTCTGAAGGGGTAGAATTAAATGGTTGGAAAATCCTTCCTCCTGGTTTTGACCCGAATAAAAAATACCCTGTTTTTATGACGGTTTACGGAGGGCCAGGCTCTCAAACTGTTACCAATGCTTTTAGCCCGGGCGATTTCACCTGGTACCAGATGCTGGCTCAAAAAGGATATATCATCGCTTCAGTGGATAACCGGGGTACCGGAGCCCGCGGGCAGGAGTTCAAAAAGATGACTTATAAAGAACTGGGCAAATACGAAACTATCGACCAGATAGAAGCGGCAAAGTATTTCGCATCACAGGCTTATGTCGACTCTACACGTATCGGTATCTGGGGTTGGAGTTATGGTGGCTATATGTCGACACTGTGCATTACTAAAGGAGCTGATGTTTTCAGCCTGGCTATCGCCGTGGCTCCGGTGACCAACTGGCGTTACTATGATAATATCTATACCGAACGATTCATGCGCAAACCCCAGGATAATGCCGCCGGATATGATGAAAACTCTCCCATTAATCACGTCGACAAACTCAAAGGGAAATACCTTGTAATTCATGGTACGGGCGACGACAATGTTCATGTCCAGAATACGATGGACCTGATCACTGCCCTGAATAAAGCCAACAAGCAATACAGCATGTTCCTGTATCCGAACAAGAATCATGGAATTTATGGAGGAAATACACGAATGCACCTCTATACGCTGATGACAGATTTTATCCTTGAAAACCTGTAAGAAAAAATAATTCAAAGTTCAAAGTTCAAAGTTCAAAATAATTATTACTTTTGCACTCCTGAAACTAACCTAGTAATAATCAATTTAAAAGCGGGAAAACAAAATGATCATTGTTCCGGTAAAAGAAGGCGAGAGCATCGACAGAGCCTTAAAAAAATACAAAAGAAAATTTGAAAAAACTGGCGTTATAAAAGAATTACGCGATCGTCAACAGTTTACCAAGCCCTCCATTATTAAGCGCAAACAGAGGTTGAAAGCTATTTACATCCAGCAGCTCAGGGAATCGCTCGATCAATAGTTTTTCGCTAATAATATTTTTCTTGAGAAGAAGTTTCATTTCAGGTATTTTTTTTGTATATTTGAAATGAAGTTTCTTCTTATTTTTTTGGTGGATGACGAAGGATCGATTCTTGGACTATATAGCTTACGAAAAGCGCTATTCCCAGCACACTATAGATGCATACCGGTCTGACCTGGACCAGTTTTTTATTTTTCTTTCCAATCAATACAATTTCTCTGATATTAATAAGGTAGACCACCAGGTCATCCGCTCATGGGTTGTGAGTCTTATGGAAAACGGGATCACACCAAGAACCGTCAACCGTAAAATCACGACCTTAAAATCATACTTCAAATTCCTCATAAAAGAAGGATTGATACAGGAAAACCCCATGAGCCGCGTAATTGCTCCCAAGACTTCGCAGAGGCTACCCGTTTTCCTGGAGCAGGACAGCATGAATGTTCTCTTTGAAGAAGTTGATTTCGGTGATGGGTACCCGGCTGCACGTGACCGGTTGATCATGGAACTGTTTTACGCGACCGGTATGCGCTTATCTGAACTGATCAACCTGAAAGTTACTGACCTTGACCTGTTTAAAAATACCCTTAAAGTTACCGGCAAGCGCAATAAACAGCGAATTATCCCGTTTACCAGTAACCTGGTGAGCATGCTGCATCAATACCTTGATATAAAAAGGGTGGCATTTCCGGGAAAAGAACAGGAACCTCACCTTTTCCTGACGAATAATGGTGAAGAACTCTATCCAAAAATGGTTTATCGCATGGTGCACCATTACCTGAACCAGGTTACCACGATCAGCAAACGCAGCCCGCATATCATCAGGCATACTTTTGCAACCCATATGTTGAATAATGGCGCCGACCTCAATGCCATCAAAGAAATCCTCGGTCATGCCAATCTCGCGGCAACCCAGGTATATACCCACAATACAATAGAGAAGCTCAAATCAATATATAAACAGGCCCATCCGAGGGCTTAACTTAAATATGGAGGATATACTTATGAGATTAAACATCAATGCTGTTCATTTCAAGGCTGACAAGAAACTGGTAGCCTTTATCAACGAGAAGATGGAAAAGATCACCCAGGTATTTGAAGGAGTCATCGACACCGAGGTTTCTCTGAAAGTCGACAATTCGGATATACGGGAGAATAAGATCACTGAGATCCGGGTGACCATTCCGGGGAATAATTTCTATGTCAAAAAACAAAGTGCAACATTCGAAGAGTCTGCAGATGAAGCAGTTGAAGCTTTAAGACGGCAGATAAAAAAGTATAAAGACAAGGTTCGGGGCAATCACTAATAATAATTATCATGAATTAGGATTTTTCTTTTTGTTAATTCAACAATAATGTATATTTTTGCAGACCTTTTTAAAAGGGTCTGCTTTTTTATGTTCTTTGTATAATGCCGATGTAGCTCAGCTGGCCAGAGCAGCTGATTTGTAATCAGCCGGTCGACGGTTCGAATCCGCCCATCGGCTCAAATAAATATCAAATCAGACCAAAAAAAACGGGGAGATTCCAGAGCGGTCAAATGGGGCAGACTGTAAATCTGTTGGCTACGCCTTCGGAGGTTCGAATCCTCCTCTCCCCACTTCGCGGAAGTAGCTCATTTGGTAGAGCGACAGCCTTCCAAGCTGTAGGTAGCGGGTTCGAGACCCGTCTTCCGCTCCCAAGCCTTTGTAGCTCAGGGGTAGAGCACTTCCTTGGTAAGGAAGGGGTCATCAGTTCAATTCTGATCAAAGGCTCTTATAATTTAAGGTAATTATTAACTTTTTTAATTTTTAAATATTATTCGATATGGCTAAAGAAACCTTTCAACGTACTAAACCGCACGTGAATATCGGCACGATTGGTCACGTTGACCATGGAAAGACCACACTTACTGCAGCCATCACCCTGAACTTGCAGGATAAAGGTCTTGCCACTTTTAAATCGTTCGATGAAATTGATAATGCCCCTGAAGAAAAAGCCAGAGGTATAACGATTAACACGGCTCACATAGAATACCAAACAGCTAACCGTCATTACGCTCATGTTGACTGTCCCGGCCACGCCGACTATGTTAAGAACATGGTTACCGGCGCTGCCCAGATGGATGGTGCAATCCTCGTGGTGGCTGCTACTGATGGCCCTATGCCTCAAACGCGTGAACATATCCTTCTCGCACGCCAGGTAGGTGTTCCCAAGATCGTTGTATTCATGAGCAAAGTGGACATGGTTGATGACGAAGAACTTATCGACCTGGTAGATATGGAAATCCGCGAACTTCTCACTTTCTACGGATTTGACGGCGATAATACACCTGTGATCCGCGGATCAGCCCTGGGAGCTCTGAATAAAGAACCTAAATGGATCGAAAAGATCTGGGAACTGATGGAAGCATGCGATACCTGGATCCCATTGCCAAAACGTGATGTCGACAAGCCATTCCTCATGCCTGTTGAAGACGTGTTCTCCATCACCGGCCGTGGTACTGTGGCTACCGGAAGAATTGAACAAGGTGTTATTAAAGTCGGTGAAGCCGTTGAAATTATAGGCCTTGGAGCTGAAAAACTGAAATCAGTCGTTACCGGTGTTGAAATGTTCCGCAAACTGCTCGACCGCGGTGAAGCCGGCGACAACGCAGGTCTTCTTCTCAGAGGTATTGACAAGGATTCGGTACGCCGTGGACAGGTTATTGCCGCCCCGGGATCTATTACTCCTCATACCCACTTCAAAGCCCAGGTATATATCCTGAAAAAAGAAGAAGGTGGACGTCATACGCCGTTCCATGATAAATATCGCCCCCAGTTCTACTTCAGAACTACAGACGTTACTGGTGAGATACAACTGCCGGAAGGCGTTGAAATGATCATGCCAGGTGACAACCTTGCCATCACTGTGAAGTTGATTCACGAAGTGGCGATGGACAAAGGATTGCGCTTTGCTATCCGTGAAGGTGGCAGAACCGTTGGCGCCGGACAGGTAATTGAAATAATCGCATAAAGGGTAGGTTAATTTCCCGTCCCGAGTGATCAGGACGGGATCGAACCTGCTTTTGAGCTTACGGGTGTAGCTCAATTGGCAGAGTAGTGGTCTCCAAAACCATTGGTTGTAGGTTCGAGTCCTACCTCCCGTGCAAAATGAAAAAGCTAAATGGCAAGTAAAATACAAGCATACCTCAAAGAAAGTTACGACGAACTTAAACATAAAACCTCCTGGCCTACATGGAGTGAGCTGCAAAGTAGTGCTATAGTGGTATCTGTTGCTTCCCTGATAATCGCTTTAGTCGTTTATTTGATGGATATCTCATTGAGAACGTTATTAACGCAGTTTTACAAACTGTTCTGATAATGATAGTACTACTGAATTTAGATTTAACCTGATAAAATAATTTTTTCATCCTGAGGGATAAGTATGGGCGAACAGGTCAAAAAATGGTATGTGGTCCGGGCTGTGAGCGGTAAGGAAAAGAAGGTGAAGGAGTATATCGAAAGCGAGATCAACCGCCTTGGATTACAGGATTTTATGTCGCAGGTGCTCATCCCTACTGAAAAAGTCTACCAGGTCCGGAAAGGAAAAAAGATTAGCAAGGAAAGGAATTATTTTCCCGGATATGTTCTGATCGAAGCCGCCCTGGTGGGTGAATTAACGCACATCATCCGGAATATCCCTAATGTTCTGGGATTTCTGGGTACCGGCAATGAGCCCAGTCCGATGCGCGCCAGCGAAGTCAAACGTATCCTCGGAAAAGTGGATGAGTTGGCCGAACAAAGCGAAGGCATCAATGTTCCTTTCATCGTGGGTGAAACCGTTAAAGTGGTCGATGGCCCTTTCAACAGTTTTTCCGGTGTGATCGAAGAGATCAACGAAGAAAAAAAGAAACTGAAGGTAATGGTCAAGATCTTCGGACGGAAAACCCCGCTGGAACTGACTTTCATGCAGGTGGAAAAAGAATGACACAGGTTATCATATAATTAATTAACATTTCAATCTTTTAATAGCATGGCAAAAGAAGTTGCTGGAATGATCAAACTGCAAATCAAAGGGGCAGCAGCTAACCCTTCTCCCCCGGTCGGTCCTGCACTTGGGTCTAAAGGTGTGAACATCATGGAGTTTTGTAAACAGTTCAATGCCCGTACACAGGATCAACCCGGAAAATTACTCCCGGTAATCATAACGGTGTACAGGGATAAGAGCTTTGATTTCGTGATCAAACACCCCCCGGTTGCAGTGCAGTTGATGGAAATGGCCAAAATCACCAAAGGTTCACCCGAATCTAACCGTAATAAGGTTGCATCGGTAACCTGGGACCAGGTCAAGACAATTGCCGAAGATAAAATGGTGGACTTGAATTGTTTTACAATCGAATCAGCTATGACGATGGTGGCCGGCACTGCCAGAAGCATGGGCCTTACCATTAAAGGCGAATCAACGATTGCATGACAATGGACAGTCGCTCCATTAATCGTGAATTAATAATAACGAGGTAATATAATGGCTAAACTAACCAAAAAACAAAAGGAGTCCCTGTCGAAGTTTGATAAGGCGAAATCCTACGGGCTGAATGAAGCTGTAGAGGTTGTGAAAGGGATTACTTATACAGGCTTTGATGCTTCCGTTGACCTCGATGTCCGGTTGGGCGTTGATCCTCGAAAGGCTAACCAGATGGTCCGCGGTATCGTTACCCTGCCCCATGGCACCGGTAAAACGATTCGCGTTCTGGCTCTCGTTACGCCTGACAAGGAAGAGGAAGCCATAGCAGCTGGTGCTGATTTTGTTGGACTTGAGGATTATATTGATAAAATCAAACAGGGTTGGACCGACATCGATGTCGTGATAACCATGCCTCAGGTAATGCCTAAAATCGGACCCCTTGGAAAGATCCTCGGTCCCCGCGGTCTCATGCCTAATCCTAAAACAGGTACGGTAACGATCGATGTGGCCAAGGCCATCAAGGAAGTTAAAGCAGGTAAAATCGACTTTAAAGTTGATAAATATGGTATCATCCATGCTTCTATCGGAAAAGTGTCCTTCGAAAATGAAAAACTCGTGGAAAACGCGCGAGAACTGTTGCAGACAATTCTTAAACTGAAACCGACTGCAGCTAAAGGAACCTATATGAAGAGCGTGTATATTTCAAGTACGATGAGCCCGGGTATTCAAATCGAGCCCAAATCCTTAACAGTGGTATAAGCAAAATTAAGTAAGACAGAGTCATGACAAGAGAAGAAAAAGATCAAATGATCGACTTATTGGCGGAAACACTGAAGAGTAGTAACACAGTCTATCTCGCGGATATTTCAAATCTGAATTCAAGCAGCTCTACCAAATTAAGGTCACTTTGCTTCAAAAGAAATGTGACCCTCCAGGTGGTAAAGAATACATTGCTTAAAAAAGCTATGGAGAAATCTGAAAAGAACTTTGAGGGTCTTTTCGGAATTTTACATGGGCCGACATCAGTGATGATTTCTGAATCAGGCAATGTCCCGGCTAAACTAATAAAGGAATTCAGGAGAACTTCCGACAAACCCATATTGAAAGGTGCTTATGTGCAGGAAATGGTGTTTGTTGGAGATGACCAGCTGGATTTTTTAATTGCGCTCAAATCGAAAAATGAATTGATCGCCGATATCGTGGCATTACTTCAGTCACCCGTTAAAAATGTTATCTCCGGCCTGCAATCAGGCGGCCAAAAGCTTTCCGGTATTCTGAAAACGCTATCGGAAAAGGAAGCATAACAACACAGAATTATTTCAAAAGTAAAATTGTAAACGTTTAAAATAAATTAAAAAATGGCAGATTTAAAAGCTTTCGCAGAACAGTTGGTTAACTTAACAGTAAAGGAAGTCAACGAGTTGGCACAGATCCTTAAAACCGAATATGGAATTGAGCCGGCAGCAGCAGCAGTAGCAGTTGCAGCACCGGGAGCAGCAACAGGTGGTGAAGCCGCCGTAGCTGAAGAAAAGACCACATTCGATGTGATCCTGAAACACGCCGGACAAGCTAAACTTGGCGTGGTGAAACTCGTGAAAGAATTGACCAGCCTTGGTCTCAAGGAATCCAAAGAACTAGTTGATGCTGCTCCTAAGGCCATCAAAGAAGGAATCTCAAGAGATGAGGCTGAAGCACTCAAAAAACAGCTTGAAGAAGCTGGCGCAGAAGTTGAAGTTAAGTAGATCTGATGAATAGGCTAAAACCATTTAGCCATTCTATTACCGGGCCTGCCCCCGACTTGGTCGGGGTCGGGCTCGTCCCCTTTTTCATCATGTATCAACTCTTAATGTGCTAAACCGCCCGCCCTGGGCATAAAACAAAAAAACTTGGCATCAAAAAAAGCTGAAAGATTCAATTTCGGATCTTCAAAAGTAAAAGCTAAATACCCAGATTTTCTTGAAATCCAACTTCAATCCTTCAAAGATTTCTTCCAACTCGAAACAAACCCGGAAGATCGCGTAAATGAAGGATTGTACAAGGTATTTAGCGAAAATTTTCCGATCACGGACGCCCGGAATAATTTCGTCCTTGAATTTCTGGATTATTTCGTTGACCCTCCGCGTTATTCTATTGAGGAGTGTATGGAACGCGGCCTTACCCATTCCGTACCGCTGAAAGCCAAGTTGAAGCTTTATTGTACGGATCCTGAACATGAAGATTTTGAGACAATTATTCAGGATGTTTACCTTGGCGTTATCCCTTACATGACTCCCAAAGGCACCTTTGTCATCAATGGCGCCGAACGTGTAGTGGTATCCCAGTTGCACCGGTCGCCCGGAGTATTCTTCGGCACCAGCACCCATGCCAATGGAACCCAGCTCTTTTCAGCCAGGATCATCCCTTTCAAAGGATCATGGATCGAGTTCACGACCGATATCAATAATGTCATGTATGCTTACATCGACAGGAAGAAAAAATTACCGGTCACTACCTTGCTGCGGGCTATCGGTTACGAAACTGATAAAGATATCCTTGAGATATTCCACCTGGCCGAAGAAGTGAAAGTGAATAAGACCAATATGAAGAAGGTCATCGGCCGAAAGCTTGCCGCACGCGTGGTCAGGGCCTGGGTCGAAGATTTTGTTGATGAGGACACGGGAGAGGTCGTCTCAATCGAACGTACCGAAGTGCTTATTGAACGGGAAATCATTATTGAAAAGGATCAGGCCGAATTGATCCTCGATTCAGGCGTTGAAACAGTCCTCCTTCATAAAGAGGATGTGAACACCCTTGAATATGCCATCATTTTTAATACACTTCAGAAAGATACCGCCAATTCAGAAAAAGAAGCTGTTGAGTATATTTACCGCCAGCTCAGGAATGCTGAACCACCTGATGAAGAAACGGCAAGGGGTATCATTGACAAGTTGTTTTTCTCTGAAAAAAGATATGACCTGGGTGATGTCGGACGTTACAGGATCAATACCAAACTGGGATTGGAAGTTGATCATTCTATCAAAATTCTGACCAAAGAAGATATTATATCTATCATTAAATACCTGGTCGAACTTTCTAATTCCAAAACTGAGGTTGACGATATCGACCACCTTAGCAATCGTAGGGTCAGGACAGTCGGCGAACAGCTTTCCGCCCAATTTGGCGTGGGCCTTGCCCGTATGGCCAGAACGATCCGTGAAAGGATGAACGTCAGGGATAATGAGGTATTCACTCCCATGGACCTCATCAATGCCAAGACTTTATCATCCGTCATTAACTCCTTCTTCGGCACTAACCAGTTGTCGCAGTTCATGGATCAGACAAACCCATTATCGGAGCTGACCCACAAGCGCAGGATTTCTGCCCTGGGCCCGGGAGGTCTTTCCAGAGAAAGAGCCGGGTTTGAGGTCAGGGACGTTCACTATACGCACTACGGAAGACTTTGCACGATTGAAACCCCCGAAGGACCAAATATCGGGCTTATCTCATCGCTTTGCGTCTTCGCAAAAGTCAATAACCTGGGATTCATCGAAACACCATATAAAAAGGTTGAAAATGGGCAGGTAATGCTGAATGAGCCGCCGATATTTCTCAGCGCTGAAGAAGAAGAAAAGAAAATCATTGCACAGGCCAGTGCGCCTCTCCAAAATGATGGCACATTCCAGAAAGATAAAGTTAAGGTTCGCTACCAAGCTGATTATCCGATCATTGAACGGAATAAGGTCGACCTCATGGATACCGCTCCTAACCAGATCGCTTCTATCGCTGCTTCTCTCATTCCTTTCCTCGAACATGACGATGCCAACAGGGCGCTTATGGGTTCGAACATGATGCGTCAGGCCGTACCGTTGCTGGAACCTGAAGTTCCTCTGGTCGGTACAGGAATTGAATCTGATGTGGTTCGCGATTCACGCGTTCTGATCAACGCTGAAGGCGATGGATTTGTGGAATATGTTGATGCAAAAGAAATTATCATCAGGTATACCCGTGATGAAATGGAGAAACTCGTTAGTTTTGATGACGATGTAAAGCGTTATGAACTGATAAAATTTCTGCGCACCAACCAGAATACCTGTGTTAACCTTCGGCCTATCGTCCGCAAAGGCGAAAAAGTTATTAAAGGACAGGTTCTTTGCGAAGGTTATGCTACTAAAAATGGCGAGCTTGCACTCGGACGAAACCTTATGGTGGCCTTCATGCCCTGGAAAGGTTATAATTTTGAGGATGCCGTTGTAATCAACGAGAAAGTTGTCAAGGAAGATATTTTCACTTCAATCCATATCGAGGAATTCACCCTTGAAGTCCGCGACACTAAAAGAGGGATAGAAGAACTTACCAACGATATTCCTAACGTAAGTGCGGAAGCTACCAAGGATCTGGATGAGAACGGCCTGATCCGCATCGGCGCTGAAGTTAAGGAAGGTGATATCCTGATCGGAAAGATCACACCGAAAGGAGAAAGTGATCCTACACCGGAAGAGAAATTGCTGCGTGCGATCTTTGGCGATAAAGCAGGCGATGTTAAAAACGCTTCTTTGAAGGCTCCACCGGCAATGAAAGGCGTCGTTATCGAAAATAAACTGTTTTCTAGGGTAATTAAGGACCGCAAGTCGAGGGCCAAAGAAAAGGATGTCCTTAAAGACCTGGACGACCAGATGCACAAGGAGATCAACGACCTGAAATCCAAGCTTGTCGATAAGCTGATGATCCTTGTCAGTGGCAAAACTTCTCAGGGTGTTTACAATAATTTCAAGGAAGAAGTAGTTCCCAAAAAGGCGAAATTCACACAAAAAATGCTGATTGTGCTGGATTATGGGAGCATCAATCCAAATCGGTGGACTTCCGATAAAGAGAAGAATGATCTGATCAAAGTTCTGATCAACAACTATAATATCAAGCATAAGGAGTTACAAGGGAGATTTAACAGGATAAAATTCCAGTCGACAGTTGGCGACGATCTTCCGAACGGTATCGTTCAAATGGCAAAAGTTTACGTAGCCCGGAAGAGGAAATTGCAGGTTGGCGATAAGATGTCGGGACGTCACGGAAACAAGGGTATTGTTGCAAGGATTGTCAGGCAGGAAGATATGCCGTTCCTTGAAGACGGTACGCCGGTAGATATCGTGCTCAACCCTCTCGGTG
>Ga0247841_10010828_pt1 | contig 12310 bp, 8 predicted proteins | sample LaCruzMarch2015__2_FD_192410 | JGI IMG/M metagenome (GOLD analysis project Ga0247841, IMG submission 192410) | Freshwater microbial communities from meromictic Lake La Cruz, Castile-La Mancha, Spain - LaCruzMarch2015_18m | ecosystem: Environmental > Aquatic > Freshwater > Lake | place: Spain... | reverse complement strand
TAATCAAAAGCAGTGATTGCTGTTGTATTTCTGATATAATTTCCTTTTTCGTCCAATACAGGTTCAAATGTCTGTGTATTTCCATAAACGCCTGGAATCACTCTGAGTGCTTCTCTGTCTTCCGTAACTTTAATCTGACCTCTAAGTAATAGAGAACCTGCTGTAGTTAAATACATGTCACCTCCCTGACGCCAGTCAAGCATTGCATTCAATGAAAATCCTTTGAATGAGAAAGTATTGATTAAACTGGTATTAAAATCTGGATTTGGGTCACCAATAACCTCAGACGTTGGCTCCAGGATAGTTAAACCTAATGATTTATCAATTAATAAATCACCTTCTGGTGATTTTGCATTGGCTGAACCAAAGATTTGGCCATAAGGTAAACCTGTTCTATGAATAACACCAAGACTTGAGAATAAACCACCTACATAGATATCACCTCCTTCACCAGCATCAACTACTAAAGAGCGAATACGGGTAAAGTTAACGGTTGCATCCCAGGTAAAGTTCTTCGTTTTAATAGGTGAGAAGTTCAACGCAACCTCAAAACCTTTGTTTTGAATTTCACCTGCATTTACAACTGCACGGGTAAAGCCTGAAGAAGCTGGTACCTGAGTAGAAGTAATCTGGTTTGTTGAATTTCTTTTGAACCAGGTAAATTCTAAGGCAACTTTATTTTTCAATAATCTTAGATCAGCACCAAATTCAATCTCAGTAGTTAACTCTGACAATAAGTTACCATTTCCTAATGTATTACCTAAGGAAGCTAAATTGAATTTAGAACCACCAGCGGTTGTGAATGGAGTGGATAGGAAATAAGGCGTAGCTGTTCTGTAAGGAGTAGCTTCGTTACCTACTTGTGTCCAGGCACCTCTAAGTTTAGCATAACCTAAGAAATTATTTGAAATATCAAAAGCGTCTGTTAGTACAAAAGAAGCATTCACCCCAGGATAGAAGTAACTTCTATTGGCTGCAGGTAATGTTGAAGAGAAATCATTACGTGCAGTAATGCCCAGGTACAAATAATTTTTGTATCCAAGTTGCATATCAGAGTAAGCGGCATAAAAACGCTGTAAGCGATTAAATTCAGAACTCAACTGAGTAACTGTAGCATCAGTATTATATAAACCTCTTGAGATTATACCATCACCTACAACATAGCGAGTGCCATAAGAGCGTTGATTCCAGTTAAAACCAGCAATCATTCTAAAATCTATATTCTCACCGAATTTGGTAGTAACTGTAGCTAAATAGTTTAAATCTATTTCTGTGTTTGTCACATCATTTGTCCAAACCTCACCATTTGCATCAGCAACACCACCAGCTACTTTCACGTTTTTCTGAAAATCAGAATAAGTGTTCATACCACCTCTGGCACTTAAAGCTAACCAGGGAGTTACGTCGTAGTTTAAGGCAATATTACCATATACACGATTTACGTTTGATTTGAAATAATCATACTTAGTTAACCAACGAGGGTTATCCAATGCACGATAGAAAACGTTTGAGCCAGTAACGGGATTTTCAAAAGGATAAGGAATACCCTCTGGATTTGTTTCGTTCAAGTCAAAATTTCTTGGCAAATAGAAAAGACGAGTAAAGATAGAAGCGTCCGCAGTACCGAAGTTACCACCGAAAACAGAACCACCTGAAGGAGGGGTTTTTTGCTCAGAATTTACGTAAGTTACGTTTCCAGAAACAGAAAGACCGTTATCTAATTTAGCATTTCCACCCACACTGACAGAAGTACGACCAGAGTGTGAATTAGGCACAATACCTTCATTATTCATTCTACTTACTACTGCATTTAACGCAGATTTTTCATTTCCACCATTAATATTGATAGAATTTTCAAATAAGCCACCATCGCGGAAGAAAGGTCCAATAATATCATAAGAACGATAAGGAACTGCCATCGCTTTTCCGTCCTTCATCAATTGAGGGAAAACATTAGGAAAACGAGAACCGGCAAAACCACCAGAAACCAATGGGTGAGGAACCGTACCTTCAGGATAACCTGGCACGATTACTTTAGAATAGCTGGTTCCATAAGCAGCATTCAAGCGATCAACATTTTCAGCAAAAGGAGACCCCCAATTACCGATGAAACCACCGTTATATACCTGGTTAGAACCCTGACCATAAACATTTTGATAATCGGGAATACCTGAAATTTGCTCAGATTGGAAAGAAGAGTTATAAGTTACTTCTAATCCCTTTCTTGAACCTTTACTTCCAGACTTAGTGGTAATAACGATAACACCGTTAGTTGCTCTCGAGCCATAAAGAGCCGACGCAGCTGCACCTTTTAATACGGTCATCGACTCAATATTATTAGGGTCGATATCGAAACCACGATTCGAGAATTGAGCACCTGATCCTGCACCCGTAGTTGCGTTTACCGAGTTATCAAAAGGCACCCCATCGACAACAAACAAAGGCTGTGTATTTCCTGTAAGGGAAGAAAAACCTCTGATGTTAATTTTAGTTGAAGTACCTGGTCCACCGCCTGATCCGGTAATAGTAACGCCTGGAATTTTACCTGCCACTGCCCTTAGCGGATCAGCTTCAGATCTTTGGAGGACATCACTGGAATTTAAATTAGTAACGGCATAACCCATTGACTTTTTACTTCTTTCAATACCAATAGCAGTAACCAATACTTCTGAAAGTTGTTCTGCTCCTTCCTCTAAGGTAGCATCCACAACATTTGAAGCGCCCAAGGCCACCTCTTTTGTTTCATACCCTGTGTAAGAAAACACCAATAATGTGGCATTTGCTGGCACAGCTAAGCTGTAAGTACCGTCGAGATCCGTTACTGTACCTGTGCTTAATCCCTTTACGAGGATACTGGCACCGATAAGTGGTTCTCCACCTGAATCAGTCACTTTACCGGTGATTGTTCTTTGCGCAAAAGCTCCTATAGCTGCAAAGAAAACCAACGAAAGTGCTAGTAAGTGTTTTTTCATACTAATCCATTTTTTGTTAATAATAAACAATAGTTAGTGTAAAATTAATTTATTGTAAGTAAGGGACGCAATAAATAAGTAAAATTTTTATAAAATCAAAAAAATAAATATAAAATAAAATAAAAAAGGCGGTGGATTTGGTAAAAATCCACCGCCAGGTATAAAAAACCAAATAGAATTTGGAATTTAGTTTACAACATTTGCTCTGTATAAAAATGGAGAAGAATAGAATGCTCCACCGAGGATGTCCCCAGAAGAATTTGACGCATCAAATACCTTTCCATCCTTTAATTTCATTTTAGCGCGAATTTCAAAACGGTCACCAGTAGCAATTTGATCTGCAGTAAGCTTCAAAGCATCCTGCATTTCTTTACCAGTTACAGATAAAGTAGTACGAGGATACCCCGTAGTAGCATCTTTAGTAAAATTGCTGGCAGAAAGCGTTTTTAAAGCCACGTCAGTCTTAGCATTGGAACCATTTGCAGGGGTATTATCTAAAAATCTGATAACCATTTCATAGGTATCAAAATTAACTCCTAAGCTTGGTGTTACTGCTTCAAGAACCATTTCCATTTTAGTACCCGCCATATTTGCTTTACTCACTGAAAAGATAGGAATAGGGAAAGGCGTAACCGTTCTCATATAACCACCTTGTTCAAAACTAAATTCATCAAGACGTTCTACCATTTCCGTTTCACAGGAAACCAAGAAGAAGGCAGAAAGCAACATCCCGATTTTTAATAAATTTTTCATATTTATCAATTTTTTTATCCGTGAAAGGATTATTTAATAAAGTTAGCTGGATTATTATCCCAGAATACCTGAACAGCTGCATTAGCCTTTTGCTTTGCATTTTTATTACGCGTTACATAAGATAACGGGTAATATAATGACCTTGCGAAAGAACCCGGATTTGGGTCTAATGCTGGTTGTTGACCAGAAGGTTTACCTGTACGACGATATAAGTTATAAGACTCAATACCATTTCCATGAAGGGCAACCCAATATTCTGTAGCTACAACATTTAATTTTGCATCTGCAGAAGGAGCAGCATCATACTGAGCTAAAATATAATCAACATATTTGGTTACATCATCAGCCCATTTGATACCTTTATCTGCTTCAAATCCTGCAATTTTCGATGCCTCTGAAGTACCTAAAGCAAGAGAACGAACATCGGCGAAAGATTTTTCCAAAGCAGATTTCAATAAAGCTCTAGCATCACCTGTAGTTTTCAAAGTAAGTGCCGATTCAGCCAACATAAAGTCAACAAAAGAGCGCATCATAATAGGGTGAACACCAGCACCACCTGCTCCGGCACCTAAAGAAACACCTCTATTTCCGTCATTATCATATAAACCTCCAGCAGGATAAATACCCCAAGCCGTACGTTTTAAACCATCAGGTGGAATACCTTCATTATTTAGATGATCACGACCCCAGTAGCCTGCGCTTGGTGTAGGAACACAAAAAACATCTTTTGTGCCATAGTGATTAGGCTTTACCAAGGTGATACAACGAAGTTCATTAATATCCTTTGTATTTGCCGTGGTTTGACGGTAGAAATAATATCTGATTCTTGGATCCTGGAAACCACGACCTCCATCAAATAATTGAGCCATGTATGAATTTGACTGATAATCACCTCCACCTGTTGGGCTATATTGCCCGGCGTAACGAGGATGACGCGTGTCAGGATTCGTTAAATTTGTTCCAAATTTGAAAGAAAAATTTTGTCCTGCAGTTGAAATCAATTTGTTTTCTGCAACTAAAGCATTGATTGCAGAGGTAGAACCTGCTACATCAACAAGTCTTCTATTCAAATAATATTTCAATTTCATCGTATTAGCTACACGAATCCAGCTGTCTGTATTTCCACCATAAAATAAATCACCTGTAGCACCAGACTTAGATTTTGCATTGAAATTTTCAATGGCTTTATTTAAGTCAGCTAAAGCTGCTGCATAAACGTCAGCTGCTTTATCTACATTGGGATTAAAATTTGAAGGATCAACAGCCTCTTTAAAAGGAACATCTCCGAAATAATCTACTAAGTTCATCAAAACCATAGCACGAACGACTCTGGAAATACCTGCATGCACAAATAATTCTCCCTTTTCAGCAATAGATATAGTTGCTGCAACATCAGCCAATACACCAGCATAGGAGCTACTCCAGCGACCGTCAGAACTACCTGGGGAAACTGCGTTATCATAAATAACAGATCCTTGATTTAACATTCTTGTTAAACGCATACCAGGATCACTAAATCCGTTAAAATTTCCTGCATATCCAGTAGTCACTGAATTGAGGAGATAATTGATATCAGCATTATTAACCGTTACAGCATTGGGGTTATCAAGCAAATCTAATTCGCATGAACTAACCACGGTAACCGCCAATATCAAAAACAACATTTTGATTTTATGTATCATTTCTTTGTTTTTTAATTAAGACGAAAAAAATGTGGCAATACTGCCAATTAGAAAGTTAGTTTTAAAGTTCCACCTACTCTGCGTGCACTTGGACCAGTTAAAAGCTCAAAACCTAAACCGTTACCTACTCCTAAACCAAGGTTATCAGTATCAAGATTAAGGCCAGAAGGAAGATTAACTGCTTTATACCAAAGATTATTTCCACTAACAGAAAGAGAAATTGCTTTAAATGGTGTTTTCTCAACTAACTTTTGAGGAATAGCGTAACCTAATGAAACTTCTTGTAAACGAATAGTTGTTCCATCATACATACGACCTTCATCACCAAAGAAATATAAATTGTTGAAACCTACGTCCGCTGCAGTAACCTGTTTGTTGTTTGGGGTTCCATCAGATTGAAGAACACCAGGGAAAATAAAGGTTTGTGCACGGTCATATACATCTTTGCCTGTATCACTGGTAAGACCTCTTCCCATCAATGCACCAGCAGTACTACTGTAAAGTGCACCACCATGACGATAAGAAATCATGAAATCAAGCGTAAATCCTTTATAGTTGAATCCATTGATTAAACTTGTTGTAAATGCTGGATTAGGGTCACCTAATTGAATAGCGTCAGGTGTACTTACTAAGTATCCACCACCATCAACAAGAACTTTACCTTCCGCATTTCTTCTATAACCAATACCTTTAATCATGTTAAATGGCTTACCTACAATAGCATAGTTACCTAATGAGCCACCAAAACCACTCACCTGAACTTCTTTAAGGGTTCCACCAAGGTCTAAAACTAAAGGTTTATTTCTAGTAAAATTCAAGGTAACATTCCACTGAAACTCTGGTGTTGAAACCGGGGTTCCTGTTAAAGCAACCTCAACTCCTTCGTTTCTAATTTTACCAATATTGATAGTAGTAGAAGAATAACCTGTTGCAAAGTCAAGGGGCGCACTCGTAATCAAATCACGCGTGTCACGACGATAAACAGTTACATCAAGTCCTAATAAACCTTTTAAAAGTTTTGCTTCGATACCAAATTCAAACTCTGTATGTAATTCAGGACGTAAATTAGGATTACCCAAAGAATTATTTACTGCATGACTTTGTACAGCGGCACCTGAAGGCAATAACCATGCACGGGCGCTTTGATCAAGAATATTTCTTGTTTGATATGGGCGAGGGAAACCTGCAGAGGTTCCTACACCTGCTCTGATTTTCAAGAAATTCAAGAAATCACTGGATAAACCAGGAAAAGCAGAAGTTGGAACGAACGATAAACTGGCAGAAGGATAAAGAATACGACGGTTTTCTTTTTCAACCGTTGAAGTCCAGTCATTTCTTCCCGCAAGATTTAAGAACAGGTAGCTATTGTAATCTACGGTTACTTCACCGAAAATACCCATTCTGGTTTCTTCCTGAATCCCATCAGAAGCTACGTTATCGATGAAATTATTATGGCGGAATAAATCCCTTGCCAACTGGTTCTGGCTTTGTACAAATACGTTGCGATAAGTATCGTTACGCATATTTCCACCAAGACGCGCAGCAACGCTTAATTTTTTAGAAATAGCTTTACTATAGCCTAAGATTACCGTGTTATCCCAAATGGTATTTTGGATGTCCCACGTATTGTAGTATCCATTAACAAATGAAACACCCCCTTTATTGAATCTAAATTCCTGAGATTCGCTGTAAGTATCCAGACCAACTTTATACAATAAAGTTAAATCTTTTGATAACTGATAGTTAAAGCTTGTTGCAGAAAAAATACGATTTACAACACCAGATGTTTCATAGTTTTGAAGTACCCAGCGAGGATTAGGTATATCATTACCTCCTCTAAAATAAACAGATGCTTTTGAAGTTGGATCTTCGTAAGGCCATCCCATCAAGTCAACCTGACGAGGTGTGTACATAACGTTTGCTAAAACTGATGGGAAATCATAAGCATTGTTTCCACCACCACCACTCAAAGGAGGAGAATACTGGTCTGTATTAGAATAGCTGAATGAAGTAGTTACCGATAATTTGTTCGATAATTTAGCATTTAAACCTAATCCTAAATTTAACTTCTTCAAACCATTGTTAGGAATATACCCTTGCTCATCTAAATAACCTGCAGAAATGTTATAACTCACGTTATCACCTCCACCAGAAGCATTTACACTTGTGTTATAGATGTTACCCTGACGGAAGAAATCACTAATATTATTAGGAAATACCTCCATTTTGTAAGGAGAAACAGAAGCAACGTAATCAGCTTGACCAGCTCTTAATGCAGCATTAGAAAGGAATGCATAAGGGTGGTTTGTTAACGCAGCATTTGTGTTTTGAGAAGGATATAATTTTGCCTCCTCAATGGTTGGTCCCCAGTTACTGAAGAAATAACCAATATTTTGCTGGAAACCTCCAACATAAGTATTCTGATATTTTGGTAAATGAGCCGTATTGGTAAATACTGACTGAGTTACCTGAAATTCAGCTTTTCTTGCTTTTTTTGAACCACTTTTGGTAGTCACAAGAATTACCCCATTACGACCCTGATCACCATAAGTTACCGTTGCAGCAAGACCTTTCAATACCGTTACACTCTCGATACTATTTGGATCAAGATCTAGGAAACGACTTGAAGAAGACTGTCCACCCTGAGTGAAACCACCTCTTTGGTTCGTATTTGAGTTAAAAGGCACACCATCCACTACAAATAATGGCTGATTAGAACCTGTAATAGAAGAATATCCTCTAATAACGATATTTGTACCCGTTCCAGAGACACCTGAAGTTGACGTTACAGATACCCCAGGAATTTTACCCTGAAGTACTCTACCAACGTCCGCTAACGGTCTGTCCTGAATCTCCTTCTTATCAACTCCTGAAACGGCATAACCTAATGCCTTTTTTTCACGAGTAATACCTTGGGCTGTAACTACAACTTCAGAAAGCTGTTCAGCTCCTTCCGCAAGTATTACATCAACGGTGTTTGACGCACCCAATTCGACATCTTTTGATTCATAGCCAGTGTAAGAATACACCAAAACTTTTGAATCAGAAGGTACAGACAAACTGTATCCTCCATCGATATCCGTTACGGTTCCAGAGCTGGTTCCTTTAACCACCACGCTGGCACCGATGAGCGGCTCACCACCTGCATCGGTTACTTTACCACTAATCGTTCTTTGTGCAAATACACTAATCGCACCAAAGAAAGTTAGTGAAAGCACTAGTAAGTGTTTTTTCATACCAATCTTAATTTTGTTAATGTGTAAAAAAATTTACGTAAAAATAATACAAATCTTAAGTTTACCAAATAAATGTAAACCTAAAATAAGCATTACCATTACATAAAACGGTTAATGAGATGAAATGCTGCCTTTATGTATATATTAACCTTAATTTAAGGTGGCGATGATGGTTTTATTACCTACGGACACGTCACCTATTTTAACATTAATTTTTGCATCCAGCGGTAAAAATAAATCTACCCTGGAGCCAAATTTTATGAATCCAAAATCTTCCCCTTGTTTAACTTCCTGTCCTACTTTTACATAACAACAAATGCGACGTGCAACAGCACCGGCAATTTGCCTGACTAACAAGGCATTTTTCCCTTCGCCAAAAACAATAGTGGTTCTTTCATTTTCAGTTGAGGACTTTGGATGCCAGGCAACCAAAAATTCACCCGGGTGATATTTAAAATAGTTGATTTTACCCCCAACAGGATTCCTGTTAACATGCACATTCAACGGCGACATAAAAATAGATACCTGAATTCTTTCTTCTTTGAAAAATTCATTCTCTATAACTGGTTCTATGACCACAATTTTTCCATCGGCAGGGGCATAGACCAGATTGTCGTTATAATCTTTAATTTTTCTTACCGGATTTCTGAAAAACTGCGCAATTAAGACAAAAATTACCAAGCTCACAGAAATTCCTAACCATAGAAAGTCAGGGAATAAAAAATACGTCAGCAAAGAGAGAAAAATTACATCTACTGTGGCTATTGTTAGCCAAAAAAAGCCTTCCTTATGAAAAATCATCATTCTGATATTTTAAAAAATAATTATTTATTTACAAACCAAAAAAGATAGATGGCACAAAACGGCAGATGGAAAATGAAGGCATCGAACCTGTCCAGAAAACCACCATGCCCGGGAAGTAAACTTCCAGAATCTTTTGCTTGCTTTTCCCGCTTTAATAAAGACTCTACAAGATCACCAATGGGTCCGAACACACTGATAATCAAAGCTAAAACGCACCAATGGGTTATTTGAAGATTTGTATAAGGCATGTATGTCAAAGCAAAGGCAAAAATAATAGCAAAAATCAACCCACCTATAAATCCTTCCCATGTTTTTTTAGGAGAAATGCGCTTCATTAATGGATATTTTCCAAATAGTTTTCCAGAAATATAAGCGCCGGTGTCATTTGCCCAGGTTAAGAAAAGCAAACCTGCTATCCTTCCTGGTAAATAGACCTGGCTATCCATACTTACCCACAACAATATCGCAAAGGGAACACCTATATATACGGTAGCCATAGCGAAATAACCCATATTTTCAATGGAATGACCTTTGCCAAAAAACAAGGCTAATGTAAAAATGATGAAATATAAAGCCGGGTATAGCATTAAATACCTCTCCAGAAAATGATTATTAAGATAAAGCACCATGAGTATAAAAGGAAACAATCCTAAAATGACCACGATTAGTTTTGTGCTCGTTGATGTATCATTTATTACTAGATTAGAAAACTCGAATAGACAAAGGGCGGCAATGAAAAAGAAAAGCAATGAAAAAGAAGCAAATCCACTAAAAACACAAGTTAAAATGACCAAAACAAAAACCAGCCCGGTAAAAAACCTTGTTTTCATCTATTTAGCTTTTAATTTATTGAAATAAAAGAAAACACCGACAGTAAACAGGGCGGAAATGATTACCCAAATCACATCGGGATTTGGTACTAAATTATCTGGTAAAACTTCCTCACTTTGAATATTAAGAAATTTAGATAACACCTGAACCCCATTAAAAACAAAATGCCCCCAGATGGCTATCCAAATATTACCAGAAAAAAAATATAAATAACCCAACAGGATACCTAAAAACATCCTTGGAATAAATCCAGCAAATTGAAAGTGAATGGCACTAAAAATAATTGCTGTCATTACAATGCCCATCCAGGGTTTCGGAAGAGATGTTACCAATTTTTTCTGGATAACTCCCCGAAACAACCATTCTTCGCAAAGGGCTGGAATAGCGGCCATGACGATAACATTTTGAACAAGCTCAAAACCATCCTCCATTTTCAGTAAAGCCGTCAATGTTTCATTAGCTCCCTTTTCAAGCGCTAATAAGGATTCAGGCAATGGAAGCAATAGATTTTGGCGGTAAAGCCATTCAACGAGAGGGAATGAACCTATAATCCACAAAGGGGTAATTATAATAAAATAAAAAAAAGTAGCTGAAGGAACGAAGGAAGCACCTACCCTTTCCTCTTTAAAATAATATATACGATACACCAGGGCGGGAATCAAAAAAGTAAATATCTGGCTGGCCATATTGACCCATCTCAAAACATCTCTTTCTAATTTTTCATACCCGGAAGCAGGTACTTTTATAAGATCTGCCACTGTGAAGCCGAAAAAATTGGCTATAGCCGTACTTACACCAGTGCCAATTAAAGCGCCAGAAAGCACCACTACGACGAGCAATAAAAAGAAGGAAAACAAGTCTAATTTTCTTGAAAACATGCGCGATTTTAAATCTATTTTTCATTTAATTTGGTAAAATTAGCTTAAATTTTGATTTTTGTCCCACATTTGTCTTAAAAAGCCTCTTTATGACTCGATTAAGCGTTAATTTAAATAAAGTTGCCCTCATAAGAAATGCTCGCGGAGGAAATCTTCCCAACTTATTACAGGTAGCTTTAGATTGTGAAAAATTTGGAGCAGAGGGAATTACCGTACATCCAAGGCCCGATCAACGACACGTAAGATACGATGATATTGGTCCATTAAAACAGAACATTCAAACGGAACTTAATATTGAAGGTAATCCAACGACCGATTTTATAGACCTGGTACTTGAACACCGACCTGCGCAATGCACCTTAGTACCAGATGCTCCGGAGGCACTTACCTCCGATTCAGGCTGGAATACCCTTACAAATAAAGATTTTCTTATCTCCGTTTGCAATCTTTTAAAGGCGGCCGGGATTCGCGTTTCCTTATTTGTTGATCCTGTAGCAGAAATGATACAAGGAGCAAAAGAATGCGGTGCTGATTGTGTTGAATTTTATACCGGCCCCTTTTCGAAAAACTTTTCGACTGATCCGGAAGAGGCGGTTAAAAATCATGTTCAGGCAGCATTGTTAGCTCGTTCTCTTGGACTAAAAATAAATGCCGGACACGATCTTAATTTGGATAATTTATCGTTTTATGCGCAAAAAGTACCCCATTTAGATGAAGTATCCATAGGACACGCCCTAATTTCGGACGCTTTATATCTTGGTTTGGAGGAAACGATAAAACGCTATAAAGCTGCATTAAAATAACATTTTATTCTCCATAAATTTAAATTAAACATTATGACTGAGGAAATACAAACCAGTGCTACTCATTTAAAAAGAATATTTGTAGCTTCCAGGTTACCCGATGCATTGAAGCCACTGCAAGAAATTGCCGGAAATTTATGGTGGTCCTGGCACAGGGAGGCCATGGATTTATTTGAATCATTGCAACCTGAGGCCTGGGAAGCAAGTCAATGCAACCCATTAACCATATTAGACCAGTTAGGCAGTGAAAAGGCATTATTGTTAGCCAATGATCCACAATTTATGGCTAAAGTACAGCAAGTTTATGCTGACTTCAAGACCTACATGAATAAAACACCGGACACCAAAGAC
>Ga0247841_10010827_pt1 | contig 12311 bp, 11 predicted proteins | sample LaCruzMarch2015__2_FD_192410 | JGI IMG/M metagenome (GOLD analysis project Ga0247841, IMG submission 192410) | Freshwater microbial communities from meromictic Lake La Cruz, Castile-La Mancha, Spain - LaCruzMarch2015_18m | ecosystem: Environmental > Aquatic > Freshwater > Lake | place: Spain... | reverse complement strand
GGCGAGCTTGGCGATGCCCTGCCCGTACGCGGTCGTATCTTCCACCGGTTCGGTCAAAGCGATTTGGACGAGGAAGGCGAAGTTCGTGTTCTCGGAGTGCTTGTCCTTCATCGAGTGGCCGTTCACGCACACGAAGCCGTCGTAAGACTCGGTGATGATGTAGCCACCCGGGTTCGTGCAGAACGTCCTGACGAAATCGTCGTACTTCTTCGTCCGGATGTGGAATTTGGGGTCCCAATTGATTGCCGTGACCTCGTCCATGATTTCGTTGGGGACTTCGACCCGCACTCCCACGTCGAGCGGCTGGAACTTGGTCTGAATCCTGTTCTTTTTGCAGATTCCGCCGAACCACGGCGCGCCGCCCCGCCCCGAAGCCACGATGACGTAATCAGCCGGAATTGAAGACACTTTGTGGGAGCGGCAGTCTTTCACGACGACGCCCGTCACTTTCCCGTTCTCGATGACGAGTTCTTCCGCCTTCGTGTTCACGAGGAGCTTCACGCCCTTCTTCTGCATTTCGGCGACCATCTTGCTGACTAATTCCGGCAGGTGGTCCGAGCCGATGTGCCGCTGGCGGATGGGAATGTACTTGACGCCCGCCATCTTCGCTTTGCGCTCCAGCTCCTTCGTCTTCTGGCCCACGCCGCTCACGGCGATGTCCTTCCCGCCGAAGCGCACGAACATGCCTTCCACGTAGCCGATGAGCTTGTACGCCTCGTCCTTGTCCACGAATTCGAGGAGGCTCCCCCCGATTTCCGGGTTCAGGTTCAGCTTGCCGTCAGAAAAGGTTCCGCCGCCCCCCACGCCCTGGATGAAGCTGCACGGCTTGCACTTCGCGCAGTGCCCCAAGTGAAGCATGGGACAGTTGCGCTCCTTCACGTTCCTGCCCTCCTCGATGATGACCGGCTTCACGCCGTGCTTGCTCAACTCGTACGCCGCCGTGAGGCCGGCGGGGCCTGCGCCGATGATGACAACCGTGCACGAAGAACCCATTGGCGAGAACACCGCCAAACTTGGGGGATAAATTGATTATAAACCATCGCTTTCAATAAATCCAATGAAGGTTGAGTGTATGAAGGTAACGTTCGCCCTCCTCGCGTTCATGGTCATCGTGTTCATCGCAGTCCAAGTCCAATTCCTGCCCGATGCCATCGGGAGCATCCTCCAGTTCGACCCGAGCCACCTTCAACTGTGGATGTTCGTCACGAGCATATTCGTGCACGCCAGCTTCCCGCTCATCGCCTTCAATGCCGTCGGACTTATCATGTTCGGCCCCGCCTTGGAACGCCGCCTGGGCGAGGTCCACTTCCTCGCCCTCTTCCTGCTCGCCGGAATCGCCGGAAACGTCGTCTACTACGCAGCAATCCTCGCCGGAATGACGGATTCCACCGTCGTCCTCGGGGTGAGCGGCGCCGTGTACGGAATCCTCGGTGCCCTCTGCACCCTCGACTCCAAACTCCCCGTCTTCTCGTTCCTGCCGTCCCTCAACATCATGTACGCCACCGCCATCTGGTTCATCGCCGAAACGGCGCTCGGCTACCTCGACCCCACCTCCGGCTTCGCCAGCTTCGCGCACATCGGCGGGCTCGGACTCGGCCTCGGCTACGCGCGATGGCGGGAAGACGCCGAGCGCGGGAACGTTCAAATAGCTAACGTGGTTAACATTACCAGCAAGCCCCCGTAGCTCAGCGGTAGAGCGATTGCCTTGTAACAGCCCTTTTCAGCCCTTTTCCCAAGGGCCACGCTCGCAAACCAGGTTGACCGGTTTGCTCGCTGCCCTAGGTAAAAGCGCTGGCGGAAAAACGTGGAGAATGGCTGCTCGATAGCAATAGGTTGCGAGTTCAACTCTCGCCGGGGGCTTCTCGACTGAGTCAAGAAGCCCTCCGTTTGGAGCGTCCTTGGTTTGTTCAAGGATACTCGCGGGGGGTTCTTGATGAAGTCAAGAATCACCTTTCTGCGCGGCTGGGATGTGGCATGAAAATGCCACATTTGACGCCAAGACTCATTAGACGGAACGCGCAGAGGTGTACAGCATGGAAGAATTCGACATCCACCACCAGAAGCGAACGCTCGACGTCAAACTCCGGTGGCTGGAAAAGACGAAAGACGTCAATCCCGACGACAAGAAACTGATACTCGACTTCTATCGGGATTCGACAACTCGGGGTATGTCCAAGGCGCGGCATTTGAAGTACCTCCTCATCCTCCCCCAGCTCTCCAAAATGCTGGCAATCGGGTTCAAGAAGGCCTCGAAGGAGGACGTCAAGAATTTGGTCGTGAAGATTGAGGAGAAGGAGTTTTCGGAGTGGTACAAGAAGGACTTCAAAATCGCCCTCAAAATGATTTTCAAATGGCTTAACGGCGGCGAGGAGTACCCGCCGGAAGTCAAATGGATCAAGGCGGGCTTCCGCAACGAGAAGCACAAGCTCCCCGAAGACCTCCTGACCGAGGATGAGGTAAAGCGGATGGCGGAGGTTGCGGGGAACCCGCGGGACAACGCGTTCATCCAGCTTCTCTACGAAACCGGGTGCCGAATAGGCGAGTTGCTCACCCTGCGAATGAAAAACGTGGCCTTCGACGAATTCGGGGCAATCCTCCGCGTGCAAGGCAAGACCGGCGACCGACGAGTCCGCGTTCTGGCCTCGTCTCCTGCCTTGGCGGCTTGGCTGAACCTGCACCCCAAGCACGACTCGCCGGAGGCCCCGGTATGGGTTTCGCGGGCGAGTAAGAAACAACTCCTGCCGTTCAACTATTCAACCGCCAACGTGCTCCTGAGGCGCTTGGCGCGCAAGGCTGGAGTGAACAAGCGGGTGAACCCGCACATCTTCCGCCACTCGCGAGCGACCGCATTAGCAAACAAGCTTACGGAAGCCCAAATGAAGGAGTACTTCGGGTGGGTGCAATCCTCCGAAATGGCCTCAATCTACGTCCACTTGTCGGGCCGCGACGTTGACAGCGCGTTACTGGCGTTGCACGGCCTAGCCAAACCGCAAGACAAAAAAGAAGAATTCCACGCCGCAATCTGCCCACGCTGCAAAGAAAACAACGCGCCTGCCTCCAAATACTGCCTCCGCTGCGGCTCACCCATGCAAATGCAACTAATAACCAAAATCGAGAACGAACGAAAAACCGGAGACAACGTCATGGACAAACTCATGGAAAACCCCGAATTCAAGGAGTTTATAGCCAAGAAGATGGTTGAGTTAAACCTCGCCCCGGCGCTTTGAATCCCTTTTTTCTTTCGCTTTCTCCTTAGGGGTGGGATGGTTAGCGTCAAATTCGGCATTTTTATGCGTATTAGAGGCCTAAATTCTGGGCGCTGGAACCGCGTTTTGTCCTAGGAAATTCCTAGGAAATACGTCGAAGGAATTCTTTCCTAGGAAATGAGCTGTCTGCGGCAAAGCCAATATACCTCAATTGTCACGAGATAGCGCGGTTTGCATGGTCTCAACCGAACTGGTGCTCAAAATGATGGACATGATTCCTGACAGCGGCATTAGCGTGCACCAGCTAACCTGCAAAACCTGCCTCGACCACCGGACGGTACGGAAGTACCTCGACCTGATAACTGCAATTCAAGAACGCCAGAAAATATACAAAGCACAGGTTGGTCTTCGCATTTTGGTGAAGCGGGAAAAATGACACGACGCATTAACCTCCATAAATAAAGATGTTAATTGCGAATGGAGTTAAGTGCTTAGGAAAGTTTAAGAGTCAACGATTAGCATATGCGTATGTGGGCAAAATGAAGCGGTTAGTTGGTTTAGTGCTTATCGGGGTATTCCTGTTCGGTTGTATCATTAGCCCGCCGATTACAACGCCGACTCCAACGGAAAGCATTACTCCGCCCCCAACACAAACGGCTACTCCCGCGCTTACTCCAACGCCCGCCCCGGTGCCATATTGCGGGGACGGTGTTATCGACACTGGCGAACAGTGCGAACGGGGAAGGGAATGCCCACCGGGAATGTCTTGCACAATAAACTGTACGTGCCAGACCCTTCAGGTGTACACGCCAACCCCGGCGCCCACACCAACCCAAGCACCTACACTGAGCGCTTGCGGCAGGATAGATACGCCAAATAATTATACGCTTAGCAGCGACCTTAATTCTTCTGGCAACTGCATCATCTTTGGTCCAGGTGCAAACGACTCAACGCTCAACTGTAACGGTCACACAATAAATGGTCCAAATATCTACGACCCAACCGGCCCAAGTTACTATCTCACTTTCATGACTGGCACCGGCATCCTTCTGGATGGAGTGACTGGAGTAACAATAGAAAACTGCAGCATCACTAATTTTCTGTATGGCATCAGCTTAACACGCACGCGCAACAGTACGATACGGAATGACTTGGTCAGTTCAAATAAATACGGGATTTTCACTTCATCCTCGATCCTTAACATTATCACAGGTAGTACCGCAACCGGCAACTGGGCAGGCGTTTACATGTGGGACGCGAGTGTCAATGCTGTATTGGATACCACTGCGCTAAGCAACATATATGATATTTATTGTGGTGGCGAGAGTCCTGGCAACAGTTTTGATCGAGTTACTTGCGTCACGAATTACGCTTGCGGTCCAAGCTTATGCAGCTGCCCGCCTACTGGTTGCTAATTAGTTAAACGTAGAATAGTTACGCCACTACAGGATACCGGAGTTGAAAAGACTTAAAAGTAATCGAATAGTATAAACGTATGGGTGGGTTAAACGAAGCGTGTGTTGGGCTTATTATTCATCACAGTATTCCTATACGGTTGCACTCAGACAAACCCCCGTGAATATGTTTGTCCTAGCGGGCAAGTCGTTTTAGACCCTTCGCTATGCGCAACATCGACAGCAACGCCATTACTAACCGCTACTCCGACACCTTCTTTAATAAGCACGCCGACCCCCCTCGATTCTGGGAGAGATATCCGAAATGCCCGAGTTGCGACGATTATCAAAGATGCTATCGCGAAACAGACCCAAATCGGCGTATACCGAGCGGACTATTCGATTAATCTTAGCGCAAATCTAGACTGGTTCGGAGGCCCGGATGGGGATAGAGGGGTAGTGAATGAATATAAACGGAGTTCTGAATTCTTAACCGGATGTTACGGGTGGGGAGAATCGGCAACTAGTTACAGTCTCATGTTCTTAAAAGATGAATCCCGAGAGATATTCAATGTTAGTGGCGTAAACTATCTCAGCGATACCCCACTTGCGTATGCACGTATGTCCAGTGTATCCACTAACGCCGCGAACACAAATGTCGTTCCATCATTCGGGGCGGACTTGAAATACTATTTGGCTACGCTCCTGCAGAACGGGATTTACTCGGATACAAAAGGCGGGTGGGAAGGTCAGACCGCTAATGGTTCGGAAATATTCCTTTTTAACCAAACCGAAATTCGTATAATCGCTAGAAACAGTATGATGAATTGGGATGCATGTGAACAAATTCACTTTATTGTTTCAAACAAATATTACCACTCCTGGTGCCTCGATAATGCTACCGGATTACCGACATACATCAACATTAGCTATAAAGGAGAAAACCAGGATGACGTTCATATTGAGTATAAAATGGCCACATTAGTTACCGTCGCAAATTTTGAATACTTATTAGTAAACGGTTCGTTTGAACGTCCGGCACTAAACACGAGTTACGTGATTCCAACCCCAACACCCCGGCCTACTCCGACACCTATAATGATCTATACGCCGAATCCGGTGATTACGCCCTCCCCAACTCCGGGAGCGAATACTGGCGGTTTAACCGTACGCGCTGAAACAGTAGCGCGATGCAGCCAGATGTCTACCCAAGATGGCCAAGACGAATGCTATCGCAGGGCCTCGGTACCAGTCACGGGGGAATGCAATTTGGACTATTGCCTCTTAATCGGGAGCCCTACAACAAAAGAACAATGCTTAACTATCGCAGCTAGCAACGCGTATATCTACAACTGCGGCACGGCAGCATGGCGCCGGGATTATTGCCAGTACCTCTCTACGCTCACAACGCGTGAAGCATGCTATTCGTACACGGCTAGGTGGCTCGGCGCGTCGTGGTGCAGTAGTATAACTACAACAAACACAAAAGATGATTGTTTAATGCACGCGGGTAAAGGATTATTCTGAAGGACGGGATTACGAAAACCGCGTGTATCAACGCGGATCGCCGGCGAGTGTGTCACTCACGTGTCTCGTAAAGTGAACCCATTTGCTTGGCTATTTGAGTTATCTTCATTCTTCCGCGTTCTGAAACCTCTTTTTTAAAGAAGTAACCGAATCGTGAATGGCTCGTGTCAAAAGTCAGAATACAATTCCAGGCAGTATCACTCCAACTCGATGTGTTTAATTCGAGTTCTCCTAGAACAATGGGAAACTGCGGGTAACGATATGTAGTATCGATCGCGAGTAACTTTATCTGCTCACGTCGATCCGCAAGCTGCTTCTGATTTTCCGGAGCCAAGACGTAGCAACGAAACGAATCTGTTGTTTCGAGCGGTGTTTTGAGTTCGATCGCGACATTTTCATCGGGGATAACAAAATCGACACTTCTTTCCGCGGTTTGACTTGGAACGTATGGGGGATAACCTAGCGTTTTCGTGAGCCCGTGCATTAACTCAAGCTCAGAGAAGAATGAGAAGAAGTCAGAAAGAGTCTTCCGTCGAAAACACTTACTATCTTCTCGTTGATACGTATACTCGTATCTGCCCAAAAAAAAATTAAACCGGTTTAATTTAGTTGCGTATTGCGGTTCCCGCGCGTTTAATACGACCCCAAAGAACTGATGGGCTCCTTTTCCGGTATTATACAAGGACGGGGCATTAATGCCCACTAATCGGCGGATAGCGGGATATTCGGAAAGATTATCTCGGATAATCTTCGGTACTTCGGGGTGAACCGCGAGGTGACAGTACTTTTCAGATTCTACTTCAAATTTTTGGCCACAGAATTGACAATGGAACAAAGTATCCCCCGTATCTCTATTACGTTTCTTTATCCTAGGTCAAGAATACATAAAAATGCCAAATGTGGCACGAGATTAATTGAGACCCTTCCATATTCAATTATGGCATGGCTTCGAAGCATTTGGTCGTCATTGGCGACTCGCGAAACATGGGTGAGGTTGCAAGCAACTCCGTCCAGCTCATCGTCACCAGCCCCCCGTATTTCAACGTAAAGGATTACGGGCAGGACAACATCGGCTCGATAAACGATTTCTGCGATTACCTCAAGGAGATGCAGGCGGTTTTCAACGAGTGCTACCGCGTGCTCGAGAAAGGCCGCTACATCTGCGTGAATATTTGCGATATCATCAGCAACGAGCGCAAATACCCCATCCCGGCAAACTATGTCTTCCTTCTCCAAAAAGCCGGTTTTGAGTACCGCGAAGACATCATTTGGCGCAAGCCCGCGGGAGTTGGCGCGAACGGATCCGGTGGCGCAGCCAAGCGGTTTGGTTTACTGATTCAGCACCCGTACCCGATGTACTACTTCCCGAACAACATTTTTGAGCACGTCCTCATTTTCCGCAAGGGAAAGTTTGACTACAAAACGGTAAGCCAAGAAGAGAAGGAACGGGCGGAAATCGACGTTGAGGAGGCTAAACTCCGCTGGAATAGCGACGTTTGGGATATGCACCCGGAAACCCACCGCGATGCCTCCGAGGTCAAGCACCCCGCGATGTTCCCGGAGGAGCTTCCCGAGTCGTTTATTCGGCTTTACACGTATGAGGGGGAAACGGTGCTGGACCCCTTCCTCGGAAGCGGCACGACCACGAAAGTTGCCGCACGCCTCGGCCGCAAGTCGGTAGGATACGAACTAAACCCCGCGTACCTGCCGTTAATTCGGAAGAAGTCTCGCATCGCCCCACACGAATTGAAAATCGTTTACTCGAAGGAGGGATCTAAATGAAAAAGAAACTGGTAGCGGCCGCTTTGCTTGCGTTGCCGGGATTGGCGTTCGCGGCGAACTTCGTAATCCCGCCCGAACAACCGATTTGCCACCTGTACTCAATAATCCAAATCTTGGGCACGATTGGCGGAATCATTGCCGCAGCGTACGCCGGCTTGTCGCTGGCCACGAATCACGAGCCGAACGAGCGAAACAACGCCAAAATGCTGTTGATGGGCGTTATTCTCGGCTTGATCGTGATTTGGATGGCTCCCTTGCTCGTCCAGAACCTCGTTGGATCTGCGGGAGTCTGCGGGTGGTGAAACCCCATGTCTTTCGATTTTTTTTCTCTCGCCCAAACGCTCAAAGAACTCGCCATCCTCGCCTCCGTCGTAGTAATTGGGTACGCGGGTTTGAAGCTCATGACGAGCACGAGCGCTTTCCAGCGCGACGAGTGGAAGGAGATTGTTGCGGGCGTGATTTTTGGCTTGGTGTTGCTCTTCCTCGCCCCGCTCATCGCCCAGCAGTTAGGAGGAGCAACGTATTGCAGGTGATCCCATGAAAACCGTCCTCGGAGTACTCATCGCCCTCGCGTTCATTTCTGCGGTAGTTCTCGCGGCTGACCTGCCTTCGCCCCCTGACTCGGGGTATACGGAGATAGCGGTAGCCTTGCGAGACTTGATTTGGGCGATTAACCAGCTTCCGGGCTTGATTGTAAACGCGTTCTTCGCGTTCCTCGTCGCCGGCTTAATGGCTTCCACGCAGCAGTTAGTTGACGCGTCGTTCCACTTCCTGTTCTCCGCGCCGGACCCGAGCCTGTTCTGCACGCCTTACAACGCCGTGCTATCCATTCTGGAGAGCGTTTACTCCGTCCTCCTCATGGGGCTGGCGCTGTACTTCATCGCGCGCGCAACCGACGTCTCGGGCAGGGTGGCGGCCAAGCGGTGGCTGGAACGCATGATCGTGATGATAGTCGTGCTCTCGTTCGCTTACCCGTTCTTTGAGACAATGCTGGACTTCAACACCTACCTCGCAACGAACTTGGCGAGCTCGTCAATGGCAGTATTGTTCCGCTCTCCGGGAAGCTTTGCCTCCGCAATTCTCGCCCTCGTCCTCCTATTTCCCCTAATCTCCATGCTGATGCTCACGTTCATGACGCTGGTAGCCCGGTATCTCCTGATTCCGTTCGCCTTCCTCTTCTTCCCGGTAGCCATATTCCTGTACTTCATCCCAGCGACGGAGGCGTGGGGGAGGACGTTCCTCAAAATTATTTTCTCGCTCGTCTTCATGACCGCGTTTGACTCCCTCGTCTTGCTCGGGTTGAGCGCGCTCGCGAACGCTCACGACCCCAACCTCGCCTACGCCTTCACGAGCAGCTTCATTATGCTCTTAGGCTTCGGCGCGATAGGCGTCCTCAACCTCGCGTTATTCCTTATGGCCATCCTTTCCGTGGTCTCGCAGAGCAAGACGGTTCTAACCGTAATCGGAATTGGCGTTATCAGCAAGGTTGCGGCGGCGATACTATGAGCTACGATATACCCGACAAAATCCAGTACCGCGAAAAAATAGTTTTCGGCCTGGACTGGAGGCAGTTAGGCATCGCGGTCCTCTTCGGCTTCCTCGCCGTTTTGGCGTACCGGCTTCTGCCGCTCTCGGGAGACGCTAAACTCGTAGCGCCCGCCGTCTTCGTTTGCATTGGCGCGGTTTTCGTGTTTTTCAAGCTCGAAAACCCGTTTTTCGACCGCAAAGCGTATTACTCGAACCTACGGAGAGGCGGCGGCTTGGATAAGCACGTGCAAGCCTTCATCGGCGTGAGGAAAGTTGAGAATGACACGATTTACCTCAAAAATGGGGAGCTTCGCGCAATTCTGGGAGTGACGCCGATCAACTTCCAGAATTTTGATGACAGCCGCAAGAAGTCGGCCATCCTCAACTACCGGGACTTCCTCAACCAGCTCGTCCACCCCATCCAGATACTTGTCCGAACCGTGAACGTGGATTTGGCGGAGTATTACGCTCACAAGGACCAGCGGGTAGTCATCAAGAACCCGAAGTTAGAGTCCCTCTTCAACGAGTTCAAGGTTTGGGAGCACGCTTTCATCAAAGAAAACCACGTCAAAGAACGCTTGTACTACATCATCATCCCATTCAACCCGGACGCTTCAATCGTGACGAAGCCGAAGCAGTTCGGGCAGTGGTTCAAAGACGCGGTTTTCGGTGTTCTGAATTCCAAGCACAAGAAGTACCCGAAAATTCAGGATGAAGCGTACCGCAAGGAATTGAGCGACCGCACCCTCATTATCACCCAGAAACTGTTCAACTGCGGCTTAATCTCCCGAAGGCTCGAAAACGACGAGCTCATTTCACTCCTCATGTCTTACTTCGACGGCTACGTCGAAGTCAACGAGGAGTACCTACCGCGCTTAGTCGTAGCCAAATCGTTTTTCAGAGCGAAAAAGGGTGAGAAGGATGCCTGAACCGACAGAAGATGAAATAGAAAAAATGGTTGCGACGCGCGTTGAGCTCGCGTTGGAACGCCAGAAACCGAAAAAGAAACGCTTCCGCCTCCCGTTCTTCGGCGGGTCAGAGAAAAAGGAGGAACCCGAACCGATAGACCTCCTCCCGTATTTGCTCGCTCCTTCGAGCGTGGAGATTAAGCCGAATGAGGCGCGGTTCAACGAGTTGTACCACCGGGTTATCCAAGCCGTGGGGTACCCGCGAAACGTTGAGGACGCTTGGCTCTACGCATTCCTATCGAAGAACGAGAATTACGATATCTCCATGCATATCGAGCCGATGACGATTAACCGGACGTTGATTTACTTTCAGGACCAAATGGTGAAACAGGGCACGGATTTGTATCAAAGCCAAATCAAGGGAACGCCAAACCTCGCGCTCCAAACCAAGTACGAAGACACCAAACGCTTGTTCAACCTCCTCAGCAAAGGAGAAGAAAAAATCTTCCGCGTCTCACTCTACGTCGACAACAAAGCGAATTCGAAAGAAGAACTGGATACGCTTACCGAGAAGTGCAAGTCAAACCTGAACTCCATGCTCATCATCCCGAAAACGTGCGATTACCGGATGTTCGAGGGAGTAAAGTCTTGCCTGCCGCTCTGCCAAGACCAACTGAAAGTTCAGCAGGAGTTTACGACGAACTCCCTCGCCGCAACAATACCTTTCGTCTCGTCAGCTTCCCCCACGAAGAGCGGCGTTCTCTTCGGCAAGGAAGAGGAGAGCAAAACGCCCGTATTTATCGATTTCAACGCGTTGCCGAACAAACACTTTTTCATTATCGGAACATCAGGTTCCGGGAAGAGTTACACGGCGAAATACCTCTTGCTCCAACTCCTCATCTCGATGGACGCAAGAATCTACGTCCTCGACCCGACGTCGGAGTACAAGAAATTATGCACGCACTTCGGAGGGCAGAACGTTGAACTGTCGCGAACTTCGGAGAGCGTCATCAACGTTTTCGACCTCGCCAACCAGGATTACGGGAGCAAAATGCTCTCCCTCCTCTCCACCTTCGACTTGATCGTGGGGGGCCTCACGGAAAGCCAAAAAGGCGTGCTCAACCAACTCCTCATCCAAACCTATTTGGCTAAGGGAATCCTTCAAAACGACGTTTCTTCTTGGAAGCGCAGGCCCCCGACGTTCTCCACGTTCCTGAACATCGTGGAGAAAGTGCGCGCGGAATTCCTCGCGTCGGATAAATTGCAGAATAAGCAGGAAACGCGGAGTTTGGAAGTCCTTGCTACCCGCGCTAGAATGTACGCTAAAGACGGGTTCTTCGGCTTCCTTGACCAAGAAACCAAGATAGACCTGCAACGAAACTTCATCAACTTCGACCTAAGCAACCTACCATCCGCCGTAAAACCATTGATGATGTTCACGGTGCTGGACTTCATCGTGCGTGAAATCAAGCGGGACAACAAACCAAAAGTCCTTATCATTGACGAAGGCTGGGCGCTCTTGCGGAGCAAGGAGGCCGAAAACTACCTCCTCGACTTCATCAAAACTTCGCGCAAATACGGCGCGTCAATCGGCTTCATCACCCAAGAACTCGAAGACCTCTTATCCAACGATACGGGGAGGAGCATCCTCAATCAAACCTCCACAAAGATCTTGATGCGCCAAAACACGACGAACATCGACCTGATTTCGAACTCGCTTAAAATCAACGATTCCGAGAAAGACTTCCTCGTAAAATGCCCTAAAGGACACGGCGTCCTCATCACGGGAGACGACCACACCCGCTTCTTCACCGTGACTCCTAAGAAAATCCATGACATGATTACCACCGACCCGCAGGAAGTCGACGAACTCAAACGCAACGCTTCCGAAACCGAATCGACGCCTCGGAACAAGGAGCCGGAACCATTAAGCCCGGAAGAGGAAGCGAGGCAAGCGCTAAAACGGG
>Ga0247841_10010824_pt1 | contig 12314 bp, 10 predicted proteins | sample LaCruzMarch2015__2_FD_192410 | JGI IMG/M metagenome (GOLD analysis project Ga0247841, IMG submission 192410) | Freshwater microbial communities from meromictic Lake La Cruz, Castile-La Mancha, Spain - LaCruzMarch2015_18m | ecosystem: Environmental > Aquatic > Freshwater > Lake | place: Spain... | reverse complement strand
TCGATAGGTGCAGGCAATGACCCGATCGAGCGCTGAGGAGCTCAGGCCCAGGTCCTGGAGAAACATGTCGCGTTCCTCGGGGTCGCTGAGTTCGGCGAGTTCGCGTTCGAGTTTGGCCGAGACCGCGATGTGGGCCATGCCCGTGCTGTCGGCCGGGAGTTCGTAGCCCTTGAGTTTGGACTCGGAGCAGTTCCAGGCGTAGAGGATAGGCTTGGCCGTGAGGAATTTGTACCCTCGCAGGGTTGGTTCGGCCGCGAGTTCTGGGTTGGCGCGCAGCGGTTTTTCCGCGTTGAGCCAGGCAAGGGCCTTGTTCAGAGCCTCTACCTCGACGGGGTCCACAGCATTTTTGGCCTTGCGCCTGTCGAGCGCGAGTTTTTCCTGGCGTTTTTCGGCCACGGCCATGTCGCCCACGAGTAGGTCGGCCTCGATGGAACGCCATTGTTCGTGCGGATCGTCCACGCCGGTGAAGTCGTCGAGCACGGCGAGCAGGCAGTCGTAGGGGCGGATTTCATTGAGCACGCGTTCCCCCAGGCCGTGGCCTTTGCCCGCGCCGCCTGGGATGTCGAGGTATTCGATTTCGCTGTAAGTGACTTTTTTCGGGGAGTAGAGTTTTACCAGCGGATCGAGCCGCGGCTCCGGGACCTTGACCATGGCCCTGTTGCCTGTCGCCGCAGCGCCTGGCGCGAGCGCGGCGAAGAGATCGCTCTTGCCTGCGCCGGCGAATCCGAATATCGCTGTTTTCATAAGTTCCTCATGTGGATCGAACTGAACGCCGGCCTCTGCCGTCGCTGTCGGTTAGGCCATAGCACCTCTTGGCGCGGGATGCAAAGGGGCGGGAAGGCGGCCCAGGGGCATTTCAGATGAAATAGCCCTGCCTTGAACGACCAGGGCAATCGCATCTGCAGATGGTCCTGCGGATTCTGGTCAATGCCGTTGACGCTCGCCTCGACTTGGCGTATGTTTTGCCAATGCGATACGAACGCGCAGACCGCGTCGGTGGGACCTATTCACCCCGGCTATTTTTTCCTCCTTCCCGTACGGGGAAACCATAAGCGACCCAAAACTCACGTTGGCGGCCGCTTGGTCGACTGATTTCCTACTCCCTTATTCGCGACGTCCCTAGGCTGCCACCACTGTGTGGACCGCAACCATACTGCTCCGGAGTGTATTCACATGCCCCAGCGCGCCTCCTTCGCCTACTTCGACAACTTTCTCGGCAACGCGCCGCGTTGGTATAAATTCACCGTACTCGCCTTTCTGGCCCTCAACCCCGTGCTGCTGTACACGGTCGGCGGGTTCTGGACAGGCTGGGCCATCGTAGCCGAATTCATCTTCACCCTGGCCATGGCCCTGGCTTGCTACCCACTGCCCCCTGCTGGTCTGCTCGCAATCGAGGCCGTGCTCCTCGGCCTGGCCACGCCCGACGCTGTCTACACCGAAGTGGCCGCCAATCTGCCCGTGATCCTCCTGCTCATGTTCATGGTCGCAGGCATCCATTTCATGAAGGATCTACTGCGCTTCGTTTTCACCAAACTCCTGGCCTCGGTGCGCTCCAAGACCGCCCTGTCGCTTTTATTTATGATCGTCGCGGCTCTGCTTTCCGCCTTTCTCGACGCGCTGACCGTCATTGCCGTGATCATCGTCGTGGCCCAGGGCTTCTACGACATCTATCAACGGCATCTCTCGGAAATCGGCGAAGAGGCCAGCGCCGACCCCACAAGATCAGCCAGTCCGGCCCCAAACGACGAACTGCGCGCGTTTCGTGGCTTCTTGCGCAACTTGCTCATGCACGCCGCGGTCGGCACTGCACTGGGGGGAACCACAACTCTGGTCGGCGAACCGCAGAACCTGCTCATCGCCAACGAAGTCGGCTGGCGCTTCGCGGAGTTCTTTCTCCGCACCGCGCCTGTCTCCTTGCCCGTGGTCATGGCCGGAATACTGCTCTGCTTTCTGCTCGAACGCTTCAAGCTCTTCGGCTATGGAGAGGAATTGCCCGCCTCGGTCCGCGATCTCCTGGTGCGCGAGGCAACTGCCACTGCCGCGGCCATGACCCCACACCGCAAAGCCCGACTCGCAGCCATGGCCTTCGGCGCCCTGACGCTCGTGGCTGCCCTTGGCTTTCATGTCGCGGAAGTGGGATTGATCGGGCTGGCTATTATCGTTATCCTCTCGGCCGCTACAGGCGAAATAAACGAGCACCGCATCGCCAACGCCTTTCTCGAGTCCATGCCCTTTACCGCACTGCTCGCGGTCTTCTTTGCCCTAGTCGCGGTCATCCACGCGCAACATCTGTTCGCGCCTGTGTCTTCACTGCTGTTCACTTTCGAAGGCAAGGCGCAGGTCGCGGCCTTTTATATCGCCAACGGCTTACTCTCCATGATCAGCGACAACGTCTTCGTGGCCACGGTCTACATGGCCGAGATCAAACAAGCACTTGCCACAGCGACCATCTCCAGAGCCCAATTCGAACTCCTGGCCGTGGCCATCAACACCGGCACCAACATCCCGAGCGTGGCTACCCCCAACGGCCAAGCCGCATTTCTCTTCCTGCTCACCTCGGGCCTGGCGCCGCTGATCCGACTCTCTTACGGACGTATGGTCATCCTGGCCCTGCCTTACACCCTTGTCCTGACCGCAACAGGACTCTGGGCCACCTACGTCCTGCTTTAACACTTGGGGCGGCGTAGCGAAAGGCGAACGGCACGCCGCGGCATCGGGCGAGCTTTTAAGCCGATTTTTCGGTTCAATCGCGAGTGGGGAAAAGCATATGAAATGCCCCTGAATAGAGCAGGTTTTGGGATTGCCCTTCTGGCGGAATCCCGCTATAAATAGATCTTAACCATTTCTTGGGTATCTTGCCGACCAACCGCACTTTGCGGTACGTCGATAACAATGCACTGAATCCTACGATGCTCGAACTCATCCTCGCTTCGCTGGTAGCGATGTTCATGTCTGCGGCGTGCTCTATCACCGAGGCCGCGCTGTATGCTGTGCCCTGGAGCCATATCGAACATCTACGCAAGGAAGGCCGTCGTTCTGGATATCTGCTCTTCAAGCTCCGCTCCGATGTGGAAAAGCCGATATCTGTCGTTCTCACGCTCAATACCGTCGCGAACACGGCCGGGGCCTCGATAGTCGGCGCCGCGGCGGTCAAGCTCTTTGGTTCTGCTTACATGGGCATCTTCGTGGCTGCCTTCACATTGGCCATCTTGATCGTGTCCGAGATCATCCCCAAGACCCTCGGGGTGGCTTACGCGAGACAACTGGCGCCCGCGTTGGCCCTGCCGCTTCATTGGCTGGTCATTCTCTTCACGCCGTTCATTTGGATCGTCAGCTTTCTGACCTCGCTGATCCGGCCGCGCACGGAAGGGCCGCAAACCACGGAAGACGACATCCGCGCCATCGTCAGCCTCACGCGCCGCTCGGGCCGTATCCAGCCTTCCGAAGAAGTCGCCATCCGCAACATCCTGGTTCTGGACACCAAAAGCGTCGCGGACATCATGACCCCGCGCACCGTGGTCTTTTCTCTCCCGGCCCAGATGACTGTGGAGCAGACGCGCAAAGAATCCGACCTCTGGCATTATAGCCGCATCGCGGTCTACGACAACGACGATGTCGAAGACATCGTGGGCGTGGTCTATCGCCGCGAAATCCTTCATTGCCTGGCCAACGACGAAAACGATACCCCCCTCAGCGTGATCATGCGGCCAGCCCGTTTCATTCAGGAGACTCTTTCGCTCGATCGTCTGCTCAGTAAGTTTTTGGAGTCGCACGTTCACCTTTACGTAGCGCTCGACGAGTACGGCGGCCTCGCGGGGGTGGTTAGTCTCGAAGACGTGATCGAAGAGATTCTGGGCAAAGAAATAATGGACGAAACCGACGAAATCGAAGACCTTCGCGCTCACGCCAGAAAACAACGCGAACAGTTTGCTAAGATAGACTGAAGCCCGCCCGTGACCGCGGCGGCTGGCTATCGCACCCTCACGAGTCTGGATTTTCCGTAACTCAGTCGCAGGAGAGAACATGGCGCAGAAAAACAGTAAAATGGTTTACATCGCAGCTTTTGTGTTGCTGGCTGGCGGGTTGGGATTTCTGCTCTTTTCCGGGTTGTCTGAAAACAGCGTTTATTTTTTGAACGTGGCCGAGGCTTTGGCCGTGGCGCCGGCAAAGCTCGAATCCGCGCGCTTGTTCGGCAAGGTGGACGGAGAGAGCATCGAGGGGGTGAAGACCGGCCCTGGGGTCAGATTCCGGCTGATCGACAAGGACGACACAGCAAAGTCCTTGTGGGTCGAGTACCACGGCGCGGTCCCGGACACTTTCAAACCCGGCGTCGAGGTCATTGTCGAAGGCGGCCTTCCCCGCGGCGAGAAGGTTTTCAACGCCAAAATGCTCATGACCAAGTGTCCGTCCAAATACGAAAAAGCGAAAAACCCCGGGGCGTAGGCCACGCTTGGCGCGTGCGGCCCACACCTCAGTAGAGACTCTAAGGCCCCGAAAGAGGGCTGACCACGAATTCCTCTTTCATGGGGTCGTAAGAGATTTGGCAGCGGTGCAAGGGCTCTTGGATAAGGAACGTGCTCCCCAAGCACTGAATGTTAGTGCCCGGATGGATGGTTTTGTGCACGCGGATGCGCGCCTTGGAAACTTCCATGACCCGTTTGCGCTCCAGGGCGATCTTGGCCTCGATCTCCTTGATCTTTTGCTGGGCGCGTATTTGGGCCTTGAGCATGCTCGCCACGGCCGGACGCTTCGAGGGCTGGGCATTGGCAATGATGGTCTTGGGATCCCCGGCGCCTATCACCCCCAGAATCTTTTGCACGATCGACTGCAATTCCTTGCGCTGCGAGATTTCCGGCTCGATAGAGCGCCGCTCTATCCCGAGAAGTATCGTGGTCTGCACCCCGAAGGACGAGCCAATCTCATTGGCTTCCACGCCCTTGCTGCAGCGGATCGTACTGCCGATGATCCTGCCTAAGCCGCGCGTGGCGATGACGCGTTGCGCAGAGAAAATAATGCAGTTTGCAATCTCGTTTTTGATATTCACGTCGCCGTGGGCCACAATCGTGGCGTTTTGAGCGTACAAGGCCGAGACCCCGCCCTTGGCCGTGATCTTGCCCTTGCTACCCATGACGATGCCGCTACGCACCTCGACATCCCCGCCCGCCTCGACAAAAGCGCCCTCGATGACGTCGTCGACCAGGATGTTGCCTGGCGCCTTGACCACAAAAGTCCCGAAGATCGTGCCCTTGACGTGCACCGATCCTTTTTCCAGCGCCACATTGCCGGTGGCCATGTTCACGTCGCGGACCTCGTAAACGTCAGAGACGTCCAGACGGTTTCCGACAAAGTGCACCATGCCTGGTTCGCGTGCAGAAAATTCCGTCCCGTCCGGGGAGGCCGTGACTCTTTCGCCGATGGTCATTTCGAAGGGTCTTCCGTCGCGCGCAGTAATGATCTTGCCGTAGACGTCCTTGCCAGCCAGGCCGCGCTCAGGGGGGTTCAGCCGTCCCAGGAGTTCCCCTTCTTTGACGCTACGCACCATGCCCCGGGAGCGGAAGTCGATGGACCCATCCTCGGCGACTAGGCCTACATCTGGCCTCTCGTCCTTAAATATCATCTCAAACCAGCCACGTTTGCCGTCTCTTTCACGGATGCCGCGACAGATGGCCACCTCCTTGACTGGATGATTTTTTTCTGTGGCCTCCGCAATGGCGGTCGAAAAGGCGTAGGTGTCGAGTTTGAGTTTGATGCCCATGCTGTCCAGCACGGCTTGCATGCGCTCGGGCGTAATCGGCGCGCCGCAGAAATCCTTAGAAAAAATAGTGGTCTTGACGAGCATGGCGTCACGCGAGACCGAGACCAGCTCTGTGCACGAAATATCGTTTTTAGCTATCGACGCCAGTCCAAACCGGTCGGTACGAACGATTAGACTCGTGGGGTCGATGAAGCAGCCGCCGTCCTCGGCAAAGGTGATGCCTTTGCCTTTCATGGCGCTTTCAGGCGCGACTTTATCGCCGGTGACGAGCTTGCCCGGTACGCCGTCCTGCGCCGGGATGAGCTTGGCGATGGCGTCGCCGGGAAAGACTGGGTAGCTCCAGTCGCCGAGCGGTTCGACTACCGCGTCCTTGGCCGGAACAAAGGCTGTTCCTTTGACTATTTCCAGGCCCTTGACCACGCGGCCCTGTTTAAGTTCTTCGATGAGTTTTCGGGCTGCGTCGGGCAAGGGGGGAAGCTTGATACCATTTGCGCCCAGGGCGTTGATCAGGGATTCGAGGGTCAGGTTACGGCCTAGGCCGCCAGCAGGCAGGCTGTCCGTGACCGTGGCCGAGAGACTGTCTTCGGCGATGGAGATTTCAATTTCCGCGTCGTAGTTGGCCAGCGTGGCTTCGTAGGTCCCATCGACGATCTTGGTGAGTTTGATGTCCTCTGGCCGAGCGTCCAGATTTTTGGCCGCTCGCGTACGAGCGTCTGGCTCGTCTTTGGCTTGGACAGTTACACGCAACGCACGCATGGGAGCTCACTTTGGCCAGCGGTTGAAGGAAACGCGCATTATTGATACGCTGTTCATATGCATTATGACACAGAACTGCAACCGGCACAAGATTAATGCTTTTTCTTTTTTTGGTGCGCGGGCTGGGCCGGAGGTCGCGCAAAACCACGATCCTACAGGAGGAGTCATGGAAAATCAGGGGAAGAAGATTGTTTTTATGCGTCCTTCGCCACACAACGCTGCCGGGGGAGAGCTTTGCGAGGGCCAGGGGGGCGCGGCCCGTGCGTCTTCGGGAATGGGCCGGGTAGCGACGTTCGCTGCCTTTCTGGCAATTCTGCTGGCCGTGTTTTTCTTTTTCGCCTTGCAGCAGCAGGTGTCGAGCGTGATTGCCGAGCTGAAGACCCATTCTTCGGGAATGAAGACCCAGGTCTCGGAAATGAACAAGCGCGTGCAGGGGTTGGAAGAAAAAATACCGGTCATCGACGCTGTTTCCGCCATGGCGCACCGGACCGTGCTACGTTCGATGCTCAAGGATGTGGAGCAGCGGATGGTTTTTTTAGCCAAAGAGGCCGAAACCGAAGAGCAGAGCGCCAAGCTGCATCAGGCGCGCGAACTGGTGTCACAGGTTCAGGCCGATCTCAAGGAGTGAGGCCCTGGCTGGCCTTATTCATGGCGCCGACCACGCGGTAGACGAGCGTGCCGAGTGCTTCGGCGCTTCTGTCTGCGATCTGTATGACTTCCTGGACTGAAACCGGCGCCATGCAATCTGGCAGATTTCGGTTGGTGATGCAAGAAATGGCTAGAATATCCATGCCTAAGTGGCGCGCGGCAATGGCCTCGAGCACGGTGGACATGCCGATGGCGTCGGCGCCAAGCTGACGGAAGAGGCGCGTTTCAGCCGGAGTTTCGAGGTTGGGGCCGCGGATGCCGATATATATGCCGCGTTCGAGCCGGATGCCGGCGTTCAGGGCTTGGGCCAGGGCGAGTTCTTGCAAGGCCGGGGTGTAGACCTGGCTCATGTCTGGAAAGCGTGGCCCCCAGGCGTCGTGGTTGGGACCAGCGAGTGGGTTTTCGGCCGTGAAGTTGATGTGATCGGCCACGAGCATCAAACTTCCAGCAGGCCAGAGCGGGTTGAGCCCGCCGGCCGCGTTGGTGATGACGAGCGTCGTTGCGCCTAGGCCGGCCAGGGTACGTACGCCCATGCAGACTTGTGCAGGGTTGTAGCCTTCGTAGAGATGGAAGCGTCCCTGGAGCGTCCAGACGGGCGTTTCGCCCAGCAGTCCGTAGGTCAGTGCGCCTGCGTGCGACTCGACGGTGGACTGGGGAAAGCCGGCGATTTTTGAGTAAGGGATTTCTTTTTTTTCTGTGAGCATGCCTGCGAGCCGACCAAGGCCAGTCCCAAGGATCAGGCCGATACGGGCCTGGTGACAAAGGGGGATGCGTTCGCGTATAGAGTTGACGGCTAGCTGGACTTTATTGTGATTTTGCATAATAATAAGGGGTGTTGTGCCTCAGTGTGGCGATGATGACGACAAACGTCGCCTGGAACCTTTGTAAGATAGGCTGAGCTCATGGATATTGCAACTTTTTTTGGGATCATCTTCGGATTTGCTCTGGTTTTCGGCGCCATTCTGCTGGGCGGGACGGTTTCAACTTTTTTCGATTTGCCGAGCGTGATGATCGTTTTTGGCGGGACGGTTGCGGCAATCAGCATCACGTTTCCGCTCGAAGAAGTCCTTCACGCCTTTCGGGGCGGCTTGCAGGTGTTCATGACCAAGCGTGTCAAGCCGCAGGAGGTGGTCAACACCATGGTGCGCATCGCGGAAATCAGCCGCCGCGAAGGGTTGGTCGCCCTTGAGAATATCCAGACCGAGAATGCGCTGCTAAAAAAAGCCTGCCAGCTCATTGCGGACAATGCCGACCCCAAGTTGATCCATGATACGGTGATGATCGAGATCGCGACCATGCAACGGCGCCACAACATTTCTATTTCCGTCTTTAAACGGCTGGGAGGGTTCGCGCCAGCCTTTGGCATGATCGGCACGCTCATCGGTCTGGTGCAGATGCTCAACAAGCTCGACGATCCGAAGTCCATAGGTCCGGCCATGGCCGTGGCGATCTTGACCACGTTTTACGGCGCCTTGCTGGCCAACCTCCTGTTCTTGCCGATATCTGGCAAACTCAAGGCCAGGACCTTGCAAGAAGAGGTACATTTATTCATCATTTTCGAGGGTGCAAAGTCGATTTTGCAGAACAACAATCCGCGTTTGGTGTACGAGAAATTGTCGTCGTTTCTGCCTGCCAAGGAGCGGAAACATGCACGGCGATGACCTCTTCATACGGCCGCCGGCTGAAGACGATGACGAAGATTCCATTTATGTCTGGCTCATCACCTTCGCGGACTTGTTCACCCTGCTTTTGGGATTTTTCGTTTTGCTTTTTTCCATGTCGCAGGTCGACGCCAAGCGGTTTACTGATTCTTTCAGCTCAGTGCAGCAGGCCTTGGGCGTGAAAGGCGGACCAAAGACCGTGCGCGCGACCGCCGAGCAGGGCGGCATCATGGACGCTGTTGCGCTGCAGCGGCAGTTGGTGGAGGCACAGCGCAAGGCCTTTGTCGATGTCAGGACTTTTCTGAATAAAAAGGGGGTGGAGGGCGTCATCGGAGGCATTTTCGACCAGGGGATCATCACCCTCGATGTCGCGGCCGGCGCCCTGTTTGAAAAGGACAAGGTCGAACTCACGCCCGGGGGGGAGAAGACCTTGCTCGTGCTCAAAGATTTATTCATCCAGCACAACGACCAGCGCATCAATATCAAAGGCTATACCGACGACCAACCGCCCGCGCCCGGCGGCAGGTTCAAGGACAACTGGGAGATCTCCGCCATGCGCGCCGTGAACGTGCTGCGCTTCTTTCTGAAAAATGGCATCGAGGAGAGCAGGTTTACCGCCACGGGCCTGGCCGACATGGACCCGCGCTATCCGAACACCTCGGATGAAAACCGGGGCAAAAACCGCCGGGTGGAATTTTCGCTGGAAAAGCGTATTACCAAGTGAAGTGGCCAAAAGAAGGGATAGACAGTGGACGAGTTTTCTTTCAACTTTCCAGATGAGGAAGCGCAACAGCGCCAGGCCTTCAGAACCAGAATACCCGGGCTTGAGGCGCGGCTCGAAGGCTGGAGCGCGACGTTTCCAATCAAGGACTTGAGCGCCACGGGGTTGGCGCTGGTTGACGTTGACGCCAGACTCAGGCAAGGCGACGAATTCGGGCTCGACCTCTTGTTGCAAGGCAAGCCCCTGATCGTCGGTCTCAAGGCCAAGGCCATGCGGCTTTTGGGAAAAGGCCTGATAGGCTGTTCCTTTGTCGATGTCGCCCCCCGCAACGAGGCCAAGCTCGACAAACTGATTCTGGAAGTCCAAAAGCGGATTATTGCGCTCAAAAAATCTAAAGGGTAGATGTGTAGATGGTTAGGTGGGGAGATGGGTGAAAGACAGCGACTGGAGACAATTACGCTTTTTGGCGGTTGATTCCGCTCTTTCTGTCCATATCTCCTTTTGTCTTTACCCTTCTGCTCATCTCAGCTGCTACTCATGTACTAAAAATGAACAACAGAGGGAGAGGCTGTGTTGCACGCCAAGCATAAAGTCCTGGTCGCAAACCGGGGCGAGATAGCCATGCGTATTGTCCAGGCCTGCCAAAAGCTCGGCTTGGATTACGTCTGCGTCTACACCAAGGAGGACTGCCACTCCGGACACGTTGTCCAGGCCCGGGCCGACGGCGGCGATACGCGGCTCTACCGCGTGGCCTCCTACCACGACGCCAACGAATTGCTGGCCGTTGCCGACGCCTCGGGCGCCACGGCCATCCACCCGGGATACGGTTTTTTTGCCGAGGATTTCCGCTTTGCCCGGCGCGTCGTGAAGCGAGAACGGAAACTGGCTTTCATCGGTCCCTCCTGGAACGTGATCCGCGAACTCGGCGACAAGATCAACACCAAGCGCCTGGCGCGCAAGCTCGCTGTGCCCACGGTCCCAGGCTCGGACAAGCCCATCTACGACGAAATGGAAGCAGAGGAGATCGCGGAAACGCTCTTTTCCTTCCAAGCAGAGCAGGGGATTGAAAATCCGCTCGTGCTGGTCAAGGCCTCAGCCGGCGGCGGGGGCATGGGCATCGAAGAAGTCCACGACCCAGGCATGTTCCGCGCGGTCTACCGCCGCATACGCAGCTACGCACTGAGGCATTTCAACGACGAAGGCGTACTCATCGAACAACGCGTGGGCTCCTTCAACCACCTCGAAGTCCAGATCGTATCCGATCGCACCGGCAAGAACCCGATTCATTTCGGCACGCGCAACTGCTCGATACAGAGCTCAGGCCGCCAGAAACGCCTCGAGGTCGCGCCTGGCTTCGCGCCTGGTCCCATTGGCTACAAATTCGACGCGGTCAAATGCCTCGACGACATCATTGAATACTCCCTCTCCATTGCCCGCGAGGTCCGTTATGACAACGTCGGCACCTGGGAGTGGATCGTCACGCCCGTGGGCAAGCCTTTTCTCATGGAAGTGAATACGCGCATCCAGGTCGAAAACGGCGTTTCGGCCGCCATCTCCAACATTCGCGGCAAAGGCGACGTGGACCTCATTGCCGAACAAATCCGCATCGGTCTGGGCGAACCTATCGGCTACGCGCAGAGCGACGTCACATTCGACGGCGTGGGCATCGAATACCGCATCATTGCCGAAGACCCGGCCAACAAGTTCACGCCCTGGGTCGGACGCATCGACAGCTTTGCCTGGCCAGAAAAACCCTGGCTCAAGGTGCATACACAGATTCCAAAAGAACTGCCTTACGAAATTCCCACCGAATACGACCCCAACCTCGCCTTGGCCATCATCTGGGGCAAGGACCTCGCCGAGGCCAAGGCCCGAGGCAAGGAATTCCTGGACAATCTCGTCCTGAGCGGGCAAAACGTCGCGGGCGGAGCGTTGTGCTCGAACATTCAGTTTTTGAAAGAAAAGACCGACCGACTCCTTGAGTTCTAAAGGTTCTTATAGGGCGCAATGAATGGATATTGAAAAGAAAGTACACCTCCTGGCCGAACGATTACGGTACATTCAGGACATCTTTGGCCCCAAGGAGAATGAGAATATCAAGCTCCTCCAAGGCCGGCTCGAAGAGTTCATGGCCAAGGAAAAAGATCTCGCCAACGAGCACAAGGTGCGGAGCCTCACCGTGCTCGAAGACCTCTTCGTCTTCTTGGAAAACAAGCTCGAACGCCAACTCGCGGCCATGGACAAGGTCCGCATCGTCCGGCATCCTCAGCGTATTTGCCTGAAAGACATCCTTGAACACGTCTACGACAACTACACTGAGGTCGGCGGCCAGGGCGAATACTCCCTTGACCCCTCTATTGTCATTGCCAGAGCCTACATCACGCGGCGCTCAGGAAAACGTGTCTACCACCAATCCGTCATGGTCATCGGACAAGAAAAGGGCCACGGGCAGGAATTCCGCAACGGCGGCTCGGTCAAGCCCTGGGGAAACGCCAACGCACTGCATTACATGAAGGTCGCGGAGACCGAAAATATCCCCATCCACACCTACGTCTTCACTCCGGGCGCTTACCCGATCGAAGACTACCCAGGCGCGGCGCAGCAGATCGCTCGCAACCTCTACGAAATGGCCGGGCTCAAAGTTCCTATCGTCGCGATCATCTCCGAAGGCGGCTCAGGCGGCGCTGAGGCCATTGCCTTGGCCGATGCGCGGCTCATGCTCTCGCACGGGTACTATTCTGTCATCTCCCCCGAAGGCGCGGCCGCTATCGAA
>Ga0247841_10010823_pt1 | contig 12314 bp, 12 predicted proteins | sample LaCruzMarch2015__2_FD_192410 | JGI IMG/M metagenome (GOLD analysis project Ga0247841, IMG submission 192410) | Freshwater microbial communities from meromictic Lake La Cruz, Castile-La Mancha, Spain - LaCruzMarch2015_18m | ecosystem: Environmental > Aquatic > Freshwater > Lake | place: Spain... | reverse complement strand
CATCCTGACCCAGTGCGAAAAATATCTCATGACGGCCAAGGATTCTCAGCCGGCAGACTTGGTGGAGTGGGTCACCGACACCTTCCCGATTCCTCTAACCTTACCTGAGACCATTCCTTTCAAGGGAGAGCCGGAGAAGGCTGCCGAATTGATCTATGATCGTGTCGCCGAGGCTTACGAATTAAAATGTACGCTCGAAGACCAGCGCGTGTTGCCCTTCATGGAGCGAGGTGTTTTCCTCAGTTGCATTGATCAACAGTGGCAAGACTATTTGCGCGCGATGGACGAACTTCGCCATGGTGTGAACCTTCGTGCCTACGGCCAGCGCGATCCCCTCGTCGAATACAAGCGAGAGGCTTTTGGTATGTTTGAAGCTCTGATGACGCAGATCAAGACCGAGGTCGCAACCTCAGTCTTCCGCGCCACCACAGTCCAGAACTTCCAGCGCATGATGGCTCAATCACCCGCACGCATCCAGACCACGCATGCAGACATGAACATGCTGGCCGGCGGCGAACAACCTCCCTCCGAGCCACAACAGCGCCAAGTCTCGGCAGACGTCCCACAGTCTGCTGTGGCCAACTTTGATGCCATGCTGGAACACATGAACAACAAGCCCCGTCAATCAGCACCTCAATTCAAGAGCGACATGCGGAACATCGGGCGTAACGACTCTTGTCCCTGTGGCAGTGGCAAAAAGTACAAGAAGTGCTGCGGACTAGGTTTGTAGTCGCCGGTTTTCTGATTAAGCTAGCTTTTTTTGACGAGCCTTTTTATAAAGGAGCTTTATGCATTTTCAAAAGACAACTCTTGTCACCTTCGCTTGCACCGCGTTGCTGAGCATCGCTAGTTTTGCCGCTACCCAGCCCAACTTTGTCGTCATCTTCATGGATGACATGGGGTATGCGGACATCGGCCCCTTCGGTGCCACGAAACAGAAGACGCCCAACATCGACAAGATGGCCAAGGCTGGCATGAAGATGACCTCTTTTTATGCCGCGCCCGTCTGTTCTGTCTCCCGTGCACAGATTTTGACCGGTTGCTACGGTGCGCGTATCTCCGTGCCGGGCGTCTTCATGCCAGCCTCCCCGCATGGACTCAGCCCCGCCGAGTTCACCATCGCCGAGCGCCTGAAGGAGCGGGGATATGCCACCGCCTGTGTCGGCAAATGGCATGTCGGTGACCAGCCCCAGTTTCTCCCGACAAAGCAGGGTTTTGATTTTTACTATGGCATCCCCTATTCAAATGATATGCAGTACAGGACCAAAGACGGGGGAATCCCTGTCGTACCGCTGATGCGCAATGAAAAAGTCGATCGCCTCCTCAAAGATGACGACCAGACTGAAATTGTGGAGCTCTACGTGAAAGAAGCCTCGAATTTTATTCGGGAGAACAGGGAGAAGCCCTTCCTGCTCTACTTCCCCCACACAGCCGTACACACTCCGATCAACCCAGGCAAGAAGTTTCAAGGTAAGTCCCAAAATGGCCGCTTCGGCGACTGGGTAGAGGAGGTGGATTGGTCGGTCGGCCAGGTCATGGCAACATTGAAGGAACTCGGCCTCGATGAAAAGACCCTCGTGATCTTCACAAGTGACAATGGCCCTTGGCTGATCAAGGGAAGTGATGCTGGCAGCGCACTCCCCTTGCGTGGCGGCAAGGGCGGTACCTTCGAAGGCGGCGTCCGCGTACCGACCCTCGTGCGCTGGTCTGGGAAGATCACCCCTGGCAGCGTCTGCGACACCGTAGCCGGAACAATTGATCTCCTGCCAACCTTCGTCTCCCTAGCAGGTGGCAAGATGCCAGCAGAACCCGTCATCGATGGCCGCGACATCTCGGATGTCTTGCTCGGTAAGACTAAGGAAGCCCAACGCGAAGCCCACTACTATTTTTCATCGTATGTGTTGCAGGCCGTGCGTCAGGGGCCTTGGAAACTCGCTGTCACATCCCAGACTGAAACCATGGGAAAGAATAGCAAAGAGACTAAGACGCCCCGTCTCTATAATCTCGATGTGGACATCGGTGAAACTACGGATGTGTCAGAGAAGAACCCTGAGATCGTGGCTCAGCTCTCAACATTGATTGCTAAGAAGGAAGCTGAGATCGGCGGCACCACCCCCCTTGCCCGCCGTCCTGCCGGCATCGCTGAAAACCCTGTAACCCTCTATCCGTCCATACCAAGGACCCCCAAGTCCCCTCTTAAGAAACTTGAGAAGAAGAATAAGTAGTCGCCCTGTTTTGGGTCCCCATGAAATTGCTCTTCCTCCAGCTCCCTCGCTTGGACCACGACACAACATCGCCGGGTGAGAACACGATGTTGGCCGCAGCCTGCCTGACTTCTTCATTGGAGCGTTCCCCAGAAGGCAAACACTGGACGCTCCTCCCCACACCTCCTGAACAGGAAACAGGAAGCGATCAAACCCTTCTCACGGCGATCATCCAGGTAGAGCCTGATGTCATTGCCGCCACCTGTACCCTCTGGAACATCGAACGCACACTTCATCTCCTGAAACGTGCACGCCAGATACTCCCCCAACTTAAGATTGCGCTCGGCGGACCCGAGATCGCCGAACATCACCCGCTCCTGCGCAACTCACTCGCTGATGCCCTCTGCATCGGTGAGGGCGAACCCCTTTTCCCGACGATTGTGTACCACCTTCGGACCCTGCCAACCACCTCCCGAAAAAATAAGCCGTTGGTCTACCGTGCCTCTGATGCGAAGCCGCTGCGACTGGCAGATGCCTTACCGCCGCCTGAGCACCCCATCAACAAACCCGATGCCTTTGGCATGGCTTACCTCGAGACGAATCGTGGCTGCCCCATGAAGTGCGCCTTTTGCTGTTACAATCTCAGACGCAGCGCAACAACCTGCCTCGAGCCTGAAGATGTGGCGAAGCGCATCCGCGTCCTACGGAAGCGAGGCGCAAAAGAGATTAGGCTTGTGGACCCCACCTTCAACGCCCATCCCCGTTTTGAAGCGATGTTGAAGATGATGCGACGTGTTAATCGCGACAGGAAGATCGCATTCTTTGTCGAAATCCGTGCAGACACCCTGACCGACGAACAGGCAAAAATGATGGCGGAAGCTGGTATCACAGAGGCGGAAGTCGGGGTCCAAAGTACAGATCCCAAGGTGCTCAAAATCATTCATCGTCCGCTGAACGAACAAAAGGTCTGGCGCGGCATTGACGCCCTACTCCGTCATCACATCAAACCTACTGTTGATTTCATGTATGCCCTACCTGCCCAAGACGCCCAAGATGTAGAACGATCCCTCAACTGGCTGGCACGCTTTGGCGATGCGATTCATCCCCAGTTTCTCCCCACGCTTCTACTGCCTGGAACAGAGTTACGTGATCGTGCGAAGGAACTGGGCTTGCGCGCGCAAACGCTTCCCCCTTATCGTGTGCTCTCAACCGACACGCTGACCGCTTCCCAATTGGCACACATTGAACAACAGGCCGCTGAACTCCTCGGAGGTTTTGATTCGCCGACACCCCGTTTCATCGGCAAGAGGCTCGAGGGGTTGTTCAATTCAAAGACAAGGACACAAGGACACAAGGACGCAAGGACGCAAGATCAAAATCGCACGACGCTTTACTTTGATTTCACATATGACACCTTTTCAGAGATCAGCAGAACCATCAAAGAGGTGGTAGCACGCGAGCCTCATATCTTGTGTCAGTTTGTCGTGTCGCTCGACGAGGAGATCCCGCTCGACTTCATCGAGAGCCTGATCACCGTAATACGCCGCCTCCCCTCACACTGGCTTGACCGTCTCATCTCACCGCTCGACCACAAGAAAATCGTGGCTAGGCGACTTTTCATAAAGATCGCGCCTCAGGCGGTTATCGCACCTTCCTGGAGAGCGGAGGCGGAAGATCTGCTCGGAGATGCTTTTCATTAAATGCTCTAGTTGCGAGTATGCGCGGTCTGCAGGTTAAAGGGCATGAGAACGCGTTCGAGCGCCTCAGGACCCTGCAGATAAGAGAGGATGACACCGTAGTTGGTGATAGGAACCCCAACACTCTCCAAGTCGCGTAGACGAGCTTGGAGCTTCTGCGCACTAATCATACACCCCCCGCAGTGAATGATCAGCTTGTACTGTTCCAAATGTTTATTTTCCTGAAATTCACGCCCGAAGTTGTGCTCAATAATCACCCCTGGATACCTCTTGGCAAAATGCTTCGGCAGTTGCACCGTGCCAATATCTTCGCCGATCCGCGAGTGATTGCACGCTTCGACAATGAGCACCTTGTCGCCTGCCTTCATGGTCTCCAGCGCCTTCACCCCTGCAGCAAAATCATTGAGGCGTCCCCGGCTGAAATAGTTGATCATCACGATCGAGAAGGTGGTTAACGCAATATCCTTCGGACACCAGTCCTTCATGATATCCATGGCTTGCGAATCCGTAATCATCGTCAGGGGGCGCTTCTGAAAATTATTGAGGAAGCTATCAAAACGATCCTTCTCTTCCTTCGCCTCCTCAAGAGTTCCACGGGCTTTCCCAAGATCTAGGCGAAACGAGACCGGATACGCCCATTGACGGGTAATGTACTCTTCGACCATGGCCTGGGGACGCAGGTATCGTCCAGGAGGAGTCTCCACATCCATCGGAATGATCAACACATAATACTCGTCCCTTTTGACAAAGGGCAAGAGTTCGGTCTTGTCTTGCTTCGGCGTATAATTCTTCAGGATAAACTCAATCAGTTCAGTCCGACAGTTGCCATTGTTGGCCTGGAGATGGATTTTTTTATAGAAACGTAACAGATCGAGAACGTTTTCAGTCTGGGTCGAGTCGGACTGCGCCTGGAAGTGATTGAAGATGATCAAGACCTGCTTATCCAGTTCGCGCGCCTTCTCAATAACATCCTTCTCAACATGGAGATCCTTCGTGGCAGGATCGATGACGAGCAGAACCAGGTCACACTCTTTTAAATCATTGAATGTCTTATGACGCTTCTTATCGCCCAGTTCGCCGGCCTCATCCAAGCCTGCCGTATCGAAAAGCTTAACAGGGCCTATCCCATGAAGCTCCTGGAGGGCAATCTTGGTGTCAGCCGTGGTACCAGGGGTGGCATCAACAATCGAGGTCTCTTGTTGGGTCAACAAGTTCATGACTGAACTCTTACCCGAATTCATCTTGCCAAAAATTCCGATATGATCTCTCTCGACTAGTACAGACATGCCTTGAGATTATACGCCCCTCGCAGCCCCCTTGTCAAGTAAGGGGGAAACAAAAGGAGGAGATAGGAAGGAGGAGGGAGGAGTAATAACAAGGCCACTAAAAAGGCACTTCTACCTCCTCCCTACTACCTCCTACTTCCTACCTAAATCACCATCTGGTCGTTCTCAGCCTGTACCGCACCCGTTGAATAGGTTGCTTCTTTGGCAATACCAAAGGCGATAACCCCGAGTTGCTGTTCCAGCACAGTCCCTAGCCCCAGTGCCTCTGCCGCATTGAAAATAATCCGTATACGCAGGGGGGCATCGCCCTCTGTCTTGCCTCGGCGGGATATCTCGAGCGCGAGCCCTGGATAGGGGTCTGCTTGCCGCGTCACGTTGATCATCGTCGTGGTGTTGCGACTGTCATGATAGAGCCCCTTGCCCTCTTGGATCGTAGAGGCTAGCCCACGGAAGACTAGGAGCATCTGGCAGAGATCGTTGAAGTTCAGCTTGACGATCACGCGATTCTTCCAGTCAAACGTCGCATGCTGACGGGTCCCCAGATCCGCCGAACCTGTCGCGACGCTCCTCTGCTGTGCAAGGGTCATGAAGATCACGCCCTCACGGTCGCCGCAGGCCGGTGTCACCTCAAACTGCACGGCGCTGCCTGTACCTTTGCCATTCGCATGATAGAAGGTCAGCCGCGGACGATAGGCGCGGAAAACAGTCTCCTCCTCTGTGCGCTTCTGTGAACTGCCCTGTGTGTTTGTATCTGTATTCATGGTTCTCTCCCTTGTATTTGTTAGTGTGTTGTTCTTACGACTCGTTCATAAGAACACCCGTACCATAACATATAGGGAAGAGAAAAATGTCGCTTTGAAAGCGACATTTAAAAAAATTACGCGAACAGCAGCGGCTGATTAAAATCAAACAACGCATCATTGATCTTGAAGAGATCATAGATGTTCCGTTCGAGAAAATATTGAATGATCAGATCAAACGGTGAGCAGCGTCCGAGCGTAAAACCCGCCGATGAAAGAAGATCGCGTGTCTCGGACAGCGAGAGGTGCAAGGCCAGTGCAAAGGCGATGACCGTTGTCTTGCTCGGATGATAACTCGCATCGCTCCGAATCTTTGAAAAGAGCTTTCGATCAATATGCGCGCGCTTATAAACCTCCACCTCGTCAAGTCCGCTCTTTTGAATGTAGTTCAGCAGACAGCGCGAAAAGGGAAGCGTGGTCCGTGCCAGATAAGCTGACAGATCTGCCGGCACTTCACAGAGCGTGACACCCGCAGGCTCCTCATTTGAAGCATGCTCTGTCATATACTGTTGCAATGAATTGAACAGCGCCTGATCAAGACGCGCCAACGTCCGCTCGTATTGCGGGCTCTCGTATAACATAAAACGACCTCTCTATAATATCTTATTCACCAGCGCGGCGGCGAGTGTTGCCACACCGCAAATAACCCCTCCCCAAATAATGTCAACTACGACAAGCTTGATAGGCCAGCGACGAAGCGTCGCGCGGTTCGTCAGATCATAGACCGTATAAACAGTGATGCCAAAAAGAGCCCCCCACAGCAGGGCTGTCAGGATTAGATTCGCCGGATCGACGCGAGGTAGCGCAAAGAGGACCACACCGCCTGGCAGTGCAAAGTAGACACCGACTGCCGACCCGAGGCGCGGCAGAATAGACGTGCCGTCCGGGGTTGTGCGTGCCATATCGCCCATCTCTTTCAAGTAGAACGACTTCATCAGCACCACAATCCACAGATAGTCGAGCGCAATGAAAAAAGGCAGAATCGCCGCAAAGATTATTAGTCCGTTAATCATAACATAACCTCCAGGTATCCCGTTGTCCTGTATCCCGGCTTCGCATAGAGCAGTTGCTCCACCGTAATGAACTGCTCGGCAAAAGCCCCTTCACAATAACACAAATAATACTCCCACATCCGACAGAAGCGTTCATCATAGCCGAGTGCTTTTACGGCGTCAAGCTTGGCCAGAAAGCGCTCGCGCCAACAGTGTAGTGTGCGCACATAATGGGGCGTCAGATCCTGATAGTGAATCAGCCGCATGTTCGTGTTGTTACCCACTGCTCGGGTCATGGCACCGACCGAGGGGCAACACCCCCCAGGAAAAATATAGGTGTTGATAAATTCGGGACACTTCAGATATCCCGCATACTCCCAATCAGGTACGCTGATGGCTTGGATCAATGCAAGCCCGTCAGGTTTTAAAATCTGGCTACAGGTCCGGAAGTAGTCTGGCAGGAAACGGTCGCCCACAGCCTCGATCATCTCAATGGAGACCAGCCGATCATACTGGCCCTTTAAATCACGGTAGTCCTGTTTGAGCAAGGTAATACGGCCTGAGAGACCGGCCTCCTGGATCCGCTGGGCAGCCAAATCATGTTGCTGTTCCGAAATCGTCGTGGTTGTCACCTGGCAGCCATAGTGGCGGGCAGCATGAATCGCAAAGCCGCCCCAGCCTGTCCCGATCTCGATCACATGCGTGTCGGGCGTGAGTCGAAGCTTTTTGCAAATCAGATCATACTTGGCTTTTGAAGCGTCCTCCAAGGTCATGGCTGGGGTCACGAAGAAGCAACAGGAGTAGGCCATCGTAGAGTCCAGGAAGAGTTGATACATCTCATTCCCGAGGTCGTAATGCGCCTTGATATTGCGCCGGCTTCCCTTTCGCGTGTTATCATGGAGGCGATAACAGAGGAACTGGAACGCCTGGGCAAAACGCGCCCAACCCTTATCCAAATTGTCCCGGATCTGACGATTCAACATCAAGAGGCGGATCAGCGATGTGAGATCATCGCAATCCCATCCCCCGTCCATATAGGCCTCACCAATGCCGATGCTCCCACCCAAGGCAGCATGCTTGTAAAAGTCAGGCGAATGGATACGTATTTCAGCGGAGGGCCCTGTCTCTGAAGTTCCAAACGTCATACGGGACTCCCCTTCGATGACCGTAAGGCACCCGCGCCGAATCTCAGAGAGATTTTTTAAAACAGCTTTTTTCGCCACGTTCTTCAAGAAGCCGATCCTGGCGTTTGGATCAGACGTTAAACTGTGCTCAGTCTTCATGGATAAAACAGTCCCTCCTTGACCGTTGGCTGTGATGGGTGCGACACAAAGGGCATCCCTTTACATTTCAAACGTAACGCTTGCCAGTAGATGGCCCAGACCACACGACCTGTCATACATGGCCAGCGCAACAGTGCCTTGGCTAGGGTGCGACCGTCAAGCGGCTGGCGATCCAGATCCAAGGCGACATTAAAGATCAGTTTCCCATCTCGAAAGAGTTCCATCCCCGCAGCCAGCTTCTCTTCCGGCGTTGTAAACCGCCAGACGTAGTGAAGATCAAGTGGCATGAAGGGCGAGACATGGAATTCCTTCTCGAGTTCGAAGCGATAAAAGGACCCATCATTCGGACCCTGCCTCGCATCCAGCGCCCGTACATACTCCTCGCCCCACGGCGTGTTGTGAACCTCCGTGACAATGGCTTCTAGCGTTTGGTTGTCCTCTGCATAACAGTAATAGATGCTGATCGGATTAAAACAATAGCCACAATAGCGCAAGTGGGTGAGCATCCGGATCGGGCCTGCGGGCCTGAAGCCGAGCTGCTCCTGGACCACGTCTCGAACAACCTCCGCCAAGGGCCCTGGCCTCCGAACATGATCGCTTCGGCGAAAGGTGGCCCAGTTAAAACGTTCCACCGACCAAAGCCAGCGGCCCTCGAAGACGTGGTCCAGTTCGTCCAGATCAAGATAGACCATAAAGATATTGTAACGAAAGGCGTTGACTGCGGGGGTCAGACGTCGGTGTGCAAGCTTTCCGAAATAGAGGCAACTGTTCATTATAATTCCTTACCGAAGTGCTTACAGATTGCCAGTGCACTCTTCACGCCATCCTCATGGAATCCATAACCCCAATAGGCTCCGCAGTACCACGTCCGATTGACACCGCTAATCTCTCCGCATCGCTCCTGAGCCTCGAAGGCGGCTGTGGAATAAACGGGATGATGATAAACAAAACGCTGGATCACGGCCTCTGGGCGAACAGCCTCTGGACTGTTCAAGGTAACGCAGAACGTCTCTGGCGTTTCAAAGGACTGGAGCTTGTTCATCCAGTAAGTTAAACAAACGCCTTCTTGTTCCTTCTCAGAGAGCAGGCAGTTCCAGCTCGCGCGGGCAAGAGGCCGTGAGGGTAGCAATTGAGTGTCTGTATGGAGGACTGTGTTGTTCTTCTGGTAAGGGATTGCTCCCAGCAACTCCCGTTCTGCTGGCGTGGGATCCGCCAGCATGGCTAAGGCCTGATCGCTGTGACAGGCCAATACGACCTGGTCAAACATTTCGGGGGCGCCATCACGCGGAGTGACCTCCACGCCCGTTTCCAGTCTTCGAACGCATTCTATCGGCGTGACGAGACGGACTCGGTCACGGAAGCGTGCGCACAAGGGGGCGACATATTCGCGCGATCCGCCACGGACAACTCGCCACTTGGGCTGATCCACCGTATTCAAAATACCATGATTTGTAAAAAAGGTCACAAAGGCCACAATGGGAAATTCGAGAAACTGCTTCGGATCTGCAGACCAGATGGCACTTCCCATTGGCACGATGAATTGTTCAATAAACATACGGGAATAACCATGGGCCTTCAGAAAATCGCCAAGGGTTTGACGCATATCACGAAGGCCGTACAACGGCACGGTCTCTTTTCGAAAACGAAAAATCTCTTGCAACATTTGCCAGAAGGGAATATTGAAGAGGTTGCTCCGTTGGGCAAAAAGTGTGTTCAAGCTTGACGCACGGTACTCCAACTTATTTCGCTTGTCCATCACAGAGAAGCTCATATCGCTGAGTTGCGAGGCGACCCCCAAACGGTCCAACAGCTTGATAAAGTTAGGATAAGTCCTATCATTGAAAACAATAAATCCCGTATCCACGGCCCAGTTCTTTTCCTCTCGCGGAACATCCACCGTATGCGTATGACCACCGAGATAATCATTCGCTTCAAATAGAGTGATCTCATGTCCATCCGAGAGCAGATGGGCCGTGACAAGACCCGAAACACCCCCTCCGATAATCGCTAGTTTCATGATTCACTCCTTTCACATGGCGGCAACGGCCAGAAGACGCTCGTGCGGCGTTTATAAACTTCAAAATCTGCTCGGCCCGCATAGTGTTGTTCAAGCATAGGGATACCGGAAACCTTGAGGATCAGAAACGTGATAGTCAAGGGACCCATCAACGTCATCCAGCCATTTTGGATCGCACAGACAATCAGCCACACGCCCCACCAGAGGAGCACTTCACCAAAATAGTTCGGATGGCGGGTAAAGCGCCAGAGTCCAGTTGTCATGAGCTTCCCCTTGTTGGCTGGGTTGCGCATAAATTTCAAAAGTTGCCAGTCGCCTACGGTTTCAAAGAGGAACCCCACTAACCAAATCGCGAGACCCAAGAAATCGAGCAGACCCAAAGGGGTGTCCGACGACGTGTTCGCGAAGATAACAGGAGACGCTACAACGACCAGCAAGGTGCCTTGCAGGAGATAAATCTGAAAAAAGGAACGCAAAAGAAACCAGCGTCCCCACGCTTCGCGCCATTGACGGTAGCGTGGATCTTCTCCCCTTTTCGCGTTACGCGCATGAATATGCAGGGCAAGGCGCACACCCCACACGAGAACCAGCCCCGACAGGAGCAACCCGCGTGCGGAATTGGAGTCGCCCATAGCAAGCGAAAAACCCGACACCAAGACAAACCCGAACCCCCAGGCGATGTCAGCCATATCGTTTCGCCCCCTCGCCCAGGCGAGGAAAAACCAGAGGGTTTCGTATATCCATATTGCTACTAAACCGAGAAGATAGATTTTCATCTCTTACTTTCTTGCCAGCCAAATCATGAGTGGCATGGCGAGTGCCCACAGAAGCGCCAACACACCCAAACTATAAACCAGATTATCAGAAAACGTCACGGCCCCTAAACGGGCGCCAGCAAAATAGTTGGGTGCGGCAAAGAGCGCCCCCAAAAGTGCGCTCAGCCAATAACGTCCGGACAACCAACTAAACGGGCCTCGCAATAGTGTTGCAAAGAGGGCCCACAACAACAAAAACCAAACCGGACAGAGCCATGAATATGAGGTGGGGTCTGTAAGCTTATAGACCCCAGCCGTCAAGTTGATTGTCTCAATAACAAAACCAATCGCCATGACCGACATCACGACCCGAAGCTCTTGTGAGAGTTCTTGACGTTTTAGCCAGAGGTTACACGCAAGCATCATTAAGGCCACGCTCAGTGCTGTCGGCAACTCTCCCTTGGCTCCTCCGAGAACGCAGGCAAACCAACCGATCTGAAAAAGCACAGCTATGAAGATGTTACGCATACGTCTCCTGTTATCCAAGATTCATCGAGTCAAAGGCGTTTTTTTTGCGAAGGAAAGCGTAACCTCTCCTACCCTGAAGCCCCATTTGCTCATCACCGCGCGATTGAGCATGATCGTGTCATCCACAAGGAACATCCAATCATCAAATTGTACGTGATAGATCGTGTTGTCTACGGGTAACGCAAGGGTGTAGCGCCAATTCAAAGCATTTCCATGCGCTACGCCCTGTGCCCTGCCAATCACATCATCTGCCGTTCCTGTGTATGTATGGTCGTCGAGCTTCGTGAGGGTCCAGACTCGGCGCTGTGTCGTGCCATCCGAGTAGACAAAATCCTCCTCGAGCCTTCCGACGTTGTTACTCCAGGTTCCGACCATCTTGACATGAAACCGTTTGACGACTTCGCCCTTCCGGTTCTGGAAGATACCACTCGCCTCAAGCGGGCCGTTGAAATACTGGGAGAGATCCAGCACAGGGACTTCCTTTGCATAGAGTTTTGGATCTATTGAGGAACACCCCTGGCTGAGAAACAGTCCAACTGCTGTCAGGCAAACCAGCATTCCTGCCCCCATCAAATAAAAGCGACGTTTCATATGATTACTTTCCTTTATTTTCGTGGTTTTTCTCTTTCTGGGGTATCCACTTGACTGGCGTGACCACAATATGTAGTATGTACGGCTATGGACGATTACCCGAAAACACTTTCTGATCTAGAACAGCGTTTTGCCACAGAGGAGGCGTGTCGTAAGTATTT
>Ga0247841_10010822_pt1 | contig 12316 bp, 13 predicted proteins | sample LaCruzMarch2015__2_FD_192410 | JGI IMG/M metagenome (GOLD analysis project Ga0247841, IMG submission 192410) | Freshwater microbial communities from meromictic Lake La Cruz, Castile-La Mancha, Spain - LaCruzMarch2015_18m | ecosystem: Environmental > Aquatic > Freshwater > Lake | place: Spain... | reverse complement strand
CTCATGCACTTTTTATACGAATCACTCATCTGAAAAACTCGGGGAGGTCTCCTCGTCGGAAACTCCCGCAAAGGGGTCTTCGATAAAATGGCCTGGAGGGGGAAATCGGAGTTCTGCAAAGCTCTCAGAGTGATTAAGTTTATTGAGAAATACAATAATCATGATGCCTCGATCGTCATGACAACGATCAGATTCCCGCACTAGCTCGCGGTGACATCATCCATCTGTTCGATATATCGTCTTCATAAATGCAGCCACGCGCTGCACACACTGACCATCATCGCGATAAAGAATATAGTTCTTTATAAAATCATCCGTGTCAAAGTGGCGGAGTTCCTCGATAAAGTCAATACCTTCTGATAGTAATCGATTCAACGCCTGATATAAAGCATCTTCCGATTTACACCAGTAACAGGATTTGTTGAGATCCCGGATAAAATAATCTGCATAGAAATCCATAGGTGTTTTTGTAAATAGAATCAGAGGTTTCTTTAAACCAATCACTTCTTCCCATGTTGTAGGACTTCCCGTGGAATTGATTACTACATCACATTCATGAATCAGTTCATCCAACGGTCGTCTGGCATCGACCTTGATGGATGCATGTCGAACGTTATTCAACCATCGAATGATTCCATCATAATGTACAGTTGTTGCCTCTGGACGGAAGGTTACCCGTATGTTCTTTGCCGTGGACAGTATCTCCAATCCCTGCTTATAAATATTGTAACGTTCAGTGTCTTCAAGGTTAATCGGGCTGCTGTGCCGATTTTGCAGGCATGGATCGGCAATCCAAAGTACGTTGATTATCTCCGTACTTATAACTTTTTTTAACGGGGACCAGCTTCTCATAACCTCTATTCGTGTGGATCCTATGGGAATATATTTTGCCCGAGTGGGAAATGCCGGATTCTCTCTCGGACGCACCCGGTGACCATGAGTGAGGAAATAGTCAGCATGAGCAACTTCAGTCTGCTCATCCTTGGCTAATTGCATCACACCGAAACCGCCCCCGTGTTGATAACAAACCACCGGTATATTTCTTTTCCGGCATTGAAAGGCAAGCCTTTGATCTGCAAGATTGATCATTCCCATAAAGCATATGACCTGTGGTTTAATCACATCTAATAATCGAGACGCGAATGCATCAGCATGTCTTGCCAGGGCGGGGCTGTAAGAAACCAAGGTCTTTAAATAATTAACAAGCGCTGGAAATAAATTCATTCCCATAATATTCAATATCGACGATTCCATGCGCGTCTGACGCCACTTGTCAAACAGTCCGCCAAGAATATGCCTTTCTTCTTCCTCTATTGATGGAGTATCCAGACAGAATTTATAAATGTTTGTATTCCACAGGCCGTAGGCAAAAGGTTTAAAATAGTTAGCCCAGTTATAAGGTTTGATGTTCGTCTCTTCAATCACAAAACATCGACTATCCTTTGCAGACTGAAGCGCCAACAAAAAAGGCTGCCAATCATAGCCAAAGGATTGAACCATGATTAGATGGAGCCCCTGAAGCTGATCAATAGCATTAATTTTATTTATACCATTAACATTACTAAGCAATCTTTTCTTGGCAAGAACTTTTTTTATGATAATACTATTCCCTATGACTGATTTACACGTGGCAATTAAACGCTGGCGGACCGGTATTGATATAACCTTATCCTCAAAAGAACCTGATTCCGTAAGAGGCTGTACTTCAAACCGGAATTGGTGCTTCCGGCTTAAATCACTTATAATATCATACCATGGTTGCCGCTTATATCCGCAGCCAGCAAACCAAGTATCTATATCTGCGCTAAAAACAGTTACGACATCAGGGGAACAGGCTAGAATCGCTTCCCTCATCAGAAATGGCCGCAACAGAATGACATTTACCGCATATTGAAGGTAATAACTCAAGCCACTTAGAAATCCGGGATTTTCAAATCGTGCCCCTGGATAGTGTTGGGCAACATACTTTTCAATGTCCTCTACCAAGTGATAACTTTCGGTGCAAAACTGATTATACACCGCAGAGTTCATAGTCACTATATTGTTGGCATAAGCCGATACGGGTTCATATGGAATCAGAAATTCTTCCATATATTGCGCCGACTCTGCGGTCATGGCAATGAATTGGACATAGGCTGATGGTTTCAGAGAAGATACCGCAGCGAGTACTTCCTGACGATTATGTAAAAAAACGAGATGCATCAGAACTAAATGATCATATAACAGGGGAAACTATCAAAATAGTTTCGCTTGATTTGATAGTTATTGATGTTAATTTCCTCCAAAAGAGCGACTGTTTCACCATGATCACGCTCGTCGTTCAGTTCATCGAAGGCAATGATCCCCCCTTTTGGTACACGCTTTATAAGCATTTCCAGAATGGTTTTAGTTGGTTTATATATGTCTACGTCTATATAGACCAGAGCGGCAATGACATGGGGATTATTTTCCAGAAATACCGGGAGTGTTTCGCAGATGTCCCCCTTGATAAATTCCAGCCGCGGAATATGACTCACAGCAATGTTCTCTTGGTGAATAGCTGCGATTTTAACCAATTCTTCATGAGACGTGTCCCCCAGGTCACCTTTGTCGTTACTACGAGAATCCTTCTCGGAGATTTCGGGAAAACCTGTGAATGTGTCGAAAGCAAAGATCTTCCGGCTGATATTGTACGGTTCCAGAATAGAGGAAAAGTGTAACCATGAAAAAGCCCCAGCTCCTTTATAAACACCGAATTCAATAATAGATCCATGCACATCCAAAACCTTCTTAAACATTTCGTAGCGGTTTAAAAATCTGGCTACGGTTTGCCGTGGTGTATAAACACTGAAGTTATTCAGGATATCAGCCATAGAAAATGGCGCGGCGTCGGCATTTTGTCCCAACCTCTCGAAGATGGAAAGCTCTTTTTTTGTTTTAATCGGTACAAACCCCATGGAAGGCTCCTTTAATAATTCTTCTTCAAATCTTCATATTTATAGGTGGTTTGGTAACAGTCTCGACAAAGGGGCAGATCCTTGTGATGCAACGCCTGTGTCAATTCTCTTAGCTGGTTAACTTTCGGAGAGTGATACATGCCATAGATCGTTACACCGTTATCATTCAGGTTACCGCAGTAGTATTCTTCATTATGGTTGTATGCGACATCACAGGCAAAGACATCGCCATTCCAGTGGACAAGCATCTTGTGGTACAATGTAACGCAGGGCTTATATATTTCCCGAATAGTGGTTTTCGGATAATATTGTTTAATATCATCCAGATATCTCACACGTGATAAATCAATGAGATCAATATCTATCTTGTCTGCGTAGATCAACAACGCCTTGACATATTGGTCTACGTTTAATTTGAAGTCATCTGCATCGTAATCAAACACGGCGGGAAAGATAGAGAGATAGGGCTGTGCACAATTCATCTCTTTTCGAATTCTAGCGGCCATGATGACTTTATCGTGAAAGTCCTTTTTCCAATCACTTTTTCGACGGACTTCATTGTGAACTGACGCGGTGAGACCGGATGATGAAAACCTTATTTCGTCAAGACCATATTCGCAAAAAGCCTTCATTTTCGATTCATCGAGAAGGGTTGCGTTGGTAAAGATGGTTGTTCTTATCTTCTTTTCTTTACAAAGTCTAACAAAATCAACGATATCTTTGTGGATAAGAGGTTCTCCGAATCCACCGAAACGTATCGATGCGTTATATTCTGCGGCTTCGTTGACGATCTTTTCCATAACGTCCATTGACATAAAGCCCGTTTCCCGATCCATCAATCTCATGTTGCAGTAGATGCAGGTATTCTGGCAGATATTAACAGGTTCAACGGTCAGTATTTTGGGAAATACCAACTTTTCTTTGTTGTCAAACGGAAAAAGCCATTCGGGAGAATGCCAGAGATCATAGTAGGGGTCGTCTTCGGGCTTCGTTTTATAATAAATCATTTCCTTTTATACTCCTTGAGATTCGTTTCTGCCTTGATAATATCGTCTAAGGTTACCATGCTGTCGAGAATAAGGGGGCTGTCTTCATAGACCGTGTCATGATATGAGAACTTACCGTGATTCAGTATTCCGATTAGCTTATTGACGGTTTTGACCAACAGGAGGGCACTCAACTCGTTAATCGTTTCTGATTCCAGAAAATCGTCATCCCCAAGGGTCATCTCAAATAGAATTCTTCCACTATCCACCTTTTGTGCAAGCTGATGAGCAGTTACACCAACCTTGTCGAATTCATTTCTTGCCAAGGCATATATGTTTGTATCTGCGCCCCTGTAATATCGGCTGAGGCCGAAATGGAGATTTACACTCCTTGTCCCTTCGTGGAGGATTTTCTTATTCTTGATGATGGGTACACCGTAGGACAAAATGCAGTCAAATTCGTCAAGCACAGTAATCTCATCGAGCCGGTCGTTGAATGCTCTCGCATTGTTGACAATGAGTTCTTCATCAAATTTAAGACCTTTGTAATCCTTGAAGGTCTTATTCCTATCCTCGATGAAACGAATTAAATAACTAGTTTCCTCGGAAGACATCGTCTCTTTCTTGAAAATATTCGTATAATAATCAATGTCCGGTATACCCGAATGAATCTTCAATATCACATAACGATCGACAGACACCTGATCGATAATTTCAGAAATGACGTAATTGTGATTGGCCTCGTTACCACTTAAAAAGCATATGTTCATTATTTTATCACCAGACTCCATATATTCCAAATCAGGTTTAATCCATTGGAAAATTTTTGTCCCTCATTTGTATCAATTGTCCAAGAGCGAACAGTATCTTCTTGCGGCTTCATTGCAAAGGGAAGTTCAAATTTATATGGCGTTAGTGTCTTTCCCTTTTGTTCAATATAATTTTTAATTCCCGGGATGGAATGTTGATTCCATCCATACATGATATTTTCCTTATTATCATAGCGACGATATCGCATGATCATATCATATTCAGATGTAGAAAAACCGTTCGTAATGATCAACATGCCATTTTCAGTTAAATGCCGGAGCAAATTATCAATCAATATTTCATAATCATCATAGCAGGATATCAGGCCTGTCGCTGTTATTACATCAAATTTTCGTTCCAAATTGAAGCTTTCAGCAAGACCCTGATATAACTCAATTCCGTATAATCCTTTGAATTTTTTGGCTAAATCGATTAATGTTTGGCTAAAATCAACACCCGTTAAAAAAACATCCTGATCTTTAAATCGTTTCTTCAGATAGTAAAGAAACTCGCCTTTTGCACAACCGACATCAAGAATAGAAAAACCTTCTTGGGGATTAATAATATTTTCGATAATGTTGGCAACAAATTTGAAATGCTCCTTGGGACTCTCAAAATCGTTATCTTTATAGTGATGAACGTCTTTATATAACTCTTGCATTAACGATCCTCCTGATTATTTTTGTGCCCGTGTCTTGTACGTCAAATTCATACCCATTGAGATAATCAAGGTCATTATGATTGTTAACGTCAAGTCTAATCTCGGGATGCGCAATAGCCGCATCTGCCTTAAATGTCGCTATAGTGAAGTGTTTGGCGTTATTCCATATATGATTAAAAAAATGCTCTCTTTCCTCTTTGAGAACAACCGTTTGATGCAACTCCTGAAGTATTTTATTGGAGACGATTTCCCCGCCGAGGCCATCCGGATATCGATTGTCGAGCTTTGGAATGATATTAAAGGCATAATCAGGGTGTTGTTCTCGATAAAAATAAATGAGTTTGTCCAGCTCATCGGGGCAAACAAGAGGATTGTCGGCGCAGACACGAACTATTGTCTCCAATTGGAAGGTGTTGGCTGCCAGAGCAAACCTTTCCAGGACATCATCCTCACTTCCCCGGAATACCTCTATCCCAAGCTCATGTGCTTTCACTTCCAAAATGTCATTCTCCTTATGGATGGATGTTGCAAGAATGACCATGTCCGCCAGCTTTGCCCGCTTGGTGCGCCTGATGACCCATTCGATTATGGGAATGCCGTGCAACAGCGCCATCATCTTATCAGGAAATCTCCGGGATCCCATTCTGGCCTGAATGATAATGCCCGTCATTCACCAATCCTCTGACAGATTGAACAATTATCAAGTGTATCGTCAAGAATACCTTCTCGAATACGTCTAATGGAATCAGAATTCCAGGCATCGGCGATTGTCATATTGCGAATATTGCCGATGGGAATATTGCGCCCGAAGAAATTGCAACAGGGAAGGATAGTGCCATCAGCCAGCACGGCAACACGCGACCATGGTGCCACACAGCTCCACTTTTTATGCGGGGTTTTGTCGTACTGTTGGCGGGTGTCATAATTGAAGTTGTCGAAAATCTGGATGTCCACAATGTCGACCCGGGTTCTCCAGAAAACAATAAAATCTTCTTTTTCACTATTATTGATATGCATATCGACAAAAGAAACCCGAACGATGGGCAGCGTCGCGTTCCTTTTCTGCTTTTCTTCAAGAAATGTCAAGAGATTCGATTTTACTATATTAAACCCCTTTCCCCTAAGCGATCGATACGTCTGTTCTCTTTCAGCATCAATGGATACGAAAAGGTGCACAAGACCGCTGTCAAATATCGGCTCGATGAACTTGTTCAGTAGCAGGCCGTTCGTAATCACCCGGCTGTCAAGGATTCCCCGGTCATGGGCATAACGGACCATGTTAAATACATCCGGATGAAGCAGGGGCTCGGCAAATGCGCCAAGGTTTACGGACAGGAGACCTTTTGATACACCCTCATCGATCACGGTTTTGTAAATGGAGAAATCAAGGGCGGCATGGGTATTGATGGCATAGCGAACCTGGGGATGACTTTTAGAATTCCGTGGACACATGGTACATGCCTGATTACAGCAGTCATTCAACTCAAAATCGATATGAATGGGAAAATCAGGAATGCATGCTGTGGACGTCCCTTCCCACGTCTTGCGATAATCAAGATACGGGGTACCTAGGGTGCTTCCCAGAATGCCGTGGATATCTTTTTCGGAATATCGACTTATGTTGTCAAGGATCTTTGTCATACTATAGGATATCTCAAAACCCACTTCCCGTTTTCCTTTTTCCACATATGCTCGGAGCGGAAGGCATCGCAGGTCTCATCGAATTCTTTTTTTGTCATGCCAAGATATTCAAGGGTTTCATTGAAATACATCTTCGGATATTCACCATCGAATTTCCGGACCAGAGCAACGCCTTCTTCTCTCGTTATCTTGTTGTTTCTGATCTCCTGAGCCGCATCATGCATGGCCCGGCCGATACCGAACTTGATGTGCATCGTGTAGAAATTGATGGGCGGTAATTTGTCATCGAGTTCTGTATATTTACAGTACGTGCCTTCTGAGCGTTCTTCCGCGGCTTCAAAACCCACATGTTCCACGGCATAATAATAACATTCCTGTGGATCCCATTTAAGATAGTGTCCTAAATAGTGAACCCGGGTTCCGGCCTTATATAAACTGTCTGGATCCATCGGAAGATAGGCACTGACGTCGTTCGGTGTCATACTGTGATCTTTGATCAAATTGGTGACGGAAACTCCTCCCAGAAAAATTTGGTCGTAATCGTGCTCCAGGGAAAAACGTTCAATGGTCATCACCTCTTCATCCGTATCCTGTGGATCACCGTACTCTACATTACTTTCGCCGTACATCACGAGCGGTATGTTGAATGCAATGGACATCCTTGGCCCGACGTTCTTCTGGCCAAAGACAAAAGGCTGGAAAGGATGGAGTAGCTTTTTAAATGCCAGTCTAGTCAATTGTCGATGGATCTTTCCATTCGGAGTGTACAGGATATTATCCAGTCCACCCACATGGATCATCTTCTGCAAGTTGTTCCAGCCGATCGTCCTGTACATATGGGGCGCCCAGGTTACGGTGAGGGGATGCATATTATACTTGTATTTCAGGATATGAGCGGCATATACACTGTCCTTCCCACCGCTTGCCGGGACGATGACGTCGAATGAGCCGTCATGCTTCCTGTATTTATCCAAGATCTGTTTTAGTTTTTCTTCCCGTTCATTCCAGTCGATTTTTTTCTTTATCTCATCGTAACGGCAGGCGGCACAGATGCCGTCTTCATCAAAATCTATATATGTCCGCACACCATCAACATTTTTATATTCTGTGGATGTATTCGGTTTCTGGTTGGACATGACGCACTTTTTGCAGTATTTTATCTCGCGGGGCAGGTTGTATTTAACCTCCAGTAGTTGCTCATCAGCCATCGGCAACCTCCACAACCATATTGATAAAATTTCTTAGAATCTGGATCCCATTTTGGGAACTCTTTTCCGGATGAAACTGGCAGCCATAGATATTCCCCTTGCCAATGATTGCAGTCAATTCTGCGCCACCGTAGGATACTGTCGCCAGAGTTTCACTCTGGTCATCGGTAACAGCACAATAAGAATGAACAAAGTACATGTCTCTATTTGTCAAGCCTTCCAGAAGGTGCGTCTTTTCTCTGATTTGGATATCGTTCCATCCGACGTGAGGAACCTTTGCCTCCTTATCGAATGACTCGATGTTCTTCAGGTGCTTTACACCCCCTTTAATTAGCCCCAGTCCTTCATGGAAACCGAATTCTTCACTCCAGTCCATCAATAACTGCATTCCCAGGCAGATTCCCATGATCGTTCCCTGCGTTGCAGCAAAGGATTGAATCGCCTTGTCCAGTCCCCATTCTTTCAAACGTGCCATTCCATCGCCAAATGCCCCAACGCCCGGAAGAATGAGGGCATCGGCCTCTAAAAGTGCCTCCACACTTCTTGTAAGTTGCACCGTCTGTCCACAGCATTGAAATGCATTTGCCAAGTTGTAAAGATTACCCAATCCGTAGTCAACAACGATAATCTTCATGATGGCATGCGAACATTAATTCCATGTTCAAACAGAAAGGCCTTTGTTTCCGAGAGAGAAATCATGTGATAATGATAGGCGGATCCTACAGCAACGGCATCAACGCCGGGTATCTGAAAAGCTGCAAGAACATCATCCTGTTTGCCAACGCCACCACTGATGATCAGCGGAACAGGGCATCTGGGTGCCACCATCCGGATCAAATCGATGTCGATCCCCCGTTTTGTCCCATCGCAATCTACAGACGTCAGGAGTACTTCACCAACACCTAGTGCAAGGGCCTCCTCAAGCCAGGCCAATACATCCTGCCCGCTTTTTTCCCGACCGGCTTCTGTATAGGCTTCCCATCGCATATGGGCGATTTTTTTAGCCTGGACGGAGAGAACGATGCATTGAGCGCCAAATTTTTTTACAGCATCATTCAAAAAAGCCGGCCGCCGAATGGCTGCCGTGTTGATTGCCACCTTATCCGCACCGGAGTTAAGAATCATAGTGATGTCTTCCAGCTTTCTGATCCCGCCGCCAACAGTCATCGGGATGAATATTTTCTGGGCAGCCTTGCTAATGATGTCATTCAGGCTGTTTCTTTCATATAAAGAGGCTACCGTATCGATATAGAGCAGTTCATCCGCGCCTTCCCGAAAATACTGATAGGCAAATTCATCAGGCCGGCCCACGACGCGAAGCCCCTCCAGATGTATGCCTTTGACGACAGTGTCATTCTTGATGTCAAGCCGCGGGATGATCCTGATTTTTTTCATTTAGAAAGACCTTTAGGGCATCATAAGCTGCCATCAATGGTTTTGTGGCAAACCAGAATTCAATGACAACATCATATGACAGAGGACTGTCTTCGATCAGTTCGTACATAAGCTGAAATTCCGACCTGTCAGGCAAGGCGTGTGCATCTATAGCAAGATCTTCAGATAGGACGGAGATTTTACTGAGATGAAATTCACGGATGGCATTGCGATTAAAACGCTTCAGATGCTCAACAGAAGATTCTTTCTTGTTATGCGCGGTTACCTGGGCATGGGCAAGATCGAGGACCAGTCCCAGACTGTATTTTTCACAGATGTCATTATAAAAAGCCGGGTCACAGACATCCTCATACGCGCCCGTGTCGTAATAGTTCAGGTTTTCTATAGATATTTCACAATCCCTCGGCAACTTGTCCCGGAGCCAGGAAATCCGCTTTGCACATAATGCGTGGATATCCGAGATAGTCAACCTGCCACCTATGCCGAAATATCTGTTTTCCTTGATTTCGACATGGCTGTAGCAAGGACCAATATCGAAGGAAAATCTGCGGATATGGTATTTCCTGATGATATCAAAGGCATGCTGCTGCTCAAGTGTCTTCTGAAATCCTTCATCAACCAAAGAAAGACTGGAGTGGAATATGGTGTCTTTCCTAATCGGGCGATACTGATCAAACCATTTTTGTTCAACGGTGGAAAAACGATTTGTAAACTCCCCCGGTAATTCATGATACAATGAGAAAATCCCCAAAACGGGATTGATATCAGGCATGGATCATGTCCCTGATAATGATTTCACCCTTGGTGACAGGCCTGAGAACACGCCGACCGATGAGTGATGCATATTGCTCTGCCTCATAACCATCCTGTTGCTCATTGACTCTTAAGAGGATCAAATCCATATCATCGATGACATGCCCGGCGGGAATGTCTCCTTTTGCTGCGAATTTTCTCCGAATAAGCCTTCTGATCTTTTCCTCATCTACAGACAGTTTCTTGTCCGCCTGCCCTAGGGCTGCTTTGATATGATTCCCCTCTTCCTTCATCCTCCGGAATTCATCGGGGAGAATGGACATGGAGTTGTCGCCGCCTGGAAGAGAACGGTTAATGGTAAAATGCTTTTCAATAATCTCGGCACCGAGGGCAATTGCTGCAAGTGACGCCTCAATGCCTGGGGAGTGATCGGAAAAACCGATGGGATGGCAATAGCGTTCTTTAAGTGTTCTGATGAAGTTAAGGTTCAATTCTTCAAATGTCGCTGGATAGTTAATAGTGCAATGGAGCAATGCAAAGGTCACCTTCCCTTTTTCCAGGAAGGCAACCATTCCATCAATTTCGTCAAGAGACGCACCACCGACGGAAACAATCAGCTCCTTTTGAAGGCCCATCGCCTGCTGCAGAAGTTGCCTGTTATTCATGTCTCCCGAGGCAATTTTAATCGTGCTACACCCAATGTGGTGAAGAAATGTCAAGCTGTCTTCGTCAGATGGCGTCGCCAGAAATCGTCCACCCTTATTTTCTATCTCCATCTTGAGTTCGGAGAAGACCTCCAAAGGAAGGCTCTCCGCGATGAAGTCATGATAATAAACACTGTTTCGATCGACGAATTTATCCACATGATAGATTTGGAATTTTATATAGTCCGCCCTGGCTTGCAAAGCGGCATCCACCATTTCCTTGGCTAGTTGTTTATTACCGTTATGATTGCTACCGATCTCAGCGATGTATCGAATTGTCATAACGCTTTCCTATAAAGGCATACTTTCGAATCATAGAACAAATAATCATGTTTGCTATAAATATTCAAAGCAGCATAATTATTCGATTCCGTTGCCGCCCTTATTTTAGTTCTACCGTGCTGTAAAGATACGGAATTAAGATTTTTAAGAATCTTCGAACCAATCCCTTTATTTCTATGTTGCTTATCAATGGCAAACAAGCCAATAACGGAATACTCATCACGGAAATGCAAAGTTCCAAATCCCTGAAGACACCCTCCAACACTATAACCACAATTATAATCGGCATAACCGTTGATACTATTTCTTATCCATTCTCGATGAATATTTAGATTAAATTTACAAAGAACAGGATCGTTAGCATAACGATTGTTCTGCGCAAAGGCATCTTCACAGATTCTAAATAGTTCATTTTCATCATCTTGCATTAGATTGACAAATGTCCCAAGAGGAATTTTCACATAATCAGATTGTTTAAGACAACTTTCAACGAACAGGGTTGTTCCACAAACTCCGAATTCCTTCTGAAGTAAAAAATTGATTAATGCAATATCGCCAGCACAAATTTTAGTAATAATGTGACCTTTGCATTTTTTTATTTCCCTGTCTAACATTGCAAACCTATAATCCCTTTCAACTTCCAGAGAGAATACGTTACATTGAGTTATGTCGCTTTCAAATTGGCTTTTGAAAATCATAAAATATTTCAACTACTATAATCTGAGACCTTTGAATTTCTCCTGAAATTCAGTAAATCGTCACTCCGGCGAAAGCCGGTACCCAGTCTGAGACCTTTGATTTTTTCAAAATTTGGTTTTGGCCCTTTTTTCTACCCGACTTTTCAAAAAATCGGTGCTGGGTAGAGAAGATTACCGACGCACGCTGATCAACTTTTCCGTTATGGCGACACCGTTCACCTCAAAGTACCCAGTTATGGGAG
>Ga0247841_10010821_pt1 | contig 12317 bp, 19 predicted proteins | sample LaCruzMarch2015__2_FD_192410 | JGI IMG/M metagenome (GOLD analysis project Ga0247841, IMG submission 192410) | Freshwater microbial communities from meromictic Lake La Cruz, Castile-La Mancha, Spain - LaCruzMarch2015_18m | ecosystem: Environmental > Aquatic > Freshwater > Lake | place: Spain... | reverse complement strand
CAATAGAAACGCCTCTGTACCAAGATTTGTCTGCAACGATATGGAGTCGTCCACAACCGGAGCGTCAATATTTTTCCCGGAGCTTTATTATTATATGTGCATGACCCGAAGTACCGGCGTTGGAGGCAGAGTTTGGAAAGACGGAACGATTCTTTCTGACTCTGAAATCGGGCATATGTGCGTTGATACTTCGTTTAACGCTCCTCTTTGTGCTTGCGGAAAAAAGGGGTGCGCAGAGGCATTCCTTGGTGGCAACGCGTTAACAACCTTAGTGCTTAGTAGAATGCATGAGTTGGGAAAATCAATTCCCACAGGCAGACATCCCTGTGAATGGCTGGATATTTGCTATAATGCACACGAAAAATGGGCAATCGCCCTTTATGAAAATGTGATAATACCTGCTTTCGGAATTTTTTTGGCGAACATCCAAACACTTTTGCACTTGCCGGCAATTATCTGGAAAGGAACTCTGGGCTTAAGAGCTTTCAAAGACGTTCCTCAGTTGGAAGGGCTAATTAGGCTGGAAATGAAAAAAAGGATTATCAATCCAGCTTGGGTAGATGACCTCAATTTCCATTTCCTAACCTGCCCCAAAGACCACGAGGCATATATCGGCGCAGCAAAAATTGCGCTGAACCTGCTCGGCTGAAAAGCTGACCAGCATATGGCATCCGCCCAGCGGCCTGCCATTTTTATTTACAATTTTTATAATTTAGATTTTATTTCTTCTGCTAATTTTTTGAGATCTTCTATATTAGCCTGAGGACCAAGTTGGGTTGTAATATACCCGGGGTAATTATCAAAAAATACTTTATCTTTTGCCCAAATTTCTTGAAATTCTTTTTCAATCCCATGCATCGGATAAAGTTTTATGTGAACATGGTTCACCCCCATTCCCTCTGCCACCATTGCCACTCTATTTACGTTTAAACCTTTTCTTAAAATTTCAGAAACTTTTTTAACAGCTGTCATTAATTCCTGATAATTATTATCTGGCATTAAAAATGCGTCAGAATCAAAATGATTTTTTGGCATAACCAGGGCCATTCCTTTTGTATTTGGGTTTAAATCCAAAATTGCCAAATGATTTTTATCCTCCCAAATTTTTGCGGAATCAAATTCTCCGCTTGCAATTTTACAAAATATACAATTGTCCATTAATTAACTTTATAAGTTAGAGAAATTGTTATTTTGACTTCTTCTTGACCGGTTTGTATGTCTGCGCCTCCTCCCAAACCAGATGCTTGTTTTGTTGCTCCTACCGCGCTGTCATAAGACATTGGTGTTGGATAATAGTAATTGCTTTCTTGAACATCAATTATTTTTCCAAGATTTAAACCGGAATTTTTTGCCATTTCAATTGCTTTTTGTTTTGCCTGCTCAATTGCATTTTTTCTCGCTTCGGCCTTAGCCACCTCCGGATCGTCAACAGTAATTTGCAAATTCCCAACATTATTTGCTCCGTTTACCGTTGCAGCATCTAACACACTGCTTATTTTATCAAAATTTCTGACTTTTACCGTAATTTGCTGGTCTAAAGAATAGCCGGTCAAAATGCTTCCTTCTCTTTCTGTGTAATTATAAACCGGATACAAATTATACGATGTAGTTTGAATGTCTTTTGCGTCTATTCCCAAGTCTTTTACTGCCTTAATAATGACATTCATTTTGTCATTGTTTTGACTTACTGCGTCGTTACTTTTTTTTGCTTCAGTTTTTACACCAAGCGTAATTATGGCAACATCAGGCTTAACATATGATTTACCTTCGCCCGATACAACAATTTGTTTAGTATTACTATTTGGCACAGTAACAAATGTATAAATTCCAATATCTAATGCCAAGTATCCAACCACCCCGATAGCTACGGCCAGTAGCAAAAAATAAATTCTGTCTGAAAGATCAAATTTTTTTATTTCTCCGTCCATTATTGTTGCAAAGCTTCAACATTTTCCTTTGAAGCCTTAAATTAATATTTTTTAATTTGGTTCTGTGACCACACCGTCAAATTCCGGACCATCGGCTTCTGCCTCTGCTTTTGTTTTTCTCACAACTCCGTCTTTGTGATGGGCAGGAGAATAAATTGTATAAAGTTTCAGGTCGTCTGTTTCTGAAACATTTATAATATTGTGTTCAGCCCCCACCGGTACAACAATCGCCGAACCGTCTGTAATATCATATTCATTCCCGTCAATGATGCATTTTCCCACTCCTTTTTCTATTCTAAAAAACTGATCGTTTTCATTGTGCACTTCCATACCAATTTCTTCTTTTGGCAACAAAGACATCAGCACCAGTTGGCTGTGCTTTGAGGTATATAACACTTTGCGGAAATTGTCGTTTTCCAAAGTGTCTTTTTCTATATTTGAAAAAAATCCTTTCATATTTTTTTATTTTTTAATAATATTTTTGGCGAATGCGGTATGCTCTGGACAAAATTCGAACCCACGAGACCCGTGAGGGTCACAGCTTTTCCCGCCGATGGCGGGACCCCGCCAAAGGCGGTGGCCAAGCCCAAACAATTACCAAGCGGAGGAGGTGGGACTCGAACCCACGAGACCCGTGAGGGTCACAGCTTTCCAAGCTGTTGTAATGGCCACTATACGACTCCTCCGCTTGATAATTGTTTAATTAATTTTATAAGTTTACGAAAAGCCTCTCCCCCTTTATAATTTTTTATTTGTTTTTCTCTCAACCATGCTGATTTTCTATCAACAAAATTTTCTGAATATACTAATTTCCACGGCCCTTTGTTTTTAGTAGATCTATTTTTATCTGCATTATGACAAAAAATTCTTTTGTTTACGTCACTAGTTGATCCAATATAGTAGTGCTTATTTTTTACACTTTGTATTATGTAAGTTGTATACATTAATTTCAGCTTTTCCCGCCAATGGCGGGACCCCCGCCAAAGGCGGTGGCCAAGCTGTTGTAATGGCCGCCCCTCGCGAAGCGGGGTCCCGCTACGCGGGATATACGACTCCTCCATTTTTTTCTTAAAATTTTAATCCATGCCTCTCCTCTAAAATTTTAGACTTAAAGTTTACAGCATCTTCAACATTAACGCCCAATATATCTGCAAGAGCATAAAGCTGTAAAAATACGTCCGCAAACTCACCTTTCAAATTCTCACTATCTATTTCTTTATTACGAATTTTCGGCTTATTTATTTCTTTTGCCAGCTCTCCCACTTCTTCTATGAATTGCGCAAATCCAAGATGCGGATTACGATTTACGTTATACTTTTCATCCAAATCTTTTACTATTTTTGCACATTTTTGTTGAAATTCTTTTGTTTCCATATTTTTATAAATATAATCTTACTTTTATTTGCCTACAACCGGACGTTCTTTTTCCTCCGGCGTTAATCTGGCAATTATGTTCTCTCTTATTTTTCCCAACCTCCAGGAAGAAACAACGTTTTCTTTACTATATCTTAATTCGTTAATTTTTGATTCTAATCCGGCCTTAGTTAACCCATCAACTAAATTATTTGCAAAGGCTTCATCTAAATACGCTCTCTCTTTTGAAGAAATGCCTAAAGTTTTTTTTACAATCTTATCAAATTCATATTTATAAATTCTGTCTTTATTTATCATTTTACCAATTTTCTAATTTTTAATTCTTGCTGCGTAATTAAATACGTAAAAGTAATTGTTTAAATTTTGATCTGTTGACTTATAAATATTATCGAAACAAAAATAGTCCGCAATAATTTCCCGCAAACGACAAAGCTCCTTTAATTTTTTCCTGTTTTTTTTATCTTCAATTGTTAAATCCAACAATTCAAGGCCTCTATAAAAAGACGCTTCACTTAGTTTTTTATCTTTTTTTTGCCAATTTATTGCCCTACCAATTTCGGCTCCTATGTTTGCCATTTGCTCAAAAAAAGATGCGCTTTGCCATTTTTCTTTTGTAAGATCTTTATGAAAAAACATTTTAAATCAACTTTTTGACTATTTCTATTATTTTTTCCCTTATTTTCTCGCTTTCAATCCCTCTTGTTTTGTTCCCTATATCTGGCTTTAAGTTCATTATTGAATCAAACTCAATAAAATCGTCTTCTGATTTTTCAGGATAAATATTAATTCCCCATAAATTTTTGGGTTCAGAATTTTCTTTCTCAATTAGAAACTCCAGCAAATCAGCATGCATTGGCGCATCGACAGCCATAATTTCTTTATCAATATCAACCATAGCTTTTACTAGGCCTCCAAACATCTTTTTCCCCATTTCGTGCAATTCAGAAATTTCAATTTTGTCTTTTACAATTTTCATACAACTAAATTTTTATGTCGTGCAATGCAGTAATGCGTTCTTCTATTGGTGGGTGGGTCATCCTGTCTTATTTATTTTTTTAATGACCAGGACAAGCCCATTCCAATAAAATTTTAAATTTCCATACCTCGCAAAGCTTTTATCCGCTCTTCTATTGGTGGGTGGGTCATAAACAATTTTATAAACCAGCTGGTTTTTTGTTTGCCTTTATACGGTGAATCAATAAAAAGCGAGCTGGTGGCATCATTGGTAACTCGCATTGGTGTCGGGTCACCAGAAATTTTTTCTAATGCGCTGGCTAATCCTTCGGGATATCTTGTAAGCAAGGCGCCGTCGGCATCTGCCAAAAATTCTCGCTTTCTTGAAATTGCAAGCTGAACCAGGGTGGCTGCAATTGGAGCCAAAATTGCCGCAACTATTCCTAAAACCATTAACAGTGCCCCAGCCTTGTTGTCGTCATCATTATTGCGTCCACCCCAAAAACTTATTCTCATAAATAGATTTGCAAGCATTGCCACAACTCCGGCCAAAATTGCCACAACCGTTGATAAGAGCATATCTTTGTTTCCAATGTGCGATAATTCATGGGCCAAAACCCCTTGCAACTCTGTTTTATTAAGCCGTTGCAAAAGCCCTTGTGTTACAGCAACAACAGCGTGTTTTGCATCTCTACCGGTTGCAAAAGCATTGGGTTGAGCTTCCGGAATAATATAAATTTTTGGAATTGGAAGACCGGCAGTTATGCAAAGATTTTCAATAATATGATAAAGTTCCGGATTTTGACTGTGTTCAACCGGTTGCGCCCTGTACATTGATAAAACAATTTTATCCGACCACCAATAACTCCCAAAAGAAGAAAAAACACTCAAAAATATTGCAAAGTATAAAATGGCATTGTCATTTAATAAATAACTAAATAGCCATCCAATTGCAATAATAAAGACTAAAAACCCAGTTATCAAAAACCAGGTTTTTCGCGTGTTTGAATCTGCTTGCGTATAAATGCTCGGCATAACGAAAATTTATTATTTAAAATTTAACGGCAACAGGTTCTCTCTCCGCCTCGCTTGCTGTTTGAAATAAATCCATTTGTTTAAATCCAAAAGCTGAAGCAATAAAATTATCAGGAAAACTTTCTATTTTAATATTAAGATCTCTGACGTTAGTGTTATAAAACCTGCGGGCTGCCTGAATTTTATCCTCGGTATCTGTAAGCTCTTTTTGAAGTTCCAAAAAATTTACTGACGCCTTTAAATCCGGGTAATTTTCTGACACCGCAAACAAACTTTTCAAAGTATCTGAAAGTGCGTTTTCGGCTTCGGCTTTTTTTACTGTTCCTTGTGCCGACATTGCGCTTGCCCTTGCCTGAGTTACTTTTTCAAATAATTCTCTCTCATGGGTTGCATAACCCTTTACTGTTTCAACCAAATTAGGAATTAAGTCGTATCTTCTTTTTAGTTGAACGTCTATGTCTGCCCATGCCTCTTTTGCCCTGTTTTTTAGAACCACAAAGCCGTTAAAGGCACCTGCTATCCATAAAAGGACAACAACGACAACAGCTAAAAAAACCCATAATATTATTGCCATATTTTTTTATTTGCTATAATTACCAGCGGGAAGAAATGAAAATAATTTTAATTTCAACCGGGCAACGTAATTATATAAATTACAAAGTAATTTTTATTTTTGTGCGTTTTCTATTAAGGAATTTAAAAACGGATGCTGAACAAGAAATTTATAATTTAAAAGTTTCAAAAGTGTAAGAAAGTCTTCCAGCTCATCTCTAAATTTTTCAGGGCCGGAAAAAACTTCCCACATTTCTTTCGCAAGGCTTCTTGTGTACCTATGTAAAATTTCGTAGTCTGCTTTTCTTTTCAAATAGTTCATAATTTGCTTGAATTCTCCTCTATCAAGCCAAACTCCGTTGCAATGCTTACAAAAATCAATTTTAACCTTTGCATCGTCATACCTTGTCTCCATTAACATAATACGGCAAACCGGGCACAATCTTTGGGTTTTTGCAAAACCGAATCTTTTTGAATCCCGCCAAATGTCAAAATCCAGCCAATTTAATTGCTTGTCTTTATCGTCTTTAGCTAACCTTAGCTCATCTTCATCAAACCAAATACCCAAACACTCCGGGCAGTAATCGGCTTCTACATTATGAAATAAAACTTTCTCTAATTTTTCGTTATCTCTTGGACACTCCATTGCGTAAATTTTAATTTTTAATGTTTTGATTTTATATTATGATTATAACCAAAAATTAACTAAAACACAAGTTTTCGCGGTCAAATAAAAAAGCAGACTATCTTGCCTGCTTGCTCTCAGCCAAAACATTTTGGCTGACCTTCTTAAAACTATAAATAGGCCCTGTTCCCGGGATAAGCCCACTCTCTTCGGGCCTGCACCCAACAACTTCAGCTATCCCTCTTAATTTTTGCCCCGCCGTCCAGGTTAACTCGTCCCCAATTTCCAGGTTCCACCTGTAATAAACCCTCATCTCAATCCGCTCCCCGCAATCAAAGGCCGAAAACCTATCCTCGGGGATGAAAATCACATACTTTTTCCGAGCCATTGCTATACTCCTTTTTGAAGTGGTTTGAACAACTTCGCAAAATCTTCGCGCCTTATAATCTTTTCGTTTGCAGGACTTAGCATGTCGCGAAAAAGCGCCAAAAGCATAAACACAACAAACAGACAACAGAAAACAACAAAAAACAAAGCAAATCCAATAAAACGCAGAAGTTTATACATCTCACCTCTCCATATCAATGAACAGTTTTGACCCCAAACTACTGTACTAAAACATTACAACGCTTTGATATTTTTTGCAACAAAAAGTGCTAGGTCCGACCTAGCACTTTTTTATCTTAGATTATGAAAAAAGCCCTGCGACGTATCGTAGAGCTATATTGCTAATTTGCTATTTTTGTATGCAATGACTAATACCTTTCCATCCCAAGTTTTTTGAGCATTTGTAGCGCCCTTGTGGCGCTACCGGTTGGGACCAAACCAAAGGCGTCGTCGTCTTGCTCTGTTGAATCTGCCACTCTGTTGAGCAAACATTCCAGTTCGTCCCAATACTCATCTGAAATTTGTCTGTATGTTGTCCCAACAACTAACCTTTGTTTTTTCTCTTGTGTTTTACGCCATCGCTCAACTTCTTGCGCCGTGGCTTCCCTGTCGCCAGGATCTTCAAAGTCATACATTATTTTGGTTATCTTTTTTTTAGTGCCATAGCCGAAGCTTTAGTCCTTTATCGCGAAAGAGGTTGACTGCAGAAAAAATCCCAAAAATAACCATGCCAACAATTTCAAATCCATTCATCACGCCGTCCATTGCTATTCTCTCTTTTCTCTAGTGTTACCACCGAAATCGCGCAACAACAAACGCCAAAACAAACACTGTAAGGCCGACGCCCAAGAGCTGGCTTTCGGTCTGCACCCCTTTCACAATTGTTATAAAAGCCAGAGAAACCGCCGTAATCCCGCCGGCGAGAAAAATAGACTTTGTCGTACTCATTGCTGTTTTCCTCTCTCTGTGGACAAGTTGACTCCGCAAGCTCCGCAGAACTTGTCGTTAGGAAAAACGCTGGCTTTGCATTCTTTGCAAAATGTGTTGTCGGCAACACCTGAAAGAACTTGCTTTAAGGCTGTGCCGCACCTTCTGCAATATCTGTCGCAGAAAGAAAATCTTTTGTTTCCCTCACACCACTGTTTTGGACAAGACCAAAGCATAATTGGCATCACTATCCTCCTGTCAAAGGGCTGAAAACATACGCGGAAGGCCGTAGACCTGCTTTATTGGCGTTGCTCTACGCTTACGATGCGTCTTGTCTGGCACAAACCTTTCACATATATCAAAAAGCAAACTACTGTACTAAAACATTACAACGCTTTGACATTTTTTGCAACAAAAAGTGCTAGGTCGGACCTAGCACTTTTTTATCTTAGGTTTTATATTTTAATAGTCTTCTCCCATCATCGGATTGTGCATATGGCCACCCTTATCTTCTTTTTTTGGCAATTCAGAAATTACAACTTCGGTTGTTAAAAGCATAGAGGCTGCTGAAACCGCATTTTCTAAAGCTGTTCTTGTAACTTTTGTCGGGTCAACAACTCCTGCTTTTATTAAATCTTCGTAAACCATTGTTTGCGCATTAAACCCAAAATCTCCTTGACCTTCTTTTACTTTTTGAACAACAACTGCCCCGTCAACTCCTGCATTTTCAGCAATTTGTCTGACCGGTTCTTCAATAGCACGCTTTAAAATATTTATACCGGTTTTTTCATCTCCTTCGGCTTGCAAGTTTTCCAGTGCCGGTAAGGTTCTTAACAAAGCAACTCCTCCGCCCGGAACAATTCCCTCTTCAACCGCGGCTTTTGTTGCGTGTAAAGCGTCTTCTAACTTATGCTGTTTTGCTTTTTGCTCAACTTCTGTTGCTGCTCCAACTTTTATAACTCCCACTCCGCCGGATAATTTTGCCAATCTTTCCTGCAACTTTTCTCTATCAAATTCAGAGGTTGCGTTTTCAATTTCTTTTTTGATTGCACCAATTCTTGCATCAATGTTTGACTTCTCTCCTTTTCCTTCAACAATCGTTGTGTTTTCTTTTGTTGAAATAACCCTCCTTGCGCTTCCCAGCATTTCCAACTCAACATTTTCCAATTTCATTCCTTTTTCTTCTGAAATTACATCTGCTCCCGTAACAATTGCAATATCTTCCAGCATTTCTTTTTTTCTGTCGCCAAATCCGGGGGCCTTTATTGCCAAAGCTGAAAAAATTCCTCTGATTTTATTTACAATTAAAGTTGTTAAAGCATCTCCGTCAACATCATCAGCAATAATAACCAATTCTTTTTTACCTTCTTTCACAAGTTTTTCCAATAAAGGCAAAATTTCTTGTAGCGAACTTATTTTTTTATCTGTAACTAAAATATATGGATCTTCTAAAACAGCTTCCATTTTTTCTGTATTTGAAACCATGTATCCTGAAATATATCCTCTGTCAAACTGTAATCCTTTAACAATTTCTTTTGACAAGCCAAAAGTTTTTGATTCTTCGGTTGTAATTACGCCGTCTTTTCCAACTTCTTCCATAACCTCGGCAATCAAGTTTCCCATTTCAACGTCTTGAGCAGAAATGGTGGCCACTTGGGCTGTTTCCTCTTTTGTAGAAATTGGTTTTGACATTTCTTTTAATGCCAAAACAACTGCGTCTTTTGCTTTTATAATTCCTTTTCTCAGTGCCAATGGATTAGCTCCGGCTGCAACATTTTTTAATCCCTCGGTTGCAATTGCCTGACAAAGCAAAACGGCCGATGTTGTTCCGTCTCCGGCAATGTCATTTGTTTTACTGGCTACTTCTTTTATAATTTCAGCTCCAATATTTTCAATATTGTCTTCTAACTCAATGTCTTTTGCAATTGTTACGCCATCATTTGTAATTGTGGGTGAACCAAATCCGGAACCCAAAACAACATTTCTGCCCTTTGGGCCCAATGTCACTTTAACAGCATTTGCAACCTTGTCTAATCCACTTTTTAAAATTTTTCTTGCGTCTTCCTTATATTTTATCTGCTTTGCCATATGCGTGAATTTGAAATTTGAAATTTGAATTCAATATTTTAATTTTTAAATTTTAAATATTTCAAATTGATTTCAAATTGTAAATTGTAAATTGAAAATTTAGTGATTATTCGATTATTGCTAATATGTCTTCTTCTTTCGCAATTAAATATTCTTTATTATCAACTTTTATTTCGTTTGGTCCGTATTTTGTAAACAAAACAATATCTCCGGGTTTTACCGAAAGAGGAATTATTTTTCCTTCGTTTGTTTTTTTACCCGAACCTATTGCAATCACCTTGCCTTGTTCTGATTTATCTTTTTCTGCGGTGTCAGGCAAAAAAATGCCTCCTCTTGTTTTTTCCTCTTGTTTTATGGGTTCTATTAAAATGTGATCTGATAATGGTTTTATTGTCATATTTTTTTTAATTTAGTAATACTATAATCTATCTGAATTTAGGCCCCTTGTCAACACTCAAAAAAAAGCAGCCATTTTGACTGCCTGCACTTTAGCGCAAAAAATGCGCCCTAAACCAATTCTTTTTTGGCGCCGATGGACAATCTAAGACGCTCAGCCAAAAGAGAAAAGCTAATCGGCTTTCTGTAGATGTCGTCAAGGCAACCCACGTTATCAGGTGTGGCGCTATCGTAGTGAGGCAGTAAACCGATGATGGCCACCTCGGCAAACTCGGCGTCGGATCGCAGGCTCTGACAAATTCTCAGGGCTTCGATGTCCCCAATAGAAAAATCCACAACAACCACATCCGGGTGAAATTCCTTTGCCGAAAAACCGGCATCAAAACCACCCTCAGATGTTGTGACCTTGAAAATCCCTGTGGGCAATATTGCTATCAGGCTTTCAACTACAAATTGGTCTTGCGATACAACCAGAACCCTTGCCGTGATATCGCGAAACAACCGTTCAAGAACCTTCTCGCCGACAACGCCAAGCGCGTCGGCATTGTCCCGAACGAATCTGACAAGGTTTGAATGAGGAATACGCCGGTCTCTAGATCCGGGAATGCGATAACCCGAAAGCCTGCCAGAATCAAACAATCTGCTTACTGCATCGTGGTCTACCCCAAAAAGCCGGGCGACCTGGTTAGTTGAAAAAATCCTCATAGACAACTCCTTTTTCCTGTTAAGCTTGATTGGTTTCTGCAACATAACAATTCTGAACAAAAAAATTCTGAACTGTTATATTGCAAAAACCAATAAATGAAAACCGCTGATCTTTTAAGGAACAAATGATAGTATATACTTTACTAATTATTTTCTCATTGTCAAACCCTTGCAACAAAAAAGGCTGACACCGTTGTGTAAGCCATCGTACCGCGCAAACGCGCGATCTATGCTGATTCTTTTTTTTGGGCGAGAAGCAGATACAGCCGATCAGCCAAAGCTTTTGGGTCAAACGGCCTGACAAAAGCTATGTCGATACTCGACGACCTAAATGCAATCGGACTGCCGTCGTTGGGCAGTAAAGCCACAAAAATCATATCGTTAAAATCGCCTCGTCTACGCAAGCGTCGCCAAATATTCAATGCCTCGGCGTGCCAGGCAAAAAAATCAAAAAGTGCCACGGGAAGCAGGGCTGACACATAAAGCCGTTTCCGTGTGTAGATCATAAAAATAAGGGTTAAAACCCTGCGTGGTGAACGCAGGGTTTTTTCTATGCCAAAAATCCTACTCGCAAAATAAATCTGCTCGCTAAAAGGTCGGGAAATGCAGTTCCAAAATCTGCAAAAGTTTACAAGAGTTGACAAAACTAATGACGAAAAATCAAATAAAAATTAAGGCGAATATACGCCTAGAAGTTCGTGCAGATATAATGCGGGAGCGCATAAGGTCGCAGGCGGAAAAGATTGTCGGAGATATGGAAAATGATATTGCCGACGAGGTCGGCGAACTGGTTGGCAAACTGACCACAGACTATACAGATGACGGGTCGGAGGCGGAGTCAGAATTGGCCAGCTATGCATTCAACCAAATTTACGATGCGCTGCACCACGAAATTAAAAAGCAACTTTAGTGCTGAGAATAAAAATAAACTTCTGGAGCAGCCGCGATGGACCAGGGAAAGCATCTGTCGCGGAGCTCCGGAAAGCGGCACAGCTAACAGTGTCGCTTTCAAACTTATGACGACAGCAACAAAAGAACAAACAATGAAAGTCGAATACGTAAAAAAAATCCTCATTGCAGCGCTTGAAGTTATAGTCCTGCTTATCGCTTTTGATTTAATTATCCTGTTTACTTCGCTAGCTCAAATAGCTTTGGAAGGGAAAACAGGATATTGGAATCCGTTCTGGCGCGCGCAGGCGGAGTTCGTGATTAAATTACTTTTGGCAAAATAGCTCTTATTCTAGTCTGCAATAAAACAGCCGGAATAAAGGGCTATTTCTGTTTCGCAAAAACATGGATCAAGATATGCAATCTATAATCCCAAATACCACGCAGATTCCGCATCT
>Ga0247841_10010819_pt1 | contig 12319 bp, 11 predicted proteins | sample LaCruzMarch2015__2_FD_192410 | JGI IMG/M metagenome (GOLD analysis project Ga0247841, IMG submission 192410) | Freshwater microbial communities from meromictic Lake La Cruz, Castile-La Mancha, Spain - LaCruzMarch2015_18m | ecosystem: Environmental > Aquatic > Freshwater > Lake | place: Spain... | reverse complement strand
AGGTTGATCTCCTCTGCGACACGTCTTCCCCTTATTTTGATCCGCTCCGGGCCTCAGGGTTCCCCATGACCCACCTTAAATTGAAGGCCCGGCTTGATTCCAACGCGATTCGAACCATCCGGCGGATGCTCAAAAGCAACGCCTATGACATCGTTCACGCCTTCAACGGCCGTGCTCTCTCCAATAGCATGCTTGCCTCGACGGGTATTCCGGTCAAATGTATCGGGTATTGCGGAACCATGGGGCACCTGAATCGCTGGGATCCGTCCGCCTATCTCTCCATCCTGAACCCTCGCGTTGACCGCATCGTCTGCCTGTCAAAGGCGATCAGGAGCTATCTCCTTTCGAAACGACTTCCGGAACATCGTCTCGTCCAGATCTACAAGGGGCATGATCCGGCATGGTTCAGAGCCGCACCCCGTTCTGCCCTGAAGATGTTTGGTATACCGGACAACGCCATCGTGATCGGTTGCACGGCGAATACCCGCCCGATAAAAGGGGTGCCTGTGCTCATCGACGCCATTGGGCGCCTGGCGAGGGAGTGGCCTGTCCATCTTCTTCTGGTTGGCCAGAACAAGGATGGCGAACTGCATCGTCTTCTCGGAAATGGCGCCATTGCCTCCCGCGTCCATTTGACAGGATTCCGCATGGATGCTCCGGAATTGATGGGCGCCTGCGATGCTTTTGTAATGCCCACACTCCGAAATGAGGGATTATCCAAAGCCGTAATGGAAGCCATGTGCATGGGGGTGCCTGCTATTGTGTCAGCCGTGGGCGGCATGGTGGAATTAGTCGAGCATGGAAGAACAGGGAAAATTGTTCCTCCGGGTGATTCCCAAGCCCTGGCCGATGCCATTCAATATTATGCCGAGGACAAATCCTTGAGGGAAACCCATGGCCGGAACGGGCGGGAGCGCATTCTTTCATCATTCTCATTCCCTGTAATGGTGGATCAGACTATTCGGATGTACGAATCGCTCATGTAGCCCCGCTTTTACTCTTTACTGGAATATTTTTTGATAATTCTCTATTCTTAACCGGTTTTATGAAAAACTTCTGGCTATTGAAGTATATCCCCTTTGTGTGTTTTACCGGCCTGGCTCTGCTGGCGGGATGCATGACCGCAACCCCAAAAACCAGTACCGCCCCTTTTTCGATCATAATGAAATCCGACGCCCTGTTTGTGGTCAATGACAGGACTGTTAACGCGGCCAATCTGATTAAAATTCTCAAGAGGGAGAAAGTCCCTAAAAATGAACCCCTTGTCATTGAAATGCAGGCCAACGTCCCCATCACGACGATCCGGAGCCTGACTCAAAAACTGGCAACCGCCGGTTATAAACCTTTTTTCAAGAGCTCACGCCATTTCAAGACGGAGACAGGCGGACGAGGTTCCTCCGGAGTCCTCAATAGATACAGCACCATCCCCTGATTTTTTCGTCGAATTTTCATCCGCAATGAACTCTACTCCATCACCTGAAGAACCGCCGGCCAAAGATACTCATCAGGACGAAGTCCTGCCCCATTCAAAAGGAGCGGTTTTTGGATTGGCTCTGGCCGCGCTGGGCGTTGTTTATGGCGACATTGGCACCAGCCCCCTCTATGCCTTTCGTCTTTGCTTCAATCAAGCTACCCCACCCACCGAGGCCGCTATTCTGGGAGTCCTCTCCCTGATTTTCTGGTCGTTGGCGGGACTGATTTCAGTGAAATATCTTTTACTTGTGCTACGGGCTGACAACCGAGGAGAGGGCGGTATTCTGGCGCTCATGTCTCTGGTTCGGAAAGATCTGCCATCATCTAGTTTCAAGCGGAATATGGTGATTATTGCCCTGGGATTATTCGGGGCGGCATTGCTTTATGGTGACGGACTGATCACTCCCGCCATCTCAGTTTTGAGCGCGGTCGAGGGGCTGAAAGTGGCCTCCCCCTGGTTCGCACCCTATGTCGTACCCATCGCGGTGTTAATTCTCGCCGGTCTTTTCTGGGTTCAAAAACATGGGACACAGAAAGTGGGCTCCGTTTTTGGTCCCATCATGGTGGTCTGGTTCATTACCATCGCCGCGCTTGGTCTGCCTCATATTCTTAGCATGCCAAGGGTATTTTATGCCGTGAACCCCGCATATGCCGTGCAGTTCTTTATCGATCATCAATTCCATGCGTTTGTGACCATGGGCACCATCTTCCTCTGCTTGACCGGAGGCGAGGATCTCTATCTGGATATGGGCCATTTTGGCCGCCTGCCCATCCGGATTGGCTGGTTTTACCTGGTGTTGCCCTGCCTTCTGATCAACTATTTTGGGCAAGGGGCTTACCTTCTGGCGCATGGACAAAGTTCCGCTGACACATCAAACCTGCTTTATCATCTGGCTCCCTCCTGGGCTTTATACCCCCTCGTCGTCCTGGCAACCCTATCGACCGTTATTGCCTCACAAGCCGTTATATCAGGAGCCTATTCCCTGACGCGTCAGGCCATGCAACTGGGCTTTTGTCCGCGTTTAAACATTATCCACACCTCTGCCAATACGATTGGTCAGGTTTATCTTCCTGCCGTCAATGGAATGCTGTTTGTAGGCACATTGACTTTGGTGCTTGGCTTCCGGAACTCAGACAGCCTGGCCGGGGCTTACGGGCTGGCTGTATCCATGACCATGTTGCTGACCTCGGTTATAATGTCCGTTTTCATTTTGCGCCACTGGAAGTGGAACCCCCTGCTCGCCGCCCTGGTCATGATCCCGATATTTATGTTTGACGTTACCTTCTTTACCTCCAATATCCTCAAGCTGAAAGCAGGCGGATGGGTGGGCCTCAGTGTCGCTGTTTTCATGTTCATCATCATGACCACATGGCAAAAAGGGCGGGAAATCCTGAGGCAGAAACTAACTGAGGAGAGCCTGCCGCTCCCCCTTTTCATCGAGGATGTGATTCGGAGCAAGCCCCTGCGGGTTCCCGGAACGGCAGTATTCTTAACCGGAGCGGTGAACATCGCCCCAAGAACGATGCTTCATAATTACAAGCACAACAAAGTGCTTCACGAGAATATAGTCCTGTTCAGCCTGATCAATGAAGAGCAGCCCCGGATCGCCGAGGCTGATCGGGTTCACGTTCAGCGGCTTGAGGCCGGGTTCACCCTGATCTCCGCACGCTATGGTTTTAGCGAAAATCCAGATCTGGCCCTGCTGCTCACTGGACTGAAGGTGGATGGATTGGATCTGACGCCCAATCGAGTCACTTTCTTTCTTGGAAGGGAGACCCTGATCCTTGCGCCAAACCGGACAATGCGACCCTGGCGAAAAAACCTTTTCGCATTTCTTTCGAAAAATGCACAGGATGCCTCTAAATATTTTAACATTCCGCCGAACCGGGTTATAGAGGTCGGAATTCAAGTCCAGCTATGAGTGACGACATGACAAGGAAAAACGCAACCCCGCTCCTGGGGCTCTCCCTAGCGGCACTCGGTGTTGTCTATGGGGATATCGGTACTAGCCCGCTTTATTCCACCCGCGTCAGTTTCAGTGATGTCTGTGGCGTTGTCCCAACAGAAGCCAATATACTTGGTGTCATTTCCATGATTCTCTGGTCCCTGATGCTTCTGATCACCATGAAATACCTGTTGCTCGTCCTGCGGGCCGACAACCGCGGTGAAGGCGGCATTCTGGCGCTGATGGCGCTGGTTAATCGCGACCGCCCCAAGGGACGCCTTACAGCCTTTTTCATAATCCTCGGGCTGTTCGGATCATCACTCCTGTATGGTGATGGGCTGATTACCCCCGCCATCTCGGTGCTCAGTGCCGTAGAGGGGTTGAACATGGGAACCGTCTCCTTCTCGCCTCGCGCCATTATCATAATCTCCCTTGTCGTCCTGATCGGTCTGTTCTGGATGCAACGCCATGGAACCCAGACGGTGGGTACCATTTTCGGCCCGATCATGCTGGTCTGGTTTTCATCCATTGCCATTCTCGGGCTGGTGTCGATCTGCAAAGCTCCCGAAATCGTAAGGGCGCTTAATCCCTGGCATGCGGTTGAGTTCTTCGTGCAAAACCGGTGGCAGGCGTTTGTGACTATGGGTGCTGTCTTCCTGGCTGTCACCGGTGGCGAGGCGCTTTATGCCGACATGGGGCATTTCGGGGCGGGCCCCATTCGTCTTGGATGGTTTACCCTCGTCTTGCCCGCCCTCGTCCTGAATTACTGTGGACAGGGCGCCTGGATGCTGCACCAACTGGGGAATCCTGATGCGACAACCTGCGTTGGAGGCCAAATTGCATTAAAGCAGATGCTCGTTGCGAACCTGTTTTACCGCAATGTTCCACATTGGGCGCTTTATCCCATGATTGCCCTGGCTACCGCAGCTACCGTGATTGCATCCCAAGCAATAATATCAGGAGCCTTCTCCCTTACCCGTCAGGCTATTCAAATGGGATACTGTCCCCGCATTAACATCATTCACACCTCGGATAAAACCATCGGGCAGGTATATCTTCCGCAAGTCAATGCCCTGATGCTGGTGGGCACAGTGCTACTGGTACTCGGATTCAAGACCTCGGACAACCTGGCAGGAGCCTATGGTGTGGCCGTGTCGTTGACCATGCTGATCACCACCCTATTCATGATTGCCGTCATGCGTGAGATCTGGAAATGGCAGTGGGGTGTCGTGGGTCTAATAGCCGTTCCCTGCCTTGCTCTGGATCTGACATTTTGCGGCTCTAACTCGATGAAGATTGCGGAGGGTGGCTGGGTGCCCCTGGTCATTTCCCTGGCGTTCATAGTCATGATGACAACATGGCAGAAGGGGCGCGGAATCCTGGGGCTGAAGATGAAAGAAGCTTCGATTTCCATTGAGATGTTCATCGAGGATGTCGCCGCCACAAAACCCCATCGAGTCAAGGGAGTTGCCCTTTTCCTTACGGGAAATCTGAACGGAATTCCTAGAACGTTGATGCACAACTTCAAGCACAACAAGATCCTGCATCAGCAAATTGTTCTTCTGACTATCCAAAATGAGGACATCCCATTTGTGCCAGATGCCGAGCGATGTGAGGTCAAAGCCATGCCAGAGGGGTTCTATCAGGTCATTGTCCGGTACGGGTTCAGCGAATATCCGGATATACCGATGGCGCTAAGGAGCATGAACGTAGAAGGGCTTGATCTGGATCCCATGAAATGCACCTTTTTCCTGGGCCGCGAAACCCTGATCTTGGTGCCTTTACGAAATATGTTCACATGGCAAAAAAACCTTTTTTCCTATTTTTCACGAAATGCCTGGGATGCCTCGAAATATTTCCAGATTCCGCCAAACCGCGTCATTGAAATCGGTATTCAGATTGAATTGTAGGATTCCCTTCCCCGTTACTATCAAATGGATTTTGAAGGTCATTTGTCACTCGACAGTCCACCCTGCCGTTCGTTATCATAAAAATGATTTTAAAGGAGGATTCAACTATGTCGCGAATATTGTCCACAATCAAATCAGCCACGGTCATTCTCTCTGCCATCTCTCTGGGAGCCGGTTGCAGTGCGTTTCGTGCCTCGGTTCAAAATGACGACGTCGCGGCCGCGTCGGCCAAACCCATGGATACCGGGTATGATTTCGGCGATCTTCGCTGGCTCGGTGACACAGTTGCCGCAGACATGATCGCCACTTCCATCATCGGAGATGCGAGTCGAAAGCCCATCCTCGTAGTCATGGGCATCGAGAACCGGACGGATGAACATATTGACACCAAGGCGATTACCGACACCATGCGGACCAAGATTATTAACGCTGGCAAGGCTGATTTCGTCAACGAAAGCCGCCGGGATAATCTGATCAAGGAGCAAGGTTATCAGTTGGCGAACTGTACACCTGAAACCCGCACCATGATCGGCAAGCAACTGGGTGCCCGATACATGCTGACCGGTTCCCTCGTGAAGCTCACCAAAGACACCCCCCGGCAGGTACGGGTTTCCAAGCAGGAACAGGTTTATCTCCAGCTGACCGTTGAAGTTACCGATCTAGAAACGGGACTTATTGCTTGGACCACGCAAAAGGAGCGAGTCCGAAGTGCCAGAAAACCAATCATCGGATGGTGATTCCGCCGCCCCTCCGGCGGGAACGTCAGTCCCCCTCATGGCAAGGGTAATCAATCAAGGGTTCGTGTTCCTGCTGGCGGCCTTATGTTGTGCCGGATGCTCCACCGCTCCGTTGGACAATGCTCGATCCCATTTTATTGCGGGACGACTTCAGGAGGCTGATCACGATCTGGCTATCCTCCCCCACAACGGTAATAGCGTGCTTTACCTGATGGAACGGGGAATGATCCGCCATCACCTTCGCGATTACACGAACAGCACAGCAGATTGGCTGGAAGCTGTCCGTCTTGAAAAAGCACTTGAAGTTCACAGTGTTAGCCGGGCCGGCACCAGCATGATCGTTAATGATGCGGTTTTGAGCTTTAGGGGATATCCTTATGAGTTCACATATCTACACGCTTTTCTGGCTCAGAATTTCCTGGCTCAGGGGAAATGGGAAGATGCCGCTGTGGAGGCCCGTAATATCGCCCACCGTCTGGAGAAGCTTGATGAATTTCCTGATGACGCCTTTTGCCGTTATCTGACCGGATTATGCTTTGAGTTGAACGGTGATGAGAGTAATGCCGCCATGCAATACCGGCAGGTCTTGAGACTGGAACCGGGCTCCGACTTGGATGCGACAACTGGCCGTTTCCGTTCCCCGACCGCGCCTACAAACTCTTTTGTTGCGGCTCCTGCGGAAGGTGAATTGGTCTGCCTGCTTGGATTTTACGGCACCTTCGGAATGATTCCTGATCATGCCGATATTGTAATAGAGGGGAAGACCGTTGGATCCAGCCGAACGCTTGTCAGGAGGCTTCAGCTTGAATGCGCCAGCAGCCAACGCATGGCTGCCCGTCATGCCACCAAAAAACTGAGCCGTATAGTCCTGAAGGAGGCGATCGCAGAGGCCGCAGAAACCCATAATCAAAATCTCGGGGAACTGCTTCGCGTGATCCTGTTTTCCATGGAGACCAATGACAACCGGAGATGGGAAACCTTGCCTGCTAAACTTGCGGTCGCCCGTGTTCCCTGCCCTGCGAATGGCATGCGTTTCGACATTGAATTCAAGGGGGCTTCCGGCACCGTTCTTAAACGAATGACACTCTCCGGTCCGTTTATGAGAAAAAACAAAATGAGCGTGGCGATTGCCAGTGACAATCCCTAGAAAATCATTTTGTACACACCGTAGAGGAACACGATCGCCAGAAACAGCATGAGAAGTGCCCTGTTCCGTTGAACCCGGAGTTCCTGCCGGAGCGGTCGCACGGAATGCAAGCTTCCGCTTCCGAAATAAGTGGTAAACCGTTGGTCTGTAACAGCCTTTGGAACCCGCATGTCGCCAGTTTCAGCCGGGAAATTCTGGACAGGACGAAGACCGGCGACCATAAGTTGCTGTTTATCAGCAATCGCATCAGTCGAGTCCTTCAGGATTCCCTCCGCGGCCGGACGTGCCAGATTGGCTTCGCCCTTCAAGGGTAGACCCGTCACCCGGCGCAATTGCTTCAAGGCCTGATCCTGATCCGGAGTCTCAACAGCCTTGGAAATGCCCTTGATGTCGTTTTGGACACGGTCAAGCTCCCTCTGGAGAGCATCGAGCTTCTCCTGCAAACGGGGATTTGTTCGACCTGCCCGCCTCATGATGATTTAGCGTCCCTTCAAGACAAGCACGATTGCCGTGATCACAATCGTGATGATAAGCGGAAGACTAACAGCAAGACCCACCTTCATCCAATATCCAAATCCCTTGGCAGGAACAAATTCGCCCTCCTCCTCGTGGGGAGTTTTCGCGCGGGATTCATCAAACAGGCGGATCGGGCCACCAACCGCTTCCACCGTGGCTTGAGCCTTCACGAAATCATTCCGGATTCCATTAATCTGGGTAACAGCCTTGTTTAATTCATCACGGAACGTCTCATCAGTCCATTCGGCGTCATTGATCTGCTGTAGCTCATCAAGGTCGGCAACAAAGCGGTCCCGGGTAAGGGAATAGACTTCCACTTGACGGGCCGCATGTTCACCAAGCTTCTGGAGCGAGACAATACTCTCGGACAGGCGAGCCGCCATTTCCTGTTTGCCCCGTTCATATTCCTCCTGTTTTTCAAGGAGATCCTCCAGCATATGCTTTTCGCGTTCCATCTCGCCCTGCTTTTGCTTCAGTCTCTCTATTTGAAGCTTGGCGGAGGCCATCTGCGTATTGACTTCCTCGCGGTGTCGCGCCATCCGGGTCAGGTTTAGGTCAGAGATGGGGCGGATTGGCATCTCATCCGATTTCAAAGAGGGAATGCCATCGACACCCGAACCTAATGCAGCGCCCTTGGTGGACCCATGCCGCGACAAGTCATCGTCAAAAAAATCTGTACCCATGATATACGCTCCTTGCCCTCGTTAAAACCCAAGCCCCTAACAGTCGACTCGCTACAAGGCAGTAAGTTACCAGCGCCTTCCGCCCGATTCAAGCCCGTGTTACTCGGAGTTCCCATCGGGAACCCAGAGGCTTTGTCCGACTTTCACGTCCTCCGGTGTTTTTAGAACCTTGCGATTTGCCTCGAAAATATCACGCCACCGTGCTTGTGATCCATAGATTCGGGCAGCAATTTTACGGAGGTTATCCCCCTTTTCGATCCGCACCAGCTTGCCCGCTGGACGCAACGCGGGGACGGGGATGCTGCTTTTGTCCAGTTCACGTGAAGCCTGATCCCCTTCCGCGGCATATTTCGCACGGAGAGAGTTGAGTGCCGTGCGGAGATGGTTTGCCTGAGCCTCCAGATTGCTGACTTTGATTTTGAGGGCTGAATTTTCTGTTTCCACGGCACCCATCCGTTTGAGAATCGCCGCCTGATTGGTGAAGACCGTCCCCACATAGGCAAGTTGCGCTTCCCTGATGTGGGCCTCTATCATTCCCCGTTTTTCCGTGTTGGGGCGAAGGGCCAGGTAGCGCTTGAAGTGAAAGAGGGCTTCAGGGAAATCGGCCTTCTGATCCAGCAGGAAAGCCAATCCGAGATGGGCGCGCGCAAGGGTCGGATTTGCGTCCAGAATCGACTCGTAGGTCAGTCGAGCCCCCGCCAGGTCTCCGGTTGTTTCCTGATCTCTGGCTTTTTTCATGGCGGGATGATCCCGTTCAGCCTCATCCGAAATACGGGTTTTTTCACCGCACCCGGTGCCGAAAGCCAAAAGGAGCAAAACGTAAATTGTCGTTCCGGTGATATTCATTCCCGCGCTTCCAGGATTTTCCGGGCCGCCTCAATGACCTTCCCGGCAGGAATCCCATCCATGCATTCAACCGATTTCAAGGGGCACACTCTAGCATAACAGGGGCGACACGCCACATCTGTTGTGATGACCCGGTGCCTCCCGCCGTAGGGACCTGTCCGGCAGGGATCGGTCGGGCCGAACATCGTTACCACGGGAACATGCAGGGCCGCCGCCATGTGAAGCGGTCCGGAATCGTTAACCACAACCATATCCATCTGCTTAAACCAGCCGCCCATTTCTACCAAGTTCGTCTTGCCGGCAAGATTCACCACCCCGGCGGTCCCCTTCCCTGTCAGAAGGGCGGACTGAATCCGGGCGCATATCTCATGATCCGCCTGGCTTCCGAACAGGTAGATCGAGGCATTAAATTCGGCGCGCAGCGCGGCGGCGGTTTCAATGAAACGGGCGACAGGCCAGTTTTTATTGGCCCGTCTGGAAAGCGGAACGATGGCAATACGCGGGCGGGGTTCGTCGCAAGGTTGCACCGGAAATTGGACGGGAAAGACGACGGGTAGCATGGGGAGGCCAAGATGCCTCACCACATCCAGGTTTTCCTCAACCGCATGCCTGTTTTTGTTGCGGATTCCGGCGACTGCGTCATAGAACAACCATGCGCCTTCCCTTTGGAAAGAGGGACCGATCCTTCTGACACCACGCGCCATCCACCCTGCAAAGGCGCTTTTCAAAAGCCCCTGCAGGTCAATCACCAGATCGTACTGATGCAATATGATACTCTTGCGAAACGAAAGGGCGTTGGTCCAGAAATGGCGCCGGGGAAAAGGGATGACCCGTGAAACAATCGGGAAGCACTTGACCAGCTCCACATATTCCGGCTGAGTTACCCAATCCACATCGGCATCAAGAGCCTGCTTCAAGTTGCTGACAGATGGAAGAGCATGGAAAATATCACCAAACGAGCTGAGCTTGATGACCAGTATTCGTTTCCGGGGATTCATACGTCGATGATCGGCCCCTTCCCCGGTGGCGGAGTGCGTGTGCGCACCGGTTCCGAATAGGTTGGCTTCGTGGGCGGGTTCCGTGTGCGATGCCGGCTCCCGCGCCGGTTCCCGCCCAGTATCAGGGATACCACGCTGATGATCAGGGAGGCTCCCAGGGCAGGCCAGAATCCTTCCACATGGAAGCCCGGCACAAGCTTGGACGTCAGGATCAGGAGAATCGCATTGATGACAAACATCATGAACCCCAGCGTCATGAGCACCAGCGGCAAGGCCACCATGACGAGGATGGGTTTGACAAGCGTATTCAGGATCCCGAGGATCATGGCGGCGACCAGCAGGCTGATTCCATCATCGTAATACACGCCATGAATCATGGTTGATGCCCAGACGGCAACGGCCGTGAGCATCCATCGGGTGAACATATCACTCAGGCGATTGCCCGCATGGAGAGTCGATTCAGGATTCAAGGGTGTGGCTCCGCCGTGACTGTTTTTTGACCGAATGCTTCCGTTTATCGTCCAGCATCCGTTCCTTCTGTCGACGCGAACGGCGCCGCTTCTGTCTTCGGATCTTTTCAGCCTCCTGCTGCCGGGCACTTTTCTGGCCCAGAATCCGTTCCTCAATCCGGTCGCACAACTCACGCCTGGCCAGGAATCGGTTTAGTTCCCTCGAGCGTTCCCTCTGGCATTTGACCTCCAGCCCGCTGCGGGAATGCCGGAGTTGGACACAGGAGGATGTTTTGTTGAGCTTCTGCCCGCCTGCCCCGGCCCCCAGGATAAAGTTTTCGATAAGGTCAGATTCCCTGATGCCAAGCTTAGCCATCCGCTCTTCAAGCGCAGAGCGTTTTTCAGCAGTAACATAGGCATCAGACATAGGGAGGCTCCATGCATTTCGAAAGGTAGTGTTCCAGCTCCCGCCCGTATTCCGTGTCCTTGCCCATGTGAACCAGTTGTTTATGGACATGTAACACCCCATCCGGTCCTGAGTCTGCCTCGCTGGCAGTAGCGAAACGCCGCGCAGGATCAGCAGCCAACAACCGCCTCAGAGTGTGGACAAAACGCTCATTCTGGCTCACGTACAGGGGAAGATACCCGTTCAAATTGTCGGCCAGCTTAAGCTTGAATTGGAGTAGTTCACTTTCGTTCATGGTGGGATCGCAAACAGGGGCTCCCCTCAGCATTTCAAGACAGACCAATCCGACGCTGAAGATGTCCGACTGGATAAGCGGTGGCTGCCGTCGGTGGATTTCAGGCGCCATGTAAAGCGGCGTTCCAAGCAGCCAAGATGATTTTTCTCCAGCGGAAACAGCACGTCCGAAGTCGACGAGTTTCACGTATCCGAGTCGGTCAATCATCACATTCCCGGGCTTCACATCACAATGCACAAAACCCATGGCGTTAAGTGCCTCGAGCCCCCGCAACATCATGCGCATGATGTAGATGGCGATACCGGGCTGGATTCGGGTGATCTTTCCGTCCAACTGGAATATGACATCCGTAAAACGGCTCCATTCCTCGCGGGTGCTTTTAAGTCGCGCACGTTCCAGATGGGCTCCATCCATGAATCGCTTCAGATCAAGGCCGTCAATGGCTTCCATCTGGAGGTACCCGATCCCGTAAGTTTCCTCATAGCTATCACGGGCCACCAGATTGGGGCTCTGCATGGCCTGCAGGCGGGACGTCTGGACTGCGATACGTCCCATGTCGGTCCAGTAGGGTTCAGGAAGCGGGTAGTTCGAAGGATCAAACAGCTTGATGGCATGCCGGGTAACGCACCCGCGGGCGCCCTGCCGCAATCCCAGGAAGACGATCCCCTGCCGGCCCCTTCCCAACTCCCGGAGAAACTGGTAGGCAACGGGATAATAGATCGCGCGGGCACGGATGATTGTCTTGAAGTTCTCGGCAAGCTGGAGGGACGTCATCTTGCCGCCCCCCCCTGAGGAAAGTATCGGAAGAGAGTTCTCCATCGCCGTTTCAAGCGCCGTGTCTGTCGTCATTATATCTTTTTCCGGGGCGATTTGGCCTTTCCGCCCAAATTGGGAAAATTGACCTTGGGTGCAT
>Ga0247841_10010817_pt1 | contig 12319 bp, 9 predicted proteins | sample LaCruzMarch2015__2_FD_192410 | JGI IMG/M metagenome (GOLD analysis project Ga0247841, IMG submission 192410) | Freshwater microbial communities from meromictic Lake La Cruz, Castile-La Mancha, Spain - LaCruzMarch2015_18m | ecosystem: Environmental > Aquatic > Freshwater > Lake | place: Spain... | reverse complement strand
CTGTTCGGGGAAATTGCGGTATTTACGTTTGGTGTCGATGTATGAATATGTCACCCAATAATCGAAACCGCTGATACTTTTCCTGTCGCGCCAGAAAATGTCGATTCCTCTTGCGTAACCACTTCCATCGTTTTTTAAACTGGCTGGCTGTCCGAAATCGCCGGTTTGCCATGTTATTAAATCGTTGTATGTTTTGTAATAAGCTTCGGCTCTGAAAAGCCTTTCTGTAACGCTTCCATACTGGTAGCTCAAAATGTAGTGCATGGCTTTTTCGAAACCAAGATTGGTATTGATTTTCAGATAGTCGGACTGTGGCGTTTGATGATACAATCCCCATGCACCCGAAATTTGAGCTTCTTTTCCGGTTTTCAGCGCAACTGCAAAACGGGGTGCCAGATTCCAGCTATTGATTACGGAAGAATATTCAGAACGCAATCCAGGACGAATTGCAAGGTTTTTTGTGAATTTGATTTCACTTTCAAAGAATCCTCCAACCAAATGATCTGTAAAATCTGTTGAATAAGTTTGACCCTGGTATAGAATATAATCTTCATTAAACCTGTTGAAAGTTTCGTTGGCTCCCCAGGTTAACTTTACTCCCTCCGAAACATCGTGAATTACTGTAAAACGTGTTTCAATGTTTAATTCATGGGTTTCAAGTCCATAAGCTCCAAGCCCGAGCTGGTTTTTTTGGGTAGTTGCCGAAACTCCAATATTGTAGCATGATTTCTCCGAAAAACAGTCGCGGTACAAAAAATTGGAGTAAGTGGTCAATCCTTTATTTGAAATTAGCATTGGCTGGTTTTCAATTGCTGTTGGAACATTGTACGACATGTCGCCGTAATCGGCAGTAAAATATCCCTTAAACATTCCGTTCGATTTTGTTTTGTACCGGTAAACCGCCGATCCGTTAACGGCTTCCACCGGTTTCTTCCAATCAACGGCACTGTTAAAAAGTTTGTCGTAACCGATGAGGTTGGTGTAACTTCCTGTTAAACTCAACGATGAATTTTTCATTCGTTGTGCTGTGCTTGCTTCGGCGCCAATTGTCATTATCGAAATTCCGGTCACATCTTCATCCGCCAAATCGTTCGAGTTTAAAATCAATACCGACGAAAGCGCTTGTCCATATTCGGCAGAATAACCACCCGTGTTAAACATTACGCCATTGAAAAGTGAAGGCGCGAACCTGCCTCGGGTGGCAACATCCGGAGTTTTTGAATAATAAGGTTTCGCAGCAATCAAACCATCGATGAAAGTTTTTGTCTCATAAACATCACCTCCACGAACCATTAAACGGCCATCGTCTGCAGCGGCCTGTGTTCCGGGCATCGTGCGCATTGCAGCCATTACATCGCCATTAGCGCTGGCAGTGGTGTAGATATCCAGAGGTTCCATAATCGAGGCCCGTGATTCGTCGGCTGCTGCAAAACTACCTGCGGTTATGGTTACAGCATCCAGCGTATTTACACTTTCCTGCATTTCAATTATTACAGAATCGTTGACAGGAATTGAAATTTTCAATTGCCAGGGTTTGAATCCGATAAACGTTGCTTTTAAAGTTTGTAATCCTTTTTCTGAAGTTGTAAAACTGAAATTGCCGTTCGCGTCGGACCTGGCGCCATCGTATGTATTTTCGATAAAAATGTTCACTCCCGGAAGTGGTTCACCTTTTTCGGTGATGGCTTTCCCGCTGATGCGGTTTTGAGCCTGCATTGTAAAAAACGAAACTGAAAGAATAATTGTTAAAATTGTTTTCATGGCTTTGAGTTTTCAAGATCAAATTCTAATTGTGAATTTGAATGACTCAAAGTTGCAGTGAATTTGTGCGTTGAGAAAATGAAGGTTACTGAACTGTTGATTTTTGGGGACGAAGTGTTTATTCCATCACCAACTCTTTTTCAACGAAATAATCTCCAATCCAGATTCTTCCGCCTGATTTTTTCCACTCACCCGATTTCATGTTCGATCCGGGAAACGAAAAAGAACATTTTACTTTTCCGGTAGGAAGCGTCGGGAAATTGGAGAGTTCGACATTTCTTATCATTTTTTCTCCCGGGTGTAATTTAAAATACCAACTGTCCTGAACTTTGTCAAAAGCAGTATGATTAACCTGATTGGGAAAATAGTACGTGTTGTCTTTCGAAAGCCAGGTTCCGTTGGTAACATAGTGAAATCGTGATGCGCCCATTTTATCAGGATCAAGCACATAAATGTTTTCTTTATCGATATTGGTAACCTGAAATGTATATTCAATGGTAGTCTGGTTTTTCTTTTTAACACGGGTAAGTTCAACTTTAATTCCTTCCCTCAACAAATTCGATGAAATGAGCGCTTTTTTAAATTCTTCATGCTCCTCTAAGTTTCCGGTAAACTGATATCCCAACTGACCAAAATGAATTACGTTATTGGGATAAAATAATCCGTCTTCCGGACTAATTGAAGGCATTTGTGGCAATGATGACATGTACATCGGGAAAAAAACTCCGATAAAAAGTCGTTCATCTCCCGAGGTCACAACAAAATGTCGTCCTGAATATTTCCCTTTTTCCTTTTCAGTATTTAAATAAAAGGTGTGCGACGACCAATCGTAAAATTCAATCTCACTGGATTTTACCCAAGGATTTCTTTCAAGTTGAATCGAATTCAAATCAACATCAGTTTCATGAATCGTAACTTGACCTTCTTTTACAATGTAAATTTTTATATCGGATTGAGAATTATTGCGATAAGAATCAATATCACCCAAACAGGAAGTTAAAAACACGAGAACAAACAAGTAAGAAATAGTTTTCATGAAAGTTGATTTTTAAACTAGATAAAAATAATTCAAAATTGGTTGCGTCGGGTGCAGGGAATTCCGATTCGCCGTAAAAATAAATGTGAATCGGAATTCGCGCATCCAGCCGAAAGAATTTGTTAAATCAAATTCAACTTTCAATTGTTATTCATTAAAGAGATAAAAAAAGGATACTTTTGTCGGTTGATAAAAACATTTAGTATTTAGTACTGAGTATCAAGACAAGAAAAACAGAAAAAAAAATAAAATGGCAAAAATTCAAAAAACATTATTGATGATCCTCGATGGTTGGGGAATTGGCGATGGTTCAAAAAATGATATTATAGCAACAGCACCTACTCCATTTATGGATTCGTTGATGGAAAAATATCCACATTCACAATTAATGGCTTGTGGAGAAGATGTAGGTTTACCAGAAGGACAAATGGGAAATTCGGAGGTTGGTCACTTAAGTATTGGTGCTGGTCGCGTTTTATACCAGGATATGGTAAAAATTACAAAAGCCATCCGCGACAAATCGTTGTGGACAAATCCGCAGATTGTAAAAGCCTACACTTATGCGAAAGAAAACAATAAAAAAGTTCATCTCATCGGTTTGATTGGCCCCGGTGGAGTTCATGCATTGAGTACCCACATGGTTGCACTTTGCCAGATTGCCACCGACATGGGTTTAAACGATATTTTCGTACATGGTTTAATGGATGGCCGCGATACCGATCCTCGTTCGGGTTATGGTTTTCTTGAAACCGATCTTGAAGCCCTGAAAAATACAAATGCAAAATTTGCTTCAGTTATAGGCCGATATTTCGGAATGGATCGCGATAAAAATTACGATCGTTTTAAACTGGCTTTTGATATGTATACACAGGGAAAAGGAGAGAAATCTACCGATTTACTGGCAACAGTTCAGGCTTCGTATGATGCTGGTGTTACTGATGAATTTATGAAACCGATTGTAATGGTTGACAACGCAGGCAATCCAATTGCGAAAATTGAAGAAGATGATGTTGTAATCTGTTTCAATTTCCGCACTGATCGCTTACGCCAGACAACTATTGCTTTCACTCAAAAAGAACTTCCTGAATTTGGTTTACATACTTTGAAACTGCAATGGTATACCATGACCAATTACAAAGCCGATTTCAAAGGAATAAATGTAATTTTTGATAAAGACAACGTTACCAACACCATGGGAGAAGTGGTTTCGAATGCAGGCTTAAAACAAATCCGCATTGCGGAAACCGAAAAATATGCCCACGTAACCTTCTTTTTCAGTGGTGGCCGCGAAGACGAATTTCCGGGAGAAAGCCGGATTCTGGTGCAGTCGCCAAAAGTACCAACTTACGATTTACAGCCCGAAATGTCAGCTCCCGGAGTTAGGGATGCGATTGTTCCGAAACTGAAAAACGGGGAAGCCGATTTTGTTTGTCTGAATTTTGCCAACGGAGATATGGTGGGACACACCGGAGTTTACGAAGCCATTTATAAAGCAGTAACTGCAGTTGATGAGTGTGCAAAAGATGTGGTTGAAGCAGCGCTTGAAGGTGGTTACAACATTATGATTATTGCCGACCATGGAAATGCTGATAACGCGGTTAACGAAGATGGTTCTGAAAATACAGCACACTCACTGAATCCGGTTCCCTGTATTTTTATTTCCGACAAAAAAGGAATCAGCCTTGACAACGGGATACTTGCCGATGTGGCTCCAACCCTTTTAAATGTTATGGGATTGGAAGTACCGGCTGAGATGACCGGGAAGAATCTCATCAAATGGTAGAAATTGGCCGCACGATAATTAGCCGCGATATTTTTGAACAGCACTTTCTTTGCGATTTACTGAAATGCAGGGGAGCCTGCTGTGTTGCAGGCGATTCGGGAGCGCCGTTAACAAAGGAAGAAGTGGAAATAATTGAAACAGAATATCCGAATTTTGAAAATTACCTTTCAGGAAAACATAAACATGAAATAGAAAAACAGGGATTTTCGGTCACCGATAAAGATGGTGATTTGGTTACTCCGCTAATTAACAACGGTCAATGTGTTTATACCTTTACCGATGAAAAAGGAATTGTGAAATGCGGCATCGAAAAGGCATTTTTTGAAGGTAAAACTACTTTTCGGAAACCGGTTTCCTGTCATCTTTTCCCCATCAGGATTACATCGTACCAACGATTTGATGCTGTTAATTACCAGGAATTGGCTATTTGCATTCCCGGTAAAGAATGTGGCAAGTCGGCAAAACTTCCGTTGTTTAAATTCCTGAAAGAACCGCTTATCAGAAAATACGGAGAAGAGTGGTATAGCGAAGTTGAGGTAGCGGCAGAATATTTATTATATTCTAGATAAAACTTCGTCTTACCCCCACACTTTTTATTCTGATTATTAAACAGAATACTGATTTCAAGCCAAAGCTTGACCGTCCCAGGGATTGCCACATATCCGACGTCTTGTCCATATTTGGGATGTTGTGTCCCGAACAGGAAAATAAAATTTAGTATTATTTATATTTATGTTTCTCTTTATCAATACTATACTGTTTTGGCATCTGGTTTGTAAAACATTTGGCAAATCAATGATTAACTTAAGATGATTAACAATTTTTGAAAAAATAATATTTATATTTATAAACTTTTTAAAAACAAAAAAACATGAAAAAATTATCATTTATTTTCGCAACAGTTTTATTTTTTGCAAGTGCAACAGTTTCTAACGCTCAAGACAACAACGACACGCAAGAAGCAAAACACGAGGTCGCTATAAAAATCCCTACTATTGCTTTAGTAGATGTTGAAGATGCAAAGGGAAATGAAGCAGGCATTACATTTACTTTTACAGCAGATGACTTGGTTAAGGAGGCAGGTGACAAACTTGCTTTTGCAAACAAAACGAACACAGAGTTGTATTTACAATATACTTCAATTGTAAGCAGTAACAAGGTAACAAACAGCATTAATGCCACACTGGTTGGCTCTACAATTCCAGATGGGATGTCATTAAAAGTTGGAGTTTCTCAAGAAGCTGCCAAAGGAAAAAAAGGAACAACCGGTACTGGAATATCTGAACAAACGTTAACAAGCACTGCCACTGACGTAGTTACGGGAATAAAAAGTTGTTATACCGGAACACAAGGTGCATATGGACATCTTTTAACTTATAAGCTTGTCATTGATGATACAGATGCTGCATACGAGGCTCTTACTGCTGAAGGATACTCGACAACAGTACTTTACACAATTACGGAAAATTAGTAATCCACTGATATTTTAATAAGTAAAAAGCGCCAAATCGAAAGATCTGGCGCTTTTTGCTTATTAACGTATAAGAAGTATCACTCAAAAAAATCAGAATTTCGCACGCTTTAATATAGGCAATGAACTTAATGCTTAAAATTTACATACTGTGTATTTTTAGGCATGAGATTGAAAATTGAAATACGAATAGTAATTTTAATATGCTGGTTACCTGTAACCAGCTATTCTCAAAACAATTCCACAATTCATAAAATTAATGTTGTGATTCCAGAAGTTGCCTTACTTGGGTTAGTATCCGATGATGCTACAGGGATTACGTTAAACTCAACTTCGCCTTCGGAAGCAGGAAATTCAGTCGATTTTTCAAGCGCAAAAAACAATAATATTTGGATCAACTATTCTTCAATAATATCGGGAAACACAAAAAAACGAAAAGTTATCGCCATGGTACAGGGAGAAATACCTCAAGGAGTAAAACTAACGGTAGAAGCCTCCAATTTTTCGGGATCAGGAAAAGGCAAACTGGGTGAAACAACCGGGGTTACAACTTTATCGAATCAACCTTCAGATATTATTGTTGGCATAGGTACCTGTTATACGGGAAAGGGAATTAATAATGGACATTATTTAACCTACAAACTCGAAACTGACGGGTCCTCAGATGATTACGCACTGCTATCACAGCAACAAACTTCAGTAAACGTAATTTACACATTAACAGATTTCAATTAGTTTCACAGCAAACCATTGTTTTCACGATAAAGATTGATATTTTTATCTTTAGTTTAATTGGTGTAGTCAGGTTTATAAAAAATTAAAAAGATGAATTTTTATCGAATACTTAAAACTATTGTTTTATGCTCTGTTGCCATAATTTCTTTTGCTCTCAATTCGAATGGAAGTATTGTTGTATTAAACGGATTAACCCACGAAAACATTGGACAGGCGGGAGAAACGTATCGGGGAACTATTCAAATTCAAAATACAGGTGAAAAAGAAAAAAGTGCCAGAGTTTATCAAAAAGATTATTGGTTTTCTTTTTCGGGCGAAAGCAAACACGATTCTGCCGGAACAATGGCAAGATCTAATGCAAGTTGGATAAATTATAATCCTGAATTGCTAACTCTTTCAGGTGGTGAAACGAAAACCATAGATTTCGAAGTAATTATACCAGACAACGATTCGTTAGTAGGAACTTACTGGAGTGTAATAATGGTTGAAGGAATTATTCCACCGGATACAACTAAAACCAAAACAGGAGTTACCATAAATACTGCCATTCGTTATGCCGTGCAAATTGTTACCCAAATTGGGAATTCGGGTACGAGCAACCTTCAATTTCTTGGTTTACAAATGGAAAAACAAGATGACAGCAATATTTTAAATGTTTTTATAGAAAATACAGGAGAACGGCAACTTCGACCTGAACTGGCGCTTGAACTTTTTGATGAAAACGGAAACTCGGCAGGAGTAATTAAAGCAGAAAGAAGAAAAACATTTCCAGGAACTTCTATAAAACTGGTACTTGCTCTTGAGGGAATAAAACCCGGGAAATACGCAGGGGTTTTGGTAGCCGATTGCGATGAAGACCATGTTTTTGGCACCAACGTTTCGCTCGAAATAGAGTAATGCATAAAAAGCTCGTTACCATAGTAAATCTCTTTATAATGCTAATGAGCGGCTTAAACGCACAGGAAAAAAAAGATGTTTCGCTTAAATTTATTGAAAAAGAATACAACTTGTTACCCAGTCAGATAACAAATCTTGCTTTCTTTTTAACAAATAATACAGCGGACAATCAGAAGGTAAAGGGGTTGATTTCTGTTCCTGACGGATGGAAAATAATTTCCGGTTTTCAGGAAATAAATCTTTCTCCATCAGAAAAAAAACTACTCATTTACACCATTCAGGTTCCATATAATTATCCTGTTGGAAAATACAACGTGAATTTATATGCCGTTCACAGCACAACAAACGACACCATTGATTCGTATCAAACAACAATAACAGTAAATGAAATCGAAGACATTTCAATGTTATTTGTAAATGCACCGGACAACTTAGTTGGCGGTGAAATTTTCAAGGCAACTTACATGATTCAAAACCGGGGAAATACAAAAAAAAAGGTATTCATTGAAACCGTTAACTGCGATGTTGAAGGCACCTCGGAAATTGAATTAAATCCGGGGCAATCAACACAGTTTGGTGTTTATAAACAAATACCGCCCGAATTGGCCAATGCCATGAATGAATATTTTACTGTGCGTGCCACTGTTGCAGGAAAAATTATGAGCAGCATTTACCGTTCGGCAACCATATTTCCTGCAAAAGGCAAAAAAACAGATTTGTATTTTCGTTTTCCGGTGAAAGTTTCAGCCTCTTATTTAACCTCGAACCAGCAGGGAAATTTTGAATCTGTCTATCAATTTCAATTATCGGGGAGTGGCCCACTCGACCCGGCAGGAAAACATAATCTCGAATTTCTGGCACGAGGGCCAAATAATACAAACCTAAGTTATTTGGGGTTATACGACCAGTACTTTGTTTCATATTCAAATAAAAACCTTGAATTGTTTGCTGGCGAAAAAGCATATCTTTTTACACCTTTAACCGAATCTTCGCGTTTTGGAATGGGAGCTGAAACTAAATTGCATTTAAATAACGGGTTAAGTTTTGGTTTTATTTATGTTAAGCCAAAATTTTACGAAGAAATTAAAAATGAAATGGCAGGTTTTACAAGTTTTGCTTTCGATAAAGAAAATGAAATGGAGCTATTTTATATTGCAAAGAATAATTCAACCACAAACCACATAGCCCATTTATTCAGTTTAAACGGGCAATTTACACCTATTAAGAAAACAAAAATTGATATTGAATATTCGCGCGGACTTTATCAGGAGACCTGGGACAATGCATTTAGCGCGAATCTCAGCAGTCAATTTTCAATTTTTCAGTTTGCCGGAAATTATTTTTACTCCGGTAAAAATTACCCCGGTTATTTTTCAAATTCTTCTTTTTATTCGGGAAATTTTTCTGCTCAAATCACAAAAAAAATAAGTGTTGGAGTTTATGCCAAAGAAGATTTCCAAAATGCCGAGCTCGATACCTTTTTTGTAACAGCCCCATATACAAAATCGTTTCAGTCGGTAATGAATTACAACCTTTCAAAAAGAGCATACCTGCGATTTTACCTGCGGGCGTATGAAAGTAAAGATCGTTTGGCGCTCGATAAATTTCATTATTCCACAAATTCATTTAACACACAATTTAACCACCAAATCAAAAAAATAGAGTATAATTTATTGGGCGAAATTGGTAAAACCACAAATCTATTGCTTGAAACGGGGCAGAATCAACAAAATACATTCCGCGGAACCACAAATTTTGGCTATCGGTTTAATTCAAAACATTCGGTTCGTTTATTTGGCAGTTGGTCGAATATTAACAGTTTTGTTACAAGCGAGCAAAGAAATTTAACCGCCGGACTCTCGGTTGCCAGTCAGATTTCGAAAAATTTTAAAGCTGATTTTCATATTCAAAATGCCTACGATATTGACGATTATTACCAAAATCGAAATTTAATGCAGTTAAATATCAACTATAATTTTCTTAAAAAACATAGCCTCTCGCTCAGTAGTTTTTACACTATTTTCCGTCAAAAACTCGAAGACCCTGAATTTACACTGTCGCTAACTTATGCTTACACGATTGGACTTCCGGTAAAACAAGTAATAAATGCCGGTGATTTAAAAGGACGGATTACGTATGACAATGAAGAACCAGCCGAAGGAATTGTGTTAAATATTCAAAACAAAAAGGCAATTACAAATAAGAACGGCGAATTTTGGTTTAATACGTTGCAAGCCGGCGTTCAATTGTTATTTGTTGATCGTACTAATTTTGAAATTGATGAAGTTACAAATATAAAGGTACCAGTTGAAGTTGAAATTATTGAAGACCAGGAAACTGATATTAATTTTAAAATTACACAGGGTTCAAAATTTGAAGGAAAACTTGTAATTGTTGAAAATGAAATGGCAGTTTTGAACAAATCGGAAATATCTGCTGCAAATATTATTGTTGAATTAAAAAATGAATTCGGGCAATTTCGAATTGCAACTGGTGTAAATGGGAATTTCTCGTTTCCGATTGTTCGTCCGGGAAATTGGATTTTCAAAATTTACCCAGGCTCTATTCCCGGCGGATATGAAGTACAACAAACAGAATATCCACTCAATCTGAAACCCGGAGAGAATCAGAACCTTCAAATCGAAATTAAATCGAAAAAAAGAAACATTATTTTTAAATCGGAAAGCACTATTTTAACACCTGCAAAAAAAGAAGACACTGCTATTTCAATAGTGAACACAAATTCGAACGGTTCAAACGATAGCATTTATTATTCGGTACAGGTTGGCTCTTTCATAAAAAAACAAACCAATAACATAGGATATTTTGAAAAAGTACCTTATGATTTCGAAATTAAAACTGATAATTATTATAAATATTTTATTGGTAAATTTAATTCTTATAAAGAGGCTGATTTGGAAAAAAACTGATTGAAATCGACATTTAAAAACTCATCTATTGTAGTTCTTAAAAATAACGAAAAATGAAAAAAATGAAATTAAAAATAATAATTACTTCAATCGCTTTATTAACGATTTCGGGATTTGCTTATTCGCAATGGGGTGAAGCTCAAATTAATGTTAGTCTGGGTCTTCCGCAAATTGCTTTGGTTGACATCGAACCTGCCATCAACAATAGCATTCACTTTTCAGTAGTACCTTCTGGTGAATCCGGAAATTCAGCCATAATTCAGAAATCTTCGAGTCAAAATTTGTGGATAAATTATTCGTCGTGTTTATCGACACTTCACAATTCGCGTTCAATACTTGCCGAAGTTTCTCAGGGAAAACTTCCCGATGGAATGATTTTTTATATTGAAGCATCAGGTTATTCAGGCTTTGGGAAAGGGCAACTGGGACAAACAGCTGGCAAAATAAATATTACAAGTCGGCCAAAATCAATTATTACCAATCTGGGAAATTGTTTTACCGGCGACGGTATAAACAACGGGCACCTGCTTAATTTTTCGCTTGAGATTAATGATTATTCAACGGTTAATGCAATTGGTGAAACCAATTTTACAATACGATACACCATTACCGATAATTAATAAAACCATGAAAAAAATACTTTGCTCATTTATATTTCTTTTTGTAACTTTTTTTGCTTACAGCCAGCAAATGACAATTCAAGTTGACGGAAATATGACATTTGATAATTCATTATATACAATTATGGAAGCAGGAAATGACTTTCCTGCATCCATTGAAAACGAATCTGCTTTGTATGTTTCAATTACTAAATTTTCGGGAGGAAACTATAACGCAAATCAAAAATGGAAAATAAATATTCTGAAATCGGATCTTATTTGGAATCCGAATTTAATACTTGAAGTCATCAGGACCGGAGATGGACGCCGGCCTGGGAATCCAGGAAATACTATTATTAGGGATGGAACAAGTTATCAAACCATTACAAATACATCGAATTATTTTTTTAGCGGGAAAAGTGAAATTGTCAACATTCCAATCAATTTCAAATTAAGTGGTGTTTCAATTACAATGGGCGCAAAAAATTTTGAAACCAATATTTTTTTAACGGTTTACGACGATTAGAAAATCAAAAATCAAGATATTACCACGCAAACTCAATTTTATAATCGTCAGGATTCAATCCCCATTTTTCAATTAACCATTTTGCCGAACGCATGTCATACTTATTTCGGGTATTCGATTCGGCGCTGTTTATCATTTTAACTACTCCGGCAATCATTTCCGGACTTTCATCGTTAATACAGTCAATTACATTCAACGCATGACAACGGGCAAATTCGTTTGGATTTTCCAAAACTGCAAGCAAAGCTTTTTTTGCGATTTCAGTTTCGCCTAAATTGTAAAGAGCTTCGGCTGCTGTGGAAACCACATTTGCCGATTTATCGTTTGTTGCGGCCTTTAAATCATCAGTAGCAGAAACTGCTTCATTTCCTAAAATCAGCAACCCTGTTGCACCCCAGTAACGAACTGCACTGTCATTACTTTTTAAATAGGTTTTTAAAGTTTCAATATTTTCTACTTTCCCAAGCGTTGCTATTTCAGCAGCATTAATAATTTCTTCGAGGTTAATTTTTCCCGATCGCATATAATCATACATTGGAGTTTCTCCGGCACGCTCAACACGCTCGGCTTCAGGAATAAAT
>Ga0247841_10010815_pt1 | contig 12320 bp, 7 predicted proteins | sample LaCruzMarch2015__2_FD_192410 | JGI IMG/M metagenome (GOLD analysis project Ga0247841, IMG submission 192410) | Freshwater microbial communities from meromictic Lake La Cruz, Castile-La Mancha, Spain - LaCruzMarch2015_18m | ecosystem: Environmental > Aquatic > Freshwater > Lake | place: Spain... | reverse complement strand
GTTGATTCAGTTGCTGCTGAAGCGATTGTCTCCTATCTCGACGAGCATCCAGGAGAAGCTAAAAAGATAATTGATAAGTGTACACTCTCTGCTCGTGCGAGAATGGCAGCCCGGGCCGCTAGAGATACAATTATTAGAAAAGGTGCCCTAGAGGGAATGACTCTGCCCGGCAAGTTAGCAGACTGTTCATCGAGAGATTCTAAAAAAACTGAAATTTACATCGTTGAGGGAGATTCTGCTGGAGGCTCAGCCAAACAAGGAAGAGACCGTAATTTTCAAGCTATATTGCCGCTCCGCGGCAAAATATTGAATGTCGAGCGGGCTCGTCTTGATCGGATGCTCTCATCCGACGAAATAAAAGCGCTTATTGTTGCAATGGGTATCGGTATTGGTGAAGATATCAACTATGCTAAATTGCGTTACGACCGGATTATTATTATGACTGATGCTGATGTCGATGGCGCGCATATCAGAACCTTACTTCTAACCTTCTTTTATCGAAATTACCCAGAATTAGTGAGCCATGGCCATATTTATATAGCGCAACCACCTCTTTTCTCAATTACCAAAGGAAAAGAAAAGCACTGGGTATATAGCGATGACGAACGTGACGCGATCGTTAAAAAAATCAAAGGCGACAAAGAAGAAAGTACTGGCATCTCGATCCAACGCTACAAAGGTTTAGGTGAGATGAATGCGGAGCAGCTTTGGGAAACTACAATGAATCCTGAGAACCGAGTTTTGCTTCAGGTGACAATTGAAGACGTCGAGAAGTCTGATGCCGTTTTCACTATGTTGATGGGTGACCAAGTTCCACCTCGTAAAAAATTTATTCAAACAAGAGCAAAAACTGTTCAAAACCTAGATGTATAAAATATCATAGTTCGCTGGATCCAGATCGTAATATAAGGAAAATTTATGGCAGAAGATAAAAACGAAAATATAGAAAGCGCAGAGAACATAGATATCAACACTGAAGAGGCAGGTGATTCTCCAGAGGTTATTTCAGAGGAAGATTCTTCTGACGACCAAAACTCATCGAAGAAGATGAATGGATTCATCAAATCAGAGAATTTAGATGATAAATCGATTACGCAGGCAATCTATGATCCAGCTGTGGGCAATATCAAGCCGCAAGAGCTTGTTTATGAGATGGAGACATCTTATTTATCCTATGCCATGAGTGTTATTGTTTCACGTGCATTGCCCGATGTTCGTGATGGGCTCAAGCCCGTTCATAGACGTGTTCTTTATGCTATGTACGAAACAGGACTTCGCCATAATGTTAAATACCGTAAATCCGCCAAAGTAGTTGGTGAGGTTATGGCTAATTATCATCCTCATGGTGATATGGCGATCTATGATACTTTGGTCCGTATGGCTCAATTTTTCTCTATGCGGTATATCATGGTTGATGGTCAGGGAAACTTTGGTTCTATGGATGGAGATTCAGCTGCTGCTATGCGTTATACCGAATGTCGGATGGCCTCGATCGCCGAAGAGATGCTCTCGGATATTGATAAAGATACTGTAGATTGGGCAGACAATTATGACGGTTCGACTCGAGAGCCGCTTGTTTTGCCGGCCAGAGTTCCAAACCTTTTGTTAAATGGCACAGTCGGCATTGCCGTTGGAATGGCAACAAATATTCCGCCCCATAATTTAAAAGAACTATGCAATGGCACAATAGCTTTAATAGATAATCCTGACGCAACTGTTGATGATCTGATGGAGCATATCAAGGGACCGGATTTTCCGACCGGCGGAAATATTTATAACATTGAGGACATCAAAACCGCTTACGCAACTGGCAAGGGACGGATTATGATGCGGGCAAAAGCCGATATTGAAGAGACTAAACGCGGTTTCAGGATAATAGTCAATGAAATACCATTTCAGGTTAATAAAGCGACAATGATAGAAAAGATCGCTGATCTTGTTAAGGAGAAAAAAATTGACGGGATCTCAGATCTCCGTGACGAGTCCGACCGTCATGGTGTCCGGGTTGTTGTAGAATTAAAATCCAATTCTTATCCTAAGAAAGTGTTGAATAAGCTATTTGAGCTGACACAGATGCAAACTGCGTTTCATGTTAACCTTTTAGCCCTAACTCCCGATCTTGAGCCTCGAGTTATGACACTTAAAGATGTTCTTGCATACTACATTCAACATCGTCAGATCGTGATTGATCGAAGAACTAAATATGAACTCAGGAAAGCAGAAGATCGGGCTCATATTCTTGAGGGCTTAAAGATTGCGCTTGATCATATCGACGAAGTAATTAGTACTATCAGAGCTTCGGCAAACAGAGATGAAGCTAAAACTAACCTCATCGCCAAGTTTAGTTTATCAGAGCGGCAAGCGGATGCCATTTTGGATATGCGTTTATCAGCATTGGCCGCTCTTGAGCGACAAAAAATAGAGAATGAATATAATGAATTGATGAAGCAAATAGCTTATCTAAAAGATCTTCTGGAGCATCCTGAAAAAATTCTTGGCCTGATCAAAGCCGACCTGAAAGAGGTATCTGATAAATATGGAGATGAACGGCGCACAACGATTATTCCTCATCCTTTAGGCGAGTTTAGCGCGGAAGATTTAATTCCGGACGAACAGGTCATCGTCGCTCTAACACGGGGCAATTATATCAAGCGACAGGAAGTTGACACATACCGAAAGCAGACGCGTGGTGGAGTCGGTGTTGTCGGCATGACCACAAAGGAAGAAGACATCGTCGATTATCTCGAGTGTGCGAGCACCCATGATGATATTTTCTTCTTTTCAAATAAGGGTAGAGTCTTCAAAAGCAAAGTATACGAGCTACCTTCTACCTCCAGGCAGGCCAAAGGTACCCCCGTCGTCAATATTATCCAGATTGGACCAGACGAAAAGATCACTGCTCTTCTGACGAGGAGTAAGAGTAAAGCTGGTTGTAAATACTTTGTGATGGGCACGACAAAAGGACAGATCAAAAAAACTGAGATTGAGAAGTATGATAATATCAGGAAAACCGGTATTATTGCGATCGGACTGAAAGGAAATGACGAACTTAAATGGGTTGAAACATCCGGTGGAAACGATACTATTGTCGAAGTCTCCAAAAAAGGTCAAGCAATCTGTTATCTTGAGACCGATGCCAGGCCGATGGGTAGAAGTGCCTCTGGAGTGACTGGCATGAAAATTCGATCAGGAGATGAGGTTATGGCGATGGATGTTGTGCCTGCAAATGAATCACCATTTACCGCTCCATCATCTGTCAAAGGTCCTGACATGCTAGTTGTACTTGAAAACGGTTTTGGTAAAAGGACCATGCTAAAGAATTTTCATCTCCAAAAACGTGGCGGCATGGGAATCCGGGCTGCAAATTGCACTACTAAAACAGGCAATATTATCGGTATGAATATTACCTACTCTGACCTCGGAGATGTCGTTCTGGCTTCCCGTAAAGGTCAATTCATTCGAATGGAGCTAACAAAGATCAAACGACTGGGAAGAGATACGCAAGGAGTAACTTTGATGCGCTTAAAGGAGAATGACAAGGTTTCCTCTGTCGCCCTTATTATGCCTGACGAAAATAGCGAAGAAAACAAACAAACAGCGATGCCCTTTGAGCTAAAAAAGAGTTCAGCTACAGAAAAAACAAAGAAAAGCACTCAGGAACAAAATAGTCCCAAATCTGAAGGCTTAAAGATAAACCGGTACGATAGCTAAACGAGGAAAAAGATGTCCACCTATATGGATGACCCACATCATTCACTTCTGCATAAGCCTGTTCCGAAGATTGATCCACGCACTAATTTTGATCAGCGACCCAATACCACTGGAGATGATCTTAAAATAAATAATAAGCCTGGCATGCCGCAGAATCCGCCGATAGTTAAAGACTCTGTTCATTGGTGGGGACGGTCTAAGAAAAAGTAGCTATCAATATGTAAATTGCGTTTAGACTGAGTTTGTAGTATACTGACGTAGTTGTGATATACAACGAGATTTTTAATTTTACATAAAGATATGCCAAAAAAATTACGCTACGATAACCGAAAACAGAACAGATTTGCTGCCCCTGAAACAAGGAGCAACTCTTCTGCGGAAACAGAATCCTGTCCGGTCAAAGAGATCATGCTTCCTCAGATCGTTTCGATCAAGGATTTTGCTGATCGCTCTGGTCTTCCAGCTACTAAAATCATCGGGGAGCTGATGAAGAATGGCGTACTTGCAAACATCAACGAAACAGTAGATTTTGAAACAGCTTCGATCATCGGTGATGACCTTGGGCTCTCAATTCTACCAGAGACTCTAACTGAGAAAAGTACGCAGGAACTCCCAAAATTGACACTAAAAGAAACGAAGGATTTTGTCTCTCGGGCACCTGTTGTGACTATCATGGGCCATGTTGACCACGGCAAAACAACCTTACTTGATAGAATCAGAGAGGCAAGTGTTGCAAGCGGCGAATCTGGCGGCATCACTCAACATATTTCTGCGTATCAGGTCACACTTTCTGAAACCAAAAATCAAGAATTAAAAAATAAAACCATAACATTTATTGATACCCCTGGCCATGCTGCTTTTTCAGCAATGCGCCATCATGGTGCTGCAATAACTGACATTATAGTTCTCATCGTTGCTGCCAATGACGGTGTCATGCCTCAAACAAAAGAGGTAGTTGCCCAAGCACAGGCAAACAATGTCCCTATTATAGTAGCCATCAACAAGATTGATCTTCCTGACGCCGATCCGATGAAAGTCAAACAACAGTTGATGGAGCTTGGCGTTACGCCAGAAGAATGGGGAGGTAAGACTATTGAGGTAGAAATCTCCGCTAAAACAGGAGCCGGAGTTGATAGCTTGCTCGAGATGATTCTTTTGCAAGCAGAGCTTATGGATCTAAAAGCTGATCCACTCAATAAAGCTGTCGGCATAGTTATCGAATCTCATATGCAAAAAGGGGCTGGCTCGATGGCGATTGTCCTGATAGAAAATGGCATGATCAAGGTAGGCGATCCAGTCGTAATTGGTTCGTCATACGGACGTGTCCGCATCCTTGAAGATTTTAGAGGTATGCCTATTAAACAAGCTGGCCCAAGTACTCCAGTGCGTATAGCTGGGCTAAAATCACTTCCTGATTTCGGCGATCGCTTGATTGTAGTGGACAACGAGAAAGAAGCAAGGGAAAATGCTGGAAAAACTCTTCAGATTCAAACAGGCCTAAAGATCGCTACCTCAAGAAAAATATCTGATGAAGAGGAAGATCAGAAACGTGGGAACGAATTAAACATAATTATCAAAACTGATGTAAAAGGGTCAGCCGAGGCCATCAGAAAATCATTATCTGAGATCAAAAGCGAGGAAGTTTCGATAAAAATTATATCAGAAGGGGTTGGTTCTATCTCGGAATCAGACGTAACTCTAAGTAAGGCAACCGGCGCGAAGATACTAGGTTTCAGGATTTTTGCACTTGGAGCTGCTCAGAGGATCGCCGATAAAGAGGGGATAGAAATAAAGGTATTTGATGTTATCTATCATCTTATAGATTATGTTAAGGAGCAATTGTCTCTCATGCTTGCACCTTTAGTGATTGAGGATAAATTAGGTTCAGGCACGGTTCTCGCTATATTTAGGGATGACAAAAAGGGTTTTGTTGCTGGTGGACGTGTTGAATCAGGGAAGGTCTCAGTCAACGACGAAATAAAATTCTTTCAAAATGAACATGAAAAATTTCGCACAAAGATTTTATCACTTAGGCGCGAAAAATCCGAAACTAAAGAAGTTAATTCGGGAACTGAGTTTGGTTTTAGTCTCTCCCCGGGTGCTAATATTGCGGTCAAAGACACATTTATCGTTTTCAGAACTCGCGAGGAAAAAAGGATCATCGAGTAACTCCTCTTTAATTTTTAAATTAACTTTTGTATAATATATTTGCAGAGTAATATAAAAGAGAGGGATTTTGGATTCAATCGGCGGAAAAGTTTTAGGGGTGACCGAGAAAGCAAATTATTTTTTATCTAATTATAAATTGAGCATCAATTTCGCTACTGTCATTGATGTTCTTTTAGTAGCTTTACTTTTATATTGGGTCTATGTTTTTCTGAAAGAAACCCGTGCGATGAGAATACTTTATGGCCTCCTTTTTCTTCTGGTGTTAATGATGATCGGAAGATTGCTTGACCTTGTCCTATTGAACTGGATCTTAAGGTATACAATGGCAGGCTTGGTTGTTGCAATCCCGATTGTTTTCCAGCCAGAACTTAGAGGTGCTCTAGAAAGATTGGGACGGTCAAAATTTATCGGTGAATTTGGTTTCTTGAAAAGCGATTACGGGAATGTTCTTGGTGAAGTGGTAAAAGCTGTAACAAATCTCTCCAAAAAAAGAATCGGCGCGCTCATCGTGATTCAGCAAAAAACAGGACTTCGCGAGTACATTGAGCGTGGTGTGGAGATTGACGCTACTGTTTCTTCGGAAATTATTCAATCAATCTTTTTCCCCAAATCTCCGCTTCATGATGGAGCAATTATCATTGTTGGAGATAAAATCGTGTCCGCAAGCTCGATTTTGCCAGTAGCAGAGTCACTGACTTCGGTCGAACTCGGGACAAGGCACCGTGCGGCGATTGGAGTTACTGAGAATTCAGATGCAATTGCAATTGTCGTTTCGGAGGAAACTGGCTCGGTCTCAATTGCAATCAACGGCAAGATGGAAAGAAGACTCTCCGAGGAAAGACTTCAGAGCAGGCTTATCTCCTTCGTGAAAAGAGAGAGGAGAAGAAGTGTTTAGGATTGTTTTCCACAATCTTGCTATTAAAATATTGTGTATCGCCGGAGCTGCTTTACTCTGGTTTTATGTTTCTCTTACTCAGAGCTCGATTGCCAAATTTCCCGGCACGATCACTATAAAACCTATTAATATTGCTACTGGATATGCCGCTGTATTTGATCAAAAATCAGTTGAAATCAAAGTGATGGCTGACGCTGTTGACTGGAAGCTACTTTCCTCAGAGTCATTTACGGCATATGTAGATCTATCAAATGCTAAAGAAGGAACATTCGAGATTCCGGTCAGTGTCACGTCATCGGTGCCAGGAGTGTCCATTGTCGAGAAGAAGCCGGAGAAGGTTTTAGTTAGTGTCGAGTCTGTGGTCACGAGAGAGGTTGAGCTGTCTAAAAGGATAGAGGGCAATGCCGCAGATGGATTTACGGCAGGCGAGACAGCTACAACGCCAGAGAAGGTTGAAGTGAGAGGGGCGAAGAGTGCTGTAGATTCGGTCACCGATGCTGTGATTATCCTAAACTTGAATGGAGAAAAGGAGCAATTCGAGAAAAATTATCTGGTTCACCTTTTCAACGGAAAAGATGAATTGAATAATCTAGAAATTATTCCTCATGAAGTTTCCGCAAAAACGACTATTATAAAATCTTCTAACAATAAATCCGTCGGCGTTAGAGTTAAAACAATAAATCAACCAAAAACGGGGTTTTATGTTTCCGATATCTCTGTTGATCCGAGCACAATCGACATTATTGGCAATCAGCAGCGAGTCAGCGAGCTAAAATTTGTTGAATCATCGCCAATTGATCTTTCCGGAAAATTTGAAAATTTCGAACAGGAGTCTACCTTAAGCTTACCTGAGGGGGTTGTTATTACTGGTAATACCCCAAACAAAATTAAAGTTAAAGTATCATTTAGCGCAATCGATATCTCGAAAGAGTTTTCTATCTCCAGAGTCACCGCTTCGAACCTCGCAAACTTTCATATCAACGACACGCTTCCTGTGCCGATTAAAATAATCTGTTCAGGGCCGGTCAATGCTATTAATGCGTTAGACAGCAATGATATCTCGATCAACATCAATTTTGATGGCAGAAACATCAATTCTGCCGGCACCAAGAGCATTGATCTTTCTGTATCGGACATCAGGGTCCCAAAAGAAATAACTGTTTTAACCCTCGTTCCTTCATCAGTCAATCTCGAAATATTATCTGACTGATCACTGATGGAAGACTTTGTCTATTGACAAGCAACAACCTAAAAGCTAAAATACATAACAATACTGTGAAAAGCAGTATTAAAAAAATATGGCTTTATTTGAAGAAATAGAACCTCCGTCGCATGGGGATACGGAGAAAATAAAAAAAGTATTCTTTCAAGTTACCAAAATCAAAAACTATTTTTACCAGAAATTTAAACTCACGGGCTTGACCTGGTTTTTAAATAAGGGCAAATCACTTTTTTCAAAAGTGAATTTTAGTATTATCGATCTCTCATTTTTTAAGAACATTATTGATGGACGATACCTTCCTCACTCAATTTTAGTTCTAATCAGCCTTGTTGTTGTGGGTTCCAACATCAACGATAAGATTATTGCACGAGCATATTCAAATAACATAATCGAGATTCAACCAGGCACTGGTCTTGCTGTAATTCAAAACGTCGATTATTTCACTCCACTTATCCCCGCAGATGGCGACTTGTTTGATAAATCCGTTACAACAATTTCGGCTGATGGATTTGGTAGCGCAAGCGGAAGTGTTCAAACAGTTCTCACTGCCCGCGAAGAACCCCTTCCTGATAATTCGCTCGGTGAAGTAACCTATATTATCCGAAACGGAGATACTCTCTCGGGGCTCGGACTTAAGTTTGGTGTAAAGATAGCAACACTGAAGTACGTAAATGATATTGAAAATATTAATACCTTAAAGCCGGGGTCAAAGATCAAAGTTCCTAAACAAGGGTATGAGGTCTCTGCTTCCCTGATTGCTAAAAAAGAAAACGACAGGCTAGCAAAATTAGCCGTCGCATCCAGAAATACTTATGCCCGAAGTAATACTAGCGGTAGAAGCGAGATCGTCAAAGCTAGCACTGGTTCTCGCGTCAACGGTTATCCATATGGCTACTGTACATATTACGTAGCAACGCGTCGGCAGGTCCCCAGCTCATGGGGAGATGCTAAGGCATGGCTAAATTCTGCCAAAAGAGCGGGTTATTCTACTGGTAGCTCTCCGGTGCCTGGGGCCATCATGGTTTCAAGTGAGTCTTGGTGGGGCCATGTCGCCTTTGTCGAGAGTGTTGATGGCGATCAGATAACCGTTTCAGAAATGAACTATAAGGGTTGGGGAATAGCAAGTCGTCGTACTCTCTCCAAAAATGATAGAGTCGTTAGGGGCTTCATCTACTAGGAAAATTCGTGGTCGGCATGGTTTAACAGATTTATCTAGCCATTTGATCTTTTTTGTGTTATTGTAAATCAACATTAAACTGTGAAGATTACTACTTACTACTTAACTCGTATTAAATGTTTATTGATGAAGTTGAAATTTATGTGAAAGCAGGAAAGGGCGGCGACGGCTGCGTCTCTTTTCGACGTGAAAAATACATTCCCAATGGCGGTCCGGATGGTGGTGACGGTGGCCGAGGCGGTGACGTTATCTTCGTTGCAGATAATAACCAACATGGTCTCTCTGAGTTTGTCAGCAAGAAAAAGTTTGCTGCCCAAAATGGACAGGGGGGAATGGGCAGTAATAAGGCTGGCAAGAACGGGAAAGACTTGATTTTGAGAGTTCCGACAGGAACACAAGTTTATCATCACGAAAACCTCGTTGTTGATCTGACAGCGGTCGGCCAGGAATATGTTATCGCTAAAGGAGGAAATGGCGGTTGGGGCAACCAGCATTTTGCATCATCGATCAAACAAGCTCCAAGATGGTCAAAACAGGGCCTTAAAGGCGACTCATATCGTTTGAATCTCGAACTCAAAGTAATTGCTGATGTTGGCTTTGTCGGCTTGCCCAATGCTGGTAAATCAACTTTGCTTGCAGCCATTTCTAACGCCAGACCGAAGATTGCTAACTATCCGTTTACTACCCTTGAACCAAACCTGGGTGTGCTTCGTCAAAAGGACAAGATAATTACCTTTGCAGATATTCCAGGCCTGATCGAAGGAGCTTCCGAAGGAAAAGGCTTGGGCGATAAATTTCTAAGGCATATTGAAAGAACAAAATTAATCGTTAATCTTATAGACCCGCTTGGAGATTATATCTCAAGCTACAAGATAATCCGTCATGAATTGGAAGATTTTTCAAAGGCTTTAGTTCAAAAGCCTGAAATTGTTGTCGTCAATAAAGCGGACGTTCTTTCTGCTGATGATAAGAAGATCATTGAAATGGATTTCAAAAAATTGAAGATAAAGCCTATATTTATCTCTGCGGCCTCACATGAGGGTACTGAAAACTTAGTCAATATTATCAAAAAAGCGGTCTGATTTTATATTATCCTCTTGACAAAGAAAGCATTGGAAAATACAATATAACAAGATTATATTTTATATTAAGCTTGTGTTGACAAGTGTTAATTCTTGTGCTAGTCTTATAGTAATACTACCTAGGAATAATTTTTGGATATTGAATGCGTCTCATCTGCCTTATTGAGATAGGATAGCCCATCATATCATGGGGTTTTTGTGTATTCGCAATCCCCAAGATTATTCTATGCGTGTAAAAAAGAAAACTCACAACTAATATTGCAATATTATTACAAGGAGAGTAATGGCTACACAAACAAATTCATTGCGTATTTTGCCTCGAAAGCATGCTGCATTTGAGCAACTACCAAATCTCATTGAGATTCAGACAAAATCCTATGATTGGTTTTTTAAAGAGGGGCTTCGAGAACTGCTCGATGAGATCTCTCCGGTTGATGATTTTACAAACGAACTCTACTCTCTCACTTTCGGCGATTATTTCCTTGAAAAAGCTCGAATCGACGAAAAAACTGCTAAAGAAAAAAACTTAACCTACAAGGCACCACTTCGCTGCAAGGTTTCTTTGTTGAACAAAAAAACAAATGAGATCAAGGAAGGCGAAGTATTCCTTGGAGATTTCCCTCTGATGACTCAGTGCGGTACGTTCATCATCAACGGTGTTGAGCGCTGTGTTGTTTCTCAAATTGTCCGCTCATTTGGTGTCTTATTCACAGCAGAGAAGATCAACGGCAAGAATTTCTTCGGAGCAAAGGTCATCCCATCCAGAGGTGCTTGGCTTGAAATTGAAACGAATTCCAAAGGTGTCATAACGGTCAAAGTCGATCGTAAGAGACGGATCCCGATTACGACCTTTATGCGCGCACTTGGTTTCAAAGATGATGAAGAGATCAAATCTCTTTTCTCTGATGTTGATGATACCGAGGAAATGAAGTTTATTGAAAATACCCTCGACAAAGATCCTGCTAAAAATTATGAAGAGGGTCTTGTTGAGACATATAAGAGGATAAGACCAGGCGATCTTGCAACTCCTGAGTCAGCCAAAGCATTTATCGATATGATGTTCTATAACTCAAAAAGATATGATCTTGGTCGTGTCGGACGATATAAACTCAATCAACGATTGAATCTGAACGTCCCAAATACCAATGAAAATCGTATCTTCCGAAAAGAAGATCTGATCGAAATTATCAGGGAAATTATCCGACTAAATAACACTCCTGGAGCACTTCCTGATGACACTGATGCTCTTAAAAACCGCCGGATCAGAGCAGTAGGCGAATCGGTCCAGAGCCGTGTCCGTGTCGGGCTTCTTCGTGTTGAGAGAATCATCAAAGATAGAATGAGTGTTTCAGATCCTGCTGAAATTGCACCGCAAGCTTTGGTCAATTCCCGTCCGATTGTTGCAGCTCTCCAAGAATTCTTCTCCTCTTCCCAGCTCTCCCAATTTATGAATCAAACGAACCCTCTAGCGGAACTTGAGCATAAAAGAACGCTCTCTGCAACCGGTCCTGGTGGTCTTTCACGCGAAAGAGCAGGCTTTGAAGTTCGCGACGTTCATACTAGCCATTATGGTCGTATCTGTCCTATCGAATCACCTGAAGGCCCAAATATCGGTCTTGTTAGTTACCTGGCTAGTTTTGCCCGGATCAACGACTATGGTTTTCTTGAAACTCCTTACCGTAAAGTGAAGATCGAAAAAGGTAAAGCTCACGTGTCAGACGAAGTCGAGTATTTAGACGCTGGACAAGAAGAGAAGGTTATTATTGCTCCAGCTTCGGTTGAAATTGATGAAAACAGCTGTATTAAAGGTGAAAGAGTTATCGTTCGAAGATTTGGCGAACCAGAAATTGAAGATACTCTAAAAGTCCAGTTCATGGATGTTTCTCCAAAGCAGATTGTATCGATCGCTACTTCTCTAATTCCTTTCGTTGAACATGATGATGGCGCCAGAGCGATGATGGGCTCCAATATGCAACGCCAGGCCGTACCTTTGATTAAACCGGATTCTCCTGTTGTCGGAACTGGTATGGAAAAAGACGCTGCTCATTATTCTGGCCAGATCGT
>Ga0247841_10010814_pt1 | contig 12321 bp, 1 predicted proteins | sample LaCruzMarch2015__2_FD_192410 | JGI IMG/M metagenome (GOLD analysis project Ga0247841, IMG submission 192410) | Freshwater microbial communities from meromictic Lake La Cruz, Castile-La Mancha, Spain - LaCruzMarch2015_18m | ecosystem: Environmental > Aquatic > Freshwater > Lake | place: Spain... | reverse complement strand
CCGCAGGAGCCACAACCGCAGGAGCCGCAGCAACCGCAGAAGCCGCAGGAGCCGCAACCGCAGGAGCCGCAGGAGCCGCCACAACCGCAGAGTCGACGGCAGCAACCGCAGGAGCCACAACCGCAGGAGCCGCAGCAACCGCAGGAGCCGCGGGGGCGACGGCAGCAACCGCAGGAGCCACAACCGCAGGAGCCGCCACAACAGCAGAGTCGACGGCAGCAACCGCAGGAGCCACAACCGCAGGAGCCGCAGCAACCGCAGGAGCCGCGGAGTCGACGGCAGCAACCGCAGGAGCCGCCACAACAGCAGAGTCGACGGCAGCAACCGCAGGAGCCACAACCGTAGGAGCCGCATCAACAGCAGGAGCCACAGCGACGTCGTCGTCCTCGGACTCAAGCTCATCCTCGAAAGTAGCAGTGATTTCAACATCGGTGGCCGCATCATCCTCAGAGCGAGCATCAATCGCAACAGTCGCGAGCGCGTTCTTTCTCGCGCGTTTCGTCGGGCGCTCTCCAGCAGCGCGCCTCACAATCTCGTATTTCTTGAAGCCCATGAGAAGGTCGCGGCAGACGCAGTAATTGCTCCACAAGTTCAACTTGGCCTTGATCGACGATGCAGCACCTTCCGCCTTGACCATAAACGCGTCCCTGTCAAAGCAAACGCCGCGCGTCTTGTACTCGGCTTCCTTAGCGGCCTTGTAGGCGCCAAACTTGGGCGCCGAGGCGTCCTTCTTCTCCACGCGATTGCGGTAGCTTGATGAGTTGTAGAGCAGTGGCACAATGACAAACTCGTTTTCGGCGATGGGCGCAGCATCGGCCTCGACATCCATTGCAAAGAGGCTGAATTTTTCAAACGAAAGGGGCATTTTCTCCACGACAGGCCTGCGGTTGGAGGTCACCACGCGAACCACAGCAGAGACTTGGGGGCTGGTAATCATATTCTCAAGCGACGCGTTGGAGATCATGTCGGAGACATTGGAAACGGACCGAGCAACGTCAACCGAGTGGCGCGCGACCGCCGCCTCAACAAGTTCCGACGCGTTTTCCACTCCATGCAGTGTCCTGGCGACCATCTCCAAAGCCAGTACGGCCCTGTTAATGATCATGCGAATCGTTTCGTTTGGGATAGCAGCAGACATTGTTTGGAGTGCCATGCTCGTGCTATTCTTTTGAAACAGACTAGGCCTTTACCTCTTTTTTTTATTATTTATTTTTCGATCCGGCTTAGCCGGCTTGGCCTATTTAAGAGGAATCGAGCAGGACACCGTGGATGCTAGCGCGCTTTCTGCTACTCGTTGCGCTCACAGCGCTCGTGAGCGCTGATGTGGATGTGATAGTGAGCATAGACGGCGTCGTGTCGAGTTTTAGCCAGAGCCAAATGGCCGCTGGGCTCTCCGTGAGCAACATGTCTGTTATTTTTTACGATGACCAAAATGTCACGCTGGCGCAGGCCGTCTGCCCCACCGGCTCCTATTGTCCAAGCGACAGCACCTCCTCCATCGGCTGCCCTGCGGGCACCTTTCAGCCCCTTGTGGGCGCAACCAATGTCGACAGTTGTCAGGCGTGTCCCATCAACGGCTACTGCCCCCATGCCTCGTCCGTCGCCTTCACACCGTGCCCCTCTGGCTTCATGTGCGACTCGATGCTCATGATCGAGCCCATCGGCTGCGCCGTCACCACCTACCAGCCGCTCTCGAATCAAAGCGCCTGTCTGGCGTGTCCTGCGGGCTCAAAGTGCCCCCTGGCCAACATGTCGACCGCGATGGGCTGCGGTCTGGGCTCGTACCAGGCCCTGCCCGGCCAAACGACGTGCTCAGCGTGTCCGGCGGGCCAGTACTGCGCCCTCACAACCACCACAGAGCCCGCCAATTGCTCCGCCGGCTCCTTCAGGGCCATCGAAGGGGCGATTACGCAAGCCGACTGCACGCCGTGTCCGGTGGGCCAGAGCTGCGCCTCCGGAGTCGTAAAGGCGGAGGACTGCGGCCTCGGTTTTTTTCAGGCGTCAGAGGGCCAAAGCCAGTGCGATCAGTGTCCAAGCGGCCACTTCTGCCCTCTGGCAGCGACCTCGGTGCCCTCCGCCTGCGCGGCAGGCTCTTTTAGCGGAGCCAAGGGCGGAATCGCGCAAGACGATTGCGCGACGTGCCCCAAGGGCAATTACTGCCCCGTCGGCTCGTCGGTGGCCCTTGAGTGTGGGCTCGGCCTCTATCAGGCGTCAGAGGGCCAAAGCGCGTGCGAGCAGTGCCCAAGCGGCCACTTCTGCGCTCTGGCTGCGACCTCTGTGCCCTCCGCCTGCGCCGCCGGCTCCTTCAAGCAGTCCACGGGCGGCTCGGCGCAGGCAGACTGCACGACGTGCCCCAAGGGCAATTACTGCCCCGTCGGCTCGTCGGTGGCCCTTGAGTGCGGGCTCGGCCTCTATCAGGCGTCAGAGGGCCAAAGCGCGTGCGACGCGTGCCCCAAGGGTCAATACTGCAGCACCAGCACCACAGCGACGCCCGCCAACTGCTCGGCGGGCTCGTTTCGCTCCACAGTGGGCGGCGCGGCGCAGGCGGAGTGCGACGATTGTCCAAAGGGCCAGTACTGCGTCTCGGGTTCCATAGCGGCGGTAGACTGCGGTGTTGGCAATTACCAGGCGATGATGGGCCAGAGCCACTGCTCCCCCTGCCCAAAGGGCCAGTACTGCGCCCTCGCCACCACCATAACGCCCGCCAACTGCGAGGCGGGCTCGTTTCGCGCCGCAGAGGGCGCTGCCACGCAGGCCGATTGCGATCAATGCTCGCAGGGTCAGTACTGCGTGGCCGGCGTGTCGCAGGGCACCAACTGCGGCCTCGGCTCCTTTCAGTCGGCGACGGGGCAAAGCCAGTGCGAGCCCTGCCCAGCGGGCAAGTACTGCCCCTCTGCCGTCACGGTCACGCCTCTTGACTGCGCCATGGGCACGTTTAGGGGCAGCACCGGCGCCGCGAACGCGTACGACTGCGCCGACTGCCCCGTGGGCCATCTCTGCTTGGAGGGCGCGAGCGCGGCCACCGAGTGCGGGCTCGGCCGCTTTCAGGCCTCGGCTGCCCAAAGCACATGCGACGCCTGCCCCAGCGGCCACTACTGCTCTCTCCTCGCCACATCCGCGCCTTCCTCCTGCTCGCCTGGCACATTTCGCGCATTGAGCGGCGGCTCTCTGCAGGCGGACTGCACCAGCTGCACATTGGGCACTTTTGACGTCACCACGACCGGCCGCGTTTCCGATTGCCCTCTATGCCCCAACGGAAGCTACTGCCTGACCGCCACGACCGCGGCGGCGTGTCCCGGGCACACGGACTCGGTGGCGGGCACCTCGTCGCAGCTGGGGTGCCGCTGCCATCCGGGCTACGTCTGCTCCTACACCAAGCGCATTTCGGCGGTCGTCACGCTCAATGCCACCACCGTGGCCGATTTCAACGCCGACGTGGACAGCATTCAGACGAATTTTATCAACAGCATCGCGGCGGCCGCCGGCGTGCCCACCTGGCAAATCACCATTGTCAGCGTCCAGGCCCATGGCTCGGGGCGCCGCCTGTTGGCGTCTGACAGCATGATTGATGTCTACGCCAAGGTGGACGGTGCGCGCTATCTGAAAAATCTGGACCACCACATTAGACGGGAGCTGCTCGTGGGGCACGCCTGGACGGCGGCACACACTGTGCACACGAGCACGGGCTAAATGCTAAACGTATAAAGCATTTTAAAGAGCAACGAGCAACGAAATTGTGGTTAGAGAAGCCTATATAAACGGCCAGACCTTACCTTGATGCAAATGAAAAGACTATTTGTCTTGCTCATATTGTTTTTGGTCACCAACGCATTGTCACCGCGTGTGGTGGTGACCTTCACTAACAGCTCCATGCTAACACAAGCACACACTGCCCACCCGCCTCTGATGGAGGTAAAACGCTATGGCAGACGGCTTGTCTTGAACTTGCATGGTGTGGAATATGATTTTGACAAGAACCGCACGTGGCTAAACGCACAGCGGTGGGTGGGTGTGGTATCAGTGGAGCAGGACCTGATGGTTAGCTTCGCTCGAGACCAGAACAATACACGGAGCCTTTTGCAAAATGTTGGAGAGGAGGGCTTAATCTTGCAAGAGTGGCAGGTGGATGCCATTATGCCAATAGCAGATATGCCAATAGCAGATATGCCAATAGCAAATATGCCAATAGCAAATATGCCAATAGCAAATATGCCAATAGCAGATATGCCAATAGCAAATATGCCAATAGCAAATATGCCAATAGCCGCAGTAAATATACCAATAGCCGCAGCCAATATAAAAAAAGGCAGCAATGTGGCGGCTGCGCTAGAAGATGATATTTCCACGACTTATGACAATGAGCAGCAGACAACACCTGCCGACTTCGAATACGGGACAACCGAGCTGGAGGATTATTCCAGCACCCCCGACGACGAAGCAATGACAACAGCCGCGGCGCCTGCCTTGTGGCAGTGGAATCTTGATGACAAGGAGCCCTACAGCATTCACGTGGAAAAGGCATGGGGCACGTCAGTTAGCTCTCCATCCTATGTCGTGGCCGTTTTAGACACAGGCCTCGCTCGCGCGGCAGATTCTTTGTTTTTAAACCTGCTGAGTGGCTACGACTTTATTTCGGATGCGGACATGGCGCTGGATGGCGACGGCAAGGATTCCGACCCGACGGATCCCGGCGACGGTGGCCCCGACTGCCCTCTATCATCGTGGCACGGCACGCAAATCATGTCTCTTCTTGCTGCCCGGCACGATAATGCTTGGAACTTTAAGGGCATAGCCCCCAATTGCTCAGTGATGCCCATAAGAGTGCTGGGCGAGTGCAGCCGCGGGTACGCCAACGACGTGACGGACGCGATCGTGTGGGCCGCCGGCGGCCTCATCAACGGCCTCCCGCTCAATCCGACACCAGCGCACATCATTAGCATGAGCTTTGCTGGCCATGGCAACTGTCCCTCCTATCTCCAGTCGGCCATCAATCAGGCCTCTGCTTTTGGCACTATCCTGATCGCTGCTGCAGGAAACGATGGCCAGCCAACAATAAGCAATAGCTTTCCAGCTAACTGCCAAAACGTGATTTCGGTGGGGGCCAGCACTCGTTATGGAAAACTCGCAGCATACAGCAACCGCAATGCGACCGCTGTGGCGCCGGGTGGCGATTTGGCAGATCCCATTAACGTAGTGTCCATTGAGTATCAAACAAATATGCTAATCACCACGGTCACTGGCACAAGCATAGCAGTACCACACGTGGCTGGACTGATAGCGCTGCTCACAAACTCGTCCTTTCGCAATCAGAGCCATGATTTACCCGTCATTTTTGCACAGTGTCAGGATAGCACCAACGAATGCGGCAGTGGAATCGTGACTGCAGCCATCGCCACCTGCTTGGCTGGTACTTATGTCAAAGCTAGCGACGACGTATGTCGCAGCTGTCCAGCTGGACAGTACAGAAGCACAGCCCCAATCGCCTGGGGTCCTTACTCGTTTATCCGTAGTAGTGTGACCTGGACAGACAGAGGCCCTGTACGGACAGGACGCATTGTTTATAATGATGGGGCGGGATCTGATGCTTCATTTTATGGCAGTTCGTTTTCACAGGCTCCAACTGATTATTGGAGGGACGGTGTATACCAGACGTATTGGAGTATTGGTGACCTCTATACCTCTGCTGCAATCACCATTGTGTATGACTGCCCCCCCTGCCCCGCGGGCACCTACTCCGCAGCTACCGGCAGCACCGCGTGCATTACTTGTCCTGCGGGCTCCACCAGCTTGGTAGGGCACACGGTATGCGTGGGCTACAGCGGGCAATCCTACACCTTTTGGAACAATATTTCAGCGGGTGTGACGCTTTCTAATGTGGCGGGAGGTGGTCAGGGTTGGCAGCCGGTTGCCACCACCAAAATTCCCAATGGCAACGGCATCTATCAGTACAACAATGGCTGGGTGTACTTTTTCATGATCAATGGCACCCTGAACGCCTACAATCAAAAAATGTACATAGGGCCCACGTGGGCCGCAGGTACCTTACTGTACATGTCGGTGATGCCTGGGACCTGGTTTCAGATGCCCGTGATCACACAAGCATTAGCGATGGTGGTTTTGGAAACGGTCACTGGACTGTATGGCTGGGGCGGCTACATTCGTCTTGGCTATGACGCCAATAGCGATGGCCACATTGATGCCACAACAGAGGTGGGGCCTGGGGTGGTTGTGTTGTCAGGTGGGGCCTATGCTGCCGATGGGACCAACACAGCCTACGCGACCGCCCCAAGCTGGGCGTCGTGGAGCAAGTGTCGCATGATCATGTATATGCAAACCGGCAAATTTAGCGTCTATTATCAAAATCTACACAATGGCACGCTCATAGCCTCGCCCGTGTGGGTACCTCTCGTCACCAACGTCAACACCAACTTCAACTGGACAGCCAACACGGCGCAGAATCCGCTAAAGTGGAACGGCCTGAGCTTGAATAGCAACGCCGACGGCCTAAAGCTGCAAAACCTCACGGTCCTCACATACCCGCCTGGCTATATTTTAAACGGGAACTCTGAGCTGCAGCTCTGTCCTAGCGGCACGTACACGCTGTCGGATACGGCCACAGTTTGCACGACATGCCCCATCGGCTCCTACTGCGCCACGAGCATAGTTCCTATTTTATGCCCCGCTGGAAACTACAGCATAGGCTCAGGCCAAAGCGCGTGTGCTTCCTGCTCTCCTGGCTCCTACACCTCGCAAACGGGCGCCACCGCGTGCAGCATTTGCACCTCTGGCCGCTATTCCGCGGCATCGAGCAGCAGCGGCTGCCTGCCGTGTGGTGCCAACCAGTTCAGCGCGCCAGGCGCCTCGGTGTGTGTGGATCTACCTGAGCGCGCTGCCATTGTGAGCCCGACGCTGCCAGGCGGCATGGAGACGCAGTACGCGGCGGGCCCGCACATTCACGCTGTCTACACGTTTCTCGCGAGTGGCGCGATCACGTTTCCCAACGCCGTGGTGGCGGATGTTTTGGTGGTGGGCGGCGGCGGCGGCGGATGCACCGGTGGGGGCGGGGCGGGCCAGGTGCTCGCGCTGGCGGGGCAGTCGCTGCAAGGAACCTACACAATCACCGTGGGCGCCGGCGGCGCGGCTTGTGGCGCGGCTGCCAGCGCGACGCAGCCCATGGCCGTCAATGGCGCGTCGTCGTCGATGGTTGGCTCCAACACATTTACCGCCCTGGGTGGTGGTGGCGGGGAGTATGCCAACCACGGTAGTAGAGCCCACGGGAGCTACAGCGCCAATGTGGCGTGCGGTGGCGGGGCGGGACAAGACTACAATAGCTACTCTTCGACCATGCAGAGCTATGTGCAAAACTTTACGGGTGGCTATGGCTCTCGTATAGGAACCATGAGTGGCGGCGGTGGTGGCGGTGCGGGTGCCGCTGGTAGCAATCCAGTGGAAGTGTCTGGCAAAAATGGTAATACCGGCTTGTCGCTCTTTTGTGGCGGCGCCGGCGGCATCGGTGTCAAGAACAGGTACCGAACGGGCTTTGATCAGTACTACGGTGGGGGCGGTGCGGGCGGAACCAACACCAACATCGATTCTTGCACATCGGCGCCGGCGGGGGGCCTGGGCGGTGGCGGCAATGGCAATACCGCGCCGACGACGGACGGCACCTGCGGTGTGGCGAATACGGGCGGCGGCGGCGGTGGGGCCGATTGGGAGAAGGCGCCTGTCTTGGGGGTCGGCGGCTCCGGCATCGTCGTGATTCGCGTCGTGAGGGCGATGCGCGCGGTTGGCTATTATGATGCGGGCCAAAGCCTTTTGGCCTACTATCCGTTTCGCTCTGCGAACCTTGGGCAAGACGTTTCCGGCAAGCTGGGTGCGCTGACATCGACCAGCTGGCCCACGGCGCAGGCTTCGGGTCCCCGTGCCAACCTCCCCAGCGTTTTGTTCACGGCGGCAAGCAGTCAGTACTTTCAGCTGCCAACGCTCAGTATGCCAGACCCCTTCACAATCTGTCAGTGGTATTTGATAGCACCAGGCACAGTGCACGGTTGGCAGCGGCTCTTTGACTTTGGTAATGGCGCAGCCTCTGATAATTTTATTGCTGGCATATACTCGTCAAACAACGATTTGGCTGTTTCCATCTACCGATCCAATGCGGCGACGTATGAGGCGGGCACGTTTGCGGGGGCAACCGCCACAGTGAGCGTGTGGTCCCACGTGTGCGTGGGCATTAGCAGTAGGAGGCTGCTTGGGTGGTTAAACGGTGCATTGGTCGTGGATAATCCCACAGCACTTGGAGCCGCCTTTAATCAGGTCACGCGCACCAAGAACTATATTGGCAAATCGAATTTTAACGGAGATGCCTACTGGGGCGGCGCCATGGCCGACTTTCGGCTCTATAATCGCCTCCTGAGCAATGCTGAAGTCGCGAGCATCTATAATTTTGATGGCGTCTCCAACACTACAGCCATGGTTTTGCCATGTGCCGAGGGCAGCTACTCCACAGCCAACGGGGCGAGCGCGTGTTTGGCTTGCTCTTCCTTTAGTGACACTGCCCCAACGGACACCATGCTGTGGCCCATTGCTCAGTATTCTGTGCTGTCAAATTGGGATTCCAACGACTGGTGCCTGGCGCATTTGCCATTGGATAGCCTATATGCTTGGATCGCTGGGTCAGCGCAGTCGGTAGGAAGGGGCGATGGCACGGGGTGGGCGCAGCTTGACTTTTTGGTGCCTGTCAGGGTGCTGGCCATTGTCACGCAGGGCGCAAGTGAAAGTAATTTCTGGGTCACCAAGTACAAGGTGCTCAGCAGCAACGACACCGTGACATGGAACGTGACCGCAGCATCGCTGGATGCCAACTATGACCAAAACACCAAAGTGTCGAACGCCATCAGCGTGGTCGCGCGCTACATTCGGGTGGTTCCCCTCGAATATTACGACTACCCAGCGATGCGCCTCGGGGCGCGGTACATGAGCACCCTCACCTTTACGAATATCAGCGACTCGTTCAGCCCGCCCTATGCCCAATACACCATGTCCTCGATTTTGGAGAATTTGTACAAGTACCCGCAGTTGGACCATGACGGATCCACCATGAATTATCCAGACCAACACACGTACGGGATTTGGATCATGAACCATGATGAAAAGGCGGCCATGTCAGGCTGGATAAAAATGGACTTTTTGTCGCAGGTGACGGTGGTGGCCATTGTGACGCAGGGGCGTCGTGACACGTGGGCCCAATGGGTGAAAACGTACAAGGTGGAGAGCAGCACCGACGGCACCACGTGGTCCACCGTAGCCGCCTCACTCACGGGCAACACGGAGGCTCGCGCCAAGGTCGTCAATGTGATTCCAGCCACGGTCGCGCGCTACATTCGCGTCACGCCCCTAACCTACAATGACTACCCCGGCCTTCGCGTCGGCGTGCGGTTGCAGCTGTCGGGCTGCCCCTGCCTGGCGGGCTACCACAAGCCTCCCGAGCCCCTCCTGACCGCGGCCGGCGTGCAGGAATGTGTCATCTGCGGAGCGGGCACCTACACCTCCGTCATAGGAGCCACCGCCTGTCTCCAGTGCACAGCGGGCAGCATGTCCACGGGCGTGGGGGCCACCGCCTGCAGCCTCTGCGCTGCTGGGACAGCAAGCCCGCAGGGCGCCACGAGCTGCACTCTATGCTATGCTGGTACGTACGCAGGACAAGGCACCGCCGCCGTTTTGGCCAACGTCGCGCGTGGCTGCGCGGGTGGCGCGTGTCCGACTGCAATGGTCAACAGTTGGGGCGGCACGAGTCCAGACTATTGCGTGGACGCAAGCTATACGGGGGAATTATGCCACAGCGGATCGATGGGGGCCAACAACTGGTGGATGGTGGACTTTACGCAGCTCAGGACCGTGTGGAGCGGGTGGAACATTGTGAGGCTGACGCATATTGGTATGAACGATGAGTATGATGTGTGGGTTGGCAACACGTCGCTCAGCGCGGGCGCCGCGTGGACGAGCGAGGGCAAGACGCTTTGCTATGCTGATCTGCGGCAGAGCGGGCAGCTTCCCGGCTCCTCCATGAGACATAACTTTACGTGCAGCACGGCCATCGTGGGTCGATATGTATTTTTTCACCGTACGTCAGCCTCTTGGTTGATTTTCACCGAGATCGAACTCTACGAGCCGCAGTGCCTCGCCTGCCCCGCCAATTCCCTCGCCACCAATGCGGATGCGCAGCCGACCGACACCATGCTGTGGCCCATTGCTCAGTACTCTGTGCTGTCAAATTGGGATCCCAACAACTGGCAGCTGGCGCATTTGCCGTTGGACAGCCTGTATGGTTGGATCGCCGGATCAGCGCAGTCGGTAGGAAGGGGCGATGGCACGGGGTGGGCGCAGCTTGACTTTTTGGCGCCTGTCAGGGTGCTGGCCATTGTCACGCAGGGGGCCAGCGACAGGGACCACTGGGTCACCAAGTACAAGGTGCAGAGCAGCAATGACACCACGACGTGGACCGTGATAGCAGCGTCACTGAATGGTAACTTTGACCGAAACACCAAAGTGTCGAACGCCATCAGCGTGGTGGCGCGCTACATTCGCGTGGTGCCCCTCGATTACGTTGATTATCCTACCATGCGCCTTGGCGCCAAGTATATGGCCCCCGCCGCGATCATGACCACCACTGGGGCCATCAGCGAGGCGTTTAGTCCGCCCATGGCTCAGTATGCCATGTCTTCCGTATTGGAAAACTTGTATGCTTATCCACAGCTCGACCACGACCGATCCACAACCAATCAGGCAGATCGGGACACATACGGCGCTTGGATTCAAAACAATGTAGACAGTGCAGCTGTGACGGGGTGGGTGCAAATGGATTTTTTAACACCAGTGTCAGTGGTGGCCATCGTGACACAAGGGCGTAGAGATTATGACCAGTGGGTCAAAACATACAAGGTGATGGCTAGCATAGACGGTAGTACGTGGACCACTGCAGCTGCTTCGTTAACAGGCAACACCGAAGCTCGGGCCAAGGTCGTAAGCGCAATTCCGGCCACGCTCGCGCGCTACATCCGGGTATACCCTCTCACATGGCAAGCTATAGCAAGCCTACGAGTAGGAGTGCAGCTGCAGCTTTCGGGCTGTCCCTGCCAAGCGGGCTACCACAAGCCCTTGGTGCCCTCCTTTGCCGTGACCGGCATGCAAGAGTGTGTCATCTGCGGAGCGGGCACCTATAGCCCTTTCATAGGCGCCACCGCTTGCCTCCCATGTGCGGCGGGCACCATATCGGCGAGCGCGGGAGCCACAGCCTGTGTGGCGTGTGGGGTAGGGACATCGAGCATGGCAGGGAAAGCCGCGTGCACCGGCTGCCTGCCCGGCAGCTACTACAATATCGAAGGGGGCGCTTCCAACGCCATTAATATCGCGCGCGACTGCGATGGCGGCGCATGTTTCAGCACCCAAATCGACATTCTGCAAGGCAACAATGCCTATGCGGCGTACATGTGCAATAATGGGATCAATTATCCCTACAGCACGCAAGCGGACTACTGCCACACCGCGGCGGAGCGCGCCAACAATTGGTGGATGGTGGACTTTGGCAAGACGAGGCTTGTGGGCGGCGGCAGCATCACGGAGCTGGCGTGCTGCTCGGGCTATGTCATAGGCTTCGACGTCTGGGTGGGCGATAGCCCGCTGGTGCCTGGGGACACATGGACGACGACCAATAAGACGCTCTGCTTCACCGACAACCGCACGGTCGGTACTATTATTTCGGTCAAGCAAAATTTCATGTGTAGCGCGCCCATAGCGGGACGGTACGCGTTTGTGCGCAATAAAGCCGTCAGGTGGTTGGCCTTTACCGAGATCGAGATCTACGAGTTTCGCTGTGACCCGCAGCCCATCGCGGTGTTTGCTCGGATGGTGCCCGTTTCCGTTGCTTCCAATGCTGGTGAATTTCATTGCATCAATGCCCAAGGAAACATGGCAGTTGTGACCTCTTGCTCCACATGCACAACCTGCTACGATATCACTAAGGCCTATGATTACGATAGTGTCACTTATTGGAACCCAAACGGCAACAACCAGGCCTACTCTGTCGACTTTGTCTTTGCGCAGCCCACCACGGCGCGCAAGTTCTACGCGCTGACCTCGAGCGATGGCGTGCATACACGAACGACGCTCACCGTGCGGGCTTCCAACACCACGGGCTCTGGCTATGTCACGATTGCCACTTCCACTTCCACGATGTCGACGGCTGTCAAGGAATTTGAGCTTCAGGGCGACACCCTGGCCTCGGTCTGGAACGTCCAAACCGAATCGCAGACCTATCAATGGTAC
>Ga0247841_10010811_pt1 | contig 12322 bp, 19 predicted proteins | sample LaCruzMarch2015__2_FD_192410 | JGI IMG/M metagenome (GOLD analysis project Ga0247841, IMG submission 192410) | Freshwater microbial communities from meromictic Lake La Cruz, Castile-La Mancha, Spain - LaCruzMarch2015_18m | ecosystem: Environmental > Aquatic > Freshwater > Lake | place: Spain... | reverse complement strand
GCGGCACAAGTCTAAGGTTCTCTCCATCATGGTCCTTTGGGACTTGGTTGGATAGACCCGGTACTTGTACGCCTTAAGCATAGAACTATGTTAAGCAGTTGATTGTATTTAAGGATATTGGCTTAACAGGTGGGGTACGATTCATCCCCGGCCTAAAGACCGGGGCGTTCTCTACCCCTACACCCCACGCCTGTAACTGTTATTGTCTTCTCGTTTTCATCAACGAAATATTCCAGCCTATGCCTCCCAACTCTCAGCCGGTACATGGGAGGTGACTTGAAGCCCCTCAGCTTTATGATATCAACCAAAGGCCGGGACCTGTAGGGATTGCTATTCAATTCGGCAATACTTGACCCGATATTTATTATTGCCCGCTCCTCCAAAGTATCAAGGTATTTTTGAGCCTTCGATAGGACAATTACTGCATAGGTCATGTGGCCGGAGTCTCCATATATTGTGGCCTATTTCTTGGCAAGTCCTCTTGAACAACGGAGTGAAATAGCTTGCGCTATTGGGTGGCATTGGAATCGCAGTGGCCCTGGTGGATATGCCCATCCACAAGGATGGCGAGAAGGCCCCCTGAAAGATCTGAAAGCACGATCGGCATCTGAGGCAGGGGGCAGCGGCGCTGGCCGCCAGGCGGAAGCGCGGGGTTGCTCTTGAAGGAGCCGTCCCGGTGTGGAGTATGTGCCACTGGTGAAGCATTAGGGGGCGTTTAATTTTGCATATCTACCCATCACAACCTGAGCTGCCCTGCAGGCATCGGCTTTCTTTCAGGCTATTGCTCCAGTTTATGGCCCTTCTCCAGCTTTTGAATCTGCTCTTCGCCTTTGGCGGCCAATTCCTTGAACTGATTGATAGTTTCCCGCATTTTGGGCAGAGCTTCCTGTTTATAGGTGCTGATGGAATCAAACGCATCCTTGACATCGGCAAAGGCAGTCTTCAGCGTCTCGACAGAGATATTGGGTTCCATTGATTTTATCTGGATTTCCGCCCCTTGTCTTTTCAGCGTTTCCGCGTTTTTCCTGATGAAAAAATCCGTCATCTCGTTGAGCATTTGAATCTTCGTCAGGACAATCTTCTGGTTATAGAGAGCGCTGGCAACCATCACTGAGATCCGCAAAGCGTTAATCGTCACATTTTGGGCCCTTTCTACCCCGCGAATCAGTTCCTTATTATTTCTGATCACAAGCTCTGTCGCCATTACGCCCTGCTGATTGACGACGATCACCTGCTGCATATCCATAAACCGCTGCCGAAGCGGAAAGAGGACCTCTTCGGTGACAAATTTAACCTTTTCCGGGTCTTCGTTCCTGGCTTTGGCCGTTTCGATTTGCTTTTCAATCGATTCGTCCATCAGGGTACCGAGCTGGATCTCTTTCATCAGCTTTTTAGTCAAATCGCGCATTGCCTGCTGTTCTAATTCCAGAGTAGTATTATCATTTTTCAGGGTTGTTTCCCCTTTGTCCAGAGAGACAATGATATCAGCAATCACAGATTCTGCTTTCTGGTATTTAGCAAAATAGGCCCTGACCGGGTCAAACAACTTGCCCAAAATGCCGGTCCTGGTGAAATCAATCAGGCTGGGGTCCAGGTCTCTTAATTCCCGCTGCAAATCAACCAAACCTTTTGCCACAAGGCCGCCTTCATCGCCATCTCTGGATAGATTTCCGACTGTCATCTGCAGCAAAGAATTTTTAGCTGCTGAGCGTTTCATCGAGTCAGCCCCAAAAGACTCGATTGACCGGAGGATATCCTTCTTTTTGGCAAATTCATCGATATCCAGGGTCATAATCTCCGCAACGTTGTTTTCCGCGAGAGCCTGAAGCGGGGCTACTTCCTTGGGTACCGGTTTGACCTGTTCCAGGACCTCCTTTTTAATCGCCGTTTCATCGGGCACTTCCATTGTAAAGGCCATTCTTAACCCCCTATATTTACAGCGCAAAATTAAACAGTTGGTCCATTTTGTAGACAACATCCTCGTTATCGGCGTTAATGCAGTTCCCCTCTGGTTTGGAGATCTCTGCCAAGTCCGGGATATTCGCATTATAGCCAATTGTGGTTATAGGCACTCCAAGTTTCTGCTTGATGCCTATAACGTCGTTCAGCGAATGGCCCGTATTCTGTTTGCCGTCGCTGAGAAGGAAAATCCTCGGTTTCAGATCGGGATTTGCATTGGGTCCTGCCGCCTTCTGATCAATGAGCATCTTCATGGCGACTGCAATCGCATCGTAGGTTGATGTGCTGGATATTGCCTGTAAATCACGAACCGCTCCGGCAAAATAGGACCTGTTGTTCATATCGAATTTGGAAATCGGCATATCGATATAAACATCGCTGGAATATGATATCAGGCCAATCAGATTGTTCTTGCCAATCTTCTTTTGACCTTGGAGCAATGAACGTTTCAAATTATTCAGAGGCTCGCCGGCCATGCTGTCGGAGACATCGGCCACAAATACTGCGCAAATATTTTTGCCGGTGTCTTTATTTTTTTTCCATTCTTGTTGGGCCTGAATAATCACATCGCCGCTGACGGCAGCCGCATCGGATTGGTATTCATCAAGGCCGTTGAAACCATATTCAGTGGCCAGGGTCCGGTACTTTTCCTGCTGGGTGAATTCAACGAACTTATTCAGGATCTTCATCTTCTCCGCAGATAGTTCGTCGATCGCGTACATAGGGCTGTCATGTCTGACCCCGAAGGGAATAAATTCGTAGGACCTGATTTCCGGATCGTTCATATAAGTCTGGTATTCCAGGATAAGACCGTCCAGATCACCTGATTTGGCATCATCCTTCAATTGCTGAGTAGTAAGGGCGACCACGGGAATATTGGCCTGGAAGCTCCTAAATCCTGCTATTGCTTTGTCGCTAAATAAGTTGTTGCTGTTAAATGTCTGAAAAGCTGAAATCAAAAAGTTCAGCCCGGTTGAACTGGTAAAGGGGTCGGTGTAGCCCATCTGCATTTCGTTGTTCGCGACGGCATCGATAATCGTCTTGATATCGATTGCCCCGTATTTGGCTGCCAGCTCGTCCTTCTTGGCTTTGCTGAGCAGTATCCCGGCCACATTGCCGGCAAGTCTCTTTTGCACTAACTGGGCTTTAACCTTCTTGGAGACGATTATCTCGCCCCAGAGTTCATTGGACGGCGTATAGGCATCCGGCAAATGCTTTCTGGAGGTAATATAATCGGCCCCTAATCCGGAGGCGATTCCTCTGAGCGTTACCGATACCTGTTTGCCGTCAATCACTATTGCCGCATTGTTGAAGTCTCTGGCAACTTCCGTCAGCCAGCCATCATTACCGCTTCCGGCTTTTTCCGTTGAGGAGAATATTTCAATGCAACTGGATGTGCTGCTGTTCACCCGGGGCGGATACTTGGAGATATCGGGCAAGAATTCTGTAATATTTGTGGGCGTAACATTAACTATACCCTTCGGATGCTTGACTGTCTTCACATTGATCGTTTCAATTATGTGATTCAACTGTTCAACGGTTCCGCCCTGTGGAAATTCTGATGTAGAATTACCGGAAATAATTTTATGTATTATATCTGGAATATCTGGATAAGGAGGGGCGACTATCAAAACTATTAAAAATACTGCTACTGCCGCTCCTATTATCTTCAAGAATACTTTTTTGTCGCGTTCGCTCATCATGTTGATATTTCCCTCCTCTCCTCACTTAATATATTTTTTTGCATCTTCGAGCAGACGATCGATCATTTCGACGATTTGATCCTGTGGGATGCGATCCCCGTCTTCTATTTCTGAGATCCCAAACAACAGATCATCCAGCATCAACAGAATCTGTTCATTCTCTTCAGTGGCGGCTTTAATAGAATTGACATATTTGTCACGGACTTTACGCTTAGCTTCAATGATTTGCTGCGAAACGTCCCCTGATCCGTTTTCTGAAATGAAATCATTTCCATCAAATGTGTCTAAATCAAATGTATCTAATTTATTGATTATAATTTGGATATTCATATAGAACGCTTTCTCCAACTCACTGATGGCCGCAATAAATTTATGGCAGGTTATCTCTGAGCCACCGAAGGTCTGCTCAATGAGATCTCGGATAGTTTTAATCTTTCTCTGCATTCGCACAATATGATTTTTTGCCAGGTTAATGTCTTCTTCGAATGTTTTAATCCCGCGATGCTTATCCAATTGTATAATATATTCGTCCGGCGTCGGTGGCGTTGGGATCGATCTTTCAGGTTCAGCAAAAAGCCTGTAATTGCCGTAGATTACTCCGACGGCGCTTAAGAAGAAGATTGTGCTGCCAAAGGCAAGTCCCAATGCACCGCCCCCTAATATACCTAGCTTTAAGGTAATTATGTCGGCGGCGGCAATGCCTAAATTCAGGCCCAATATTCTAATCTGCTTTTTTCTTTCCGGGTTGTTGCGAAGCTTATCTGCGGCGGCCCTCAGCGTGGACTCGATGACCTGGATAGCCACATTGCTCTCCAGATTATTGCTGCTTTCGCCTCTCGCCATTGCCCACTCCTTAATGATAGATTGTCATCATTAGAGTACCCAGCGAAATAGTTTTTGGATGGATTTTTATTTTCCAGAAGTTGGGGCACGGCCTTGTCATCGTGTCTCCCGGCCCTGGCCCAGATCCTTCCTAGCACCGGACAAGCGAAGACCGGTATATAGGATTGATCTAATTCGCGATGATATTCGCCGACTGGCTCATGATATCTACATCGGCAAGCCTGCCTTCCACTTCCATGGAATCCCCGAAGATGCCTTCCATGAGCACCTTGCCGTTATGGGCCATGAGCCTGACAACGCCTTCCATTGCCTTTTCCCGGGCATTGCCTTTCAAAATGTAGACTGTAAGTTCGCACATAGTTCCTCCTAAAATGGTAATAATAGTAATAATAAGGCGGGCCCGGCGGGATTCGAACCCGCGACCCCCGGGTTAGAAGCCCGGTGCTATATCCTGGCTAAGCCACGGGCCCGCAAATGGATTTTAGCCGCCCTTGGGCGGCATCTGACCTAATGACATTTTGAGCTGCTCTTGCAGTTGAGTGAACCGGCCCTGGATGCGCTCTTCCTGCTTGGCCATGGTCTTTTGCCGGATATCCATCATATCCTTTCTCTCTTTCAGCTCTTCTGTCAGCTTGAGCTTATCTGCCTTAAAGAGAAGTTCCCCGACGCTCTTGTATATTACTGCGTCGTCTGCGCTCTTCCCCAATTCCTTCAACGCCGCTTCAGTCTCCCTGATCAGACCCTCGATCTGGCCCTTCTGAGTCATAACGGCCTGGGCCTGCTGCTGGAGCTGCTGCAGTTGAGCCAACTGATTTTGTATCTGCGGGGGCAATTCGCCACTCATAAACTCACCATCTCAAACGCGATCTTAACCAACCTTATCCAGGTATTTAAGGCTGCCCGGAGAGAGACCGTATCATCTCCCCGGATCTTCAATCGAATAGAACCGTCTTCCTGGCCCAGCGATACATTGGACCTGTGCAACTCGTCATCAAGTTCGGGCAGAAGTGCCTGATAGATCTCTCCTGCATGCACGCTCTCAAAGACAAGCTCTGCACAGCCCTTCATATCTTCAGCCTGAACCTGGGGCTCCCTTCGTCCATGAAATCAATATTACCAGATGCGGCTCTAATTATGCGTCCCTGCGCCGGAACGGCCTCGCCCAGCCACTCCAGCTCGAAGAACTGAGCAATGGGAAGAGCAACCATGCCCTCGCCGACGACCTTTGGCACGTCCTTTTTGAGCCGTCTTGCATCCGTATCTCCTGAGAGCTGGAAGCTCAATTGCTCCACTTTTTCCGGGGAGCGCTTGACAATACCAGCCGGATTGCCGTGATCCTCTACCACCACCAGCCAGATTTCGTCCTCTCTTGGCCTTTGTTTTCCCCGGTTCACATAAGGCAGAGAAAGGTACGAGGCCAGAGCCCTGGCAAACCGCCTTGCCTTCGCAGACGGGTCTCGCGAGGTGGTGACGAACATCAGACGGCTTGCATCTTCTTGACCGTGGTGGGCCGCTCCTTCATCAGGATCCTGTGCCCACAATAAGGACAGCGTATGCCGCTGTACTCGTAATCAACCTCCACGGTCTTCTTGCATCTGGTGCACTTATATGCCATCTTCTAAGCCGCCTCAAGAGTCTTCTTGAGAGACCTCAGCACGGAGCGGCCTAAAGACGTCTCAGGCAGGAAAGAGCCGCCCGCAAAGGTGTAGCCGCATTTGCTGCAGCTCCAGATGGCGGTACTTATCCTGGTTACTCTATTCCTATTGCAGGAAGGGCAGTCATACGAAGCCTTGCTCTTCTCTTCCGAATCGGCCACTTGCTTTCGCGACTTGCGACCGTACCTGGGACCAAACCGGGCTGCGGATCTGCTCTTCCTTCCTTTTGTAGTCTGCTTTGCCATGATCTTTACTTCCGTTTATGCTTCCAGAAACTTTTCCCGGATTTCCTTCGCCTTCTCACATGCTATATCAATGATGCGGTAGACCTGCTCAGGTTTGAGCATTCCCGTGCCGCTCTTTTGCGAGCCGCAGATATTGCCGTTCACCGTGGATATAATTGTGAGACGGGTGTTGGCAATGGCCTCTTCATCCACACCGGGATCAAACATCAAGACGTCATTGAACTCAATGGCCGTTGTAGCTATGGGAATATCTCTTATGGGCAGGTTGTAGTCCTCGCCCAGGCCATACCTGGCTGCAGGCACTTTGGTGGACAGCAGCGCGGCAATAGCTCCCAGTGACGCGGCGTCGAGAATGTTTCCGCAGTCATCAAGGATATGCACATCTATGAATATAATCCAGACCTGCTTGCCGGGCACAATGCAAAGTGCCTCCAGATCCACCGCCTTGGATTCGCGCACGCCGCGATCCACGACGCGCGCCAGCTCAATTCCCATCTCATTGGGCGGACCCGGCTCAAAGGAGGGCGAAGCAAGCGGCACCAACTCGGCATTGGTGATGATGACACCCTTATTGGGCGTATCCTGGAAGGGCTCTCCGGGCTGCATCTTCACGCCCACCAGCACCTGACTGGAGCCCAGTTTCACCAGCGCACTGCCTTCCGCCTTGCGGATCACATCCCTCTGGATGGATATCTCCCTGTACTGATCAAAGGTCCGGCCATCCACCCTCTCTCCTTTGAGCAGCAGGTTGAAAATGAAGTCCTTTTTTATCTCGGAGATGACATTAGTCACAGACATGCACCTCCTCTCGTCCAGGCAATTCTACCATCTGGCTGTATTTATCCACCAGGGCAAGTCTTTGTAGCTCGTAGATCTCTCTGGCACCCTTCATGGCCATCTCCACCGCCATGTGAAACTCGTCCGGAGTGAGGCCGCCGTCCATTTGCAGTAATGTGATGTCTCCGTTGGGAGTCATGGCGATGGGCAGGTCAGCCTGGCCGAAGTTGTCTTCCTCTTTCATGGGATCAAGAACTATGGTGTCAGCCACTTTCCCCGCGGCACAGGACGATATCATGCACTTCATGGGTATTCCTGCATCAGCTAGAGCCACTGCCGCGGCATTTATGCCGGCTGTCCTGGTTCCCGCATCGGCCTGAAGCACCTCTACAAAGACGTCAATGACCGATCGGGGGAAGAAGCTGGTCAGTATGACAGGCTCCAGTGCCTCCCGGCTGACCTTGGAAAGCTCATTTGACCTCCGGTCCGGCCCCGGTCGTTTTCGGTCCTCAACGGAGAACGAGGCCATATTATATCGGTAGCGCACAATGGCCCTGGTTGCTTCCTGCAAGTGTCTGGGGTGTACCTCCCTGGGCCCGTATACTGCAGCAATGACTTTATTTCCACCCATCTCGATGTAGCATGAGCCGTCTGCTCTGGCCAGGACTCCCACCTCGATTTTCACAGGCCGGAGCTGATCTGCCCTTCGGCCATCCAGGCGCAGTCCATCTTTAAAAAATGATATATCCGTCTCATCCATAGCGATCAACTTCTGGCCCCTTTCTCCGCCTTTAGGAAGTCCACAACCCTGTCTGTGAGACCATTGGTATGGGCTTCCCTCTCAATCAGAGTTATGGTCTTCAGAGCCAGATCCATATCCTCTGCACCCCCGTCGATCCAGATTCTGCCGTTCTGGCCAACGAAGATGTTGCAGTTTACCTCTTTTTTCAGCATGCTGATCATGGAGCCGCCCTTGCCGATGAGCCTGGGAACTCTTGTATGGCTTATCTCGATGACCTGGCCGGCCTTGATCTCGCCGAGCTTTTTGTCGTTCAAAGTAAGCTCCACCTTCATAGTGGGATCTACATCCGTCACCCGGGTCATGATAGAGCTGCCGATGCGCAAATGCTTGGACATCTCGTCCGATTCGATCCTTTTCGGGAACTCAGAGATGTGCAGCAGCCCGTCGTAGGGCGAGTTTATATCCACGATCCAATTGGAGAAGGTTATATCCTTCACCACACCTATGACGTTGTCCCCCGGTCCGGGTACATACTTTCCCGCCAGGGGTATGACATTTATCTTATCCCTGAAGTTCGCAAGACCATATAGCAAGGAGTAGACGCTTGCGTTCTTTACATACGTCCCCTCGCCCGACCTCTTGGCATCCTCAGAGAGAAGATCTCCTGGTACTACCACCTTGCGATCCATGCGCTTTTATCTCCCATCCTCAATGCTTAAGAAGCTTCGTCTCAGCTTCGCCTCTGGTCAGCCGGTTGACAAGGTCATAGAATTCTGTTTGCATGCCTGCAGGTATCTGGACCACGCCAATCCAAGAGCCATCGTTCTGCCAGGCCTCCCGGGTGAGCTTGCCAAAAGCGGCGACTTCACCGTAAGCCTTGGGAGCATACGCGGGGGGGATTTTTACCGCCACCTCAACCTCCTCGAATCTTATGGGGATGAGAGGCCGGATGGCCTTCATGGCGATCTTGACCAGCTCATCGATAGATTTCGTGGGATCGATATTGACGCGGGCCTCGGTCATGGCCTGCTCGATTCTCCCTGGCGGGTGAGGAGTTTTGGTCTGGGGATTGATGGCATTTCTGGCTATGACCTCTATGACCTGGCGGCGTTTATTCTCGATGAACTGCTTTCTCTGCTCGGCCGTCAGGCTGATCTCGCCTTTTTTAATGATGATCTCGGCAATGGGCAGGACTTCCAATGTGCCGAAGGCCTTTTGCAGATCTTCTTCCGGGCTCCGATCTCCGCGAGAGGCATTTTCGAAGATATCCTCTACTGCCAGGATATCTTCCAGGTTGACGCGCTCTCCCCGCTTCAGGGCCAGGGCTCCATCGGGATCCACCAAAACCTCAAAGGTGGTTCCGTGGGTCTTGAGTCTGGCAGGAACTGCGTCATCCAGTCTGACCATTCCTATACCTCTCTTTTCTCTCCCAACTCTTCCTTCTCAACTTTGCCGGCGGCGAGCGCAGCCTTCATCCTTTCTACATAAGAGGCTACTTCCTTTTCCGTCAGCTTGTAAAATTTCTTGTCGCCCAGTTTGATGATGCCAATCTCAGTTGTAGCCGCTTCTACCTTGCCTTCCGCTGCCTTGTAGAGCGCCTCCAGGCCCAGGAGCACGGCCTCATCCATTGTGAGGTCTTCTCTGTACTTCTCCTCGAAGACCTCCATCACGGCCGATCTGCCAGCTCCAATGCCCGTCGCCTTGTATTCCAATAAAGCGCCGGACGGGTCGGTCTCAAAGAGGCGAGTTCTATCCTCCTCTGCGCCGATGATGAGCAGCGCCGTTCCAAAGGGCCGAACTCCGCCGTACTGAGTGTATTGCTGTTTGAAGTCGCAGATCTTCTTGGCCAGGGCCTCTACTCCGATGGGCTCGTCGTAGACCAGCCGGTTTATCTGGCTCTCTACCCTGGCTCTGTCGATCAGGACTCTGGCATCAGCAACCAGGCCTGAAGTGGCGGCGCCGATGTGATTGTCTATCTGGAAGATCTTCTCAATGGACTTGGGCTCCATGAGCCTGCTGGTGATCCTCTTGTCTACCAGTACAGCCACGCCGTCTTTTGACTTGATGCCCACAGCCGTCGTTCCTCTCCGCACGGCCTCGCGGGCATATTCAACTTGAAATAATCTGCCGTCAGGGCTGAATACGGTAATAGCCCTATCATAACCCATCTGCGGTGCCATCTGCATCCTCGTGTCCTCCACTTAAATCAAAAGAGGTCAGCCCCAGGTATTGGGTGTCTGAACCTGTGCTCTTATTGCGGTCGTCCGGACAGAGATCGACTTTTACACCATGGGTGCGGATAATACACCCGGAAACTTCTTTCAGCTCGATTCTTCTTCCGTCGCTTTCAGCACATATTTTACTCAGTCTTGGTAAATACTTTTCTGTAGCGGATTTGATTGTGCCCGAGACGCCTTTTGTATGGAGGGCGACTCGAATCCCGTGAATGGAATGAACCGTGGCCAGTGTCGCACGCGTCTCTGGGACATGGATATGGGAAAAACGGATCAGGCCAAAGCTGCCGTTGAAGGCGATCATTTTGAGCCGGTTTTTCGCCGCCCCCTCATCTCCGAAAAGGGAAAACTGAGATGAAAAAATCTCGCTCATCAGATCTTTAGGCGAAATTTCCCCTTCCGCCTGCAGCTCGAAGATCATGTACCGTCTTCTGGCCCGCAGCACGGGAAGTCTGCTTCTCATAGAAGCTCTACTCCCGGGCCGACCCATTTTCTGCGATTGAGCGCCAGCAGTATTCCCGGTCGGCAGAGAGCTTCCTTTGCCTCATCCGGCTCAAAGCCAGCCGCCTCTGCCATAGCCATCAGGTCGCGGGGAGAGCGCAGGTCCAGGTGGGATCTAGCGCTCGCGGTTATGACCGGGTGCAGCTCGAACTTTCTCACCAGTTGCAGATTGCGGCGAACCGCTTGCAGCCAGCGAGAGCGCGCCCTGCCCCGCAACTGCACCAGTGGGCTGAGGTCAAAGCCGATAGAGATCTGATTCAGCTTTGCCGCCCGCGCTGTGGCTATGCTCAGAGAGCGCCGCACCTCGCAGGGGTGCATGAGAAGATCGACATTGGGATCTTCCGAGGCCACCCGGATTGTCTCCTCAGTCGCGGCCCGAACCACGAGAAAGGGATATCTGGTTCGCAGAGCGGAGATGCGGCTTTTCAGTGCCTTGCTGCCAGGTGCCGTCACCTCCGCGCCCACGGCAACCTCAATGCCCTTGATCATCCCGGCAGCCTGGGGCATGAAGATCCTGCCAGGCTCAGAGTTGCAGATGATTATGCCCTGATAGCCCAGTGCTTTGGCAGTGAGAGCCATGCGACTCGCTGATGCCCCGCCTTCGGGAAAAACATTCACGCATTCGAAAAAGCTCATATCAGCTCACTGATGATCTTCAAGGCCGACTCGCGCCGGGCGGGATAGGTCTTGACGAGAACTGTTGTGTCCAGGGCATCCTTGGAGTCGGTCAGGCGCAGCAGGCCTTTGTAGGCGGCCTGTTTGTCCAGGCGCAGGTGAAAGTGGCTTTCCCCCTCCAGTCGGTCCGGGATCTCCCGGCGCAGCCTCTGCAGATCTTCAGAAGGAAGCTGCTCGCGAAGAATTTGAAAGAAGGCGGCAGCCTCTTTTTTTCGCAGCGCCGCCTCCAGTATTTTTATCTCGTTTCCAAAATGGCCAGCTACAGAGACGAAGGATATCCTATCCAGAGGGACGAAGACGGCGAGCGCCGTACGCACGCGGCCCTCGTCTTCCGTTGCTGCCACAAAGGCCCGGAAAGAGACCCTGTCAATCAATTACTTTCCTTTGCCGTCGTGTGCCCTGATGCCGGGGCGAGTCTTCTCAGTGCCGAAGCCCTTGTGCCTCTGGCCTCTGCCCTTGCGACCGGCGGATGTCTTGCCGCGGACAGCCCTGCCGCGATGAACATCATTGCAGACCCATTTAAGGTTCTTATCATTCATGATGGAGGGAGCGCAGGGGTCCACCAATATGACCTCGTAGAACTTCTGCTTGCCGTCCTCGGCCACCCAGTAGGAGTTGAGAACTTCCATATTGCGGAACCTTCTACCGGCCCGCTCCTCAGCGATCCTCTGAATGGACTTGCCCATGCTGATGGCGTTCACGCCCATCTTGCTGGTCTTTCTGTTTCTCTCGTAACGCGACTTCCTGCGGCCGCCGCGTCTTACCTTGACACGTGCCATGACAATGCCCTGCTTGGCCTTGTAGCCTAAAGCTCTCGCTCTGTCCAACCGGGTGGGCCTATCGATCCTCTGCACGGTGCTTTCCTGGCGCCAGGCCTTGAGCCTGTCCTGCCGCAGTGCGCCAACATATCCCTCTCGAGGAGAGGACCAGGCATCACTGATATAACTGTAAAAAGACTTCATTTCTTTTCACCCATACCGGTTCGACC
>Ga0247841_10010809_pt1 | contig 12324 bp, 9 predicted proteins | sample LaCruzMarch2015__2_FD_192410 | JGI IMG/M metagenome (GOLD analysis project Ga0247841, IMG submission 192410) | Freshwater microbial communities from meromictic Lake La Cruz, Castile-La Mancha, Spain - LaCruzMarch2015_18m | ecosystem: Environmental > Aquatic > Freshwater > Lake | place: Spain... | reverse complement strand
CGCCGGCGCCCTCATCGTTTACCGGAATGGAACTGCGCGCCTCGGTGGAAAGGCATCCGAAATCCCTTACCGGCACATCTCCAAAATAACGCGGAAGTTCTTTTAAATATAACTTTACCGTCCCGCCCTTCCAGCATTCGATGAGCGCCAGGTTGGGCCAGAAATATTTCGGCAGGAGCTCTTTGTTTTCTTCGAGTATCTTTTTTAACTCATTTGCCCTGCGAGAATCGGGCTTAAGTTTTTTTTCGAGCACCGTCCTGATATCGGGACGGATGTCGAGACCTTTATCAAGCGTACCTTTCTCTATGTCGGATATTATCATATCCTGCCACTCTTTTATCTTTTCACACAGTATGATTATTGCGCTCGGATTCAGGGTTGCCAGGGTGGTGATATTACACCCCATCGCCATTCTCAAGATAGAATAGTATCTTGCATCATAATCTCCTATCTCGAACGCTTCATATGGAATAGCACACATGCTTTTGATTATATACGGGAGGTTTATATAAGCGTGTCCGTTTTCCGGTCCGCACGGCACTCCCGACGGCGTAAACGTCTTTACTTCCGGGTCGATTATGGTAAATATTTTACCGTCAGTAACGGAAGGATGGTCCCTGGAGATATAGTACGTCCATAGGGCCATCAGTTCCGCTTTTTTGGACCGAGAATATTCGGTCACAGGAATGAGTTTCGGCTTACCGGTCGTACCGCTTGTTCGGCCGAAAAATATCGGGGCTTCGGCAGTCAGTATATTTTTTTCTCCTGCTGCCATCCTCTCCGCGCAGGAAGAGATACTTACATAATCACAGATAGGCACTAGCTCCCGGTAGTCATCTATAGACCTTATTCCTGAGAAATTATATCTCTTACCATACTCCGTATTTTTATTACGGGCAATATAATCAAGGAGGATTTTTTTCTGGGACGCTATGGGGTCCTTGGTAGCTTCTTCGAATTTCGCCGCCATTGGAGCTAAAAATTTCAGTGCTAAATGCGCTCTATTCATTTTAATATTATAGGTTTATTATCCGGCCATATCAAGGATTTTCACTGATCGTTCCGTTTTATTTTTCCTTATGCTCCGTCCCTTTTATGTATGCTATAATAATATTGATGAAAAAGTGCGAAAAAAGGAATATTCTCTACAGGCAATGGGGTTCCTCTTCCCCCAGGGCGGTTATGCTCCTGATCCACGGACTGGGCGGTCATAGTAATAACTGGGAGTTCGTAGCAAAGTTTCTCATGGAGCATGATATAACGTCTTACGCCATAGAACTGAAGGGCTTTGGTAATACAGAGGGAATAAAAGGGCATATAAGCTCTTTAAATGTATACATAAAGGACGTTCGCCGACTTTATAATATTATACGAAGAGAGCACAAGAGAATTCCGGTATTCATCGCCGGCGAAAGTATGGGCGGGCTCATAGGTTTTCTTACAGTGATAAGAAAACCGCGGCTCTTCAGGGGGCTGGTATGCATGACTCCCGGTTTTGCCAGCAGGCTTAAGTTCTCCGCCATGGAATATTTTAAAATGATCTCGGCGCGTTTCTACAATTCCAAAAAACAATTCATAATGCCCTTTACGAGCGACATGTGCACGCGCGATCCGGAGTGCAAAAAGATCATAGATAGCGATAAGCTCGAACATAAGTTCGCCACGCCCAGACTTCTACAGAGCATACTTTTAGCGCAGATCTCAAGCATTTTGTCAAAACATAAGGTAAAGACCGACACATTGTTCATGCTTGCCGGCGATGATACATTCGTAAGTTCCAAGGCTAGTAAAAAGATCTTTAAGGGGATCAAATTCAAAAATAAAGAGATAGTCGAATATCCTGAAATGCGCCACTCGCTCACGATGGAACTTGGGAGAGAGAAGGTATTTGCCGACCTTCTGAAGTGGCTGGAAAAACGGATCTAAAGCGCTAAAAGCACGCGAAGGCATTGCATGATCGATTCTATGGTAAAGACCGTCCTTCAGAATATTACGATCAGCGACATCTTAGAAACGATTAATAAGAAATACGGCAATAAAACGGCCCTAAGGATCAAGAACGACGACGGCTCCTTCCGGGATATATCCTACACTAAGCTCGGCCGGCGGACTGTCAGCATCTCCTCCGTTTTAATTAACCTCGGCATAAATAAGGGCGACAGGGTCGCCATACTATCAGAAAACAGGCCCGAATGGGTAGCCGCCTATTTCGGCATAATGTCCTGCGGCGGCGTCATCTTGCCTGTGGATGCTAAACTGGCTGATGCCGAGATCCGGTTTATCCTAAATGATAGTCAGGCAAAATGCATATTCTTAAGCGGTAAGTACCTTGATACGATAGACCGTTTAAGAATTGACCTGACTCATCTTAAAAATATAATATTTCTCGACAAGAGCCCGCGTCCGGACATAATACAGCTAAACAAACTCAGGCCCCACCGGGGAAAAGAGAGAGCCCGCCCTATATACCTGGAAGACACCGCCATCATCGTCTACACCTCAGGTACGACGGGGCTTGCAAAAGGCGTCGAGATAACATATAAGAGCCTGCTCTTTCAGGCGCTGAGGTTTAGCGAGATAATCCGCTGCTCACCGAAAGAGAGGCTGCTCTCCGTACTGCCGCTCAATCACATGCTGGAGATAACCGGCGGCCTCATAGCACCGCTCTATGCCGGTTCGTGTGTCACATATTGCGACACCCTTAAGACCAATACCCTGCTGCCGCTTATGAGAGAAACGGGGACCACGGCCATTATCTGTGTGCCGCTCGTCCTTAAACTGCTCCATTCCGGAATAATGAAAAAGATATCGAAGCTTCACCCCTTTAAACAAAAGATCTTTAAAATACTCCTGTCTCTTTCTACATTTTTGCTTAAATTTAATATAAGGATCGGCAGGCTGTTGTTCGGTTCGGTACATAAAGAATTCGGCCGGCGGCTGCATACTTTCATAAGCGGAGGCGCCCCTCTTAACATAGACATAGAGATAGACTTAAACGCCCTGGGTTTCAGAATACTGCAGGGATACGGCCTGACCGAAACCGCTCCGGTCATATCCGTCAATACTTTCAGGGATAACAAATTTGGATCCGTAGGCAAACCGATGCCGGGTGTAGAGATCACGATACTTAAAGAGAATAGTACAGATACAGAAGGAGAAATATTAACTCGCGGGCCGCATGTGATGAAGGGCTACTTCAGAAATCCGGAAAAGACGGCGGAAGTATTGAAGGACGGTTGGTTTTATACCGGTGACATCGGTTACATCGACAAGGACGGTTTCTTGTACATTTCCGGCAGGAGAAAGAACCTTATAATATTAGGCAGCGGTAAAAAAGTATTCCCTGAAGAAGTTGAACAGATCATAGGCAGGAGCCCGTACATAAAAGAATTATGCGTAATGTCTAAAACCGCCGAACGGGGACTTCGGATGGGGCACGAGGAGGTCTATGCCGTTATTGTACCAAATCTTGAACTACTTGAGCAGGAAGGCATAACGGCAAAGGAGAAAATAAAGAACAAGATATACTTCGAGATAGCGCGTCTATCAAAAGATCTGGCCCCGTATAAAAGGATAATGAGTTTTGATATATCGTACGAAAGCCTGCCCAAAACAGTTACCGCTAAGATAAAACGGGATGCTGTATCTAAGATGGCCGGGTCATAGCACCGCTATCGCGGGTGGCCACTACCTTCACCCCGAGCCCGAGCAGATCTTTGACGATTACATCCCCTACCTTTACAGGAGCCTTCACTTTCACTTTTTTTATCTCTTCCATTGCCTTTAAAATACATTTTTTCGGAATAGGTTTATTGGTACGGACCGGGATCAGTCTTAACACCAGCCCTTCAGAAGAGACCGTTGCCGTCAATGTTCTGACCGGATCCTGCACTTCCAATGCGGCATAAGCGGCTCCTTTTGGACATTTAGCACCCTGCACTTTCACGACTTTGCCATTATCAATATCCACCGACAGGGCGCAACCTTTAGGGCATTCTATACATATCATGTTTCTTATCATCTTACACTTCCCAGATATTCGGCTGCAAGCTTACCGGCCAGTTCACTATCGGCAGTAACGGAATCTACCAGATCATATACCTTAAAAGAATTTCCGCATACAAATACTCCGGGTATAGACGTCTCATTGACTTCTTTAGAGACCGGGGAGTTCGTCTTCTTATCTATTGCAACTCCGGCCATCTCTATGAGCTCATTTTCAGGGATGAGCCCGACCGATACCAGCACCGTATCACATGTTATGTCAAATTCCGTACCGGCGGCCTTATTCATCTTGCTATCCACCTTGGCTACACTTACTTTCTCAACCCTGTCTTTGCCATGTATCTCCAGCACTTTGTGATTGAAATAGACCGGTATGTCAAAATCCTCTACGCACTGGACCATATTGCGTACCAGTCCTCTTGATTTACCTTCTATCTCTATTATCGCTTTTACGCGGGCGCCCTCCAGCATAAATCTACGCGCCATTATAAGACCTATATCGCCGGAACCGATAACCACAACCTCTCTTCCGGGTAAGAGCCCCTCTATATTTATCAATTTCTGCGCGAGCCCTGCGGAAAATATTCCTGCGGGCCTGGTTCCCGGTATATGTATCATCTCGCGCGTCTTTTCACGGCATCCGGTGGCCATTATGATAGCTTTCGGCCGGACTTCATTGAGACTACCCGGTTTTAGATATGTAAGCGTCTTATCGCCGGTCAGGCGCACGGCAAATGATTTTAAACTTATCTCTATATCCGGTATAGAACAGATCTTTCGCATGAACCTATCGGCATATTCCGGGCCGGTTAAAGTCTCTTTAAAATAATTGAGGCCGAATCCGGTATGGATGCACTGATTCAATATCCCGCCGAGATACTGATCGCGCTCAATAAGAAGGATGTCTTTTACACCATTTTCATAAGCAGCAATAGCCGCCGCCATGCCCGCCGGCCCGCCGCCGACTATAACTAAGTCTCTCTTAATCACTTGACCTGTCCTCTTTAACTATCTCTGAACCTTTACCTCTCTTTGTCACTTTGACGAGAGGGGTCCCTGTCTCTTCGGCAAGTATCCTCATAAGCCTCGTGGTGCAGAAACTGCCGTGGCATCTGCCCGCCTGCGCGCGGGTCCTGAATTTAAGGCCATCCATCGTTTTAGCTCCGCGTGATATCGCTTCGCGCACTTCTTTAGAGGAGACCATCTCGCACCTGCAGACGATGTCGCCATATCCGGCATCTTTCCTGATGAGGCTCTTCGTCTTAGCCAGAGGTATCGAAAAGAGATGAATCTCTTTCTTCCTATATTTATGGAATACTGCCTTCTTCTTCAGCCGGAGTCCGTTGTCTTTTAATATTCCGGCAGTCATGAGTGCGATGGCCGGCGCTGCGGTAAGCCCCGGAGACTGTATCCCTGCTACATTGATAAACCCCGGGATACCATCTTCATGCCGTATAATAAAATCATCACCCGCAACAGGCCTTAAACCGGAAAAATATGCGATGATACTATTTTCGTTTATTGATGGAACAAGTTTTTTAGACCCTTCCAAAGCTTTCCTGAGGCCCGCCTCTGTAGTCGACAGATCTTCCTTATCCGTGACGTCTTCGGCAGTCGGACCTATCATAGGGTTGCCATCGGATGTCCTGGTAACAAGGATTCCTTTAGATATCTTTGACGGCAGCGGGAATAAAAGGTGCCTCGTCATGTGTTCATTCTTCTTGTCTAAAAGAAAGGCCTCCCCTTTACGCGGTTTTATTTTAAAATTATCCGCCCCGGCCATCTTCGAGATCTCATCAGCATAGAGGCCGGCAGCGTTCACGATATAACGCGTAAAAAAAGTTTCACCCGATGCTGTTATCTCAAAACCCGGCCTTTTGGACAGGATGGCTTCCACCTTTGCGCTCGTATGAATCTCAAGCCCGTTTTTTACGGCATTCTCGGCAAAGTCATAAACCCATCGGTATGGGCTGATGATCCCTGCTGTCGGGGCATACAGAGCTGCTATGGCTTTATCCGATAGATTAGGTTCGTTCTTCTCAAGCCATTTCTTATCGACAATACGCAGCCCCGGGACCTTGAGCGCCTGACCATCTTTTTTAATCTGCAGAAGTCTTTCGGCCTCTTCTTTATCAAATGCTACTATAAGCTCACCCACCTCTTTAAAATCGATAAAAAGCTCTTTAGCCAGTTTTCTCGTCAGGGCATTACCCTGCACGCATAGAAGTGATTTTAAAAGGCCGGGAGGGTTTTGTGTGCCCGGATGGATTATGCCGCTATTCGACTTAGATATACCGAAGGCAAGTTCTGCTTCTTTTTCAAATAAGCAGACTCGCAGCTTATAACGCGAGAGCTCTCGCCCTATCGCGGTACCTACGACACCGCCGCCTATTACGGCTACATCATATACGCTCATTTTGTGAGAGTCCTCCGTACCGCATCACGCCAGCCGTCGTAGAGTTTTCGGCGAGTCCCTTCCGGCATCTTGGGCTTAAAGACTTTGTCAACGGTCCAGCATTGCCTTATCTCGTCTGTGTCCTTCCAATAACCTATGGCAAGCCCAGCGAGATACGCCGCTCCAAGGGACGTCGTTTCTATGACCTTTGGCCTTATGACGTTTATGCCGAGAAGATTTGACTGGAACTGGCATAAAATATCGCTGGCGGCGGCCCCGCCATCCACCTTCAGGCTTTTTATCCTAACGCGTGAATCCTTCTGCATCGCATCCACTATGTCTTTCGTTTGGTAGCACATGGCCTCGATGGCCGCCCGCGCGAAGTGGCTTGAGTGTGTGCCTCTCGTTATGCCGAATATTGCGCCGCGTGCATTCTGGTCCCAATAAGGCGCTCCCAGACCGGTCAGCGCCGGTACAAAGTATACTCCTCCGTTATCTTTTAAAGACGCGGCCATGACACCGGATTGCGAGGCATGTTTAAAAAGTTTTAAACCATCACGCAGCCATTGAATAGCGGCACCGGCGATAAATACCGAGCCTTCCAATACGTACACAGGCTTGCCGCCCGGCCCGCAGCCTAATGTCGTAATAAGCCCGTGCCTAGAGACCGGCCTCTTCTTGCCTGTATTCAAAAGGATGAAGCATCCGGTTCCGTAAGTATTTTTCATGGTGCCGGGCTCAAAACAAGTCTGGCCGAACAGGGCCGCCTGCTGATCACCGGCGACGCCCGTTATTGGAATGCCGGACGGAAGACGGCCTACGCGTACCGTATGCCCGAAAAAACCCGATGATATTTTAACCTCGGGAAGGATCCGTTCCGGGATACCTAACAGTTTCAATATATCCCGATCCCACTTCAGCTTTTCAATATCAAAGCACATTGTGCGGGAGGCGTTCGTATAGTCGGTTGCATGCGCACGTCCGCCGGTCAGTTTCCACAGGATCCATGAATCGGTGGTGCCAAAAAGGATCTTCCCCTTCCTTGCTTTCTCCATAGCGCCGGGCACATTCTTTAATATCCATTTTATCTTAGTCGCGGAAAAATAGGCATCAATGGGCAGCCCCGTTCTTTTTTTGAAGAACGTAACTGTAGAATTTTTCTTCCCGAGTTCATCGCAAATTTTTGAGGTTCTTCTGCACTGCCAGACTATAGCATTGTAGACCGGCCTTCCTGTGCGGGCATCCCACATGACCGTAGTCTCCCGCTGGTTAGTTATGCCGATTGCAGCTATCGAGCGAGGCGGCACTTTACTAAGGACCTTATCAATGGAAGCCCTGACACTATTCCATAGATCGTGCGGATCGTGTTCCACCCAGCCCGGTTTTGGGAAATGCTGGGGAAATTCCTGGTAAGCACTTTCTATCTTTTTTCCTTTCTTATCGTAGACTACCGCGCGGCTTCCGGTAGTTCCCTGGTCTATCGCCAGTATATATTTCATCTTAAGACCTCTTTCTTATCTATAACCGTTTTTCTACCCAAATTAAAAGTTCTTCAAATACTTTCTCTTTATCCAGATCGATCGAAAGCGCATGGTAGGCATCGGGAAATTCCAGAAACGCCTTATCTTTCGTTTTGAGGTGATCAAAAACCTTTCTTGATACCTCCGGATTGACGATCATGTCTTTTCCTGATACAAGAAAAAGTACGGGCATCTGTACCTTCTTAAGCGCCGTCCTCGCCCGGATCTGGGCCGTTAATATGTCAAAAACAAGCCTTACCGAAGACGTGCGATATTCGTGCGGGTCGTTATCAAGCTTCTTTCTGAAATCTATATCACGTGTACACATAGATGAATCAAACGGAAGTTTTACCTGTTTGGAAGGATTATAAAAAATAGGAGCTAGCATCTTAATAGATTCGAGAAATCTTAATTTCTTGCGGCTTGCGAACGCCGGGGAGATACATACAAGACCTTCAAAAAGTCCGGGATGGCCGGCAATAAGCAGAAACGAGGCCAGACCGCCCAGGCTTTCACCTACGAGAAATATTTTTTTACCGGGATTATCCCCGGCGGCTATCCCCCGGACACGTAGTATCTCGTCGTAATAATTATGGATACGCTCCAATTTCGGCAGATCTACGGCGTAGGATGATATCCTTTTCTGCAGAAAAAAATCTGCCAAATTATCCCATCTCCCGCTATATGTACCAAGGCCGTGGACCAATAAAAAAATGCACTTGGAATCAGGAGAGAACCACTTCCGGTAGCCGATATCTTCTTCTTTCATGCTTTTTATTATCGCCTCAATGGTGGTATCCGATAAAACGATTGATATCATTATATAAAATATGCACCCATAAGGCAAAGTAATTGCGAGCGATTTGTAATACTCGGAATATATGATATACTTCTTAAAAAAAGGAGGTCTTAAGATGCGCCAGAATAAAGGCATCATATATCTGACCGCCGGTATAGCCGCCCTAGCCGGCCTTCTTTTCGGTTACGATACAGGCGTAATATCGGGTGCAATACTATTCATAAAAGACCAGTTTGCCCTTTCAGCAGGGGCTGTCGAGCGCATCGTAAGCGCTGTGCTTCTAGGCGCCGTTCTAGGCGCGGCTGTTTCAGGGGCATTAGCCGACAAATTCGGGAGGAAGAAGGTCCTCATCGTGACCGCCCTCTTATTCGCGGCAGGAGCCATCGGCGCAGCATTTGCAGCCGACGTACCGATAATAATAGTCTTTCGATTTATAATAGGAATAGCAATAGGCGTGGCTTCCTACACAGCGCCTTTATACATATCGGAAATCTCCCCGCCGGAAGCGCGCGGAGCGCTCGTCTCATTAAACCAGCTCATGATAACTTGCGGCATAGTGGTGTCATATCTCGTCGACTACGCGCTCACAATAGGGAGTAACGAATGGCGCTGGATGTTCGGGCTGGGTGCTATACCGGCTATCATACTCATATTAGGCATGATAGCTCTCTCTGAAAGCCCTCGATGGCTCATCAGCCGCAACCGTGTGGATGAGGCGCGTAAAGTGTTGGGGCGCGTAATGAAAGCCGACGGTATGGAGGCCGAGATAAAAGCTATGCAGGCTTCGCTCTCCATAAAGGAAGGCTCGTGGAAAGACGTTGCGGCGCCATGGGTCCGTCCGGCTATCATCGTAGGTGTCGCGCTTGCATTCTTTCAGCAGATGACCGGAATAAATACGATAATATACTACGCTCCTACGATATTCGAATTCGCCGGATTCGGCTCACATAAGGTCTCAATATTGGCGACCGTAGGTGTTGGGGTAGTTAATGTACTTATGACTGTGGTCGCAATATGGTTTATCGATAGACTTGGCCGTAAGCCTCTCCTGTATATAGGCATGACAGGAATGGCATTAAGCCTAGGAGTGCTAGGTCTTGCGTTCTACATGCCGAGTATGGCGGATAAGCTTAAGATGCTGACGGTCTTAAGCGTAGTGGCGTACATAGCGTCTTTTGCAATAAGCTTGGGACCGATATTCTGGCTCATGATATCCGAGATATACCCGCTCAGCATAAGAGGAAGGGCGATGAGCCTTGCAACACTTGCGAACTGGGGATTCAACATGGTCGTGGCCTCCACGTTCCTTACACTCACGGAGAAACTCGGTAAAGCCGGGGCGTTTTGGTTCTACGGCGCGGTATGCGTGGTGGGCATATTATTCTGCTACCTGTACGTACCGGAGACGAAAGGCAGATCTCTTGAGAGTATCGAGGAATTCCTGAAAAAGAATAAGGGCATAAAGGCCCTGGGCTCCCTATGAGAAGACACCGGATCGTAATACTATTTGCAATGCTTTCTATAGTCATAGCTTCCCCGGCCTACACTTACACGGCAAGCAGACACTTTGAGCAGAATCAGCTGCCCGAGAACGAACAAGCCTACATGACCGGCGAGTGGGAAGGTGTGCGCGACGAGGCTGCTAATAAAGGCGTCACATTTGGCTCGAGCTTTGTCTGCGACATACTGGGAGATGTCTCCGGCGGAAAGAGGCGGGCCGGAAGGTATGACCACTCTATGGGGTGGGATATTAATTTCAATCTGGAGAAACTGGCCCAGGTACAGGATACGCAGTTCCATATATCGGGGCTATGGAGACAGGGCAAGAACCTGTCAAAAGACGTCATAGGTAACGATCTCGTCGTATCGAGTATATACGGCAGCGAACAATTCAGGTTCTACGCACTGTACCTGGAAAAACTATTCCTGAACCAAAAGCTTAGTATAAAGGTCGGAAGGATAGCAACCGGCGATGATTTTGCCTTCTCCCCTCTTTACTGGACTTACATAAGTAACGCTGTGGACGGCTGTCCTATAAATATACCTATAAATATGTTCTTTCCTGTATATCCTACCGCAGTCTGGGGGGCGCGCGCGAAGTTCATATTGAGTAAAGATATATATATGATGTCAGGGATATATAATGGCGATAGCGCCGTCGGCGACAACCAATACTATGGACTGAATTTTTCGTTGCGCTTAAATAAAGGCGTAGCATTCGCTCAGGAGATCGCCTACGTACCTAATACCAGCCCGGATTCAAAAGGGCTGCCCGGACATTACAAAGCCGGCATCTACTACAACGGCGCAGTTTGCCGGGATCAGTACTCCGATATTAACGGCAACTCATACGCTGCAACCGGCCTTCCGCAGAAAAAGCATGTAGGTAATTACAATATCTACCTGCACGCCGACCAGATGTTATATCGGGAAAAAGGCTCGCTCGATAATGGTCTCACTGCCTTGACGGTAACGGCAATAGGGCCTGACGATGTTAATAAGTTCCCATTCCTTATAATGGCAGGCCTGATATACAAGGGTCTCGTTCCGGGCAGAGATAACGACCTCACGGCCTTTGAGGCGGTATATTCACAGTATAGCGGATCATTAAGAAGTTCCGAGGAGAGCGTAGGAGCGAGCGGCCAGACCTACGAGCTCATGATGGAATTCACGCAGAAGATAATGATAACAAAGTGGATGTTTTTACAGCCTGACCTTCAATATATAATCCGCCCCGGAGGCACAGGCGACACAGAGAACGCACTCGTCATCGGGACGCGTTTTGGAGTGACCTTTTAGTTCTAGGTAGTTCGCACCGCATGCGTACGGTTACTCCCCTCCCCGCATGACCCAATAATCTACGTTGTCTTTATATTTCAGAAGATATAGCCGCCTGCTGACATTCGGCTTATTGTCGAAAAAGCGCGTGTAGACGTCATCGAAAAACTCGGGGTCCTCGAGATAATAACCATGGCTATATGATGACTTATTGATAGGAGTGACATCGATCAGAGTGATCTTCTCCGGATCGAGCGACTTCAGATAAAGCAGGTCCTTCGTCTCCTCAGTCTGTTCATGTTCACGAATCTGCTGGCGTCCTAGCCGCTGGTCCATATTTATAAAACCGCTCATAAGGAGCGCCGTATCATTGGAGGAGACATATACTGTAACCTTCTCTGCAAGTGCAGCGATCTCGTCTTTGAATTTGGATTCAAACTCCTCATTGCCGACATCCGGGGCTGCAAAAATGACATGCGCTATTTCGCGGTCTGCATCCGCCATGTCGGTATATTTATACATATGCTCGAAGGCATCGCAGACGACCTGACAGCCGAGGCTCGAGGCCTTCACCCAGAGCTTGGCAGGTTTGATCTCCCGGATTATCTTCGCCAGGAGCTCTCCCATCTGCGGACCTGAAGCTTCGGCCATGGCTTGGGCTTTCTTGTAACCGCCTACACTGGTCGACTGGTCGCCCGGCCAATCGAAGAGAAGGACCGGCGTATTGACGTCGAGAAGATAGGCGAAGTAGGCGGCCTTGATCGCCGTTGCTTCATAACCGTCCCTGTAGCCGAAGACAACAACCAGTAGCGAATTGTGCGGAGAGG
>Ga0247841_10010806_pt1 | contig 12330 bp, 15 predicted proteins | sample LaCruzMarch2015__2_FD_192410 | JGI IMG/M metagenome (GOLD analysis project Ga0247841, IMG submission 192410) | Freshwater microbial communities from meromictic Lake La Cruz, Castile-La Mancha, Spain - LaCruzMarch2015_18m | ecosystem: Environmental > Aquatic > Freshwater > Lake | place: Spain... | reverse complement strand
CTGCTTTGCTTTTATATCCTTGAAATGAAGTTGGTGTTGGTTGTCCAGTAGTTAGAGCAAAATTCTGATTATCAGCAACAAAATAAGTCATGTCTGCATTGAATCTTGCATTGTGAATAAAATGTTCCATACCCTCTGCATAAGCATCACCATCACCTGAAAAACCTAAAACATGCAGATTAGGATTTCCTAATTTCATTCCCAAACAAACAGGAAGAACTCTTCCATGTAAACCATAAATTCCACTTATATTAAGATAATCATAAATTTTCTGATGACAACCAATTCCAGTGCACATTGCAAAATCTTCTTGTTTCCAACCCTGTTTAATCAAATTAGTAAGTGCATTTTTCCATGCAGCCAGAACTAAAAAGTTCGGACATCCTGGACACCAGGTTATTTCTTCTTTTGTTCCTATTTCAATGTTTTTGTTTGTTGTCATTTTATTTTTCCTATTTTAATTAGTAAGTTTTTAGAATCATTTTCTTTATATTTACTTTTTGGCCAAGTATCTAATTTATCATTTTCATATCTCGGTATTAAATGCATGTGAAAGTGAAAAATAGATTGTTGAGCATCTTTACCACTTGCATGCAGTATATTGATTCCAGAAGCACCAATACTTAATTTTAATGCTCGGGCAATTTTCTTGACAGTTATAATAATTTCTTTTAATTCTTCTTCTTCAATATCATAGATGCTCTCAAAATGTTTTTTTGGAATTATTAACATATGTGCTTTTGAAATTGATTCTTTTGGAAGAAATGCAAGGACTTTGTCATTCTCATAAACCTTTTTAGAAGGTAATTCTCCATTTATTATCTTACAAAATATACATTCTTTTTTCATTTTACCTTTAAAATCTCCTCCTTTAATTCATCACTGTTAAACGGCCTTGCATCATATTTCAATATTCTATTTTTGATTGCAATTCCTGTTTTTTCTCTTATTAACCTGCCTAATTGTCCTGTAACATTTTGTTCAACCAAAATTACTTTATTTGATTTTTCAATTTCTTTTTTTATTTCATCACTTAAAGGTTTCATATAAATAACCTGCAAAAACTTCCAATTTCCTTTGCCTGGATTTTTTATGCTTCCATCAATTTCATCCAAAGCATCTAATATTGCTGTCTTGCTGCTTCCCCAGCCAATAACAAGATTTTTTGCATTTTTGTTTCCAAAAATTTTAATCATCTGAAATTTTTTACACTCTTTTTTCATTTCTTCATATTTTTTAACTCTTTCATCAGCAGCCCTTTTTGTTGTTTCAGCATCTTCAACAGTATTTCCAAATTTATCATGTTCATAGCTTGTTGCTTTGATTATTGTTTCTCCAGGAACTTTTCTTTTTACTTTTACATCAATTATTTTATTTGGTTTTCTGTCAGAACTAAACTCACTTTCTGCAAGATGTTTATCAGAAAGTATTATTGATAGAGCATTGAATTTTTCTGAAAGATAAAAAGCTTCATTTGTATTTTCAATGCACTCAATAGGATCTCCAGGAGCAATAACAATCCTTGGAAACTCTCCATGTCCGCCCCTAAGAGCAACATCTAAATCATCCTGCATAGAATAAGTAGGAACTCCTGTTCCAGGTCCTGGACGTGATGCTAAATAAACAACAAGAGGAATTTCAGCCATTCCTTGAAAACTTAAAGCCTCTGTCATTAAATCAAATCCACCGCCACTAGTTCCACACATTGCCTTTGCACCAGCAAAACTAGCTCCAATTGCTGCATTTGCAACAGCAATCTCATTTTCAGATTCAAAAACAATTAAATTTTTTTCAACTTCTTTTGCAGCAAGCTCGTGCATTAATCCTGTTGCAGGAGTCATTGGATATGCAAAATAAAGATTAATCTCAGAATTTATAGCTCCAATAGACATTGCCTTGTTACCATTCATCTTCAAGTCTATTTTATTATTTAATTTTTTAAGATTAAATTCATTTTTCTTGCTATTATAACCTCTTTCAGCAGCCTTAACAGATTCTTCATTATTAAATTCATTTTTAACTTCACTAATCAAATTTTCATTGGGAATTCCAAGCATTTTTATTAAAGCTCCTGCCTGTGCAATATTTGCATTTCTTCCTATATCGCAGAATTCTTCACAGCCAATGACAAATCCGTTTTTCTTTAAATTTTTTTTATGAATCAAGAGTGTTTTTTCATCAAGTGCAACAATAACATCGATTTTTGATTCATTGCTTCCAACTCTTTCGTCAGAAATAGCAAGAACATTAAAATTATGTCCCCCTCTAATCAAACTAGGATAATCTCTGTAATTAAAAGTGAAATATCCATATTTTCTAAGAATCTCCGAAACAATCTCACTTACTTTATTAATTCCCTGCCCAGCCTTTCCACCAATTAAAATATTCAGTCTCATAGCTCACCTTTGTTATTTAATTTAAAAGAAATGCTTATTTAAAACTTATGATTTTGAGATTTGGTTTAATAATCCAGGTTCAATTAATTAAAATAAACTCTACAGCAATTCACAATTTTCTCTACTAGCTATATTGTTAATAATAAAAAACAATAGGTGTTGAAATGTAAATCAGTAATTTAATTGCTTAAATAACAAAACAAACATAACAAACCTTGTCCTACAAACACTAATAATATCTACTCTTCTGCCCTTATTCCTTCATATTCAAACTTAAACGGAATTTTTCCTTCAGCATCAATAACAACATCAGGATGATGATAAAATATCATGCACCCTCCGCCACCAGCACCTGTTGCTCTGCAAGCAAGATATTTTCCTTTTAATTGTCTTTGCAAATCTCGCATTTTATCAGTTTCAATGGAATCATGGAGACTTTTTTGCAATTCCCATGTTTCATTTATTAATTCTGCCATTGTTTTTACATTATCAAGTCCATGTCTCATTTCACCAGCCATCTGTTTCATTCTAGCTAGTTTAGGAACATTTCTTTGATAATTTCCTTTACCAAAAACTAAGTCATGTATATTCGCAGATAAATGAACATCTCCAGTATAGACTAATGTTAATCTGTCTTGAAGGTGTCTGGTTTTGTCTCTTTCAACAGGAACTCTTTCAATTTTTCCATAGGGAGAAAAACTCCATAAATTTACTCCTCCAAAAATTGCAGCAGCCTGGTCCTGAAAACCAGCTCTTTGTTCAAGTAATTCATTTTCAAATCTCCAGACTTTTCTTATTAATTCATATCTGAATCCTTCATCTCTTTTTAAAAAACCAGGATTAGAAGCAACAACATAGGCAGCTCTTAATGCAGCACTTGTTCCAAGTCCAGAAGACTGGGGAACCTGTTCTAATGAAGTTATTAAATTTGGCCCCTCAAATCTAGCAGAGATTCTCATATTAATAGCAGCATTAAGAACAACTCCGCCATGGTCTAGTCTATAGGGGTCACTATCAGGCCATCCTGCTGATATATCAATTCTAACAGGTGCTGTTATTTTCATAATAATTTCTAGTAAAATTCTCTTTTAAAGATTGTTGCAGATGAATATAATAGTAGTTTTATGTTAAAATAATCTGATTAATCAGCAGGTTTAGTTTTGTTATATAATATGCTTTAAAGCTCAAGCTTAATTATGTTTTAATTAATAATAAATTAAAAAATTTTGCCCATAGTATATTTTAAATATACTCTAAAATTAATAACTTTGTTATATTAACATTACTAATATATAAAATATCAAAAAAAGAGGTTAAAATGCCAGGATTATACAGAAAAGCAGTGTTTATCATAGCCTATAAAATATCCGATAATAAAATAAAATATCTTCTTCTTAAAAGAAAACTCCATTGGAAAGGATGGGAATTTCCAAAAGGAGGAATTGAAACCGGAGAAGATATGAAAAAAGCAGCAAAAAGAGAATTAAACGAAGAAACAAACCAGGATGCAATAAAACTAATTTCCTACAACAAAAGTGGAAAATACAAATATGAAAAAGAATATGCAGACAGGCCAGGTTTTATTGGCCAAACCTATAGTCTTTTTGCAGCACAGGTAAAAGGAAATAATGTTAAATTAGACAAAAAAGAACACTCAGAATTTAAATGGCTGGATTTTGATTCTGCCTTTAACAAATTAAAGTGGTTAAATCAAAAAGTATGTTTGAATATTGTAAACAAAAGTTTAATTAAAAAATAAAATGACAACTCTATCAATACTTGCAACAATCTTTGGAACACTTGGAGGATTAGCAAATCTTCCCCAATGGGTAAAGATTTTCAAAAGAAAATCAGCAAAAGATATTTCAGTAATAACCTATACTTTTGTTTTTATAGCAGCAATAATCTGGCTTCTTTATGGAATTGAGATTAAAGATTTTCCATTGATAATTGCAAATATATTTGGTTCAATAAATATAGCATTAGTGCTTGTTGGTTGGTATATGTATGGGGGAAAGTAAAAAAACAATAGAGACTGATGCCTATGGAAAAACTATCTACAAAAGAGAAGATTTATGAAAAACAATAAACCTTATAAACCTCAAAGAACTATTATAATCAACATACTCCCCGGTGATCTGAAAAGGTTGCCGGATGATTACTTTTATTGTTCTAAATGTTATTTTAGAGGTTTATTCTAATGGAAAATACAATAGTTCTAATTGATGCAGGATTTTTATCAAAACTTTGCAAATATTTTGGAAAAGGAGGATATATAAAATATAATTTAATAGATTTTTCTAAAAATTTATCAAAAAAACAAACTCTTATTTGTGAACATATCTATTATTATACTTCCCCTCCATTTCAAAGCGATAAAATAACTAAAGAAGAATCAGAAAGATACAGGAAATATGAAAATTTTAAAAATAATTTATCTTCAGATAAGATAATTTCTATTAGAGAAGGTAGATGCCAAAGATTAAAAATTGATGGAAAATTTGTATATGGGCAAAAAGGTGTTGATGCATTAGCTATTATTGATCTAATGTCAATACCTTTAGAACATAAAGAAGTGAAGAAAATTATATTAATTGCAAATGACAGTGATTTTGTTCCAGTTGTAGAAAAATTAAAGAAATTGAATATAGAGGTAATTCTTTACACACACTATTCAAAAAAAAGAGGAAGTTCCTTTTCAAGAAGTAATGAGCTGCTTAAATCTGTTTCAAAATATGTTCAGTTGTCAAAAGAAGATTTTTTAAATTCACCTTTACTTAAAGATAATGAAAAGGTGATGAGATGAAATCAGAAGAAAAAGAAACAAAAGAAGGATATAATGCAGTAGCAATTAGTTATCATAATTTAAGAAATAAGGGAGTAGGTAAATTCTTTAACGAATCTTTAGAAATGCCAGCAACATTAGAATTGCTTGGAAATGTTAAAGGAAAAAAGATACTCGACTGGGGGTGTGGTTCTGGAATTTATTCAAAATTATTATCAAAGAAAGGAGCAAAAATAAAAGGATTTGATATTTCCGAAGAACTAATAAAAATTGCAAAAAAAGAGAATCCGAATCTAGATTTGAAAGTGGGATCAGGATATAAAATTCCTTTTAATGAAAAGTTTGATATTGTTTTTGCTTCATTAGCAATTAATTATATGAAAGATTGGAATAAGGTTTTTTCAGAAGTAAAAAGAGTTTTAAATAAAAAAGGTATTTTTATTTTTTCATTTGGGAATCCAATCACAGAGATAAGTAAGAAAACAATAGTTGATGGAAAAAGAGCTAGAATCATAGGAGACTATTTTACAGAAAGAAAAATAGAAGGAATTTTTGAAACAGTAAATGGAAAAGAAATACAACTATGGAATTATCATAGAACATACGAAACAATAATAAAAACAATTATTAAAAATGAATTTGAAATAATTGATTATAAAGATGCTTATCCAATAAAAAAATCCAAAAAAATGTTCCTAGACTATTATGAAAGTTTTACAAAAATTCCAAATTTTTGTGTTTGGAAAGTGAGGAAAAAATGAAAAACTCCTTAAACCCCTTCTGGCAAGAACATGAAAAAGAAATAATCATGCAGGGAGATAAAATGAATATTATTGAAAGCTGTGTTGACAGGCATGCGCAATCAACACCAAACAAGCTTGCTCTCTCATTTGAATCAGAAGAAGGAAAAATAAAGAATTTTACCTACCAACAACTGCAAAATGAAGTAAACAAATTTGCGAATTTTTTAAATGATAAGGGCATCTTGCCATCCTCTAGAGTTTTCATTTTTCTTCCAAAATGTCCTGAGATTTATATATCAACACTCGGAACAATAAAACAGGGAAGCATTGCCCTTCCTTTATTTGAAGCATTTCAGCAAGATGGCCTTGAATTAAGATTAGAAAGAGGGGATGCAGATGTTCTTATTACTAACAAAGAGCTTTCAAAAAGGATTCCAAAAGATATTCATAAAAAAGTTCCAACATTAAAACACATAATTATTGTAGATGAGGACAAATATAAAAAACAATTTGAAAAACAATCAAAAGATTTTCAAGCTATCCAAAAAAATAAAAATGACACAGCAGTAATGATATTTACTTCATCAACAGCAGGAACTCCTGTTGCAGGAGTTCAGATACCTCATCAGGCACTTATTCAGCAGCATTACACAGCAAAACTTGTTCTTGATTTAAAATCAAATGATAATTATTTTTGCACAGCCCATCCAGGTTGGGTAACCGGAACTGTCTATGGAATTATTGCTCCGCTTTCAATAGGATGTTCAATTTATGTTTTAGAAGCGCATTTTGATGCAAAAAACTGGATTCATTATTTAAAGAAAAATAAAATTTCAGTAATGTACACAGCACCAACAGCATTAAGAATGTTAAAACCAGAAATAAAAAAATCAGATATATCTGGAATAAGAAATATATGTTCAGTAGGAGAAGCACTTGTAACAGCTGTTTTTGATTTTTACAAAAGTCTTGGAATTGAAATAAATGATACCTATTGGCAGACAGAAACAGGAGCAATGGTAATTGCAACCTGGCCTGGATTAAAAAAGAAACATGGAAGCATGGGAAAACCTATTCCAGGAATAACTCTAAAGATTATTGACGAGTCCATTGCACTAAAACCAGATTTTCCAGCACTAATGACTGGAATCTATAAACATAAAAAAATGTATGAGGATTATTTTAAGTCTGGCTGGTTTAGAACAAATGATTCAGCAACAATAGATAAAGATGGTTATTTGTTTTTTGTAGGAAGAAAAGATGACATAATAAAAACAAGTGGAGAAAGAGTGAGCCCATTGGAAATTGAAAACATTCTTCAAAAAAGCAAAGCAGTAAAAGAAGCAGCAGTTATTGGTGTTCCAGATGAATTAAAAGGAGCAATCCTAAAAGCATTTATTGTTCTAAATAAAAATTTTAAAGAAAGTGAAGAATTAAAGCAGGAATTAAGCATGTTTGTAAAACAAAACTATGCTGGTCATTCCTATCCTAAAATAATTCAGTTTGTTGATTCTCTTCCAAAAACAAATTCTGGAAAAATAATAAGAATGAAATTAAGAGAATTGGAAAAGAAATAATCTTTATTCATTTTTCAGTAAATTTTAGTAATAGAATATATGAAACGATTGATGTACTATTGATTAAGCTTGAAGGAGTTAAACATTAATAAGAAAGTAAATTATGTTTGAACCATTCATAAGATTTATAAATCCTCATTCTAGTTCTAAAACATGACAAAATTATTATCTGAATTAGCAGGAATGCCTGTTCCAGTAAAATCCGCAATAGATGGAACCTGTGCAGATGTTGAGCACGCGCAAGATATTTTACATGCCTGGGGATTAAAACTATCAGATTTAGTATTAGACAGTGGAATCGACATTAGAGAATATCTAAGAAGACCAAGGGAATATGATTTTGGTCTTAAAGATTTAGAAGTAGGGGCTCTAGGAGAAAATAACACTCTTAAGGCAACAGTTGTTATACAGCATAAAAGATATCTATCGCAAAAACTATCTTTTTTAGCAGGTTTGCTAGACAGCGTAGGACTTCTTCCAAAACAAACTATATATGACAATCCAGAATGTTATAAAGCTCACGCAGCTATAAGATAACAATTTTTTATAAAGAATTATTTTTTCTTGCTCTTTTTCTCTTCAACAGGATTTTTCTTACCAAACAAATTCCATTTCAATCTCTGATTAAAATAATAAGTAAGAAGTATTATTACAACTAATCCAATCAAAGATAAAACAAACTTAACAACATCATCTGCAAATCTCCAATAGCTTCCAGCACCATATATTATTATAGAAACTCCACCAGTCATTAATCCCAAAGCCACTGCTTCTAAACCAAATATTAAAAGTCCTAGAGCAATAATTACTATTCCAAGAGGAACAGCAATGATAAATATTCCTTTGTAATAGGGTTTTTCAGCTGCTTCTAATTGTTTCTGGCAGTAAGTATAAGTATCACAATATCCTGTTGGAGCAGTTGCAGAAGCAGGAATTTTTTCAGCAGGAATCTGAGAATTATAATCTGTCCATGTTCCATTTGCCTTTAAGCATTCTGCTTGAGTTTGAGGAATAACATTTGGACAGTAATCATTATATTGCGGTGCCTTTCCATAAAAAGTATTGATTCCATAAACACCTACAAATATAGTTAAGATAAAGATTGCAATTCCAAGTATAAGATTTCTCCACAATACCATGATAAATTATAGCTTTCAATGTTTATATAGGTTACGATATCACATCTTCAGCAGAACAAATATTCCAATAAGATGAAGAATAAAACTTATTTTTGCAAAAAACATGCTTTTCATTTTTGTTAATCCTGCTAGCATTATGACTCCAATTTCATCAGGCAAAGGAGAAGCAATTACAATTCCTGCAATTATATACAATATGAAATTTTCTAATTTGTTCCCTAGTTCTAGATTAATAAGTTTTCCAAATGCTTTTAATGGTTTTATGTGTTCAATTCTTAAGAATTCATCCATAAATGAAAATTTTATTAATTTGAATATTAATAAATCTGAAGTAACTGCTCCAAGCGCCCCAACTAAGGAAGCAAGCCAGATATTCTGGGGATTTGCTATTATTAAAAAACCAACAGCAAAAGGAGCTGTGAAACCCAGTGTAACAAATATTCCAGCAATAAATATTCCCAGATACCCTATATTTTCAAATTGAGAAACAAAATGTTCAACATTCGGATTACTAAATAGAATATAAGCTAGAATTATGCACAATACAAGGAAAGCAATCTTAGGATATCTGAATCCAAATAAAAATCTTTTTACCATCTCTTTAGTTATGAATCTTTTATTTTTATCATTAATGCTCAGCAAATCTCGCTTAACAAACATATCAAGCCGATTAACTTAACACATTAATAATTATTTTAATTAAGAAATTTTATTATATAAATCTAATCTTTCATATATCCGCCTTTTTGCAGATTCCAAAGATGTTTGTACTCTCCAGATTGATTTATCAATTGATTATGATTTCCACTTTGGACAATCTTTCCATTTTTCATTACAATAATAGTATCTGCTTTCATTATAGTAGAAAGTCTGTGGGCAATTATTATTGAAGTTCTTCCCCTCATTAATTTCTCTAAATCCTGCTGAATTTCATGCTCGGTCTCAGAATCAAGTGAGGAAGTCGCTTCATCAAGCAAAAGTATTTTCTTATCTGCAAGTATTGCTCTAGCAATTGAAACTCTCTGTTTTTCTCCTCCAGATAATTTTACTCCTCTTTCACCAACAATAGTATCTTCCTTATTTGGAAAGCTTTTTATTATTTTATCTAATTGAGCAAACCTAATAGCCGCCATAACTTCCTCTCTTGATGCTCTTGGATTTGAAAAAGCAATATTGTTATAGATTGTATCATCAAATAAAACACATTCCTGTGGTACAATAGACATCTCGCTTCTCAAAGATTCTTGCTTGAATTCTCTTATGTCTTTTCCATCAACCAATATACTTCCTTTATTAACATCATACATCCTGTATAACAATTTAACAAGGGTTGTTTTTCCGCTTCCAGAATGCCCGACTAATGCAATTTTTCTCTCCTTAGGTACTCTTAATCTGAACTTGTCAAATATTTTTCTTTTACCATAAAGGAAAGTAATATCTCTGAATTCAACTTCTCCATCTTTTATTATTAATTTTTTTGCATTTGGAGCATCTTTTATTTCTTTTTCTATTTTTCCATAGGCAAACAATTCTTCAAAATCAGCAAAAGATCTGTAAGTACCCCTAAGTCCCTGAACAAACCCATACATATAGCCAACAAGGCTTCCATAGACAGTGTAAATAAAAGTTATTGTTCCAAGACTTAGCCCTCCATTCATAAATTTAATAAGTGGAAAATAAACAACTAAAAAAGTTCCTATTGCAAGAATTACATTCTGGCCAGAGGACATCCATTTATACTGATCCCAGTTTTTTAAAAAAGCATTTTTGGTAGTTTCAGTAAGTTTTTCAAATTTGTCTTTTATTACTTTTTCTTTGCCAAAATATTTTATAGAATCTATATTTGTGAAAAAATCAGCCATATTACCCTTTTCAATGTCTTCTGATCTGTTTGCGATTAAATTATATTTTTCTTGAAATCTCTGCAAAGCAAAACTATAGGATATAAAGATTACAGAAGTAAGGAGAATAACCACTGAAGATACAAAGTCAAGATAGATTAAAGAAAAAAATGAAAAAATTATCTGCACAAATAAACTGACAAAATTAAATGTAAGTATATCTGTCATTCTCTCAATAGCAGAATTTCCTCTTGAAAGTCTAGATATCATACTTCCGGTTTTATGGGAAACATGAAATCCATGATCCAGGCTAACTAGATGATTAAAATATTTGTTTTTCAAATCTTTCATCATATTTATCTCAAGTCTGTTAAGATAGTGATTTTTAAAAAAACCTGAAAAAACATTTACAACTGCAGCTATTAAGAATGCTGCGGCAATAACTAGCAATGAATAGGTGAGTTCAGGTTTGGATATTATACTAGCACTAAAATCAGTTCCTTTATCTATAATTAATTTAAATAAATATCTAGTAAATATATTATAAAATTCCTGAAGTACAACAAAAATAATAAGAAAGAATGCAAGCCATTTGTATCTGAATAAAAATCCCAAATAAGTTTTAAGATTATATTTCCAGTCTATTTTTTTATCCCGGTCTTTGTATTCAGAGGTCATAGAAACTCCAGTATGGATTTAAAAGGAAACAAATTTAAAAACCTTAGCAATGCCTATTTTCAATCATAAAAAAGTTTATATATAAGAAACGATTAATACTCCTAGCTCTTGCGTGATTAATAAAAATAAAATGACAAAACCTGATTTTTTTTCTAATCCTGATTCTAAATATGATGAAGAAAGAGATTTTTATTTATTAGAAAAAGAGACAGATTCATTGGACAGAATTTGTTCTGAAAAAAGAGAAAAAATAATTTAATTTTTATTTCAATAAAAATGTTTAAAATAATTTTTAAAATTTGATGTAACTATAAAATTACACCCTATCTTTATATATCCTAATTTTCTTATATATTCGGCTGGTAAACCAGTTGCTCTGGAAAGAGTGCTTACATAATAGCCTCTGTCATATGCTCGCTATTAATATAGTGACCTGGCTATAACTCACTATACGAAATCTGCATATGTTAAGCTTTCAATTATGGAGCGAAAAGATAACCATTAAAACAAGTTGATAGGTTAAGTCTGATTTCAACCATTGTTTATGGAACTTTTTCACTGAGCCAGGTGAATTTTATCAGCCACCCATATTCAAAAAAATAAAAAAGAAGTGAAAATGAAGAAAAAAAAGAAAACAGTAAGATTTTCAAGAAAGGTTTCAAAAAAACACCCAAGAAAATCAAGCAGAAATGATAAAGAAGGCAAATTAAGGAAACTTAAAGCCTATCAAAGAAAAATAAGGATGAAAGAGAGTAAAAAACATCCAGTAGTAAGGTTTTTTGGAAGAGTCTTTAAATAATTAGCCTGGCTTATTGTTCTATTATATCAATCATTTTGCATACTATATATTGAATAACATTAATGGTTTTAAAGCATAAAAAATCCCATTTTTTATGAAAATCAAGGTAAAAACCTTCTCTAAAGGAAGAATAATCAAACTAATGTCTGGAGGAGACATAAAAGAAGTAATGATTCATACTGACATGTTTGATCAGGAAAGAGGAAAAATTTCTATTTGTTTCAGAGGACATAAAAATTCAGGAATTGTTGAATTAACAGAAAAAGAAGCCAATGATTTGTATAAAACCCTTGGTTCTAAAATCAATCTTATCAAAGAAATAAAGATAATAAAATAGTTCTTTTATTATGCATTTTATGATAATTTAGCATT
>Ga0247841_10010803_pt1 | contig 12331 bp, 10 predicted proteins | sample LaCruzMarch2015__2_FD_192410 | JGI IMG/M metagenome (GOLD analysis project Ga0247841, IMG submission 192410) | Freshwater microbial communities from meromictic Lake La Cruz, Castile-La Mancha, Spain - LaCruzMarch2015_18m | ecosystem: Environmental > Aquatic > Freshwater > Lake | place: Spain... | reverse complement strand
TCCACAATCTCAACTTGATGGCCTGAGAACCGCTGCCCAGCCGTTTGTACCTGAGAAACCGGGCTTCCACGGGTTCAGCCGCGTAGTACTCAAAGCCGGGCCAACGCGAGTAATTGTCCGTCGATCTGTTTTGGACCTCCACGAATGGACGCCACGTCTGCTGGTCCGTGGAGACCTCCACCACCCACTGCCCGGGTGTAGAAGCCTGATCGCCCCACACAAGCCGCATCCTGCTAACCTGTTTCGGCTCGCCGAGGTCCAGGATCACTTCCCCGCGGTCGTCGGGATTTGTCAGCCCTGCGGAATAAAGCGCCTCGCCCGGATACCCCGAAAGCATTTTGTCCGGTCCGTGGTCCGGTGACTCGGGAGCAGGAGCATACACTACCGTCGCGGTTGCGGCAAGATCCCAGAAATGCTGTTCTTTCTTTTCGATCGCGTCGCCACGGCCCAGCGGTTTTCCAAGGAAATTTTCCTTTATCAGGTTGGCCAGTTCCTTGGCAACGAGATAGTTGGCTCCCGCGGTCAGGTGACACCAATCGGTGAAAACCCATTCGGGTACATCGTCAAAGTAATCGGAGAAGTCAACCAGAAAATACCCTTTATTCTTCGCGCTCTCGCTAATTTTATCGATAAGCAGCTTGTAGATTTTATCCGAAGGGATTCCGTAATACGTCCTATATCCCGGAAGGTCCGCAAGAATTTTCTCCTTTTCGTGAAGCGGCTTCTTGGAGAGATAGAACCAGGGCTGCAAAACCAAGATATGGGGCACACCGTCGTTTTGCAACGCGCTGTGGTAATTCTCCACCATTCGGACCACCGTCCCCACATTCCTGTCGACCATCCGTGACTTCTCCTCGACGGAGGCTGCGGACGCGTCGCCGTTGGGCTGGTTTGCTCCAGCCATTCCCCGATTCTGAGCAGCGGCTTCATCCAGCACCTGAAAAACATCCTTGCCACTCCAAAGAAGGGACATGACGTAGGTGTTATTCTTGAGCCAGAGTGTCAGATAGGAAGACAGTCCCGGCGTCTTATACGTAAAAATCTCCCGCATGACCCCGTTGAACTGGCCCTCCTGGAAATAGTCCCAGTCTTTGACCAGCCTGCTCACGGGCGGCAGTTCGTTCGCTCCGTCGAGAGAGACCACCAGGTCCGGCTGATAAACGCGGAGCTTGGTGAGATAACGCATGATGTGATGCTGGTATGAGTAACCCCAGACTGCCGTGTTATACACGCGTATCTTCTTGCCGGGAATAGGAGCGGTCGCGTTGAGGATCATCTCCAGCATGTGGGAGATAGTCTCGCGATATTCCAGGCTATAGAAGGCCATCTCCGGCGCGGCCTCTCCCACGGCCCCCAGGCCGTATGCGGTGGAACCGCCGTTGAGAAAGATCCGAAACTCGTCGGCGGGTTTTTCCATCGGTATATCGCTAGGCTCGCGAAATCCGGCATTGTTGGCGTATTCGTAATTGTTGCCCTTGTGGGTGTTGTATTCCAGGCAGACTCCCGGCACGAAATCATAGTCATAGTGGGAAACGGGTTGTGTGAAATCCTTCCGAACCATAGTGAAGTCCTTGGGATACACTTCCGCGGCGACGGTTCGGCTCAGAGCGTACCGTGAAAGGCCCTCGACGGCTCCAAGGATCAATACGACCGCTGCAACCAGGAAAAGGCTGTACAACACCGTCTTGGCGAGGGTCCTCAGAGTTCTTCGAACCGGCCCCGGCTTCTTTTCCGTTTCCACGGGGGATCCCTCCGATCCCCGCGTCTCTTCGGTCTTTGGCCTTTCGTCCATCCGGTCGTTCCTCGCTTCATCCGCTGAAGTGTCAGACTTGTTGCGGTCCATGTCTCCTGTTTAGCCGAAAGCGCGTCGGAGGACAAGGGGGCCGAGGACTTGGATCGCCGCGAAGTGGCTTTCAGAAGGGAAGAAGCAAGGAAGATGACAAGCAATAGACAGGCCCTTGGTACTCCCCGGCGCACGTACGGTGACCTATTCATAGGTCGTCACCCCGGCGAACGGCCATGATTTGTCACTCACTACGGAACATGAAAGTCCGCAATTTTCAGGCCGGGATATTATGAAAACCGCCTATCTAACGCATTGGAATAACTGATCGCAAACCAGACTTTCAGGTAAAAGCCGGGGTCAAGTACCGTAGTGATGCGGTGATCACGCCCCGGCGTGAGAACCGCATCACTGGAGCCCATTTCTCGACCGATGCGGTTCCCCCGTGTTTCGCGGGGTCACCGCATCCTACTCGAATACCTAGCTAGGGGTCAAGTCTGCCCTTGGCTCAGGTTAGGTATTCACCGGAAGCAGATGAGCCAAGAGCAGACTTGACCCCAAACCTGTGAGCGTACACCGGGAACGGTTACGATTGTTCATCCTGAATAAGGAAAGTTTCGGATGAGATAAGCACGGTAGGGCGAGGTCGGTTATTGTTGCAATAGACGAGCGGACGTCGCCCCGAACTGACGGGGAAAGTAGTCCGCAAGGAGTCTGCCGATCTCAGGCTCCAAGAACACCAATTCGAGAAAAGGAGGAAGTCATGGCCGTACAAGACAAGTGGGTTACGCTTGGCGCCTATTTCAAGGTGAAACCCAGCAAACTGGAGGCCTTTGAGAAGTTGGCCGACCAGTTCGTTGAGGCAACCAGCCGTGAATCCGGAATGCGTTTCTACGGATGGAGCTTTGAGGGAGACGAAGCCCATTGTAGGCAAGGATATTTGGACGCGGAAGGCCTTCTGGAACACGCGGCAAACGTCGCTCATCTGTTCCAGGCAGCGCTGCAGATTGCGGATTGTACCAAGATGGGAATACATGGTCCTGAAGAGGAGCTGGCGAAGCTTCGGGGTCCCGTGAAAGGTTTCAAAGAGGAAATGATGAAGATTCGAGGCCCCGTGGCAGTCTTCGAAGAACCTCAATTCTTTGTTATGAGAAACAGTTTCCGCCGGTGAATTACCTCGCTGCTGTAATCGTTCAGCGGGAGGTAACCTTGTCCACGAAAGTGCTGCCGGGGCGAAACTTCTTGCAAGAAGTTTCGCCCCGGCAGCACTTTCGTGGACAAGGGGTCAAGTCTGCTCTTGATTCAGGTTAAGCATTCACCGGAAACAGATGAGCCAAGAGCAGACTTGACCCAGAACCAGTCATTGGGCTCAGGCGAATTGACCACATTTCACGGGGGTGATACTATTTTACCATGACATTGATCGATGAAATCCGTGTGAAATTTAAGACGCGCAACTATGAATTTTCCAAACATGCGGTCGATCAAAGCATCATCCGCGACATCAGCGTGGCCGAGGTCGAGGATGCGATAGCCGGCCGAAGTGAAGTAATTGAAGATTATCCGGAAGACAAATATGGTCCGAGTTGTCTCATCCTCGGCTACACGAAAGGAGGCCGGCCATTGCACGTTCAGTGCAGCTACCCGAGCAGGCCACTTATCGCTATCATCACCGTGTACCAACCTGACCCGGATCTGTGGATCGATTTTCGGATTAGAAAATGAGTTGAAGGGAAATTGGGAATGGAAGAGACAATGGTAGAGACTAAAGTAACCTACACACTGGAACTTGGCGGTAAGTTCTTCATTGTTGAAAACGTGCCGGCACGCGTGTGCAGGGAAACGGGCGAGCAGTACTTCGCTCCCGAGACCGTGGAGCGCATCCGAACCATTATCAAGAGCAAGAAGAGGCCCGATAGGGTGATTGACACTCCCGTGTATGACTATGCTTGATAGGTCTGTTCAGTTGTGCGAAGCGGGGTCAAGTCTGCTCTTGATTCAGGTTAAGCATTCACCGGAAACGGATGAGCCAAGAGCAGACTTGACCCCCTACCAAATCGACAGCTCCGGCCAAGCTTGGTTCTTAACGATTACACTATTCCCACCGAAGCGCTTACCTAAAATTAACCGAAGGGAAGTACTTGTTGCATCCACGAGGGGTTGATTGGTATAGGGGAAACAGTTTTCTCTCGGATCGAGATTTGTCCGAACTCGCCGGGAGCGACTGTAAGCCTCAGTCGTCATGAACACCCGCCCCGTTAGGCTTTGAAACGGATCTCTACATTCCAAAGAGTTCCGGCTGTCCCGGTGGATGATTACCAAGGAGGATACCTGGATGAGATCTAAGTGGCAATGGTTTCTTGTGCTTGCCGTAATTCCCGCATGGGCCGTCTTGGGTATGGGAGCTTTGGCTTCAGAGCCGCTCCGTGTTTACACTGTCAAAAACATTTCGGCTGAAGTCGACAACCTGGGTAAGGAATTTTCCGCGCGCAACCCACAAACTTCTGTGCTTGTGACGGGGGGAGTCCCCGAGCTTGGGTTTGCTCCATTCGCTGCCGGACATCATGACATACTGATATGCCCTCAGGGTCAATTGGACCCGACAAAGCTTGCCACAGGCAAGGGTTTTCAACTAGCCGACATGCCGGTGGGATCCTATGGTATGGCAATAATAGTGAGTCCGAGCCTTGCGATCCCGGAACCGACGCTTGCTGATGTCCGGAAGCTGTTTGCGGGTGAGTACACGAATTGGGCTCAATTGGGCGGTCCGAACGAACCGATCAAGGTGTACGCTAGAGAGCCTAATTCGGGCGCCACCGTCTATATGAAAACGAAAGTCCTCGGAGGGGCCGACATAACTGACACGGCCACAGAACTCGCTTTTGACAAGGAAATAATGCGCCGGATCTCCCAATCCGCGGGCTCCATCGGATACGTGCGCGCCAACCGACTGTCAGGCACAAACCTCAAGGCGCTTGCGCTCAAGAGAGAAGCAGACTCGCCCGGAATTGATCCTTCGGAAGACAACGTGAGGAATGGATCGTATCCGTTGACCGTGATCCTTGCGGCGCACTGGAACGGTTTGTCGAACAAAACCTCTTCCATCCTCTCGTTTGTCAACTTCTGTAAGGAAAGCGATTTGGGATTGAAATAATCCGCCGGTTGTCGGGATCGTTGCCCCACGCGTTGGGGATGTCAAATCTGGTCTTAGTTCAGGTTAAGCAGTCGTTCGACTCAGTTGAGCCACAAGCCGAGAATCGATCCATTTGCTAATGCCCCAGGCTGGAATTCAGAGTCTCGCGGGACTGCCCCGCCAAGACATGGAAGTCGTTCCGGGGCCTGTGTCCGGAGCCGGGATCGTGGGAAAAGGACTTTCGCTCCGTGTGCCAAGATTCACCGCAGGGGACTCCGAGAACGCAGAGAGCATAAAACGCTATTCATTGCCGTGTAGCTGAACGGCGCGGAGTTCAAACCCGCGCCGTTCAGCCTCTGATAGTGTTTTCACTATCAGGGTCGCGGACACGGTGTGCCGGACTGTGACGAATTCCCGACAAAAACGACCCTCCGCGCCCTCTGCGATCTCCGCGGTGAAGGTTTGGCCTATGACCGACAGCTCCGCTCCGAAAACATTTTAGCAATACGCAAGCAATACTTGACCCACCGACGCTATTCCTTTAAATATAGAAGTTTGCCTGATGCTTGGGACCCTGCCAAAGGCAGGGAACGGGACTCAAACGATGATCACGCTCGTAAAGGGATTCCACGACATACTGCCGGACGCAGCGCCGAAGTGGGCCTTCATGCGTCACTTGACATAGATGAGCCGAGAGCGGAATTGACTCGGCAGCTAATGGCCTTTTCGGAGAAACTACGCGTGGCTGGTGCCTCCAGCCTACTTCGATTGCGTCTGACGGTGTTCTTGCAGTGGCCGACCTGGAATCTGTCCGGGCACAACTCTATACAGCTCCTCACGCAATAGGTCAAAATCTTTGCCGGAAAGAATGTTTTTGGCCTTGGAAATCGTAGATTTCAACTCTTGATCGCGATTGCAGTATCGTGTGAGGGCGGCGTTCGCTAAAAGAGCCGCTGTGACATTGTCAGGCAATGGTAACTGGCATTCCGGCTTTTCCAAGTACTTCCGAATGACATCAAGATTCTCATTGTAATAGCCGTTGTTGAACTCCCAGGTCCGATCGAGGTCCGCTACGAATGTGCAATCATGGGGCCTCATCACCACCGTAAAACGTGGAGAACTTGCGTGATTCGTCAACGCATTGAGCTCTAGCCCAGCAAAGACATCGTGAAGGAGCCCATTTTTGAAGCCTTCCGGTCCGTCACTTGACTCCGCAATGCTCCCGCTACTGATCAGTTCCCCATCCCGAATGGCAAAGATATGATGCCCACTACCTCTCCATGCAGTCCCTCCCCCGCCGTCGTATGGCACGAAAAGGTATCCATCACGCCAACTTGTGAGCCCCTTTAAATGTGCCACGGGGTCGCTGTCAGAGCCCCGGAAGCTGAGCAGAGCCCAGCTTCTGTATACTTTGCCTTTTCTTTCGATAATAATTTCACAATCGTAGTTCTCGTGACGTTCATCCTGGAATTCATAGGCCCAGCATTTGCATGCTGTCTTAATATTCACCGCTCCGGAAGCCATAATGCCTTTTTTCTTGGGGCACTCTTCCCTGTCTTCACCGCTGTAGCCTGGTACGGTCGCCAATACACACATCAGAAGGGTGAGACATAGACCCTGAACAGCGGAGCAGTCGGTAGGTCGAGTCCCTCTCTGCATTGGGTCCCTCCCTGGAACATTGTAGCGGCTAGATCTGCTCTTAGTTCGGGTCGAGCAGTCGCTCGACACAAACGAGCCAAGAGCAGTCAGACTTGGCCACGGCGTCATGAAATCTAGACAGCCATGTCCTTCACTCTAGAGAACTCACCGAGGTCGCAGTCAGGCCGCAAGAATTCCAGGTTGCATGACGAAAAGAGGGACTGGGTCTCATTCTGCAAGCGCTCTGCAGCCATAGCCCAATACTTCTGGTCTATTTCCAGTCCGATGCTGTTTCTTTCACACTTCATTGCGGCCAAGGCCGTTGTACCGGTACCGCAAAAGGGGTCCAGCACTGTGTCATGCCAAAACGAGAACATCCTGATGAGACGATAGGCCAGTTCCAGCGGAAAGGGGGCCGGATGGCGCTTGGTAGATGCTCCTGTAAGCGTCCAAGTTTGCCGGAACCATTCAGAATATTCCTCCTTTCCTATCCTGCTAAGTTCCCGTTGCTTGTCAGTCGGTTTGCGATAACCGCCCGGTTTCCTCTGCATAAGAATGAATTCAATGTCATTTTTTATTATGGCGTTTGGCTCATACGGTTTTCCGAGGAAGTTGCTGCTCCGCGTAACTTCGTAGCTGGCATTGGCAATTTTGTGCCAAATGATAGGGTTCAAATTGTCGAAACCGATCCTTCTGCACTTGACCATGATGTCTGCGTGCAAGGGCATGACAACGTGCCGTCCATACTTTCGTCTAGAAAGACAAACGTCCCCCACGACGCATACTAAACGGCCTCCAGGCACTAACACTCTGAAGACCTCCTTCCAGACCTTGGCTAATTCTGAAAGAAACTCTTCATAGTCCGAGAGGTTGCCAAGTTGTGCTGCGTGCTCATTATATCGCTTCAGATTCCAGTACGGAGGAGACGTTACAACAAGGTGAACGGATTCATCAGGCAAGAAGCTCATGTTCCGAGCATCCGCCAGAATCAATTTGTGTGTAGTCGCCACAGTCGGCATTCCCTGTCCTGACATCACTTTGCACCTGTATCCACGTAAGTCGACACGTGGGCTGTCAACGCTTTGGCGAATAGCTTCATTGTAAGGTCTTCAGCCGGCTCATCATAAACACCCCTCAATCCTGTAGCCTCCTCAGAAGTGAGAAAAGCGGCAGCGTCGTAATTTCGTTCCCGCACAAGTTTCCGACAGAACAGCTCGTAACGCGTCGCATAGGAGGCATTAACAAATTCCGGAAAGACCTTGAAATGGGGTTCACTGACCGCGACAGGAGAACGTGACCTAGGACAATCCTCAAGCAGAAAGACATAGCCCAACCATGGTTTGACAGTCCTGTTGAACGCACCCTCTCGAAAGGCCGTCCATAGGCACACTGAACTTCCAAGGGCCTCTTCTGTCCGGTTGTTGAAATTATTACCGAACGAGGGGCCTACTTGCGATTTGGCCTCTAACGCAGCGATGAGTTGACCATCTTTTACAACGAGCAAATCCCATTCTTTTGTGGGTCTAAAAAAGCCCGGTATTTGCAGTGTAGCTTTTTGAACAAAAATACAGGGATCAGATATTCCCTGCTCCTTTATGAGGTCTACGAACAGCCTGATGAACCCGTCCATCTGTTTTCCACCAGTGACCTTGCCTCGATTACCCTGATCTCTCGATCCCGTTTCATCTTGCTTTGTGGCTTGGCTCCCCCGAGTTCTCCAGAAAAAAGATACAGCCTCTCCAACCCTCTTATCGAGAGAGGTGAGAGCACGATTTCTTGATTTCCGTGTCACTGTTTTTTCGCCTGACTGATACTGATGCGTCATTGTTATCGGGGCGAGGACATCCAAAGCCCAGGCAACCATCCTGCCTTCAACCAACCGTCAAGTCAACCTAATAGGAACGTTGAGCGCAAAGTTGGCCTTCCGCACCGCGCGGGTACCCTGTAAGGGCATTTACGTCACTCCGACCGCGGTGATCTGGGAGCGATATCGCGAGATGAGGGCTTTCGTTACGCACCGCCGACATAGTCGCCCCGAAAAACATTTTGGCAATACGCAAGCAATACTTGACCCACCGACGGTATTCCTTTAAATATAGGAGTTTGCCTGATGCTTGGGACCCTGCCAAAGGCAGGGAACGGGACTCAAACGATGATCACGCTCGTAAAGGGATTCCACGACATACTGCCGGACGCAGCGCCGAAGTGGGCCTTTATCACAGACACGGCCCGATCCACCCTGGAGACCTTCGGCTTCAGGGAGATCGTCCCGCCTGTAATGGAAAAGACCCGACTTTTCGAGCGAGGAATCGGCGAAGTCACCGATATCGTAGAGAAAGAGATGTACACTTTCGAGGACCGCGGCGGAGAGTCTCTGACCCTGAGGCCCGAAGCGACAGCGGGCATCCTGCGAGCGGTGGTGGAACACTCGCTGCTGCATCGCGATTCGATGTTGAAACTCTACACAATTGGGCCCATGTTCCGCCGCGAGAGGCCCTCCAAAGGGCGTTTCCGCCAGTTCTATCAGATTAACGCGGAGGTGCTTGGCGATGATTCCCCGCTTACGGACGCGGAGACCATCGCCGCGGCCCACGCCATCATGACCAATATTGGCGCCACAGGCCTCGCCATCGAGATCAACTCCGTCGGGTGCGTCAACTGCCGAGCGGTTTATCGAAGGGTCCTGTCGGAATACCTGGAAGACTACCTGGATGAGCTTTGTCCGGATTGTCGTCGAAGATATTGGAGCAATCCGCTCCGGATACTCGACTGCAAAGTCCCCAGGTGCGCAGAGATTGCTCGTGATGCTCCACTTATTACCGACAGTCTGGACCAGCCTTGCAAGGAGCATTTTGAGGCCGTCCAAGAGGCCTTGGGTCTTCTCGGCATTCCTTTCAGGTTGGAGCCGAGAATGGTTCGCGGCCTCGACTATTACACTCGCACCGCATTCGAAATAGTCCATGAGGAATTGGGAAAGACCAAAGCAGTGGGCGGTGGCGGCCGATACGACAATCTATTGCAGGAACTGGGCGGTCCGGACGCTTCCGGCATCGGGTTTGCCATCGGAGTGGAACGTCTGGCCCTAGGCATTCCCGACAGCGACCGGTTTGACCGTTCAACCGACGCATACGTGGCCATTTTGGGCGCCAAGGCGCTGAAGGCCGGCTTTCAGTTGGCCAACAGCCTCCGGCTTCGCGGCCTGTCGGTGGAAGCGCGTTATTCCACCATGAGCCTCAAGGCCCAGATGAAACTGGCAGACAAACTCGGGGCCAAAATAGTCCTCATGCTGGGCGAAGATGAGCTTGACAAACAGGAAGTGACGGTGCGGAACATGAAGACCAAGGAACAGACCACCATGAAGATCATGGACGCAGCCGATTACTTACAAGGAGAACCGGTTTGAAACTCGACGGCCTGAACGGATGGGAGCGAACTCACCTGTCTCTGGATGTAACCGAGCACGATGTCGGCAAACAGGTCATTGTCATGGGTTGGGCCCTGAGGAGGCGCGATCATGGCGGAGTCATTTTCGTGGATCTCAGGGACCGCCGAGGACTCGTGCAATTGGTCTTCAATCCGGAATATTCCGAAGAAACTCACGCTCGGGCCCATATGCTACGGTCGGAATGGGTCCTCGCCGCACGCGGAGAAGTGCGGAGGCGCCCCGACGAATCCGTTAACCCTGACATGGCCACCGGGAAAATAGAAATCTTCGTGGATGCTCTGAAAATCCTGAATCACTCGGAGCCGCCTCCTTTCCCGGTCGATGAAGACCTTCCCCCGACAGACGCGGTGCGTTACCGATATCGTTACCTGGACCTGAGACGGCCCGGCGGTGCGGCTTACAACCTCCGGGTCAGGCATCGGATGAACAGCATCATCAGGGATTTCTTCGACAAGGAGGGCTTTGTCGATGTGGAAACGCCGTTCCTGACCGTCAGCACGCCTGAGGGAGCAAGGGACTATCTCGTACCGAGCCGTGTCACGCCGGGCTCCTTTTATGCGCTGCCTCAGTCGCCGCAGATCTTCAAACAGCTTCTGATGGTGGCAGGCTTCGAGCGCTACTATCAGATCGTGAAATGCTTCAGGGACGAAGACCTCCGTGCAGACCGCCAGCCCGAGTTCACTCAACTGGACGTGGAAACCTCCTTCATCGAAGAACCTCGTCTCTTCGATATCGTTGAAAGGATGATGGCACGGATCTTCCGAGAGGTCCTCGAGATCGACCTGAAGCTCCCGTTTCCCATTCTCCCCTATCACGAGGCCATGGAGAGGTTCGGTCTGGACAAGCCCGATCTTCGCTTCGGCATGGAGCTGGCGGACCTTTCGGGGATTGTGAGCGAGACCGCTTTCGGGGTGTTCAGGTCTGCTCTGGACGCAGGCGGCGGCGTGAAGGCCCTCAAGGTGGAAAAAGGCGAGAGGCTGTCGAGAAAAGAGCTGGACGATCTCCGTGATTTCGCGGCCATTTACGGTGGCAAAGGCGTCGCGTACAGCCGGATCAAGGACGGCGGCGAATGGCAGTCTCCTATTGCGAAATTTCTCACCGCTGAAGAGCGCCTCGCTATCAACGAACGGGTGAACGCCGTTCCCGGCGACTTGATACTGTTCGCAGCGGACACTTATAGGGTCGCAAACGATGTGCTGGGAAACTTGAGGAACACGCTGGCCAGGAAGCTGGGAGAGGTCCCCGCAGGCCAATTCAACCTGGCGTGGATTACGGAATTCCCCATGTTCGAGTATGATGAAGACGAGGGTCGCTATAAGGCGATGCACCATCCGTTCACGTCTCCGCGGGAAAAGGATCTGGATCTGCTTGAATCCGCTCCCGGCAAGGTGCTTGCCCGCTCGTACGATCTGGTTCTCAACGGCGCGGAAATTGGCGGCGGAAGTATGAGAATCTACAGGAGCGACGTCCAGGAAAGAGTTTTCGGGGCACTGGGAATCGGCCCGGAAGAGGCCAGGGAGCGATTCGGCTTCTTACTTGAAGCTCTCCGGTTCGGCGCTCCGCCGCACGGAGGAATCGCGTTCGGAATCGATCGAATCGTGGCGATTCTGACAGGCGCGGAGTCCATCCGGGATGTGATCGCGTTCCCGAAAACGCAGAAGGCGACTTGTCCGCTGACCGGCGCGCCCGCGGCAGTGGCCCCGGAACAACTAAAGGAACTGGGCTTGAAGGTCCTGCTCAAGCAGTAAGAAGCGGCGTTGCTCCGTAGACAGGGATTGTCAGGTAATAAACCTTGCAACATGGGTGTTCCGCTGTGGGGGCGCGTTTGGCCCATAGGAGCTGACTTTGAATGGAACTCACGTCCCGAAGGGACGTCCGATAATAGCCCCGGGTTTTCAACCCGGGGTAAGCGGTGGTCCCCCAAAGGTTTCTTTTATCCCGCGTCCCGTGGGGACGCCCGATTCCGCGTTCCGCTCGCGATTCATAGAACCAAATATCGGGCGTACCTACGGCACGCGTATGTTTTCTTGCGCTCACTGCCCCGGCAATGGAATTGCCGGGCTACTATCGTACGTCCCTACGGGACGAAGATCCAAGATCTTATGTTAACGCCTATGGGTTTGCCCCCCCTTCACGGGCCGGCGCGACAAGGTCGGCATACTTGGCGGGGTTATTTGATGACAACCCCATATCCCTGAAACACAACATTGGAGAACACAGTAGGCTGCAAGCCATCATCCTTGTGACAGATCTCACCGGAGGTAGAAAGTCATGGCTACTTGGGACCCGAAGAGGGGAGTGCTTTACCACGAGTACAACAAATTTGACAAGC
>Ga0247841_10010802_pt1 | contig 12333 bp, 11 predicted proteins | sample LaCruzMarch2015__2_FD_192410 | JGI IMG/M metagenome (GOLD analysis project Ga0247841, IMG submission 192410) | Freshwater microbial communities from meromictic Lake La Cruz, Castile-La Mancha, Spain - LaCruzMarch2015_18m | ecosystem: Environmental > Aquatic > Freshwater > Lake | place: Spain... | reverse complement strand
TCTCATGGTCGGAGTAGATACCGGCGGATACATAAGCATTTAACGGTTTTCCCCTCAGACCGGGCGCGTGACCGGCTATAACGTGGCCGCGGCCGGCCACTATTTCGTCGATCACAGGTTGGAAGGCGTTGATCACGCCCGGGTAGTTCATCATCTCTCCCAGGCCTATGTTATTCTTCCATTTGAGCAGACGCCTGATGTCGGCTGCCCCGATTGAAGCGCCCGAAGTCTCCATGTGCGTGGCAGGCACGCATGACGCGGCCTGGAAGTAGATGTCCAGCGGCAGGCTTCGTGCGCAGTTCATAACGAAACGGATTCCCGCCAGGCCGGAGACGTTGGTTATCTCGTGCAGGTCGGTGGATATGGAGGTCACTCCGTGCGGCACTACGGCTCGGGCGTAATGCGCCGGATGAAGCATCGAGCTCTCTGTATGGATATGTCCGTCGATGAAGCCCGGCGAGAGATAAGCGCCCTTGAGATCGATGACTTCCCCTGCATCTTTATAGTCACCTATTCCGGCTATGCGCCCGTTATACACGGCAACGCTGTTTTCTTCGATGCTGCTGGTAAACACGTTAATGATGCTGGCGTTTTTTAAAACCAGGTCGGCGGGCCTGTCGCCCCGTGCCACCGCTATCAAATCCGGCAGGTTCATACTAACTCACTCATTCAATATAGCAGATATCGGGCAAATTCCGGTATTTCTCGTTCCAGTCGATGCCGTAGCCCACGATGAATTTGTCCGGCACGGTAAATCCCAGGTAGTCGATTTTTACATTTACCCTGCGGCGGGAGGGTTTTTCAGTCAGGGCGCACAGGGCGGCCGAAGCCGGCTTATGCCTTTTAACATAGCGGAGGAAGTAAGCGGTGGTCAGGCCGGTGTCGATGATATCCTCCACTACGATAACGTGGCGGCCTTCCACCGGCTGGTTGAGCCTTCCCAAAATCCTGATCTTGCCCGAGGACTCAGTGCCGCTGCCGTAGCTGGACAACCGCACGAAATCCACCTCCAGCGGCACATCCAGCTTGCGCACCAGGTCGGCCATGAAAATGAAAGAACCCTTGAGGATGCCGATGAGAAGGGGATTCTTGCCCCGGTAATCCCTCACTATCTCGGCTGCCAGCCTCTGCAAGGCGATATCGATCTCGTCGCTCTTGATGAGTTTTTTAAGCTTTGGAGGCATATCAGGGATTATAGCTGTACATCCTGACCCTGTCTATTTGTTGCACAGGGCGGTCACTGCTTGGTGACCAGTTTCTTGACCGCGCGGTTGAGCCCTTCCAGGGATAGATTGTACATGGGGAAAAGCTTGGCGATGATCTGCACTGTGGGGTAGCTGCGCAGGACGGATGTTTCTGGATTGAGCCAGACGACATGGCTGAAGTGGGACCTGAATTGTTTGAGCCTGTCTATGCCGGCGTGCTTCTGGTATCCGTGGAAATAAAGGTCGCCGAAACGGTCCATCAGCTCCGAATAGGCCATGCAGGCGTCGCCCACAAATATGACCTTATAGTCGGGTTCAAGAACCTTTATCAGGTGCTCGATGGTCTCACCTTTGCGCTGCTGGATATCGCTGTAAAGTACGTCGTAGGGGCAGTTGTGGAAGTAATAATATTTGAATGCTCGAAAATGGCTGAGAGAGTTGGCGGCTGAGAAAAGCTGGCTGCACAGGTCCGCGTACGGCTCCATCGAGCCGCCGGCATCCATGATAAGCAACAGCTTGATGCTGTTCTTGCGCGGCCGCTTCCATTTGAACTCAAGTTCGCCTGCGTTCTTGCAGGTGGCGTCGATGGTCTGGTCCAGGTCAAGCTCGTCCTCGGGGCCGGCGCGGTTCAACTGCCTGAGCTGTTTCAGCGCGACCTTTATCTGTCGAATGTCTAATGTAACGTCGTCTCTGTAGTTGCGGAAATACCTCTGTTCAGCGATGCGGACGGCGCTGCGCATTCCTCCCGGGCCGCCCACCAGCATGCCCTGGGGATTTTTGCCGGAGTGGCCGAAAGGCGATGTGCCGCCTGTGCCGATCCAGTAGTTGCCCCCGTCATGCCGCTCCGTCTGCTCCTTCAGGCGTTTCTCGAATTCCCTTAGCAGTTCCTCCAGGTCCATCTTATCGATGGCAGCCAGTTCCTCCGGCGTGAGCTGCGGCCTGTTCTTGGGATCCATCAGCCACTGAATCAGCTCTTCGGTGACTTCGAAAGTTGGGGCTATGCCGCTGAAGTATTCCTGGAAGGCGACGTCATACTGGTCGAAATGGGTCTCGCTTTTAACCAGTATGGCGCGGGCCAGGTAATAGAAGTCGCTCATGTTTTGAATCAGGCGCTTGTCCAGGGCCTCCATCAAGATCATCCATTCGTTGATGGAGACAGGCACCCTCTTTTCCTTGAGCTTGTAAAAAAAAGGAGTAAACATAGCAGGTTTTAAAAAAGCCGGCGGACTCAGTTACCCGATATATTATAGCCTCGGGTTTGCGCCTTCTTCCTAATGTGGTGTGTCACGTAGAAATCGATATCGTTTTCCTTCTTGATAAGCGTGCCCAGGAAGGGTATCTCGCCGTCCTTGATCTTGCCGTCCAGGCCGCTGGCCATCAGCGCCTGTATCCAATCGATTAATTCGCTGGTTGAGGGTTTTTTACGAAAGTCATCGATCTTGCGCAGTGTGTAGAACGTCTCCAGCGCTTCCTTGAGCAGGGCGCTCTTGATGTCGGGGAAGTGTACCTTGACAATCTCCTCCATCAGTTCAGCATCGGGGAAATCGATGTAGTGAAAGATGCAGCGGCGCAGGAAGGCGTCAGGAAGCTCCTTTTCGTTGTTGCTGGTGATGATCACGATGGGTCGGTGCTTGGCCGAGATGGTCTCGTCAGTCTCCGGAATGTAGAAGCTCATCTCATCCAGCTCGTTGAGCAGGTCGTTGGGGAATTCAAGGTCGGCCTTATCGACCTCGTCGATCAACAGCACTACCTGCTCGGGCGCGGTAAAGGATTGCCCCAGCTTCCCCAGCTTGATATAGTGCTTGATATTGGATACTTCCTTGCCTCCGAAGCGGCTGTCGTTAAGCCTCTGCACGGTATCGTAAACATACAGGCCTTCGGCCGCCTTGGTTGTGGACTTGACATGCCAGCGGATCAGCGGCTTGCCCAGAGAAACAGATATACTGTGGGAGAGGAGGGTCTTGCCCGTGCCGGGCTCGCCCCTTACCAGCAGGGGTCGCTTGAGCACGATGGAAACGTTAACGGCATTTTTCAGGGCATCCGAGATAACGTAGTCGGCCGATCCCTTGAACTTTTCAAACTGATCCTGCTTCATGATATTTCCTCCGGGGGTATCTTGATTTACATTTAAAACCCCCGGCCACCTGGACCGGAGGGCTTGGCGATGCAATCTCGAATTTATTCCGAGGAAAATTTTAGGTTAATGGCCGCTTAAAAGCAAGCGAAGGTGACTTTCCATTAGCTGGACCAAATCAATGTCAAACCAGGAATTGTGTGCAAAATTCACCCCTGCGCATGATATAATCACGGATTAATAGCGCATCGTCAGATGAAAGAACACGTAATTGAATTCAAACCGTCGGGGCGCAGGGCCACTTGCGTCGCCGGGACCACCATTCTCGATTGCTGCCGGGAGAATCAAATACAAATTTCCAGCACTTGCGGCGGGCAGGGCAAATGCCGCTCCTGCAAGGTGCGTATAAAGAAAGGAATTGTCAGCGATCCGACCGAAAATGAGACAAAGAGGCTACTAAGTATTGAGTTGGAGCGAGGTTGGCGGCTGGCCTGCCAGGCAAGGCCGGCCGGTGATCTAGTCGTTTATCTTCCTGCAGATAGCAGCCTGATCTCAACTCCCGCATTCAAGCCGGAGCTTTTGGGGAAAATAGTCGCGGATTCAAAAGGGAGACGCCTTCGTAACGCTCATGGTGTTGCCATAGACCTGGGTACTACCAAGATAGCAGGCTACCTGCTCAACCTTTGCGACGGCAGCATCCTCAGCAGTTGTGCTGCGGCCAATCCTCAGGCTGTTTACGGGGACGATGTGATCAGCCGCATCACATTTGCAATGGGATCGAAGGCCAACGGCCAAAAGCTGAAAAACACGGCAACACGAGCGATTGACGGCCTGATCCTGGAGTTAGCCGGGATGGCCGGCTGTAAACCGGCGACGATTACCGGGGCGGCCGTATGCGGCAACACAGCGATGCATCACCTGCTGATGGGATTGCCGGTCGGCCAGCTTGCAAGGGCGCCTTATCTGCCGTGGTCAAAGGACTCCATAAATATAGATGCAAACCGACTGGGTTTTAAATCAATACCCGGTGCTTCTGTGTATTCACTACCGATTATTGGAGGGTATGTAGGAGGCGACCATGTGGCAGTATTGGTGGCTGTAGGCGCCCTTGACATCGTGGAGACTACATTGATTGTAGATATCGGCACCAATACCGAGATTTCACTGGCGGCCGGCGGGAATATCACCAGTGTTTCCTGTGCATCGGGTCCAGCCTTCGAAGGAGGACATATCAAATTTGGCATGAAGGCTTCGGCGGGGGCAATCGACAAGATTACGATAAAGGACGGCCGGGTCAAATACAGGACGATCGCAGGGGGGCGGCCGGTTGGGATCTGCGGTTCCGGGATGCTCGATGCCGTAGCGCAGATGGTCGCTGAGGGGATAGTGGATCCCAGCGGCAGGCTGGACAGGGGACATCCTCTCATCCGTGCCCGGGGAGGGAAGGCAGAGATTTTGATCGCAGGTGGGGATAAGTCGGTTGGCGGGGAAGACATCGTGATAACACAGGGAGACATACGGGAACTGCAATTGGCTAAAGCCGCCATCCGCACCGGGATTAATGTATTGCTGAAGTCGGCGGGCATCGTCACAACAGACGTTCGACGTATCATTATTGCCGGCACGTTCGGCAATTATATCGACATAAAAAGCGCCGTCAGGGTAGGGATGATGCCCGACCTGCCGTTACGGCGTTTCAGCCAGGTCGGCAATGCGGCCGGCGCAGGTACTTGCATGACGCTGGTATCCGCCGCAGCTCGTGAAAAGGCCGAAACAATAGCGCGCCGGGTGCATTACCTGGAACTGGCCGACAGGCCTGATTTTATGGAGTTATTCGTTAAAGCGTTGAATATCGGCCGGTGAGTTTACAGCGAAACGGCGAATGAGCGTAACTTATATACGTCCGCATTATAAGGAGGGCCATATGGAAATCGGGAATCACTGGGATGAGATACTGAAGATCTTTGAGGAAGCATATAAGAGCTGCTTTCATTATGCGGTGGCCACGGTGAATCCCGATGGTTCGCCGCATATAACACCCATAGGAGGACTTTTCCTGCGGGATGACAAAACCGGCTTTTATTTCGAGGAGTTCCCGTCCCGGATGCCGGAAAACCTCAAGCTGAATCCGCGCATTTGCGTGATGGCGATAAATGCCGACAAGCTGTTCTGGGGAAAGGCGCTGATGGACGGAAAATTCCCTTCACCGCCGGGAGTCAGGCTGCTGGGAACTGTGGGCGAAGCCAGGGAAGGCACGCCTGAGGAGATCGGACTGTGGCAGAAGAAAGTGGGCTTCACGCGAGCAATGAAGGGCTATAAAATAATGTGGGAAGGCATGCGCCGCGTGCGAGACATAAAGTTCGATGGTTGTGAGCCCATTTATCTCGGGGCTATGATGGCCGGACTGGAATAAAGTGGTGCTATAATTTCCCGTAAATGGGCAGTATAAGCAAAGAAAAAGTAATTGTCGGGATGAGCGGTGGTGTCGATTCTTCAGTGGCTGCTGCTTTACTCGTAAAACAGGGTCATCAGGTAACAGGCGTGACCATGAAGATATGGGCCGGTGAACCTGTAGGCGGAAAGGGGAGACATGGCTGCTACGGACCGGAGGAAGAGAGGGATATAGAAGATGCCCGCGATGTCGCCCTTAAACTGGGCATTCCTTTTCAGATTATCGATTTGGCACAGGAATACCGGGAAGAGGTTTTGGACTATTTCTGTGAGGAGTACCTGGCGGGCAGGACACCCAATCCCTGTGTCAGATGCAACAGGCGCATTAAGTTCGGCGCACTTGTAAAGAAGGCGGCTGAGACAGGCATCGAATTCGATTTCTTCGCCACCGGCCATTACACGCGCAGGGAGATAGATAGCGGCACTGGCCGCATGCTGCTGAAAAGAGGTAAAGATAGTAAAAAAGACCAGTCATACTTTCTCTATGATTTGACCCAGGCACAGCTTGCCAGGGCGCTCTTTCCCCTTGGCAATTATTATAAAGAGCAAGTGTGCAGGATGGCCGTTGATTTTGGGCTCAGCCTGGAGGGCAGGAAAGAGAGTCAGAATTTCGTCTGCGGCAGCTATTCGTCATTGTTCGGTAAAAAACCTCTGCCCGGGCCTATCGTTAATGAGAACGGCAAGGTATTGGGTGAACATGCCGGCATCGTAAACTACACGATCGGGCAAAGGAAAGGGCTGCGCATAGGGACCGCGGAACCACTGTATGTGATTGATATAAAGCCGGAATCAAATACTGTCGTAGCAGGTATGAAGGAGCGTCTCTATATAACGGAACAGGGTGTTATCGGGCTCAACTGGATATCGGTGAAGGCGCTTGAGCGTCCAATAGAAGTTAAGGCGAGGATCAGGAGCTCGCACCAGGGATACGATTCGGTGATTTCTCCGGACAGGGAAAACAGCGTAAATGTTACCTATAAGGAAAAACAGATAGGAGCTGCACGTGGACAGGCAATCGTGTTTTATAACGGTGACACGGTGGTCGGTGGCGGCATTGCAGCTTAAACTATAAAAGCCCTCCGGGGTATACACCAGTTCAACGCTTCTTTACAGCTTGCTTGACAGCCCCTTTTCCCTTATGTTATTCTCTACATTGTCTATAATATTAGTGAACTATAGAATGTGCGGAGATATAAATGAAGATTTCAACCAAGGGAAGATATGCTACGAGGGCGATGCTGGACCTGGCGCTGCACTACGGGAAACCCCCCGTATTGTTGAAGGACATTTCGGCCAGGCAGGGGATATCCCTGCGTTACCTCGAGCAGATCGTTTCGCCGTTGATCGCCGCAAAATTGATTAACAGTACACGCGGGCCCAAAGGTGGAGTAAGCCTGGCTAAACCACCGCGGAAAATCAAGCTTCTCGATATCATACAGGTCATGGAAGGACCGATAGCTCCGGTGGACTGTGTGGAAAATCCCGGTGTCTGTACGCGCGCACCATCGTGCGTGGCGCGCGACGTCTGGACGGACCTAGCCAAAGCCATGTACGGGGTGCTGGAATCCACTACCCTTGAGGACCTGGTTGAGCGCCAGAATAAAAAGGAACCCGGCAAGGAATTACTCTACACAATTTAATAATATTTTAGGAGAAATAAATTGGCTACGCAATTGAAAATAGATAAAGTAAGGTTTAAAACGGTTGAGATCCCCATTTTAACACGCGGTATTGCCAACAATTCCCTGGAACTGATCGGCAACACGCCGCTGGTACGCCTCAATAAGATCACTGATGGAGCTAAAGCCGAAGTGGTGGCAAAGCTGGAATCATTCAACCCGGTAAGCAGTGTCAAGGACCGTATCGGTGTCGCTATGATAGTGACCGCCGAGCAAAAGGGGGCCATTAAAAAGGATACGGTGCTGGTGGAGCCGACCAGTGGAAATACAGGCATTGCGCTGGCCTTTGTGGCCGCCACACGTGGATACAAACTTATATTGACCATGCCTGACTCTGTATCTATAGAACGAAGGCAGCTCCTGGCGATTTTTGGTGCTGAGCTAGTGTTAACTCCGGGAGCCCAGGGTATGCCAGCAGCGGTGGCAAAAGCAGAAGAGCTGGCAGCTAAAAACAGTAATTACCTTCTGCTGCAGCAGTTCAAAAACGAGGCCAATCCCGCCATTCACCGGGTGACCACCGCCGAGGAGATCTGGCGTGATACGGACGGCAGGGTGGATGCCGTCGTGGCAGGTGTTGGCACAGGCGGAACCATTACAGGAATCGCGGAGGTTATCAAGGCAAGGAAGCCCGGATTCAAGGCCATTGCCGTCGAGCCCGAATCGTCTCCGGTCCTTTCCGGCGGTAAACCGGGCCCCAACAAGATACAGGGGATCGGCGCAGGTTTTGTGCCGGAAGTCTTGAGAAAGGATCTACTGGACGAGATCATCCTGGTCAAGCACGAAGACGCGGGTAACGTGGCCAGGCGACTCGCCAGGGAGGAAGGGATCCTGGTTGGTATATCCTCGGGCGCTGCAGCATGCGCAGCCTTGCAGGTCGCTAAGAGACCCGAATATAAAGATAAGTTAATCGTGGTGATACTGCCTGATACGGGTGAACGTTACCTTTCAACCTGGCTGTTTCAAGACATGAATGTGCAAAACGGCGCAATTTAGGACGTGTTCTACCGAGCAGAAAATATAACAATGTAGGGGCGGGTTTTTAAACCCGCCCGGATCGGGCGTACCTGAAGGAACGCCCCTACATTACGAAGATTGCTTCGCCCGCTCGCAATGACAAGTCGGGGACAGTAGAAAATAGTAATTGGAATTGGAGAATAAAATGTCGGATTATAAGCTTGATACTATTGCTTTACATGTCGGACAGGAAAAAGCCGATCCTGCAACCGGCGCACGCGCTGTTCCTATCTACCAGACTACGTCATACGTGTTCAGGGATACCGACCATGCTGCCAACCTGTTCGCACTAAGGGAGTTGGGCAATATATACACCCGGCTGATGAACCCGACCAATGACGTCTTCGAACGCCGAATTGCAGCTGTAGAAGGCGGCAACAGCGCGCTGGCAGCATCATCCGGGCAAGCGGCTGAGACCTTTGCCATCCTGAATATAACCGAGGTCGGCGATGAGATCGTATCTGCCGACAACCTTTACGGCGGCACCTATCAGCTTTTTCATTACACCTTACCTAAGCTGGGAAGGACCGTAAAATTCGTTGACTCAAGCAAACCGGAGGGATTCCGTAAGGCTATAACCGGTAAAACAAAGGCCATTTATGCCGAAGCCATCGGAAATCCCAAGCTGGACGTTCCCGATTTCGAGGCTATTGCCGGAATTGCACATGAGGCCGGCATCCCTTTTATAGTGGATAACACGGTTGGCGTCGGCCTTATTCAACCGATTAAATACGGAGTCGACATAGTTGTCCTGTCGGCCACCAAGTTCGTAGGCGGGCATGGTACTTCTGTTGGTGGCGCCATCGTGGACTCGGGCAAGTTCGCCTGGAACAACGGCAAGTTCCCGGGGTTCACAGAGCCTGATCCCAGCTACCATGGACTGAAATTCTGGGATACATTCGGCGATTTTGCCGATATGGGGAATGTGGCCTTCACCTTCAAAGCGCGCGTGCAGTGGTTGAGGGATGCAGGCTTCGTGATCAGCCCCTTCAACTCATGGCTTTTCCTGCAGGGGCTGGAGACGCTGCCGTTAAGACAGAGAAAACATTCTGAGAATGCTCTGGCTGTGGCAAAATTCCTCAAGGCACATCCGCTGGTATCGTGGGTTAACTATCCCGGGCTGGAAGACCATCCGTCACATAAGCTAGCTAAAAAATACTTCAACGGTCATTATGGCGCGCTGGTCGGATTCGGCATCAAGGGCGGGCTGGAAGCGGGCAAGAGATTCATCAATTCGGTGAAGCTGCTTTCTCACCTGGCCAATATAGGGGACGCCAAGACGCTGGTTATCCATCCTGCCTCTACTACCCATTCGCAGCTGACTGAGGAAGAGCTCCTTACGACGGGTGTAACCGCGGACTTTATCCGGCTATCTATAGGGCTTGAGGACATCGAAGATATCAAAGAGGATATCGATCAGGCTCTGAGTGTCGCGGTCAAAGGCAATTGAAAATATGGGGACCACATGTTGAAAGCAGATAAAGATATAGGAATCGTAGAAAGCAGGTTTCTGACCTTCGCCCTCCCGCCGGGTGAACTGGTGCTCGAATCCGGCGAAAAGCTGGGGCCTATTACGCTTGTCTACGAGACCTACGGCAACCTCGATAAGGACAGGGCAAATGCCATACTGGTGTTCCATGCCCTCTCCGGGGATGCCCACGCGGCCGGCTATCACGAGGGCGATGACAGGCCGGGCTGGTGGGACAACATGATCGGTCCGGGCAGGGCTTTCGATACCGACAAGTATTTCGTCATCTGTTCGAACATAATAGGCGGCTGTCGAGGATCGACCGGCCCTGCGAGTGAAAATCCTGTGACCGGACGGCCCTACGGCCTTGATTTCCCCGTCATAACAGTCAGGGACATGGTTGACGCGCAGGCTGAACTGGTAGACCACCTGGGAATAGAAAAACTGCTCTGCGTTACGGGTGGCTCCATGGGTGGCATGCAGGCGCTGCAGTGGGCGGTATCCTATCCCGAGCGTGTCCGCTCTGCCATACCCATTGCTACGACCGCCCGTCACTCGCCCCAACAAATAGCTTTCAACGAGGTAGGCCGTCAGGCCATCATGGCCGACCTCAACTGGAACAACGGCGATTATTACGGCAGAACGCCTCCTACACGGGGCCTTTCCGTGGCAAGGATGGTGGGGCACATCACGTACATGAGCGATGAATCGATGGCTGAGAAATTCGGCCGCCGTTTCCAGGACCACGAAAAGGGCGATAAGTTCGAGCCCGATTTCGAGGTTGAAGGCTATTTGCAGTACCGTGGGGACAACTTCGTAAAGCGCTTTGATGCCAATTCATATCTTTACATAACTAAAGCCCTCGACTATTTCGACCTCGATAATGGTAAGGGTCTGGAAAATGTGCTGAGAGGAGTCAGGACCAAACTTCTAGTAATAGCCTTCAAGTCCGACTGGCTTTACCCGGCCTACCAGTCGCGAGAGATCGTCAGGGCCTGCAAGCTGGCAGGGGTTGACGCTACTTACTGCGAGTTGAATTCAAGTTACGGTCATGATGCGTTTCTGCTCGAGACCGGAGAACAGGAATACCTTGTGAAACACTTTTTATCCAATATCAGCGAAGGTAACGGGAACGGTCGAGCATGAGTAACGAAAAAGCTGTGGACAGCAGGCTGGACCATCGCATAATCACCGACTGGGTGAGCGAGGGCGCCTCCGTGCTTGAATTGGGTTGTGGTGGTGGAGAGTTGCTGCAGATGCTCAACCGGCAGAAACGGGCCAGCGTCAGCGGAATAGAAATAGATGAAAACTATATCTTCTCCTGCGTTGCCCGAGGGATGAGCGTGGCCCATCAGGACATCGATGACGGACTCTCGGAGTATGCCGACAGGGCTTTCGATTTCGTGATTATCAACCAGTGCCTGCAGGAGCTGCGCAAGCCGCATGTCGCATTGTCCGAGGCTGTTCGCGTCGGTCACAAGGTTATCGTGGGTTTCCCCAACTTCGCACATTACAACGCCCGTATTCAACTGGCCCTGCAGGGCCGTGCTCCCGTGACGCCGGCACTGCCTTACCAGTGGTATGATACGCCTAATCTGCACTTTTTGAGCATCAGGGACTTCGCGCTATATTGCAGGAAGAACAGGCTGAGCATTGAGCGCAAAGCTTTCCTGGACAAAAAAGGTTTGGTGCGGTACTGGCCCAACCTGCTGGCGGGATCGGCGCTCTTCCAGATAAGCCGAAACGGGCCGGCTTTGGTAGAATAGATGGAAAACCTGATACGAGGATTGTATGAAGCGTATTTACATGGATTACGCGGCGACCACTCCCATGCTGCCGGAAGTCGTCGAGGTGATGCAGCCTTATTTCAGCCAAAAATTCGGTAACCCGTCCAGCATACACTCAATGGGGCAGGATGCCCGGGACGCAGTTGAACATGCCCGCTTGCAGGTAGCAGCCCTCATCGCATGCAGGCCGGAAGATGTGGTTTTTACCGGTGGTGGGACAGAGGCGGATAACCATGCGATAAAGGGGGTATGCCTGGCAGGCAGGGAAAAAGGAAATCATATTATCACCACGGCCATCGAGCACCACGCGGTATTATACACGTGCAATTATATGAAAAAGCTGGGATTTGATGTGACCGTAGTTCCCGTGGACAGTAACGGAATGGTGGATCCGGATGACATAAAGAACGCTATAACCGCTAAAACGCTGCTGGTTTCGGTCATGCATGCCAATAACGAGGTTGGCACAATACAGCCTATCGAGGAGATCGGCAGAATCACGCGCAATGCAGGGGTATATTTTCACGTCGATGCGGTCCAGACCGCAGGGCACTTGCCCATAGATGTGGACAGGATGGGCATAGACCTGCTGTCGGCGTCGGCGCATAAGCTCTATGGACCCAAGGGAGTAGGTATGCTTTTTGTGCGTGAGGGC
>Ga0247841_10010801_pt1 | contig 12335 bp, 9 predicted proteins | sample LaCruzMarch2015__2_FD_192410 | JGI IMG/M metagenome (GOLD analysis project Ga0247841, IMG submission 192410) | Freshwater microbial communities from meromictic Lake La Cruz, Castile-La Mancha, Spain - LaCruzMarch2015_18m | ecosystem: Environmental > Aquatic > Freshwater > Lake | place: Spain... | reverse complement strand
AATGTATTGAAAGTTAACGGGTATGTTTCTGTTGCACCACAGAACATGGCAACTGTAAGCATGCCCCTGGGAGGATTTATAAAAAGCACGTCCCTTTTTCCCGGCAATTCCGTAGCGAAAGGACAGACATTAGCAGTCGTCGGGAATCAGGAATTCGTCGACATACAGCGCGACTACCTTGAAGCACGGAATAAATTGACATATGCCGAAGCCGAGTTCAAGCGACATACCGACCTATACAAAGAAGATGTATATTCCGAAAAAAACCTTCAGCAGGTTACAGTTGAATACCGTAACCTGAAAGCCGATGTTAAATCGTTCGAACAGAAGCTGATTCTGATTGGGATAAACCCCGACAAGCTTACTGAGGACAACATAAGCAGCACTGTTAACCTGGTTTCTCCGATAACCGGATTTCTGAAATCAGTGAATGTCAATTTAGGGAAATATGTATCACCAACAGATGTGCTGTTCGAAATTGTTAACAGCAGCCAGTTATTGCTTGAGCTGTCGATATTTGAAAAAGATGCAGGAAGGATCATGAAAGGTCAGGAAGTCAGGTTCTTTATTAATAATGAAACTGAAGAACATAATGCAGTTATCTCTCAATCGGGTAAGTCGGTGAACGGAGATAAAACACTTACAGTTTATTGTACAGTCACCAGCACATGCCCTAATATTCTCCCGGGGATGTATGTGAATGCCCTGATTTATGAATCGGAAAATAAAGTCAGTGTACTTCCCACCGAGGCTTTTGTAAGCTTTGATGACAAGGACTACATTTTCATATTTGAAAAGGATAAGGAAGAAGCAGGACTGCCCTTTACTGAATACAGGATGTTGGAGGTAGAGAAGGGAGTCGCGGGAAAGGAGTACACGGAGATTAAGATCCCCGAAGGTATAAACCCCGAAACAATGAAGGTTGTTGTAAAAGGAGCCTATAATCTTTTATCGGCGAAGAAAAACGCCGGGGAGATGGCCTGCTGAAACTGTCCAGGGTTTAAGGTTTCAGTTCCGACACTCTTGACTTCAGACTTCAGACTTCAGACTTCGGACTTCCAACTTCGGACTTCCGACTTCCGACTTCCGACTTCTGACTTCCGACTTCTGACTTCCGACTTCTGACTTCCGACTTCCGACTTCCGACTTCCGACTTCCGACTTCCGACTTCTGACCTGGCTTTTCACCATTCCGAATCGTACCACGACCTGACATCAGTTGCAGTCATTCCTGCATTAATTGCAGCTTCAATACCGAGGTCGCCATCTTCGAAGACTTCGATAAACTGGGGATCGACATTCATCTGTTCCGAACATTTCAAAAAGGTTTCGGGATGAGGTTTGAAGTTTTCAACATCATTTGCAGTGATAATTATGTCGAAATATTTCCTCAGGCCAGTGATTTCAAGGGTTCTTTCAACGGCCTCCCTGTGTCCACCCGTACCTACAGCCATTGGAAGTATCCCGTGATATTTTTTTGCTATGTCGGCAACCTGGTTAATAGGCTTTACAAGGTGCTGATCTTTGAAGAATTCAGCAAGTTTTTCTTTTAGAATCTGTTCCCGTGTAACCTTCCCTTCAAAACCGCAGATCCTTATTATTTCATCAGCAATCATCCAGCCGGGCGATCCGGTGTGCTTCCTGAGAAATGAAGTATCAAGGTCGGCCCCGTACTTAAGGCAGGCAACTCTCCATCCTTTGAAATGATAGGGCATCGTGTCGGCAAGTGTTCCGTCGAGGTCGAAAATAAGTCCCCTGATTCCCTCTTTTATATCGTATTGCATGTTTTCGGTTTATGGGCGACAAAGGTAAAAAGAATTCAATTGAATGAATCGTTTGGGTTTATTGTTAAATATTTTTTTGATGAGGTGGTTTTGTAAAGAAAATTTAAAAGAGAAAAGCATTACTCCTGAGATGAAATTGAGGTTATGTCATATTCTTTTTAAAATATTTCACTTTGATTCACCAGACTTTCTATATTTACGCCGTTCCATTTTATTCAGTTGCTTATGGATTTCGATTATGATTATGTAGTTATCGGTTCAGGCTTCGGTGGAAGTGTTGCCGGTCTTCGTCTGGCTGAAAAGGGTTATAAGGTTCTGATCCTTGAACAGGGAAAACGCTTCAATCCTTCAGATTTTCCAAAGTCGAACTGGTATCTTACAAAATACCTGTGGCTGCCGGCATTAAGGTTCTTTGGGTTTCAGAAACTTTCATTTTTTCCAACCGCAAGCATTCTCTCTGGTACCGGAGTAGGAGGGGGAAGCCTTGTTTATGCCAATACTCTTTACATGCCACCCGACGACTTCTTTGAACATAACTCGTGGAGGCGTTTTGGTGACTGGAAGGAAATCCTTACTCCTTTTTTTGACAGGGCTTCATTCATGCTTGGCAGAACCAGGTATTCAAAGCTGAATATAGAGGATCGCCTTCTGGAGGAGGTCTCAAAGGATATGAATGCTCATCATACATTCGAATCTGTTCATGTTGGTGTAAATATCGACGGGTCAGAGGTTGAGATTGATCCATACTTCAATGGTCTGGGACCAGTACGAAAGGGATGTATCGAATGTGCAGGATGTATGGTCGGATGCAGGGAGAATGCAAAAAACACCCTCGACAGGAACTACCTCTGGTTTGCAGAAAAACTGGGTGCGGTGATACTTCCTGAAACAAAAGCAGAGAGAATTACCTTCGATGGTGAAAACTACTTCATTGAAACCTTTTCAGTGACTTCATTTCCCGGAAAACAGAAAAAAACTTTTAAAACAAAAGGATTGGTTGTGGCTGCCGGTGCACTTGGTACCATGGAACTCCTTCTGAAACAAAAATTCAAATACCTTACCATGACCGGCTTATCTGAGAAGCTGGGATATGAACTAAGGACAAATTCGGAAACACTTTGCGCAGTCTCAGGGGTACCAGAGAAGCTTAACAATGGCCTGGCTATTACATCGGTCTTCAGTCCTGACCGTTATACACATGCAGAAATTGTAAAATACCCCGATAAATCGAATGCAATGAAGTGGTTCTTTGGCCTTTCAGTAGGTGGAGCAAAGACACCACTGAAAAGAACACTTATGTTGTTTGCCAGGTCAGTTTCGCATCCGTTGATGTTTTTAAAGATGGTTTTTAATTCAAAATGGTCGACGGGGGCTGTAATTTTTCTCATTATGCAAACCACCGACAATGCAATGAAAATGATCTGGAAGAATGGGATTTTCGGAGGAAGGATGCTAATTGATAACAGCGGAAATGAGAAAGTTCCTGCATACCTGCCTGTTGGACAGGATGTAATGGAAAGATATGCTAAAAAGGCCATGGGGTTATCGCAAAATATTCTCCTCGAAGTATTTTTCGACAATCCGACAACCGCCCATATCCTGGGAGGATGTCCAATGTCGGAGGATATTACCGGAGGTGTTGTAGGGAAAGATCTTAAGGTACACGGTTTCCCTGATTTTTATATTACAGGAGGCTCGGTTGTGCAGGGGAATATTGGAGTGAACCCCAGTTTTACAATTACTGCCATGGCTGAATATTGTATGAGCGCAATTCCTGCAAAGGATGGTGCCGGTGTTATTGAACTGTCGCAGCAATTATCTGAAATTGAAGAAGAATGGAAAAAGAAGAAATCAGCCTGATACTCGAGGCACAAAAAAAATACTTCGCATCGGGAGAGACTTTTGATCCTTCATTCAGGGTTGAAACGTTAAAAAAATTGCGCTCTCTTTTAATTTCACATGAAAAGGAGATTGCGGAGGCAATGTGGAAGGACTTTCACAAACCGGGATTTGAGGTTGTTGGCACAGAATCGGGAGTGGTAATAAGTGAGATGAGTTTCCTGATCAGGAACCTTAAGAAGTGGTCGAAACCTAAAAGGGTTCAGTCTCTGCTTATAAATTTCCCGGCTTCAAGTTATATAAAACCAGTGCCATACGGACAGGTGCTGGTTCTGTCACCATGGAATTTCCCGATCCAACTGTCTTTTCTGCCACTGGCCGGAGCCCTTGCTGCAGGAAACTGTGTGGTTCTGAAGACATCGAAGCAGGTGCCAGCCACCTCAGCAGTGATAAAAGAGATCCTTGGCAACTTTCCACAGGAGCTTATTGCCTATGTCGACGGTGATCATAGTGTTAACGATTTTCTGCTGGATCAGAAATTCGACTATATTTTTTTTACGGGTAGTCCAAATATGGGAAAGAAGGTCATGAAAAGTGCATCCGCACACCTTACACCTGTTTCACTTGAACTGGGAGGTAAAAACCCGTGTGTTGTTACAAAGGATGCAAAACTGGATTTTGCTGCAAAAAGGATAGCCTGGGGTAAATACCTTAATTGCGGCCAGGTCTGCACAGCACCTGATTACCTTCTTATTGATAAAAGCGTTGCCGGGAAGTTTTTTGAACTAATAACGGCAGAGATAAAAGAATTTTTCGGATCAGACCCTCAGCAAAGCACTGATTTTGCAAGGATCATAAATTCAAAAGGGGTACAAAGACTTTCGCTGTTGATGAAAAACGGTGAAATAGTAACCGGGGGTGAAACAGATGCAGAGGCGGGGTATGTGGCTCCTACTGTCATTCGGAATATCACACCCGATGATCCCATAATGCAGGAAGAGATCTTTGGACCAATTCTTCCGGTCATCGTATTTTCCGATATTTCAGAGGTTTATGGGATAATTGAACTAAACCCTGCTCCCCTCGCAACCTATATCTTTTCGGAAAACAGGAAGCTGGTTAACGAGTTTGTGACCAGGGTAAGATCAGGTACTGTAGCTGTAAACGATGTTGTAATGCAAATGGCATCACATCATCTTCCATTTGGCGGTATAGGAACAAGCGGAATGGGAAGTTATCATGGAAAAAAATCATTTGAGACCTTCTCCCATATGAAATCGGTTCTTGTGAAATCGAATTTAATTGACATACCCTTAAGATATCCTCCCTATAGAAAGCTGAAAACAGATTTTCTTAGGTGGTTGATGAGATAGTATTACCTGGTTAAGATTTACTTTTATAACAGAAAATAGCAGTATAGGTTTTCCTGACTACAGATATTTTAAAAACTTATTTTTATCGTTTCTCGATTTATAATCACCATACCATCTGCAAACAGGATACAGGGCCAAAACTACTGCTATCCAGATAATATATACAATGCCAAGACCGACTCCGTTAACGACCTCAGGCCTGCCGTTTTTGAATGCTCCGAAGACAAAATCAGCGTTTGTAAGCCCTTGAATATAAAGCATCAAAAACATTAATCCATGAATGATGAAGAGATGGATTACAAAGTAGAAAAGTGGTACTCTGCCGTAGACTGTAAGTATTTCCGTAGCCCGGTTCCATCGTGTTTCGGAAAAAAAAAGTACAACAAAGCCCAGGCCAATAAACAGCATGGAAAAGAGTAATGAGGGTGGGTATTTTGTAACATTCAGAAATGAGAGAACAGTGAACAGTGCAGTTTTCTGTGCCTCCCATTTACCAGGATCGCCATAAAAATTGAGAAACCGCAGGATAACGAAAAGCAGGAGGATTGAAATTCCAATATTCAGGAAGATCTTTTTGCGTCGCTGCGGTTCCATCTCAAAGAGTTCACCTGATCCAAAACCCGCAAGCAAAATTCCAAGCCAGGGCACAAAGGGATAAGCGGTAAATAGTGCTGTGGCCGGGGTAAGCTGTATTAAGCCCGGACGGAAAAGTATCGAGTTCAGAAATGCCATACCAGGTTGTTCAGGTCCGGGTATGGCCTGCAGCAGGTTATGGGTAAATATTATAACTAAACCAGTAATCCCGATGATTTTCGAAGGTATCCTAAGCAGGAACGACAGCACAATAAAACTAAGACCTATTGCTGAAATAACCTCCATAAGCACCAACCTGAAACGAATATCATACCACAGGGCAAAGTTTATTATTGTGAATTCAAGGACAACCAGCCAGATTCCCCTGGTGAAGAAGAATTTCCTGCTTTCGGGAAGACTGGAGCTCTTCTTAAAATACAGATAAGCTGAAATGCCCGAGAGAAAGACAAACAAAGGGGCACAAAGATGGGTTATCCATCTTGTTAAAAAGATGATTGCCGTTGTTGTTTGCAGATTCAGTGGGTCGTTACTTACTGAAGTGATGTGAAGGAAATCGCGGACATGATCGAGAGCCATTATTATCATAACCAGGCCTCTGGCGGTGTCGATGCTGTTGATTCGCTTCATAATTCGGACAGATAAGGAATTTTAAATACTGAAGTATACAAATATAGTATTGGTATCAGAGTAGAAAATTTTATGAGTTAAAAAAATTAGTAAACTTTTTCATTCTGACAGAAAATAGAAATTCTTACAGCCAAATAAATAATTTGTTGAATATTGAAACCTTAAACCGATCAGTTATGACAGAACAGATTAAGCAAATTGCAGAGAGAATCAGGGAAATCAGGGAGATATCAGGTATCTCAACGCTCAACGCTCAACGCTCAACGCTCAACGCTCAATGCTCAACGCTTTTTCCTTAGAAGACTATCTTATCAAAACTTTCCAGATAAGTCCTGGGGGAGGCCCCAAACGTATATTTCAGAGTTGCCTTCGGGTCATATTTCTTAATATCTCCGAAATTGAGTGAGGTTAGCTTTTCAATCTCTGCTATCGATGTCTGGTATGTTCTGAATTCCCCAAAGACAAATCCTGCTTTTGGCATTACTTCAATATCTTTTTCCTGGTCGAGGATATAAGCAGTTGCAGAAAGACTACCGTCACTTTTTATCATTGTAACAATTTTCCAGTACCTTAAAGGGATTTGGATTCCCCTGTACCGGGGATCGTTTTCCTGGTCAAATACCTGTCCGGTGAAAACGTTTATTTTAAGATTGTTTACATCGGTGTTCTTAAGTATATAATCTTCAAGGTCATTCCATCTGTTCTGATTAAGGTTTGAATGCTGCGGGGAAGCATTAGTGTAATGAAACGTATCCTCCTCAGCTTTTTTTGCTACAGATTCCGGTCCCCAGCAGGGATCTAGTCTTCTGACAAGGTGCCCTTTGTCGAGTTTATTGTTCTTGTAAATATCATTTCCGCATTGATAGGCTTCATTTATGCGATTGTCGAAAATCCATTTGTCTTTACTACGTATGATCTTAATAATATTCCCACCATCAATATTTACAGCGGTAAAAAATGCCAATCGTCGCTGCTGGTTCATACATATTGAGAAATGAGTATAATCGAGGGTTAGTGATCTTCCCTTTTTTGCAACGTTTTTCTTTTGAGCAGGCGTTAGTTTTGGAGTGGGTACCGGAGTTCCAAGAAACCGGGGATTATAACCCATGTGACTTTCCATTTTTGCCAGTGTATCCTGGTTCATTACTGTCCCCACTGACAATGGTGTTGCCATTTCAACTTTTGACTGACCGGTGGAAGAATTGGTTTTCTTAATCATAAAAAGTATTTTATTTTACCCTTTCAATTATTTCGAGACACATCCGGGCATTATGATATGGACAGACCCAAAAGCCTCCTTTGTCGCCATTTCCCGGAAGTCCGTTTTCCGCCACGGAACTGTGCCACCCTCCATTTTTGTTGTCGACAAAATATTTTTTTGTATAGTTCCAGTTACTGACAGCCCTTTCAATGTAACGGGAATCTCCATTGAGTTCCCATGCATTAACATTCCCAACGACAGTTTCAGCCTGTGGCCACCAGCTTCTTACGCTTCTTGTATGGCCTGTTTCCCGGTCTTTCTCATCAAGCATGCTGCCATCAGGTTGTAATCCTTCAGCGGAGGCATTTGCGATCTTAAGAGAGATCTCCTTTACCCTGGACAAAAGAACATGGTCATTAAGTAAAGCGGCGGCCTCATACAATAGCCATGAGGCTTCAATATCGTGACCATATGAATCAATAGCCGAAGTACCCAGCCAATTCCTGTCGAGGAAACAAATCAGATGAGATGTTTTTTTATCAACTATCTTATCGAGAAAGATCTCAATAAGGTTTCTCAATCTGCCTGCCAGTTCTTTATCGGGCCATACACGGTAGAGACCCGAATAAGCTTCCATAACGTGGAGGTGAGTATTCATTGTTTTCTCATCCTTTTCACTCTTCTCGCTAATTAATTTATCGTGTGTGCGAACCCATTCACGGCTGAAAACCTCAAAATAGCCATTCGATTCTTTGTCGAGAGCATATTTTTCAAATGCTTTGTAGATATCAATAGCGTAGTTGAGTGCCTTTTTATCGCCGGTTGCCCTGTAATACTCTGCCAGGCCGTAAATAAAAAAGGACTGGGTATATGTCTGCTTTCTTGTGTCGGATGGCTCTCCTTTAGCTGTGACTGTCCGATAAGCACCTCCAAATTCCCTGTCGATAAAATGATTCAGGATATAATCTTTTGAATATGAAGCCAGATGGAGATATGCTGTGTCTTTTGTTACACGGTATGCGGACGAAAAAGTCCAGAGTATCCTCGCATTCAGGATGCCCCCTTTCTCCTCATCAGGAAATACCTGATTGTTCGAATTTATCCTGCCATAAAAACCGCCATTGGCTTTATCGACCATTTTCGACGACCAGAAAGGGAGGATATTTGTCGTAAGGTTGTCTGTTAATTCTTTTTTCAGACTATTTAAACTTTCATCAGGATCTGTACTGAACTGTCCAAAACCTGAACCTGTTGTACCTGAAAATAATGCCAGAAGAATAAAAAGTTTTTTAAACATGGCAGTCTGAATTTTGTGAAAGGTCGAAATTAGCAATACCCTTTGGTATCACCAAATATTTCCAGCGACAAACAGACTACAAAGACTATTAGGCCTTTGATACTTTAATAACTTATATTATGACAAGAGTTGATGCAAAAAGAGTCATTACCCCCACTGATCACCGTCTTCCGTTTTTCCTTTGAGGATTTCGATTATGTTGTACCTGAGCTGGTTTCACAGGGGTAAGGTCGGTCATTGGATACTGATGGCCTTTAATTACCTGAATTCTCTTTGAAATAAGTTTTTCAATATCTTTCAGGTATTCCATTTCATCAGCCGCGCAGAATGAGATTGCTGTTCCGTTAGCGCCTGCCCTGCCTGTACGTCCTATACGATGAACATAAGTTTCGGAGATATTGGGGATCTCAAAGTTTATCACATATTCGAGTTCATCAACATCAATTCCACGGGCAGCAATATCAGTAGCAACAAGTACCCTTGTTGTCTGGGCTTTGAAACCTGCGAGAGCTCTTTGCCTGGCATTCTGTGCCTTATCACCGTGAATAGCTTCAGAGCTGATACCCTTCTTCCGGAGCATCTTCACAACCTTGTCGGCACCATATTTTGTTCTTGTAAAGACAAGAGCTGTTTTTATTTTTTCATCAGCCAGAATATCAGTGAGCAACGCGTTTTTGTTTACCTTATCGACAAAGTACACACTTTGATCAACCAGGTCAACAGTTGATGCTGAAGGCGTTACTTCCACTCTCACTGGCTTTGTTACAATGGTTCCGGCCAGTTTAATAATCTCAGGTGGCATTGTAGCGGAAAAAAACAGCGACTGTCGTTTATGTGGCAGGGCTGCAATAATTCTTTTAACATCGTGGATAAAACCCATGTCGAGCATCCTGTCGGCTTCATCAAGGACAAAGATTGAGATCTGATTCAGCGATATGAAACCCTGGGTCATCAGGTCGAGGAGTCTGCCCGGAGTAGCTACAAGGATGTCGACCCCGTTACGGAGAATTGCAGTCTGAGGGTTCTGATTAACGCCGCCAAAAACAACAGTACATGTAAGCCCGGTATGGCGGCCATAGGTATTAAAACTTTCCTCAATCTGTATTGCAAGTTCACGTGTTGGAGTAACAATCAGGCTTCGTATTTTTTTCTTTGGTGAAAATGTTTTGTCTTTTCCCAGAAGCTGTAATATTGGAACGGCAAAGGCAGCTGTTTTTCCTGTCCCGGTCTGTGCACAACCTATAAGATCGTTTCCTTTAAGGATTATTGGAATGGCTTCAAACTGTATTGGAGTGGGTTTTTCGTAACCTTCTTCTTTTAGTGATCTGATAATTGGTTCTATAATGTCGAGAGATTCAAAAGTCATATTTCTTTATTTTTTTAACACAAAGGCTGTAAAGGTGCACGTAAAGGTCTCTTAGGCCTTGGGAAAAGATATTTGTTGCGTTGAGACACCCTTCTTTTTGAGATTATTTATATATATGGCTGCAAAGATACTCTTAATTTGTTAATAATTGCTGTGTCTGATTTTATTGGTTGATAATAAGGGAGTTAGGATAGAACGACAATTATAAAAGCCGGAATCAGGTTTGAATTTTAAAAAAAAAGTAATAAAAATAAGGTTAGATAAGGGCTGGAACCCGGAGCAAAATATTTATACTGTATGAATCTGTAGATGCAGAAATAAAAAACCGCCTGTAAGTTGTTGCTTTACAGGCGGAATTTTTAAGGTTTGGCGGAGAAAGAGGGATTCGAACCCCCGGTCCGCTCGCACGGACAACGGTTTTCAAGACCGCCGCGATCGACCACTCTGCCATTTCTCCGCCGCAAAGATAATATTTTTTTGTTTTTTCATGCTTTTTTGTGATTTTTTTGGGAATATTATTGTAAATAACAGATATACAGCAATATATAATTTTAATAAACAGCTAATGAACAATAATGAATGAAAAATGTTCTGACAACATAGTACAGTGAGCGGTTGCGGCAGTTTTTGTAAATAATGGGTTTCATCCAAAAAAAAGGCCGTTTCAACCTAAAAGTGCCATTATTTGTGGAAAATAGGAAAAATAAATTTGCATAGAACTATTAAAAAAATAAATTTGTATTCTATTAGAACAGTTGGTCTAAATCTTAAAACTATCATTATGACAAAAAAAGAATTGGTAAGTGCTATCGCTGAAGACGCTGGTATATCTATAAAAGATGCCGGCAAGGCTCTGAACTCATTTGTTACTGCATTTGGAAAGTCAATGAAAAAAGGTGAAAGAATCCAGCTTCCGGGTTTGGGTACCTTTAAAGTAGACAAAAGAAGTGCCAGGGTAGTGCGTAACCCACGTACAGGTGCTAAATTGAATGTCCCGGCAAAAAAAGTTGTTAAATTCAAAGCCGCTCCGGCACTCAGTAAAGGTCTTTAATAATTTATTTAAGAACTCAGAAGGGGCTCGCTGAAGCCCCTTTTTTATTATCTTATAGTTTGAGTGTCAGTGTTCATGAGTAATAATTAAAAAGTTTCGGGGAATTACGGAGTACTTTTACTTAATACTTGAAAAGCAGATTATCTGTTGTTATTCACCTTATTACATTTTTTTCTGGCAGATGACAGAAGTGTTATGAGGACTTATTAAAAAAGAAGGAAGGTTTTTGTTCATTGAAAATTAATTAATATGTTTAAACTTATTGGTAAAAGATCGATGTGTTCAAATAGCTATTAAAACAGCATGACAAAATTTGAACCAAAATAATTCACTTACCTGAAAAGAAATTTTACTTTTAATCATTGCTGAATTAGTTTAATTTTTTTACTATTTTTGATTCTGATATTCCCTACCAAAAAAATAGCGAATGAATTGCATTATTGTTGACGATGACATCCTGACCTGCAAGATCTTTGAGGGATATGTAAACAAATCATCATCCCTTGATTTGGTTGGTACTTATAATGATTCCATTGAAGCAAGGAATGTCATAACCCAGAGAAAAGATATAGACCTGGTGATTCTCGACATCCAGATGCCAGAGATGAATGGTTTTGATTTTATTGCCAGTCTTGATAATCCTCCGAATATAATAATTATCTCCTCTGCAGAAGAATATGCACTTAAAGCATTTGATTTTAATGTAGTCGACTATCTTCTCAAGCCTGTGTCGTATGGTCGCTTTTGTAAAGCTATTGATAAGACAATAAGGTATTTTTCGAAAAAGGAGATTACAAATACCGATGATGAGGAGATTTTTATAAAGAAAGGTTCCTCGCTTGTTAAACTTAAATTAAGGGACATTATATATATTGAAGCTCTCGAAAACTATGTTACCCTTACTACAAGCAGTGATAAATTTACGATCCATTTTACGATGAAGGCTATAGAAAACCAGCTTCCTTCAGGCGTTTTTATCAGGGTGCACAGGTCATTTATCATTAATAAGAGTATGATTCAGACTATCAATGAGGGGTCGCTCGATCTTAATGTTGGCGGCTCACTTAAAAATATCCCTGTCGGTAAGTCATTCAAAGATTCACTCCTGAATGATATCAATGTAATGGCACGATAATATGTTTATTTTGTGATGGCCACAAACCGTCAGCTCTTTTTGCAGCATCTTGGGCAAACATCACCTGTT
>Ga0247841_10010800_pt1 | contig 12336 bp, 11 predicted proteins | sample LaCruzMarch2015__2_FD_192410 | JGI IMG/M metagenome (GOLD analysis project Ga0247841, IMG submission 192410) | Freshwater microbial communities from meromictic Lake La Cruz, Castile-La Mancha, Spain - LaCruzMarch2015_18m | ecosystem: Environmental > Aquatic > Freshwater > Lake | place: Spain... | reverse complement strand
CATTCGAGCTACCTCCTGCTCCGCCAGCGCCACCTTCGCCACCTTCGGCGTTGGCAGTCTGATTGCCCGTGCGAACGTTGACCTTGGTGTTCCCGCCGTTCAGTCCGATGCTAGTCGGGCCGACGTACGAGAGACCGCCGCCAAAGATCCCAGTTCCGCTGTACCGGGTTTGCCCGGGAGTGGACAAAGTCGGCGACGGAGGGACCCCGGCAGAGCCGGGTTGCATAACCACAAAGTAGTGGTTATAGACATAGACCCTACCCGGAGGGCCTTCGGGACCGCAAGGGCCGCGAGGGCCGGGAACCGTCGAGGCAGGTCCGGCGGGGCCGGGTATGGTAGACGCAGGGCCGGGAGGGCCTGCAGGGCCGGGTATGGTAGACGCAGGGCCGGGAGGGCCTTGCTTGCCCTCGGGGCCCTCAACGCAGGTCGGCTTCGGCAGCGGAACGAGGGCCTCAATGTACAGGGCCCTGTTGCCGCACTGCTTGACCTTAACGTACCCGTTCACGAACTCGAGTTCGTCGTAGACACCGTCCCCCTGGACGATATCAGGCTGGTCTCCGGGACTGGAGGTGTACGAGTACACCTTGAGGAGCGGATACGTTGCGAGATGCTCGAGCGGCGTGGTAGGCAGTAGGGGCTTCACGGCGTAGAGCCCAGAGCCCGCCGCCGTATCCCACACGCTGGGACTCGCCAGTGCCAGACTGCTGGTAGCAAAGACCAGCAGAAGCACCAGCATCCAGCTATTCAGTTGTACAGCCCTTCTGGTCTTCATCGTTATCTTCCTTCCATGACTTTCAGATCCACCGTGTCGGTTCCGTCAGAGTTGACACGGATCGGTACGACGGCTGTCATACCCTCGACAAGGCGAACGTACCGGATGTACTGGTTGTTCGCCCGATTGCGGATCCCGACCAGCTCCCCCCCGATCATCTTGTGCCTAGTCTGGCCAACCCAGAGGTTGCCCAGATAGCAGACGGTCGAGGAGACAGTGGGGGTCGGAAGGACCCTCGAGCCACCGAGGACCTGCTTGGCGTCATCGAGGTAATCCAACGGATAGTACGGCGCCTCAACGAGCTCGCCGTCTCGGACGAAGTACCACACCAGTAGAGTCTCTCCGGTCGGGGACTTGAAGTACCCCGGCTCGAGCAACCCCTTAGTGTAGCCCTTCGCTTTCGTGAATCTCTCGATTTCCGAGCGCGCCTTCGCGCTCAGAATCGCTTCCTCGGCAGAGCCGAGGGAAGCGGCGATGTCCTTTTCCAGCGGGTACCCGGAGGTACCGGCCGGAGCGGCCGACACAGCGGCTTGCGCCGCCGTCGCCGCAGTGGTGAAGACTTGAGCCACCGGCGCGAGGTCGCCCGCAGTGGGCGCCTGAGTCGGCGACGTCTCGAACTTGTCCTTGCGCACCTTCGGAGGTGCCGCGGACGAGTTCTTGTCGCATTCGGGGGTGACCGGCGGAGCCGGGATGATTTGCTGGGGCGGGACGCCCTGACCCGGCATGCTAGAGATGACCTCGGGGTTGGTAACCTCGGGGCGATTCTCCGTGATGACCGGAATAGGCGACCACATGCCGCCAAGCATGCCCAGACACTGCTGGACCTTGGGGCTGTTAAGCCCTGCTTGACGGTCTCGTTGTCAAGAAGGAAGATCCAGATGATCTTCCTTAGGGCCGTCACATGACGGCCATTCTTATAGTATGCGTCCACGGCGATTTGGTATCCGCCGTTAGGAAGCCCATCCAGGTTTATCGGGCAGAGCCAGTCCATCTCGGTGCCCTGCTGGCTTTCTTGGCGCCGCTGGGCGATCGGGACATACTGGCCGGTGCTCCGCCGGCCGATGATCCGGTCGCGGTTCTGGATTGCCATAGCTCGAGCGTCTTCCTTCTCGAAGTGAATATCGGGGAAAACCTGCGAGCTTACGACCATCCTCTCGATCCCGTTCGTCAGGTTCGGACGCATGAGGATGTCGGGACCGAGGAGTAGCTTCTCGCTCGAGCCCTCTACCTTGCCGATGACCATTGCCGAGGTTGTCCCGAAGGACACCGCGACGTTCTTGTCATCCTGAAACAGGTAGGAGGTCAACACCATCTCGTCGTCAGAGGTGGTGTCGTTTCGGGAACGGGCGATCGCGTCGTCGACGAGTCGCAGACCAAGCATGGCCGCGATCTCAATGAACTGCCCTTGGGCTTGCTGGGCCACAGGGATCGGCGCCATTGCCTGCAGGACGCAGACCAAAAGCACCACGATCAACCAACGAGTGTTACGGTACATTACAGTACCCTCCTTGCCCATCCGGGCCGGGCCGCATAGCGGCAGATTCCACGCCAAAGGCGTGGGCTGCCTTGCGGCAGTCTTTTTTGTACAATCGATCTGTCAAGTTCCAACCATCCACGTACCTTATTGGGGTACAAAGATGGGCAGAATTCTAGCCGGGAAAAGAGAAGGAGGGGCACTGTTTCGGTCAAAGCCGAAACAACTCTCCCTGATCCCAGCCAGAATTCTGCCCGTCAGGAAACTGAATTACTAAACCCCCCAAAATAAAAAGAAGGGCATTGCCCTCCTAAGCCTTGCTAATGTTCGTTCTAATGAATCTAATTATAGTACCCTAAAGTAGAGCAAATGTCAAGGGTAAAAGCCAACAAAGGTTACTTCTTTGTCAGGAGTGCATAGTCCTTAAAATCTTCAATTTCAAATTCAAGTTCATTGATTTGAGCTCGCAGCGCATCAGCTCCATCATAATCTCCAGACAGCCGTTTGGCTTTCCTGTCCAGTGCAAGAGTAACTACATTTTCAGGAATACCAATTTCGAACCTTATACCGTCCTTGTCTTCGTATTTTATAACTAAATTTAGGGCAAAAACCTGATCTATTTTATCCATAAAATCTCGAGCTGCTGCCCCGTAAAAATTCTTGTCATTTGCCCCGCGCAGTGCATCGAAAACTATTGCTAAAGCTCTTGGCGTATCTAAGTCATCAAAAATAGCATTTTGAAATTTTTCATAAAAACTGTCGAAAAATTCGACTTCACCATCTTTTTCATCTTTGTTTACTTTTAAAGCAAAATCATTCAGACGCTTAAGGGCTTCATGCGCCCCCGCAATTGAATCCCAAGTGAAGTTAAGTTTGGCGCGATAATGAGCCGATAAAACCAGCATTCTAAAATCAAGCGGCGAAAATCCCTTCTTTTGTAAATCCTCAAGAGTGTACAAATTGCCTAGGCTCTTTGACATCTTTGCCCCAGAAACCATCAAATGTTCGCCGTGAACCCAATAATTTGCTAGTTTTTTGCCAGTTTTACCCCACGATTGAGCAATCTCATTTTCGTGATGAGGAAAAATTAAGTCAACTGCACCACCATGAATATCAAATGTATCGCCAAGCTTGTCTTGTGACATCACCGAACATTCAATACTCCAGCCCGGCCTGCCTTTGCCAAGAGAGGTGCCTGCCCCGAGTTTGGTCGAGGGGTCCCAGAAAATTTCGCCATCATCTTCGACCCACGCTTTCCACAGGGCAAAGTCGCAGGGGTTCTCCTTGTCATATTCGTCCTGCGCTACACGCGCCCCCACCTTTAAATTTTCTCTATCAAGATGAGCCAGACTGCCATACTGAGGGTATTTTTCAATTGAAAAATAGATTGAGCCGTCAGATGCCTTATAGGCAATACCCTTATCTAGAAGCTCTTGGATAAAGCTGACGATTTTATCAATATACTCCGTTGGGCGAGTTAAGGTTTGCGCAACTTCAATATTTAACTTTTTTAAGTCATCCAGAAATAATTTTTCGTATTTTTTGGTTAGAACCTCAAAGTCAGCTTTTTTACCTGAGCTTCGCACGATTGTTTTATCGTCAACGTCGGTAATATTCATTACCTCGTTAACCTTGTAATCGGCAAGTTCAAGCGCGCGCCTTAGTATGTCTTCAAAAATATAAGTGCGCATATTGCCAATATGAGCCCGATCATAAACGGTCGGACCGCACATATACATCGAAACTTCGCCTGTTTTCACAGGTTCAAAGTCTTCTTTTTTTCTATTTAGAGTGTTATATAATTGGATCTTCTTGGCCATCGTCCTTTTTAACTTGTTCTTCTTCTTGCTCTTCTAGGGTTTCGAGACTTTCTTGCGGATCATCAAATAATTCGCTTTTCTCGTCTTCCACCTTAGCTAAACGTTCGGTCTCCTGCGCAAGAGAATGTGTTTTTTCGTTGCAGATTGGACACATCTCGTCGTGGCCCTCATGCCCACAAATCGGACAAAACCTCCGATCCTCCATCAATTGATCAATTTCGTCTGTCATCAAACCTCCTTTCGTCCCTCGAGCGAGCGCGATAGAGTCAATTCATCGGCATATTCCAAATCGCCGCCTATCGGCAAGCCCCTGGCTAATCTTGTAATCTTTATTTTGAGATTTTGTAATTGTTCCCCAATAAAAACTGCAGTCGCCTCCCCTTCTAGGGTCGGATTGGTGGCCATAATTACCTCTTCTATTGTATCAGACTCTGCCCTGACTCGGTCAATTAATTCGCGAATCCTCAGGTCGTCTGCGCTAACTCCGGCGATTGGCGAAATTACTCCTCCGATGACGTGATACATTCCCTTAAATCCTGCTCTTTCTAGCGCCATAACGTCAAGCGGTTCCTCTACAACACAAATCGAGCTGTGATCACGATCGTTGGCCTGGCAAATCTCACAAGGGTCAGACTCGCCGTAATTATAACATTTTGTGCAGGTGTGCAAATTCTCTTTTAGCTTAGCAACAGATTCTGATAATTGCCTGATATCGTCAGTGGGTTTGCTTAATAGATAGAACGCAATCCTCGAAGCGGATTTGGGACCGATTCCAGGCAGGCGAGAAAATTCATCAATTACTTTTTGGATCGATTTGGGCAGTCTGGCCATCTTCTTCCTTCACTTCCTTTTTTATCTTTTCGATATGTTTGCATTTAGGATAATTTGAACAACCGATAAAAGGCCCAAATCTGCCAGATACAATCCGAAGACTTCCTTTGCAGTCTGGGCACTTGCGATCCTTAATCTGATCTGTTGCGCTATCCATCTGTGCCTGCTTTTGCGGCGTTAAGTAGTTTCTGGTGAATTTGCAATCAGGAAAACCGGTACAACCGATAAACCTTCCGTGACGAGAATTTTTTAAAACAAGGTTCTTGCCACAGTCGGGGCACTTTTCGTCGAGTTTCTCATCCATATCGAGTTTTTCAATTTTGTCGAATTTTTCGGCTAAACCCTTGGCAAAAGGCACGTAAAAATCTTTGACGACTTTCTGCCATTTTGCTTCGCCTTCGGCGATTGCGTCCAGCTGATCCTCGATGTCAGCGGTAAATCCATAGTCGACAACATCGGGAAAATTTTTAACCAGTAAGTCGTTAACTACCATGCCTACCTGTTCTGGTTTTAAACGTCCACTCTCTTTTACTACATATCCCCTATCCTGAACAGTTGAGATAATCGGCGCATAAGTAGAAGGTCGTCCAATCCCCTTTTCTTCTAGAGCTTTAATTAAGGTTGCTTCTGAATATCGAGCCGGTGGTTGAGTGAAATGCTGTTCATCCTTTAACTCGACCAGATTAACTTTTTCGCCTTCCTTAAGATTAGGCAATGTGACAATAGTAATTTTTTGTGGGTATAGCTCCAGAAAACCCTTAAAAGCAATGCTTTGTCCGCGGCTCATGAACCCGTACGCGCCGTTTAGTGTCTTAACATCCATAATATCCAAAACAGCTTCTTTCATCTGGCTAGCAACGGCTCGTCGCCAAATAAGGTCGTAGAGCTTAGCCTCTCTGGCATCAAGACCAGTTACTGAATCAACAGTTTTAGATACGTCCGAAGGACGAATGGCTTCATGCGCTTCTTGTGCCCGTTTGGTTTTTGTTTTATAGATTCGTCCGCCCTTGGCCAAATGATCTTCGCCGTATTTCTTGACAATATATTCGTGAATCGACTTAACCGCGCTTTGAGCTAGATTGACCGAGTCAGTACGCATATAGGTGATTAATCCTGCTTCGTAGAGATTTTGCGCTAGACGCATTGTCTGCTTGGCGCTAAAACCTAAAACATTGGCAGCTTCTTGCTGCATTGTTGAAGTCGTAAACGGCGCATAAGGATTTCGGACTTCCTGTTTATGCTCGATTTTATCGACAACATAGTCCCCTTTTTCCAGTTGGCCTATAACCTGTTTGGCCTGCTTCTCGTCTTTGATCGCCAGCTTCTCAATTCTCTTGCCATCTTCAAAAGCCAGGTTGGCTTCAAATTTTATCTTTTCTTTTTCTAATATTGCCGCAATTGACCAGTACTCATCAGGTTTAAATGCCTCGATTTCGCGCTCGCGCTCCACTATTAAACGAACCGCCACTGACTGGACACGTCCAGCGGAAAGTCCTTTGAAAACCTTTTTCCATAAGAGCGGACTTAGGTTATATCCAACCAATCGGTCGACAATCCTTCTGGCCTGCTGTGCATCAACAAGTTTCATGTTGATTTGGCGTGGGTTCTTAACCGCTTCTTGTATTGCGCTTTTAGTAATTTCGTCAAAAGTGATTCTTTTGAGCTTCTTGTTGTCCGGTTTTAAACCAAGCGCATAAACAACGTGCCAAGCAATCGCTTCTCCTTCGCGGTCAAGGTCAGTCGCCAAATAGATTTCGCTAGCGTTAACAGCCAGCTTTTTAAGAGCACTGACGTTCTTCTTGGCCTTTGGCAAAATAATATAACTTGGCTCAAAATCTTTTTCGACATCAACGCCGATTTTTGAAGCTGGCAAATCGCGAACATGGCCAAAAGACGCTTGCACCACAAAATCTGTTCCAAGGTATGAATTGATTGTTTTTGCCTTTGCCGGCGACTCAACGATAACTAGTTTTTTATCCATATGGCTTATGTTAACAGAGATTTAATAAATATAAAATGTCACTTTACACAAAGGTATTTGCCTTGCGCATTTTTAATTAAACCTTTTATTTCCAGTTGCAACAAGAGCGCCGAAAGCTCACTGGCCGGCTTCCTGCATTGCTTTAAAATCAACTCGAACTCCCCTGCTCCAGATAAAATCGCTTCTAAAACTTCGCTCTCCCCTGTTTCAAGCTTTAATTTTAACTGGCCTTCCTTTTCAATGCCTAGAGCTTCAAGGATATCACTTGCGTCCGTTATACATCCTGCACCATTTTTGATCAAATTATTTGGGCCGACAGAATTAAGCCTGCCAACATCTCCGGGTAAAGCAAAAACATCGCGGTTATATTGCATCGCCAAATCTGCAGTGATAAGTGCTCCTGATTTTTCGGCTGCTTCCGTTACCAATACCACTTGCGATAAGCCAGCGACGATACGATTGCGCCTGGCAAAGTTTGCAGGATATACTGTCTGGCCAGGAGCGTACTCACTTATTATCAGTCCACCACGTTTTAGGATTTCTTGTCCAAGTGAATAATTAGTAACGGGAGAGATCTGATCGATTGGTGTTCCTAAAACCGCAATTGTTTTCCCATCAATCTCCAAAGCTCCACGATGGGCGCTAGCGTCGACACCAAGCGCCAGCCCCGACACGACCACAACACCAGCTCCAGCAATCTCTTTGGCGATCTTCCTTGTTTGCGTTAATCCATAGCTAGTCGCTCGACGCGATCCGACAATTGCGACCAAATACTTATCATTAAGCAGATCAATATTACCCCTGCAATAAAGTATGCTCGGGCAGTCAGAAATTTCTACCAACCTTGAACCGAAGGATTTTTTATCGAGCTTTTGGATTTGGGCCATAAGAAAATTTTCCTACGTTCCAACAGGTGTGTCAACTTTCGTATTTTGTTCGTAAATACCCATATAACAGACAATCTTTTCGGTATTTGTTTGGTATTGACAGTGCCTTCTAACATTGGTTCTGTGTATATGTCAAGGATGGGGAAATCACCCACCCAAGCAAGCGAAAAAACCCTCTTATGTGAGGGTTTTTTCGCGTCTTGTTGCTATGGGTATGCTTAATTGGACTCAAAAGGGTTGACCCCTCATCCAACAACTTAATACCTACCAACTAGCATTTTTACAGTTCAAATCTATAATCTTACGAACATTGTTGGGTGGAGGGGTTGACAAAACGTCTTTTTTGTGGTACTATTATCCCTTCAGTAATTCAGGTAGTAGCAGACGGTATCCTCACTTCGAACCTTGCTTTAGGTGATTTCCCCTCCTTGCACCTAAGCATCTCGTGGTGAGGATACCTTCTACTACACTTAGCACAGATACATATTAAAAATTGCGTGTCTGTAAAACAACTTTAGTTGGGCCAAGTCAAGAGATAGAGGGGCAAATAAGAAAACTCCGGGCAACCGGAGTTTTCTTGTGTCAATTTTTGTGTTTTGTTTACTGGACTATTTCGATTCCCATTGAGCGGGCGGTTCCTTCGATAATTTTCATTGCCTGCTCAACATCGCTGGCGCTCAAATCATCCATTTTCTTTTCTGCGATTTCGCGAACCTGAGCTTTGGTCACTTTGCCAACTTTGTCTTTGTTTGGCACGCCAGATCCTTTTTGGATCTTAGCAGCTTTAATCAGAAGTACCGAGGCTGGTGGTGTTTTCAAAATAAAGTCAAAAGTTCTATCTTCGTAGATTGTGATCTCGGCAGGAACTACCGTGTCGCCCATATCCTTGGTCTTCTCGTTAAACTTATTAACGAAGTCCATAATATTAACGCCGTGTTGACCAAGGGCTGGCCCAATTGGTGGCGCCGGATTGGCTCTTCCTGCTGGAGCTTGAACTTTAATTACTGTTTTAATTTTCTTTGCCATTTTTTTCCTTATATCTTCTTAGCCTGCAAAAAGTCGATGTTTGCCGGCGTTTCTCTTCCAAACATGTTAACTGAAACCTTGATCTTGCCTTTTTCCTCGTCAATTTCAGTCACTTTACCTTCAAATCCCTTGAGGGGACCATCATTAATTCTGACCAAATCATCGACAGAAAATTCAATTTTGTGTTTTGGCTCTTTGATGCTCATACGCTTTTTAATGCGAGCGATTTCGTCGTCTGACATTGGTGTCGGACGAACTCCAAAGCCTACAAAACCGGTTACATTTGGAGTATTTCGTACAACATACCACGATTCATCAGTAACAAGCATCTCAACAAGTACGTAGCCAGGAAAAATTTTCTTTTCAACTACTGAGCGTTTGCCGTTTTTGATTTCAATCTGTTTCTCGGTAGGGACCATAACGTCAAAGATATAATCATCCATTCCCATTGATTCAATTCTCTGACGTAGGCTATCCGCGACTTGGTCTTCATAGCCAGAATAAGTGTGGACAACATACCAGCCACGCTTACCTTCTTGTTTAATATTCGCCTTAACGGTTTTCTTTTCCATTTTAGCTAACCTTCCCTACTAAATATGTAAAAATTTGTGAAAATCCATAATCCAGAAGTGCAATCAGTGCGCCACCCACAACCAAGCCCACAACTACAATCGTACTATCAACAGTTACTCGGCGGCGTTTTGGCCAAGTGATGCCAGAAATTTCTATATAAACAGATTTGAAATACGAAACGACTGTGTTCATTTTAGGATACTGTAACTACGCTAAAAATTGGTTTTGAACCATAAGTTCTCTTGTAGCCTTTTTTCTTTTTATATTTCAAGACCTTGATTTTCTCGCCGGCCTGTTGACCCTTGACCGTTAGCTTTAGCTTCGCAGAACTTAACAAGTCCTGAGCATCAAAAGATTCGCCTTCTTTGTTTGGAAGCTTGTTAGTAAGGATCGTATCGCCCTTCTCAACTAAATATTGTTTTCCCGCAACACTAATAATTGCCATGTTTCACCTGCTTTTTTAGTTACACTACCTTAAAATATGCCTTTTGTCAATCAAATTATAGGCGATAAACATGCTCTAATCAAACTTCAATGCTTTTTTGCGAAGATAAATACTTTGTACAATGCCAAGGAAGGCAGCATTTACCACCACGGAGGTTCCGCCATAGCTAACAAGCGGTAGTGGAATTCCAGTAACCGGAAGTAAACCGACATTCATACCAATATTAACCAGACTTTGAAACAAAATGACCGCCCCAATTCCAGAAGCCACAGCTAGACCGAAATCGTCTCTTGACTGACCTGCGATGACAAATATTCTCCAGACTAAAATTGAATATGCTCCAACTAGCGCCACGGAACCTAAGAAACCCGTTGCTTCTGCCCAGCCAGAAAAAATGAAGTCGATGTAGGCAATCGGCAAAAATTGAAGTTGGCTCTGAGTTGTTTGGCCAAAGCCCTTTCCATATAAACCGCCTGAACCTACGGCGATCCTTGACTGCAATACGTTGTAACCAGCCCCGAGCGGATCGGAGCTAGGATTCATGAATGTTTCAATCCTTTGCTTTTGGTATGGTTTTAAATTCATCCACCCGATTGGAGCCGCAATTATAAACAAAACCAAAAGAGGCAGGAAGAATTTTTTGGGAATCTTCGAAACAGCAATAACACCAACGAGTAGAGCTGTGATCGAAAGAGCCGTTCCAAGATCGGGCTGAAGCATAACGAGAATTATCGGGATAGCAACGAGCGCCAGAAAAACAACGAACTGCCTCACGCTGATTTCTTTTCGACTGGTAATAAAGTTAGCACTAAAAATTAGCAATATAAATTTAACCAATTCGGATGGCTGAAACTGCGTGAAGCCAAGATCTATCCATCTTTTTGATCCTAGAATTGTTTGCCCGAAAAAAACAACGGCTACCAGTAAAATCAATCCGAGTAGATACAGATACCAACTATACGATTTTAAAATACGATAATCGAAGGCCATAAAGATAACGTAGACAACAATCGCGGCCACAAAATAAGTTATCTGGTCAATGGCCAGCGAAGATTTTCCTGATATCGAAGTAATTGAATACAAAGTAGCTACCGACGCAATTGCGAGCAGAATCGGAACTATTACTAAAACCCAGTCAATTGAGATTTTAAACTTAAGAATCTTCACTCTATGAATAGATATACCTTGCCGCAGGATAATTGCAACTCTTCCTGTTTATCATCCTGCGCCACGTCGTCGATAGCGCTTAGTGTCGTTTGGTCCATCAAATCCGACTTGTTTTCATTGATTAATTTGACAACTTCAGCATCTGCCGAAAAAACCATTCTTGCTGGCTCCCCCGCCTTGAGTCCTGAAGCTTTGCGCCTAGACTGAATTGCTCTTGTCAAATCCCTAAGATCCCCTAGTTTCAAAAGTCTTTCATCGAGATGTTTGTCCAAAACAATAACGCAATCACGTTCTTTGACTTCAACGCCATCTTTGACCTGTGATCTTTCGGTAACAAATTTCTCAATGTTTAATTCATCCAAAATTATCTGGTGATATTTAATGCCATCGTTTGAAAACTTGACGTCAGTAAAAATCCCAGCCAGGGGTTGACGAACCCGCAGGCCCTCTTGGGCTCTCACAGAATGACCTATTTCTACAATTTTCCTAACCTTTTGCATATCCTCTTCAAGGTTAATATCAATTAACTCACGATCGTATTTTGGCCAATCGCAAAGATGAACGCTGATTTTATCATTTTCGTCTTTGGATAGACCATAAAGATTTTCTGCAACAAAGGGGGTCAGGGGCGCTAATAGCAGACTTAAATTCTCGACTACTATCTGGAGAGTAGCTAGGGCGCTTTGCCTATCTTTAACGTCGTCGCTTCTGAATCTTTCTCTACTACGGCGTAGCCACCAAGTTGAAATGTCATCGATCAGCTCCAAAATCACCCTAGAAGCTTTTACCGTATTATAAAAATCTAGGTGTTTTGTTGTTTGTTCTACGGCATTATTTAGTTTTGACAATATCCATCGATCAAGCGTTGATTCGACCTTTGATCCCTTAGCTTCCTTCGCCCGATCTGCATATGGAGCGTAAAAGTTGGCAATATTATAGGAAAGATTAATGACCTTGTTGTAAATTTCCCTCAAGTCCCTTTCGCTAAAGAAAAGATTATCGGCCTGCATCACGACAGAAGACATCAGGTAGAACCTCAAACTATCCACGCCATAACGATCAATCATTTCTTGTGGGTCAGGAAAATTCCTCTTTGACTTAGACATTTTTTCGCCTTTTTCGTTCAGAATGACGCCTGTGGTGGAAACATTTTCGAAAGAGTTTGAATCAAATAAAAGCGTTGAAAGGGCGTGCATGTAATAGAACCACGCTCTCGTCTGCGAAATATATTCACCGATAAACTGTCCAGGGAATCTTTTTTCGAAAACCTCTTTGTTTTCAAAAGGATAATGAAACTGCGCAAACGGCATCGACGCCGACTCCACCCAGCAGTCAACCACTTCTGGAATGCGCTTCATTT
>Ga0247841_10010797_pt1 | contig 12338 bp, 12 predicted proteins | sample LaCruzMarch2015__2_FD_192410 | JGI IMG/M metagenome (GOLD analysis project Ga0247841, IMG submission 192410) | Freshwater microbial communities from meromictic Lake La Cruz, Castile-La Mancha, Spain - LaCruzMarch2015_18m | ecosystem: Environmental > Aquatic > Freshwater > Lake | place: Spain... | reverse complement strand
AATTGGAATTGTTTTTTCTTCTGGAAATCTTTTTAGTGCATCAACAGCTGTGAGTAAGTCAGGAGTCATTGAGAGGCCAGAAGCATGATAAATGAAGTTGAATAAACTATTTTCTTTATCGTCTGCAGTAGACCATCTATTTTCTAATCCTCTGAGAATTATTGTTCTTATGTGTGGGTTTTGTTCTAAATTAAGCAACATATAGGCATTAAGCATTGCTAGATTGTCCTCTGAACCAAAAGAAGTAGAAAGGTTTCCTAGTATTGGAATATTTTTAAATGGTGGCAATTGTCTTCCTTGGAAATTAAGGCATTCGCTAAATCCTTCTTCTTGGATTAATCTTCTGTATTCATCTCCCCATTTTTTATTTCCAGTTATGTGTTCTGTGAGTTTTAATTGACCTAATACTAAAGAAGGACCAAGTCCACCAATGCCCAGATGAACTGTTTTACGTCTATAGTCTCCATAGCCAGACTTTTGACCATCTGCATCTTTTAGAACTAATCTATCACCCATTAATTTTTCTGTCATTTGTTCAAGGTGGGTTGAAATTTGTTTTCTTTCTTCTTCATTTGGGTTGCAAAATTCATTAAATGTCCAATAGCCAAAAACAATTCCAAAGATTTGACTTTTACTTACATCTCCTAGCCATCTGTATTTTCCATTTTGATGCCATTCGTTGCTTTGTCTGGTTTTGTCAGTTGGTTTTATCCAGAAAAAATCTTCATCCCAGCTGGCTGCATCTCTAATTTTGAAACCCCTAGAGATTAATCCACTAACACCTGTTATATCTTGTAATTTATGCAACGCATTTAGTCCCCATTTGGCAGAAGTTCTTGTTTTGGGGTCCTTGGTTATATAATATTCCATTGATCTTGCGGGAACATCTAATCCTGTCCAGATTGCACAATTTTCATAGTTTCCTGTTTGTAGGTCTGGTCTTCCTAGTGGGGGATGAATAAGAGTTGGAAGAATTAATCCTTCAATTCTGTGTTTTGTATCTATTTCTCTTTTAAATTTTTCAGCTTTATCTTGAATTATACCCATTGAATAAACTCATTAATTGGCTTTTTAAGAATTGTTATTGTTGAGATGATTTTGATTGATGACTAGATGTTAATTATGTGTTGTGGATATATTCGCTCTCTCGTATTCACTCGTTCGCTAAGTCGCTTTGTAGTAGTTTTTCTTTACGGTTGTAAAAGTTTTTCAAGCTAGACCAAACTTGTTAGAATTTCAACCAAATAATCAGCTATGAATAATAAACGCGTATAAAATAGATAATAGATAATTAATAATTTATTAAAATTAGAATTACTTAGCACTCAAAAGAGCTAAAATCTTGTCAAGCTTTTCATTAAGTTGAGCAAATTGTTCTGGGCTTATTCCTGGTGAAGATGTTCTTCCACTACTTCTTGGGCTATCGCTTTTTTCAAAACAATCACTGCAAAAAACAGGTTTATCTCCAGTTGGTTTAAATGGAACTTGACATTGTTTATTACATTTACTGCAAATAGCTTCATGCATTTCAACTGGTCTTCTTTCTCTTCCTCTTCCACCGCCAAAACTGCTTCCTCCAAATCTACTTCTTCCTCCAAATCCGCCTTCAGATCTTCCGCCTCCAAATCCGCCTCTGGAGTTACCACCAAATCTACTTCCTCCGCCGAATCTGCTTCCTCGGTCTCCTCTGTCTGATCTAAATTCTGCCATATAATTCTAGCCCAAAATCACTATATAAAGCTATGTAATTAAGATAATATCTAGTCTAGAACACATAATTTTATTAATGCTTTTTATCTTTTATGACCATACTTGCAATGTTCCTTAATTTGGGATTGCGGGTAAAATATTAAAATAAGGAGAAAATAACGTGCCAAATCAGTGTATTCATTGTGGAAGAATTATACCTGCTGGAAGCAAAGAAATTCTAGATGGTTGTGCAAATTGTAAAAGTAGATTCTTTTTTTATATTAGAGAAGAAAAAGCTGCAAAGTTAGAAGAACAAAAAGTAATAGAAGAAATGAATAAGGTAGATAAAACTAAGGTAGAAGATGATGTTAGAACAATTTTAGACATTCAAGATGAAGAAGAGCCAGTTATTTTAGATATTGAATCAGTAAGAATTCTTAAGCCAGGTAAGTTTGAGATTGATCTTGTGCATCTTTTAAATAGAAAACCAGTTGTCTTTAAGCTAGAAGAGGGTAAGTATATTATTGATTTAGAGTCGGCTTTGCCTAAGAAGATAGATGATAAGGATTGATGTTTGTTTTGGGTGTTAATTAATTGTTTTATAGTTGAGTTATGAAGAGGTTTTGGGTAATTGTACGGAATCTGAGACGCGTTTGTGAAAAGTTTTCCTATGGGTTTGTTTTGTTTGACTAATGTGATGGAAGGGGCATGAAATCTCCAAGAGTAAAGCTTAATAAGTAAAAATAACACTTATATTGAAGATGGTGGGTGATATATCTCTTCTAGGACAGCTAGTAAACTCTTTGAGTGAAGCAGTTGGTAAGCTAGAGCAAGCTAAAATTAATAATCAGGTTAGTGAATTTAATAAAATTAGGGATTTTATTTTGCAAATTCAGGGTAAAATAAAAGAGGAGCTTGCGAAATAATGTTAGAAGAATTAAAGAAGAATTTAGAGAATGAATCTAGAATAATTAAGCAGATGGGGCTGGTTTTACAGCAGATAAAGGCATCTGGTTCTGAGGATAGGGAGTTCTATGAAAAAGCATTGGCTTCTTTGTCTTCTCAGTTTAATATTTTGAATGATTCAATACCTCTTTTACTTGATTCAATTTCTCCTGTTAAGAAATTAACAGAAGAAGTTAAAAAAGAGCCAACGGAAATTGTTAAGTTTAGCTATGTTTCTCCTGTTACAAATGATAAGCAATTTATTACTATCAACAAAAAAGATAAAGATAAATTTGTGCAGGAACTAAAGCTTTCTGAATCTGGATTTGCAAATATTAAGAAATTAAATAATCCTAGTGAGATTAAGCCAAGTCAGTTGGCCAGAGTTTCGAATATTATTTTTTCTAATTTTTCTGAGAAAATTACTCCAAATTTTAGGGGATTGAATGATGATATTAAAAAAGCAAATATTAGGTTTATGCTTCCAACTTATATTTCAATGGGATTATTTTGTTCAATTGGAGCATTTGTTTTGGGATTAGTATTGTATGGAATTTTATTGGTGGTATCTATGAGTTTTTTAAGTTGGTTTTGGATTCCGTTTTTATTAATGTTTTTTTGTTTTTTAGGATTTTATCTTTATCCTGCTTTGGAAAAGGGTTCTGTTGAAAAAGAAGTAGCTTACGAATTGCCATTTGCAACAATTCATATGGCAGCAATTGCTGGTTCGAATATTGAACCTTTGAAGATATTTAAGATTATTGCAAATTCTTCTGAATATCCAAATATTGGGAGAGAAATTAAGAAGATGGTTAATCAGGTAGAGATTTATGGTTATGATTTGGTAACTGCTTTAAAAAATTCTGCAAGGCAGACACCTAATAAAAAATTAGCTGATTTGTTTTCTGGTTTAGCTACAAATATTGTTTCTGGGGGAGATTTAAAGAGTTATCTTGAGAAAAAGGCAGATAATTTTCTTTTAGATTATAAGCTAGAAAGGCAGAGATATTCTGCAATAGCTGAGACATTTATGGATATTTATATTAGTATATTGATTGCAGCTCCGCTAATTATGATGATGATGTTTATTGTAATGAATATAACTGGTTTGGGGGTTGGGGGATTATCATTGGGTCAAATTTTAGTGTTTGCAATTGGAGGAGTTGCATTGGCTAATATTATTTTCTTAATAGTATTGCAAATTAAACAGCCTAAGAGTTAAAATGGAAATACCTGATTTAAAAAAAATAATGAAGCCTAATTGGTCTCATAAGCCTGGTTATGGTTGGAGTGTAAAAATTGGTGGTTTGATGAAGCATAAAATTTTAGAGCAATCTACAACGCCTCAAGACAAGAGGCTTCTTGAAAAGCTTGGTATAAAAAGAGGAGAAAGGGTTTTGGCTATTGCGGGTTATTATGCGTCTTGGGCATCTCAGTTAGCTAAAAATAAAGCAGATGTGGATTATAGTGATATTTCAAAATCAATGGTAAATTATGCAAAAACTAAGTATAAAAATTTATTTGGGAAATATATTTGTTCAAACTATGAATTAATTCCTGAAAAGGAAAATCAGTATGATTGGACATTTACATTTGAAGCTTGTGGGGGCGCTCAAGGTCTTCCAATTGCTTATTTGAGGTCTCTTTTGAATAAAAAAGGTGGAATTATGGTTTTGTATTTTAATTTTGATAAACCAGAACATATGGGTGGAAAGTGGAAAACTTATCCCATGATTGTAAAAAAATTATCTGAGATTTATGGAACTAGATATAAAGTTAAAAAAATAAGAATTAGTGGTCATAAGAAGGGATGTAAAAATTCTAGTTTAGTTCATAGGATTTATATTATTTATACTAATGAAAGGGCTAGGAAATTAGTTAAGATTGATTTGGAAAATCTAGAAAAACCTTCTGATAAGAAGGATATTGAGACACTCGAATCACTAAGAAGATTAAATAAGGTATCTAAACTTGTAAAGCAAGAATTTAGAAAGGAGTTGAAATGAAAATAGAAAAAAAGCATCTGGCAGGTATTATTATTGGGTTATTGGCAGTAGTGGTGGGTGTGTATTTTTTAATAAGAGGAGATAACTTAGCTTATTTTATTTTTGTTGTATCTGCAATAATAATTATTATTCCATTTTTTTCAACTTTTTTGATTGAGAGAGGAAGGCAAAAGGAGCTTGAGGAGAGATTTTTAGAGTTTGTGAGAGATTTAGTTGAAAATGTAAAGTCTGGAACGCCAATTAGTAAGGGTATAATTAATTTAAGAACAAGAGATTATGGCCCTTTATCTCCTTATGTGGAAAAGTTGGCAAATCAGATTTCATTGGGCATTCCTTTAACTGGTGCTCTTTATACTTTTGCAAAGGAAACAGAGAGTTCTGTTATTTCTAGGGCAGTTAATTTAATTTCAGAAGCAGAAAAGGCTGGTGGGCAGATTGATACTATTCTTGAATCTGTTTCAAAATCAGTTAACCAGACAGAGGAATTGAAAAAAGAGAGAAAATCTGCAATTTATAATTTAATTGTTCAGGGTTATATTATTTTTATGGTATTTATAGTAATAATGATTGTGTTAGAATATAAAATTCTTCCACTTACTTCTGAATTGGGAGGAGTTGATGCTGGCCTGTCTTTATCTGTTAAATCATTTACAGCTGCTCAGTTTGCACTTCCAATAATGGTTTTGCTTTTGGTTCAGTCGTTTTTTGCTGGTTTGGTTATTGGTAAAATTGCAGAAGGTAGTTTTAAGGATGGTATAAAGCATTCTTTTATTCTTGTTGCTTTGGCTCTTTTGATAAAGACTGGAACTAGTGTGTTTTTTGGGTAAATCTAAAGTCTTTTATATTTGAGTGTATTAGTATAAATATGGAAATAAAGAGTGTTTTTGAGAATAATGGTAAGATTCCAGTGAAATATACATGTGATGGTGAAGGAGTTAGTCCCCCACTTGAAATTACAGGTATTCCTGAAAGCACGCGTTCTTTGGTTTTAATTGTTGATGATCCTGATGCTCCAAGAGGGGTTTTTAATCATTTTATTGTGTGGAATATTGTTGCTAAGGGGAGTATAAAAATAGGAGAGGGTGAGAAGGTTGGAACTCAAGGAATGAATGATGCAGGCAAGTTGGGTTATTTGGGTCCATGTCCCCCATCTGGAACACACAGATATTATTTTAGGGTTTATGCTTTGGATATCGATATGGACTTAGAAGAAGGAAGTATTAGAGAAAGCTTAGAAGATGAAATTATTGGGCATTTTATTGATAGTGCGCAGTTGATTGGAATTTATTCTCGTGATTTTGCTAAGTTGTGAGGATTAATTGTTTATTATGACGATTTTATACGCGTGTGTTATTCATGGCTGATTGGAAGTGAAACTATTAATTATCTTTTGTGGCGATTTTATACGCGTTTGTGGCGAGCAAAACACTTTTGAGTAAATCATAAAAAACTAAATTAAAAAAATCACAAATGTATTTTGCGAGGAGGGTTTTTTTAAATTTTTTAGATGTTTTTCTATGAACCTGTTTGGTCTGGCAATGGTGAGAGAAGGGGGTTGTTATAGCGAAGAAGCGAAGCTGAAAAAATTTCACTCTTCCATATTTTTATTTTAGTTTTTATAAATTAATGAAGAGTAAAATTTTTTGATGAGCGAGTATAAATTTATGACATAATTAAAGAGCTAGTAGTTTGTAATTAATCTTATTCATCACAATTATCTGCTGTGACTTTCCATAGACTTTCGTAGTCTGCTTTTCTTTTTTTACTGCATTTTTCACAATATTTTCTTTCGTATCGTGCGCCGCCTTTCTGTTCAAATTCTTTTCCGCAGTCTTTACACTTCTTTATTTTAGTTTTTGGAGCATAATTTTTAAAGATGCCAGAATTTTGAGTTTTTATTGATCTTACCATTTTATTTAATGGATTGTGGGTTTTTATTCTTAATGGTTTGGAGAACATTTAAATAACTATTGAGATTTAGTATTTTATGGGAGCTGAGGTGTTTTTTAGTTCTAGAAGTTTTGCAGTAGTTGGTGCTGCGAGAGAACCAGAGAAGGCAGGACATATTATATTTAGAAATTTGCTTGAGAATAAAAATATTAAGGTTTATGCTGTTAATCCTAATGCTTCTGAGGTTTTGGGAGAAAGGGCTTATAAAAATTTGAAAGATGTTAATGGGTCTATTGATTGTGCTGTTATTGTTGTTAAATCTGATTATGTGTTGGATGTTATGAAAGATGCTGTTGCAAAGAAGGTTAAATGTGTTATTTTAATAAGTGCTGGATTTTCTGAGGCGGGTAATTCTGAGCTTGAGAAAAAAGTTAAGGATATTGCAGAGAAAAATAATATTGCTTTGCTTGGTCCTAATGTTCTTGGTTTGATTAGTGTTCAGAATAATATTAATGCTAGTTTTTTTGAGGGTATGCCTGTTAAGGGAAGCATTGCTTTGGTTTCTCAGTCTGGTGCTTTGGGTGTTGGTATTTTAGATATTGCTATGAAAGAAGGAATTGGATTTTCTGGTTTTGTTTCTTTGGGCAATTGTGCCTTGAGTGATTTTTCTGATTTTATTGAATATTTTTCTAGTGATAAGAATACAAAAGTTATTGCATTATATCTTGAGTCTTTGAAGACTGGGAGAGGTAAGAGATTTTTAGAAGTTTGTAAAAAATGTAAGAAACCGATAGTTGTTTTAAAATCAGGAAAGAGTGTTGGTGGAAGTAAAGCAGCTGCTTCTCATACTTCTGCACTTGCTTCTGAACAGGGTGTTTATGAGGGTATTTTTAGACAGGCTGGAGTTATTGAAGTAGATAGTATTTCTGAGTTGTTGAATAGTTCTAGATTGATTGATTGTTGTGGGAAGTTTGGTAAGAGGGCTTGTGTTGTAACTAATGCTGGTGGTTTGGGTGTTTTATGCACTGATGCTTGTGAAAAAAATTTAATTGAAGTTGTTAGATTGCCTTCTGGCGTGCAGGATAAGTTGAATTTGGTTTTACCTTCTGGCTGGAGTCATAATCCTGTTGATATTTTGGGTGATGCTTTGGCTGAGAGATATGAAAAGGTTTTTGGGATTTTAGAAAAAGAGAATTTTTTTGATTTTTATATTGTTCTTTTGACTCCACAGTATATGACTCAGTCTGTAGAGACAGCTAGGCTGATGACTAAATTAAAGAAGCCTGTTGTTGCATGTTTTTTTGGTGGGGAAAAAGTTGAAGAAGCTAGGAAGATTTTGAAAGAAAATAAGATTTTGGTTTTTGATGATCCTGCTGATGTGGGTGTTGTTGGGAAGATTATTTCTTAATTATTTTTACTATTCCGTGAGTTGCATCAACTTCTACTAGATATCCATCTTTGAGAGCTTTTGTTGCAATTTTTGTGCCCACTATACATGGAATATTTAGTTCTCTTGAAACAATTGCAGCATGACAGGTAATTCCACCTACATCTGTTACGATTGCAGAGGCAATTTTCATTGCAGGAACTAGGTCTGGATTTGTGGCTATTGAAATTAAAACATCTCCCTTTTGCATTTTTTTCATATCTGCTGGAACATTAATGATTTTGACATTGCCTCTTACTCTTCCGGGACAAGCGCATGTTCCGCTTAGTGATGAAACATCTAGGGATTCTTGTTTTTCCCAATTTAATTTTTCAATATGATTTTTTGCTTTATCTCCTTCTAGATATAGGTCATCTTCATATTTTCCCGTAGATTCGCATATGCCAAATTTTTGTCTATTTCTGATTTTATTTATTAGAGCAGAATCTCCTTTCATAAAGTTTTCAAATTCGTGAGGATAGAGATATCTCACATCATTAATTGAAGCATATAATCTTTTGGCTATTTCCTTATGGAGAGATTCTATTCTGGAGAAATATTTGAACATGCAATCTTTTCTATAGCCCTTTGAGAAAACAAATCCTCTTGCTACTTCAAATAATTTTTTTAAATTATCATTTAAGTTAAGAGATTTGATGATTTTTTCTTGATCTTTGATTAGTTGTTCTTTTTTTATTTGATTTTCTTCTAATAATTTTTTAGGGTTTAGGTTTTGTCTTATCATGCTAGATAGTAGGTCTATGAAGTAGAGTTCGTCCCAGTTTGGTCCGCTATAGCCGTAACCTAGCCAGCCGTATTCTTGTGTGTGTTTGAAAATAGTTTTGCTAATTGGGGTATTTTGTATTTGTTTTAGTATATTTCGTGATTCGAAGTCTTTGAAGATGTTTTTTATTTTTTCATTTGAGTTAATTTCTATTAAAATTCTTAGTAAATCTTCATATTCTTTTTGAATAGTGCTATCTTCAACAGGAGTGGTTAGTTTGCTAAATGCATCTTGTGCATTTATTAGAGAGCCACTTTTTCTTGTTATTTCTTTTAGCGTGGATATTAGATGTTTTGAAAAAAACATATCAGGCGTGTCGCTTTTATTTTGGAACCATCCTTGGACATGCATTTCTTCGTATGCTAAAAAATATTCTTTAAGAAGCTTTAACATTTCTTCTTTAGATAGTTTGGCGTAGTCGCCTTCTTCTATTTTGTCTGCTAATTTTGATAGGTTGCTACTTAGAGAGATTATTTCTTTGGTGTGCTCTAATCCCTTATCTGGATTTTTTATAAGTTCTTGTAGGATTTCTTTTTCAAGTTCTTTTATTTCTTTATTTAGAAAGCAAATGTCTCCCTGTGATTCTTTGTAGATTGTAATTGTTTTTGAAATTCTGGATTTAAAACCTTGTTTTGATAGGTAGTTGTTTACTTTATCAACATTGAGGTAGTCACAGATTAATAGTGGTGAGCCATTTGGTATTTCTTCTAGAACAAAGAAAAAATCTGAAAAGATTAGTGATTTTTTAAAAATTTCAGTTAGACCAGAGAAAAAAACATGATTTTTGTTAATTTGGTATTTTGGGCTTCCAGATGGCTGATTTGCAATGACTAGGTTTAGTAAAACAAGATTTGAAATTTCTCTATGTATGCCTCCGGAGTCTAATTCTGTAATTTTGGAAAGTTCTGTTGTGCTATATTGATTTTCTGAGTTTAGAATTAGGGTTTTTAGTATTTTTGCTCTTGTTTCTGAACCAAATAGTTCGCTAATTAGTTCTGTTTGATTATTTGTCATTGTTTATTGACAAATAATCAATATTTAAATCTTTCGTTTAATTCTCTATTCTTGAATCAACAATCCAGGCATCTTTTTCTGTGAGGATAATTGGATTGAAATCAGCTTCTTTGATTTTGAGTTTTGAGAGATTTTCTGTGAGTTCTATAAATTTATCTATTGCGTATTTTTTTCTTGTTATTAGTGTTCTGTAGAGTTTTAGTTCTTGAAGCATTTTTTTTATTTCATTTTTGTCTATTGGAAGAGTTCTGAAGGTTACATCTTTGAGGACTTCGGCATTTGTTCCACCAAAGCCAATCATTAGAAGTTTGTCAAATACTGTGTCTTCTTTTATTCCCACTATCATTTCTACTCCTTCGATTGCTTTTTGAATAATTATTTTTTCTGAAAATGTTTTTTTCATTAGTTGAAAGTTAGATTTTGCTTCTTCTAGATTATTGCATTTTTTTACTCCGCCTACATCTATTTTGTGGCCAGAAGATGATATTTTCATGTAGTAGGGAAAGTTTATTTTAGAGAGGTCTTTTTCTGTTTGAATAATTTCGTAATTTGCAACTGGAAGTTTCTTCAGGAGATTGAATGATTCAATTACATTTAACATCTTTTTCTAGATTAGTTAGTATTTGGGATATTTAAAGATTGTTGGTTTGTTTGATAGGCAAAAGGTATAAAAACACGTATTTTATATAAAATATAAAGGGGTTCTGATAAATTAAAATGACAAAACCAATTGTTAGAATAGCAGAATCAGGAAGAGTTGAAATGCATTTGGATGGTCTAAATAGCGATCCTATTAAAAGAAGACTAATTGAAGAGGGATTTAATTTAGAAGCTGATTTGGTGGTTCCTCATTTTCTTGCACATTCATGCAAATCTGCTAAATTTAGTCCTCGTTTGGTATCTCGTACATCTGTGAATTGTCTTGCGGGTTATTGTGAGGGGTCGAGGAAATATTTTAATGAATTGAGCGATGTAGATTTGGATTTGCAGAAACGTGTAAAATCGTATGTTGAGGGGACTTGTTTGCCAGGCATGGAACCACCTTATTTTGCAGTAACCCAAAAGGATAGGTTGGCTGCAGTTGTGTCTGCATTTGAAGGAATGAATTGTGATGTTGTTGTTTTGCATAAAACTGAGCCAGTAGCTGTTTATTTACATTCTAGAAGGCTTTTTGAGCGCTGGAGTTTTGCATAAAATTTTTATTTTATCTTAGATTTTTAAACGAGAGTTTACACTATAAACGAACATTTAAAAATCTCTAATAATTTGGAGAGAGAAGATGGTGAAAAGTATATTGTTTGGGGGAAGGGCAGGTCAGGGACCGAATATTCTTACTGCACTTATTGCAGAGGCACTTGTTTCTAAGGGTTATTATGTTTTTTATTCTAGGGATTATCAGTCTCTTATAAGGGGTGGGCATAATTTTAATGTTCTCAGTTTTTCTTCTAAGCCAATTTCTAGTAATGAGAGTAAGGTTGATTTAATTGTGGCACTTGATGAAAATACTGTTAATTTGCATAAGAAGGATTTGAAAGCTGGAGGAGTTATTTTGAAAGGAGAACATGATAATATGTATTTTGCTGGTGCAATGTTTAGGGTTCTTGGAATTGAATTTGATATCTTAGAAGAAAGACTTAGAAAACTTAAGAAATTTGAGGAGAATTTAGAACATGCTAAGCAGGGTTATAATGAAGAAAAGAGAGAAATTAAGATAAATTCTTCTAAATTTAAAACTAAGTTTGATTTTTTAAATGGTTCTCAGGCAGTTTGTAATGGTGCAATTAAATCAGGATTAGAGGTTTATTATGCATATCCTATGACTCCTGCAACTCCACTATTGTTTGAGTTGGCCCCTAAACAGGCTGAGAATAATTTTGTGTGTATTGAATTGGAAAATGAAATTGCTGTTGCCATGGCTTCTTTGGGTTCTGCTGCAACTGGTGCAAAAACAATGATGGGAACTTCTGGTGGTGGATTTGATTTAATGACAGAAGCGTTTTCAATGGCTGGAATGGCCGAAATCCCTTTTGTTGCTTATTTGGCAATGAGGCCTGGACCAGGAACAGGTGTTGCAACATACACAGGTCAGGGTGATTTGAATTTAGTAAGACATGGAGGACATGGAGAATTTTTTAGATTAGTTGTGGCACCTGGAGATTGTGTTGAGTGTGAAGAATTAACTTCTCAGGTTTTTTACTTTTCACAGAAATATAAAATTCCTGCATTATTATTATCTGATAAGCATTTGGCTGAGAGTTTTTATACATCTTCTGAAAGGGCCAGGATTACAAAGTCTCAGAAGAGTGTTGTTTTGAAGAGATTTAATAGTTATGAGCATAATTCTGCGGGTGAGGCAACAGAAAATTCTTCTATTATTAGTAAGGAAGTGGAAAGAAGAAATAAAAAAACAAAAGATGTTGAAAAAGAAGCTGAAAAGTTTGAGATGTTTAAGATTTATGGAAAAAAAGATAGTAAAAATCTTGTTGTTTCCTATGGTTCTACAAAGGGAGCTATTTTGGATTCAATAAAAGATTTGGATTGTAAGTTTATGCAGATTTTGTATATTGAACCATTTTCTAAGAAG